>Ga0307416_100001542_pt1 | contig 12596 bp, 12 predicted proteins | sample DK1Cmetagenome_2_FD_203821 | JGI IMG/M metagenome (GOLD analysis project Ga0307416, IMG submission 203821) | Maize rhizosphere microbial communities from greenhouse at UC Davis, California, United States - DK15-C-3 | ecosystem: Host-associated > Plants > Roots > Rhizosphere > Soil | place...
GAAGTAGAGATTATGAAATCCAATTCTTTGGCATACATATCTTCCCTCTTGATCGACATGCCCACCACACCAACGAGTACTACCTTTCCCTTCTTCTTGCAAATCTGAAACGATTGTGATAACGGCTCGCTACTCCCGGTTGCAGCTGTGAATAATACAGCATCAGCGCCAAAGCCTCCGGTGTATTGGTTAACCACCTTTAGGGCATCTTCTTTACCTCCATTAATGGTCAATTCGACTCCGAGACTCCGGGCAATCTCTAATCTGCGGTCGTTCAAATCGATGACGATGACCCGCGCACCCGAGCGTTGTAACATCTGCGCAGCAAGAAGTCCAAGAATCCCCGCACCATAGACGACACAAAATTCCCCGATCCGAAGGTCGGCGCGTCTTACTCCCTGAAGTGCAATGCCTCCGAGCGTGACGGTGCTAGCCTCGCGGAACGACAAGCCCGCTGGCATTTTCATGACAAGGTTCGCAGGCACGTCGACGAACTCGGCGTGATTTGCAATTCCAGCTCCAGCTGCCGCGACCGCGTCTCCGGGAGCAAATCCCGAGACGCCCTCTCCAATTGCAAGGACTACGCCCGAAACAGAATAACCCGTCGGTACGCCCGGCTCTAGTTTTCCCTGAATTTTTGCCAAAGTTTCGCGTGGACCTTGCGACACAATCATATTCAGCGCCTTCCTGACTTTTTCAGGTTGATCCAGCGCTTTGCGAATAATGGATTTGCCACTACTAGCGACACTCGACATTTCAGTTCCAGCAGAAATGCAGCTGTAGACCACCTTTATTAACAACGATCCTCTTGAAACGATCGGTGCTGGAACATCTTCTGCGTTGACTTTACCTTTTCGGATAATGGCTTGTAACATATTATTTTTTGATCCTAAATCCTTTTGGAGAATGTTAGCAGGATTTTGAGCTGAAGGACTTAAAGTGATTTAGAGTTTTGAGCTGGTGAGCTCTGGCCGATACTGCATTAGAGCGCAAAAATGCATCGAGCAATGGTATGGGAATCTTCATTACTTCCAGTCAGGTGTTTAAGCAGGCAAAAGTAGGAAATTTTGACCCAAAACACGGTCAATATTCAAAAACTTGGATTGCATGAGTCTGGCTACATGCCCGGTGAAGCGGCAGTTCGATGTACGTTTGTTTGGCGATGTAAAAAATACCGGCGTTACGCCCGCTTCTTTTGGTACAATACTGCGGAGGCCGCAAAAAAATCGTAACGCTTCGCTACTTCGTAATGTGCGTCAACATACGCCTGTTGCATGGCAGTAAGGCCCATGGCCCCTTCACCGTTGAGTACCCAGAATTGTTCTTCATTCTGCATTTGTTCAATAAACCGCTGCAGTTGTTCTTGGTCATCGGAAGCGTATTTGCCCAAGACGCGGATAGGCGGATTTGTGGAATAAAAGAAATAGTTGTACCACCACTCGAGATTCGAGTAAACCTTCACGCCCGGTTCGTGTTCTTCAATTACAACCTGCGCCGCCTCTCTCCACTGAGCTTTGTCATGCATGGTGTAATGTTTCTGAATGATAAAAAGATTCATCGCGGTGGCTATCACAGTCAAGGTAATCACCAGTGTGCGAACATTAGTCCTTGTTATGCGATCAAAGCCAAGGGCGATAACCAGAAGAATTGCCGGTAAAGTAACCAACGTATACCGTGGCTGAAGCATCGGAGTAGATATCACAGAACGTATATACGGCAGGGCGTAGCTCAATACGATCCATGACACGAGGATGATTGCGATAAGAACCTGATTTCTTGTGATCGTTCGATGCTGAATGCCTTTGTAGACCCAGAGCAGATATAACGCGCCTGTTGCTAACAATAGTAACGCGGTAAAAACATCCTTTCCCCAATAGAGATAATAATAAACAGCAAAGAAATAAGGCTTGGGAGTTGGTACCCAATAAGCCTCGATTTGGCTGTCGTACAGTACGGTTGGCAGCCAAGGGGTAAAGGAGGCCGCGATCAGAGATGCGAGAAAGATTCCGGTGAGGATGAAGGACATCTTCTCCCGGTAATAAATAACATAAATGACGAAAATCGCGCCCTGGATCGCAAATACGAGCATACCGAAATACTGCGTATAGAGCAGTGCTATCGTTGATAATGTGTAGAGGGCATAGGAGGCAAGATCCTGCTTTTTGATGCTTCTGATGAAAAAATGAAATGACAAGACCGTGAGCAAAAAAAGGAGGGAATAAAAACGCAATTCCTGAGAGTAATAGATGTGGTAGAAATTAATGGCCGTCAGGAAACTGGCAAACAGTCCCGTGCGTTGGTTGTTGATTTCTTTTCCGAGAAAATAAATGGCGATGATTCCGAAGATGCCGAGAATCGATGATAAAAGCCGTCCGGAAATGGAAGTGTACGGTGTAAGCTTAAACCAGTAATGCAGGAGCAAAAAGTAAAACGGTGGCTGATCCGCTTTGCAATGATTGACAATAAAACTGACAGAGTTATCTGGATTGACAGGTACAATTGAGTACAATTCATCCAGCCACATACTTTTAAAATCGAGCTTATAGAGCCTCAAAAAAATTCCGACCGCAAGGATGCCGAAAAAAAACAGATAGCCGGAAAACTTTGAATTGAAAAAGGAAATGCCTGTGCTGTGGTTGAATGTCATCGCGTAATTGTCGGTGTTACACTTTATTGCGAAAAGGCCAGTGCAATCGAGGGCCTCAATGGCAAATTAACCCGTCGGGTGTGTTTGACGAATCGCGTGGACAGTTTCAATGGATGAACGTGCATCCTGAATGCCGAAGCCATTGCCTTTTAGAATTTCCTGATAGCTAAGAGTATGCAGGTCGGTAAACCCTTCTGAAAACTCCAACTCCTCATTTTCGATGGTGAGTGAGCGGTATGTACGTTTCCCGGTGAGTTTTGCCTTCTCCGGAAGGTGATTATAATCGATACTTAGAAACCATGACACACGCGCTTTCTCCAATTCCAAATAACCTTCTGCATGATCTTCCTGGTATCTTGAAACTCGCGTCAGCTTTGGCTTTCCAAAAATCCATATTAACATATCAAAGAAATGTATTCCGATATTCGTCGCAATTCCCCCGGACTTTGATTCGTCACCTTTCCAGCTTATGTGATACCAGTTTCCGCGAGAGGTAATATAGCGCAGATCCACGTCGTAAATTTTATCTTGTGGACCCTTAAGAACTTTCTCTCGCAAAGCGATAATGCTTGGATGTAATCGCAGCTGGAGGATTGTATAAATTTTTTTTCCCGTCTCCTTTGCGATCTCTTCCAATGCATCAATGTTCCAGGGGTTCAAAACCAGTGGTTTCTCGCAGATCGCGTCCGCTCCATGTTTCAAAGCAAACCTGATGTGCGAATCGTGCAGATAATTGGGTGAACAGATGCTTACGTAATCTACATTCTGCCCTTTTCGCTTTAGCTTATCCAGATGTCGGTCAAACCGTTCGAACTCGGTGAAGAAATCAGCGTTGGGAAAATATGAATCGAGTATACCCACGTTATCATGCTTGTCCAGGGCGGCAACAAGGTTGTTGCCAGTCTCCTTAATGGCTTTCATATGTCTGGGAGCGATGTACCCGGCTGCGCCAATCAATGCAAAGTTTTTCATCTGATCCCGATTACTTTTCCGTTCTCCAGCCTGTAGCGCTCCTTGCTCTCCGGGCACTCAGCAATTCCGTCTTTGTTGAATGAAAGCTTGTGCCCGTATTCGCTCATCCAGCCCCCATGCCTGGCCGGATTACCAATTACCAGCTCATAATCCGCGACGCTTCTTGTTACAACTGCGCCTGCTCCGATAAACGCATAGTTGCCAATGTCATGACCGCAGACTATCGTTGCATTTGCGCCAATGGTCGCGCCGCGTTTAACGGTGGTCTTTGCATATTGATCACGCCGGTTAATCGCGCTCCTGGGATTAATTACGTTGGTGAATACCATCGAGGGTCCGAGGAAAACATCATCTTCACAAGTCACACCGGTATATATAGACACGTTGTTCTGGACTTTTACATTATTGCCAAGAGTCACGTTCGGAGAAACAACGACATTCTGGCCAAGGTTACAGTTCTTACCTATCCGACAATTGCTCATGACATGTGAGAAGTGCCAGATCTTTGTTCCGCTTCCAATCTCGCAGCCCTCGTCGATGACCGCCGTGGGGTGCGCGTAGTAAGGTTTGTCTTCGGGCATCAGCGATAGTCGTTAATGGTATCACAAATAAGCTCCAATTCCGCGCTTTCCATCTCAGTGTGAATGGGCAGTGAAATTACAGTTTTCGAAAGTTTTTCAGTAACGGGAAATGACCCCTCTCCAAAACCTGTCCGCCTGTAGGCCTGCTGAAGGTGTAGCGGTACGGGATAATAGATCATTGTCGGGATTCCGGAAGAATTCAAATATTTCTGAAAGTCGTCGCGGCTTTTTCCTTTGACCTTGAGAGTGTACTGATGAAATACATGTGTCGATTTTTTTGATCGTGCCGGCGTTTCCACCAGCGTTGGAGAGAGATGCTCATCGTAATACTTCGCTACTTCGTTTCTTCGCTTTGTATAATTGGCCAGGTGCTTCAGCTTAACATTGAGTATTGCGGCCTGCAGTGTATCTAGTCTGCTGTTCACACCTACAACATCATGATGATACTTGATACGTTGGCCGTGGTTCGCGATCATAGTGACTTTCTCAGCCAACGCGGGGTCCTGCGTGAAGATTGCTCCGCCGTCACCATAACAACCAAGATTTTTCGAGGGGAAAAACGAAGTCGTTCCGATCGTTCCCATCGTCCCGGCGGTTTTTGTAGTGCCATTTGAAAAGGTGTACTCTGCTCCAAGTGCTTGTGCTGCATCCTCTATTACATGGAGCTTGCGCCTTGATGCTATTTCCAGGATCACCTCCATGTCGGCGCATTGGCCGTAGAGATGTACTGGCACGATAGCCTTTGTTTTTTTTGTGATAAGTTGCTCAATGTGTGTCGTATCAATATTAAAAGTACTGTCATCTACGTCTACAAACACGGGTGTCAGCCCAAGCAAAGCAATTACCTCAGCGGTGGCAACATAGGTGTGAACCGGAACAATCACTTCGTCACCGGGCCGCAGCTCAAGGGCCATCATTGCAATCTGCAAGGCATCGGTTCCGTTAGCGCACGGGATAACATGGTTAACCCGGGCATAACTCGCAAGGGCAGCGGCAAAAGCCTTTACTTCTGGACCCTGGATGAAGGCGGTTGAAGTCAGCACATCTTCAATCGCTGCGTCTATCTCCGGTTTTATCCGAAGATATTGTTTATGCAGATCAACCATTTTAATGTTCTTCATATCAATCAAATTACCGGCTGACTTTAAAACTTTTCAGCTTCGGAACACCTCAGACACCACGCTCGCAAGCGGGTCATGAGCGCTTACGGAAATCACTTATTCATATGATTGAGACGCTTCTCCCATTCCCAGGCATGAAGAAGAGCATCAGCACTGGTATACTTCGTTTTCCAGTTCAGTTTCGCATTTACCTTTGAAGGATCGGCGTAGACTTTTTCAACATCGCCTGGTCGTCTCGGGCCAATAGAATAGTTCAGTTTCACCCCTGTCACTTCCTGGAACTGGTTGACCAGCTCCAACACTGAAACACCTTTTCCTGTCCCGAGATTAAACGCTTCATATTGTTTTGAGGCGGGCAGTTTATCGAGATACTCCATGGCTTTCACGTGACCAATCGAAAGGTCTACGACATGAATAAAATCGCGGATGTTTGTTCCGTCCGGTGTATTATAGTCATTCCCGAAGACGGTGAGCTTTTCCCTTTTTCCGGCCGCGGTCTGAGTGATATACGGCACAAGGTTACTGGGGGTGCCAATCGGCAATTCGCCTATGTTTGCACTTGGATGAGCTCCTATCGGGTTGAAGTATCTCAACGATATCACCCTGAAACCGGTGGCGTAAGCATCTTCGAGGATTCTCTCGCTCATTTGTTTTGTAGCCCCATAAGGCGATTCCGCCCGTTTGAATGGCGCCGTCTCGTCAACGGGAATCGTATCCGGTTGACCATAGACCGTACAAGAAGAAGAGAAAATAATGTCATTCACATCGTTTGCTTGCATCACTTTCAACAGCGTGATCAATGAGCCGATGTTGTTCTCATAATAGATGAGTGGTTTGAGAACGGATTCGCCGACTGATTTGTAAGCGGCAAAATGTAACACACACTGAAAGGGCCCTTCGCTCTGAAATATCTCGCTTAAGAATTTTTCGTTCAGGCAATCTCCTTCGCGAAAATTTGGTTTGTGGCCTGTGATCTTTTCTATCCCATTAAGGAGCGTTCTATCACTTCTCGATAGGTTGTCTACAATGACCGGATCATAGCCTGCGTTGAACAACTCAACCACCGTATGCGCCCCGATGAAGCCGGCGCCGCCTGTTACCAGTATCTTTTTCTTCATAGACGTGCTGTGACGATTGATTGATCAAGAAAGCCTTTGACATCATATACCACCGTTTTGTCATGCTTGATCTTTTTCCAATCAAGATCGCGGAACTCTTTATGACCAACGGCAAGAACTACGGCGTCATATTTTTTTTGAGGAGACGAGATGGTGTGCAATCCGTATTCATGTTTCACTTCCGCGCCATCTGCGTGAGGATCATAAATGTCGACATTGGTTCCAAAGCTTCTTAGTTCATGTATCACATCAACCACCCTGCTGTTGCGGATGTCAGGACAGTCTTCCTTGAAGGTCACACCCAATACGAGGACATTCGCCTTATTGATGGGGATATCCTGCTTTGCCATAAGCTTTATCACGCAATTTGCGATGTAAATGCCCATGTTGTCGTTGATCTTCCGGCCGGCCAAAATCACCTGAGAATGGTATCCAAGGCTTTCAGCTTTATGCGTGAGGTAATAAGGATCTACACCAATGCAATGTCCTCCAACCAGGCCCGGCTTGAAAGGAAGAAAATTCCATTTCGTGCCGGCGGCCTCCAGAACTTCATGGGTATCGATGCCTATGCGGTCAAAGATGAGCGCCAGCTCATTAACAAAGGCGATGTTGATGTCACGTTGAGAGTTTTCGATGACTTTCGCGGCCTCTGCCACCTTGATGGATGATGCTTTGTGAGTTCCTGCTTTGATGATCTTTTTATAAAGGTTATCGACCTTTTCTGCTACCTCCGGGGTGCTACCGCTTGTGACTTTTTTAATAGTGGTGACACGGTGAAGCTTGTCACCCGGGTTGATTCGCTCTGGAGAGTAGCCACCAAAGAAATCTTTGTTAAATTTCAAGCCACTGACTTCCTCGAGGACGGGCACACATACCTCTTCCGTACATCCAGGATATACAGTCGATTCGTATATGACAATGTCGCCCCGCTTCAAAACACTGCCAACTGTTTTACTTGCGCTTATCAAGGGACGCAGGTCCGGCTTTTTCGAATCATCGACCGGAGTTGGGACGGTAACAATAAAAAAATTAACGGACTTAAGGTCATTGATATCGGATGAGTATGTTAGTCTGGCAGACGTCTTCAGTTCTTCCGGCTCGACTTCGCGCGTGCGGTCGAATCCCTTTCTGAGTTCGGCAATACGCTCTTTGTTAATATCAAATCCAACGACGTCGATCAGCTTCCCAAATTCTGCGGCAAGCGGAAGCCCGACATATCCGAGGCCAATAATTCCAATTTTATCCATCTGATCTTTATATTTTATAATAATCGCGGTACCAATCAACAAAGTTGCTCACACCCACTTCAATCGGCGTTGATGGCCTGAAGTCGACCTCCCGCATCAGGTCCTCGACGTCGGCATAAGTCTCGGGAACATCTCCGTCCTGAAGTGGTAAAAAATTTTTTACGGCTTTCCTACCCGTCTTCGCTTCAATTACTTCGATAAACCTTAAAAGTTCAACAGGTTTGTTGTTCCCAATATTATAGAGGCGGTAAGGTGCAAAGCTTGAAGAAGGATCGGGTGTGAAGCCACTCCATTTGGGATCCCCTGCCGGGGCTTTAGGAACTAGCCGAGAGATGGCCTCAACGATATCATCCACGTAAGTGAAGTCTCGTTTCATCTTCCCATTATTGAAGACGTCGATCGGTCTGCCTTCCAATATTGCTTTTGTAAACAAGAAAAGCGCCATGTCCGGCCTTCCGAAAGGACCATAGACGGTAAAGAAGCGCAGACCTGTGGTAGGGAGATCGTAGAGGGATGAATAAGTATGTGCCATCAATTCATTCGCCTTTTTCGACGCTGCGTATAACGAAATAGGATGATCTACGTTGTCATGAACAGAAAAAGGCATCTTCCTGTTTGCTCCGTACACTGAACTCGAGGAGGCATAAATCAAATGACCCGTCTTATTGTGGCGGCATGCCTCGAGAATGTTCAGGAAACCATGCAGGTTACTCTGTAAGTAAGCGTGAGGATTGATGAGCGAATATCGAACACCGGCCTGTGCGGCAAGGTTAATCACAGCGTCGAATGCGTTATTTGAAAACAATTCGTTAATTGCACGGCCATCGGCCAGTTCAAGCTGTCCAAAAGTGAAGTTCGGCAACTCTCTCAGGATTGCAAGCCTGGAATTTTTTAAGGAAACATCGTAGTAATCATTGAGGTTATCTATCCCTGTGACCTGATACCCAAGGCCGCTTAATTTTTTCGTTAGATGAAATCCGATAAAGCCAGCAGCCCCGGTGACTAAAATGTTCTCAAATGACCTCATCCCTCGCTTCGGTATTTTTAGAAGAGGGCAAAAATATGAAGTTTAAACATATTGTTTATAAATTGCAGCTTCGTTTATCCAAATAAAGATGGAAGATCAAAAACAGAAGTCCTCTAGTTCTGACGAAATCGATTTGACGCAGTTTTTTAGGTGGGTGGGCAGAGGATTCTCTACCGCAGGACAATCAACGATAGCAGGAATAGCTGGTTTGAGAAATTCCTTCTATGCAAACAGGATCTTCTTTGTTGGTCTTATAGCGGCCGGTTTAATACTTGGTTTCCTTTATTCCAAACTGTTGAAAAAAGACTATTACAAGTCATCAATGGTGCTGAGCTGCGATTATCTGAACACCCAGATTTTAAAAACTACCATAGAAAAATTTAATCTACTGGCGGCGGAAAAAACAACAACGGGATTGCAGCAGGAACTGAATCTTGATGAAGCGACTGCGAAAAACATCCAAAAATTTGAGTTCAAACCGTTTGTCTCGGAGGACGACGTAGTCGAAATGGAGGTATTGAGAGAGCAATTAAACAACGTCACCGCTGATAAGAAGGAACTTGTGGAGAAAGTGATTGACCGCCTGGAAATTGAAAACAAAAACGCTTATGAAATAAGTGTTTACGTGTACGATCCAAATATTGTCAAACCTTTGGAAAAGGCGCTTGTCGACTACTTCGCTACTACTAGTTATATTAAGCGGCGCATCGAGATTAATAAAAAGACTCTGGAGGCCCGCAAGACAAAATTGGAGGCTGAATTAAGAAAACTTGATAGCTTAAAAATAGTGTTATTCCAGAATTATCAGGCCTTCGCCCAAAAAAGCCGCGGATCGAATAATGTAGTGGTTGGCGGTGAAGAGGGATTGACAAACCCCCTGGAAGTTTTCACGACGGATCTTGAGCTGCATCAGGAATTACAGGAGGTCGAGACTAAGCTCTTCCTCAGTCCTGATTTCGAAGTAGTAGACGGATTTACATCCTTCACAGAACCAGAAAGCGCCAGCCTGCTAAATATCCTTGCCGTCTCGTTCTTGCTCTCAATCCTGATCGGCTACCTCATCCTCGGCGCCTATCGTTTTGACCGGATGCTCGCAAGTTATCCGACAAGACAACAGCGTGCTGCACGGGCTTAAGATACTGCTTGCCAAAGAGTTTATACTCGAACTCCGACGCAAGTCGGTCATTTCCGGTATCGCTCTCTACCTGGTAAGCCTTATCTTCATTTGCTACCTCACCTTCAGCCTGCGCCGTAACGCGATCAACGAAGCAACATGGTCCGCGCTATTCTGGTTGACCATCCTCTTCTCAGTGGTAAACACTGTCGCCAAAAGCTTCATCGGAGAGAAGCACGGCATCTCTATCTATTACTTCTCGGTCACCAGTCCCCAGCTTATCATCGTCTCCAAAATAATCTATAACTCCATCCTTTGCTTCCTGCTGTCAATCGCCGGCTACATCCTTTTCCAGATATTTATCGATAACCCCGTCGAAGATCATTCTATTTTTCTGCTGACGCTCTTATTGACGTCGATCGGATTTGCCGGAGCACTGACACTCATCTCCGGCATCGCATCCAAAGCCAATAACAGCAATATCCTTATGGCCGTTCTGAGCTTTCCGGTGCTCATTGGTATCCTTCTGATGGCGATCCGGATCACGAAGAATGTTTTGGATGGCATCGATGCTTCAGCCAGCTATGACGAGCTGCTTAATCTCCTTGCCATCAATGGGATTCTTACGACTCTGGCTTACATTCTCTTTCCGTACATCTGGAGGAGTTGAGGAACTCAGCAATGGCTAGCCTTGCAATGTGGACCTCTCGGGTGGATTTCCCGCAATTGCTTCACTGCCAAACAAATTTGACCCGTCAGCCCATATTTCCCGACCTTGTCTTCGGTCTGTACGGGATTGGTTCTTAACTTGCGCCGCCCTTCTCCCTCAGGCGTTTGTATGAAAACCTGGATGAAATTTCTGGCTGGCGGTATCCTGTTGTACGTGCACATTGCAGGGCTGATCTCGGATGTGCCGCGGCTGAATATATTGAATGAGACCGTGCGGAATATTTTCTTCCACGTTCCAATGTGGTTTGGAATGGTACTACTCTTCGCATTCTCGCTTTATTACGCAATCCGCTACCTGCGAAACCCTGCTCTGGAAAACGACATCAAGTCCGTGGAATTTGCAAATGTCGGCGTGGCGTTCGGGGTTCTCGGCATGTTGACAGGAATGCTTTGGGCAAATTACACATGGGGCAGCCCCTGGCATGGCGACCCGAAACAAAACGGATCCGCCATCGCTCTGCTGGTTTATATGGCTTACTTCGTGCTTCGTGGATCAATCGACAACCGCGAGCAGAAAGCGCGGTTAAGCGCCGTGTACAATATCTTTGCTTTCGCGGCCATGGTTCCGCTCATTTTTATAATACCGCGGCTGCAGGACTCTCTTCATCCGGGAAGCGGCGGTAATCCTGGATTCAATGTATATGATCTTGACAACCGCTTGCGACTGATCTTCTACCCGGCAGTTGTCGGGTGGTTTGCCGTAGGAGTCTGGATTGCGACTCTCCGAATCAGATACAGGGCGCTGGCAGAAAAAAATCTTGAAATCGATGAAACCATTCGTTAAGTATTCACTCCTATGTATTATGTCGGCTTCCATGCAAACCGCTCTGGCGCAAAATGCGGAGATGGCGGATGAGTTTCGCGCGGAAGGTAAGATCTATGTGGTCGTAGCTGTTGTGCTGATCGTCCTGCTTGGACTGTTTGCATACCTGTTTATGTTAGATCGCAAGATCACCAGGCTGGAGCGCACCTTACGAGAGAGAAACCAAACTAAAGCACAACAGAAATCGTTTTGAATTTTGTTGACAATTTCTGAGTTAAAACCATGAAAAAATCTCACATTCTCATCATTCTTGTTATTGCCGCCGCCATTGGTATCCTGATATCCACCGCTGGTGACGCTAGTACCTATGTAGGGTTTGGTGAAGCTTATGAAATGGCTACCGCCGGAAATAGAAAAGACATCCATGTGGTTGGTGAGCTAACAAAAGATGCGGAAGGCAATATCGTTGGCATCGAGCAGGGAGTGGACAAAGTTTCGTTTTCGTTCGTGCTGGTAGATGAGTCGGGCCGGAAACAAAAAGTTCAATACGATGAGCCGATGCCTCAGGATTTTACAAAGTCCGAAAAAGTTGTTGTTATCGGCCGCTATGAAGGTGAAGTCTTCAAGGCTACCAAGATCCTTTTAAAGTGCCCCTCCAAATATCAGGAACAAAATGTCAGCGTGTGATGAAAGTCGCACGGGGATTCGTCATTCGTAACTCTTAATTCGTCATTCTTAATTCGGCAATGATTCATTATTTTATCGGTGACCTGGGTCACTTCTTTGTGATCGCTTCATTTGTTGCAGCCCTTGCCGCGGCATTTTCATACTTCAAGGCCACCAACGCTTCGTCGCTTGATAAACAAAAGCTTTGGAAGCAGAACGGCGCATTCGGCTTTTACACGCATGCGATTTCAGTTCTCGGAATTTGTGTGACGCTCTTCGTCATCATCGCCAATCATTACTTTGAATACCACTACGCATACAGTTATTCAGACAGCAAGCTCCCTGATCATTACCTTGTTTCAACTTTCTGGAATGGACAAGAGGGAAGTTTTCTCTTGTGGATGTTCTGGCAGGCGGTGCTGGGCATTGTCATCATTCATACAAACAAATTCTGGGAAGCTCCTGTAATGACGGTGTTTGCCCTGGTGCAGGCATTCCTGGCTTCTATGATCCTTGGCATCGTTCTTCCGGGGCTCGACTTCAGGATCGGTAGCTCTCCTTTTGTACTGCTGAGAGAAGTCATGCACGACGCGCCAATCTTCATCAGCCAA
>Ga0307416_100001543_pt1 | contig 12592 bp, 11 predicted proteins | sample DK1Cmetagenome_2_FD_203821 | JGI IMG/M metagenome (GOLD analysis project Ga0307416, IMG submission 203821) | Maize rhizosphere microbial communities from greenhouse at UC Davis, California, United States - DK15-C-3 | ecosystem: Host-associated > Plants > Roots > Rhizosphere > Soil | place...
TTCTCGGCGGCGGTGAGGTCGTCGTACACGCTGGCGGCCTGGGTGACGTAGCCGATGCGGTCGCGGAGCGAGGCGTTGCCGGCCTCCGTGCCGAAGGCCCGCACGGTGCCCCCGGCCAGCTTCTGCACCCCGACGAGAGCCCGCATCAGCGTGGACTTGCCGCAGCCGGACGGCCCGAGCAGACCGGTGACGCCGCCACCGATCGTGAAGTCCAGGGAGCGCAGCACCTCGCGCCCACCCCGCACGACGACGAGGTCGTGCACCTCCACCGAGTTTTTCATCATGCGATGAATTGTGCGCTTGATGGGGGTTGGGGGCAAGGGGCAAGTTTCACCGCCCAGGCGGTGAATCTCATGCTTCTGTCGAGAAGGTTCACGACATAAGCGCGAGTTCCTCGACGTCGGTGTGACCGGCGTGACCCGTGGGGCCCGATCGGCACGGCCCGCCGTGCCCCAGCCCCCAGCCCCAGCCCACCCACGCGCCGGCCCTCAGGGCGTCGGCAGCGGGCCGGTCAGGTAGTGCTGGAGCGTGGGGGCGTAGATCGCCACCACCTGGTCGGCCGGCAGCGAGGCGACCGGCTCGACCTCGAGGACGTAGCGCACCACGATCAGCCCGAGCACCTGGCTGGCCAGCAGCGGCATCCGCACCTCGGGGCGCTCGAGGCCGAGCGCGACGCCGACCGGTTGCAGGATCGCCGGCAGGAAGCCCTCGCGCAGCAGGCGCTGGCCGTCGGGGTCGAACATGCCGCGGACCAGCGCGAGAAGCGGGAGCCGGTTCTCGGGGTTGTCCCAGACGGACAGGAACACGCCCAGCATCCGCTCGGCCGCGCCGTCGGGTCCCCCCTCGATGGCGGGCGCGAGCGCCACCCGCGGGTCGACCGGCAGCTCGAGCGCCGCGACGAACAGGTCGTCCTTGGCGCCGAAGTAGTGGTGCACGAGCGCGGCGTCGACGCCGGCGGCCGCCGCGACGGCGCGGATCGTGGTGCCGGCGTACCCGTTGGCCGCGAACAACGCGCGGGCCGCGCGGAGGATGGCGGCGCGGGTGTCGGGGGAACCGGGGCGGCGGCCCCGGCGGGACGCGGCGCTGACCCGGCCCGTCATGGGGTCGCCACCGCGAAGTGCTCGCGGGCGAACTCCAGCGACTCCCGCAGGTCGTCCTCGCGCTCGTCGCGGCCGGCGCACTTGCGGGTGTTGATCTCGACCACGATCTCCCCCTCGAAGCCGGTCCGGGCCAGGTGCCGCAGGAACGACGCGGCCCCCGTGGTGCCGCGCCCGGGGACGAGGTGCTCGTCCTTCGCGGAGCCGCTGCCGTCGGTGAGGTGGATGTGCCGCAGCCGGTCCCCGAGGCGTTCGGCCATCTCGATCGGGTCGGACTGCGCGATCGCGGCGTGCGAGAGGTCGATCGTGGTGTTCGCGTACGCCTCGTCGCTCGGGTCCCAGCCCGGCAGGTACATCTCCATGCCGCGGCGGGACGACGCCCGCCACGGATACATGTTCTCCACGGCGAACGCGACGCCCGTGGACACCTCGAGCGCCGCGATGCCGTTGACGAAGTCGCGGGCGTACTCCTTCTGCCAGCGGAACGGCGGGTGTACGACGACCACCTCGGCGCCGACCGCCTGCGCCATCTCGGCCGAGCGCTCGAGCTTCCCCCAGGGCTCGGTCCCCCAGACCCGCTGGGTGAACAGCAGGCAGGGCGCGTGGATCGCGGAGACCGCCACGCCGTGGTGCTCGGCCAGCTGCCGGACCGCGGCGGTCTGCTGGCTCAGCGCGTCGATGCCGACCATCACCTCGACCGTGTCGTAGCCCAGCGTGGCGGCGTAGCCGAACGCGTGGGCGGACGACTCGGGGTAGACGGAGGCCGTGGAGAGGCCGATGCGCGTGGTCAACGACTGCCCAGCACGCTGATCTGGTCGAGGCGCTCCAGGATCACGCCCTCACGCAGGGCCCACGGACAGATCTCGAGCTCGTCGAGGTCGAAGATGTCCATCGCCGCCTCGGCGACGATGGCGCCGGGCACGATCTGGTGGGTGCGGCTCGGGGAGACGCCCGGCATCTTCGCCAGCTCCTGCGGCGACATCCCGACCAGCTTGGGGATCCACTTCGACAGCTCCGCGCGCGGCAGCGTCCGCGGGACCAGGGCGCCGTCGCCGGCCGGTGCCGCGCCGCAGATGCGGGCCAGCGACCGGAACGTCTTGGAGGTCGCGGCGGCCCGGTCCGGGACGCCGGCGCGCAGCAGGTGCCCGGCGTCCCGGGCGATCTCCGCCCGGATCTGGCGGCGCAGCTTGCGGATCGCCTCGTCGTCGGGCGACCCACCGCCGAAGAACTGGCGCGCCAGCCTCGCTGCGCCCAGCGGCAGCGACCACGCTACGTCCGGGGCCTCGTCGCTCCCGCCGGCGATCTCCAGGGAGCCGCCGCCGATGTCGAAGACCACCAGGCGCCCGGCCGACCAGCCGAACCAGCGGCGTACGGCGAGGAAGGTCAGCCGCGCCTCGTCCTCCCCGGACAGCACCTCGATCCGCACGCCGGTCCGCTCGTGCACGTGGTCGAGGACCTCGTCGGAGTTGCGCGAGTCGCGCACCGCCGAGGTGGCGAACGCGAGGATGTCCTCGCAGCCCTTGTCCTCCGCGACCACCAGCGACTGGGCGGTGAACGCGGTGAGGGCGTCGACCCCGGTCTGCGACACCGCGCCGGACTCGTCGAGGTGCTCGGCCAGCCGCAGCGGTTGCTTGTAGGAGAACGCCGGCAACGGGGCCGCGACGCAGTGGGCGTCGACCACGAGGAGGTGCCCGGTGTTGGAGCCGATGTCGAGGACGCCCAGACGCATGGGTCCAAACTACCCGGCACGTACTGTTGCGGTGTGCCCGAAGTCGACCTGGTGTTTCCCCGTGCCTGGGTGGAGTTCGCGGATCCCGCCGATCCGGAGCAGGTGATGCGCTGCGACCTGACCTGGCTCACCTCCTCCTACATGTGCATCTTCGGCCAGGGTTGCCAGGGCATCTACGAGACCGCCCCCGACGTCGGCTGCTGCACGCTCGGAGCGCACTTCTCCGACAAGGACGACGAGCGCCGGGTGGCGTCGTACGTCGACCAGCTCGACGCCACCACCTGGCAGTTCCGCCCGGCCGGCCGGCGGGTGCGGCGCGCCGACTGGATCGAGGTGGACGGCGAGGGCGAGCGCAAGACCCGGACCGTCGAGGTCGACGGCCAGCAGGCGTGCATCTTCCACAACCGCGCCGACTTCCCGACCGGCGCCGGCTGCGCGCTGCACGGGCTGGCGCTGCGGCAGGGCCGCAACCCGCTGGAGACGAAGCCGGACGTGTGCTGGCAGCTGCCGATCCGACGCACGTTCCGCAACGTCGAGCGGCAGGACGGCACGACGTACACCGAGGTGTCCATCGGCGAGTACGACCGCCGCGGCTGGGGACCGGGCGGGCACGACCTCGACTGGTACTGCTCGGGCAACACCGAGGCGCACGTCGCGCTGGAGCCGGTCTTCGTCACCCACGAGCCCGAGCTGACCGAGCTGATGGGCAGGCCGGCGTACGACGAGCTCGTGCGGCACTGCGAGGCGCACGTCCGCTCGCGGTCGGCGCTCGCGCTGCACCCCGCCGACCCGCACTGAGGCTCTAACCCCCGGTTCGAACGTCTCGACGTCAAGAGATCAAGACCCCCGTGTGTCGCGGTCGCAGCGGTCTGACAAGAATGCTGGGCATGCGCCTGGACCATCTTTCTTTCGCCGCGGGACCGGATGGCCTGGCCAGCACTGCCCATCGCATCGGGGGACTGCTCGGCCGGGAGTTCAATGACGGAGGCGTGCATCCACGCTTCGGGACCCGCAACATGACCCTGCCCCTGGCCGGGAACACCTACCTCGAAATCGTCGAGGTCCTCGACCACCCCGCCTCCGACAAGGCGCCGTTCGGCCAGGCCGTGCGCGCCCGCTCCGCCCTCGGCGGCGGCTGGCTCGGCTGGGTCGTCGCCGTCGACGACATCACGACCGTGGAGAAGCGGCTGGGCCGCGAGGCCGCGACCGGGCACCGGTACCGCCCCGACGGCACCGAGCTGCACTGGAAGCAGATCGGCGTCAACGGCCTGATCGCCGACCCGCAGCTGCCGTTCTTCATCCAGTGGGAGATCCCCGCCGAGCTGCACCCCAGCGCCGGCGCGGACCCGTCGTACTCCCTGGCCTGCCTGGAGATCGCCGGCGACCCGGGCCGGGTCAGTGAGTGGCTCGGCGAGACCGTCGAGGCACCGCTGGAGGACGTGAAGGTCGACTGGGTCGCCCCGCACGGCACGCCCGGCATCCTCGCCGCGCAGTTCCTGACGCCGAACGGCCTGGTGCGTCTCTGACGCTCCGGGCCGCGCTGCCGCCGGGGGCCCGGCCCAGCCCCAACATCTGGAACTCCCCCGGCACCTACGAGATCGAGAACCGGGCCGTCGACCCCGACGGCCGGCTCGAGGCCGCAATGGCGGCGATCGCGGACTGGTCGGGGCGCGCCGTTCTCGACGTGGGCTGCGGCACCGGTTTCCACCTGCCGCGCTTCGCCGAGCGCGCGGCCCGGGTGACCGGCGTGGAGCCGCATCCCGACCTGGCGGCGCTGGCCCGGCGGCGTACCCGCCGGCTGACGAACGTCGCGGTGAGCCAGGGCACCGCCCAGGCGCTGCCAGTGCCGGACGCGTCGGTGGACGTCGTGCACGCGCGGTGGGCGTACTTCTTCGGTCCGGGCTGCGAGCCGGGCCTCGCCGAGTTGGCCCGCGTCGTGCGCCGCGGCGGCACCGCGTTCGTGATCGACAACGACCCCACGCGATCGACGTTCGGCGGCTGGTTCCGTCGCGGCTACCCGACCGTGGACCCGGTGGCGGTCGAGCGCTTCTGGGCGGGACAGGGCTGGACCCGCACCCCGCTGGACATCCGCTGGTCGTTCTCCACGCGCGCGGACCTCGAGAGCGTGGTGCGCATCGAGTTCACCCGCGACACCGCCGACGAGATCCTGGCCGGCCACGAGGGCACCGAGGTCGACTACGCGGTCAACCTCTGGTCGCGCTCCTACTGACCCGCCGTCACGGCGGGCGCCGGATCAGCTGGAGCCGCGCACCGCGAGCCGGGGGGTGAGCAGCACGCCCGGGCCGACGCTCGGCGGATGCCCGAGCAGCCCCTCGAGCGCCTTCACGATCTCGACGGCGACGTCCTCGAGCGGCTGGCGCACCGAGGTGAGCCCCGGCGGCACGACCTGGGCGACCTGGGAGTCGTCGAAGCCGACGACCGCGATGTCGCGCCCCGGCGCGAGCCCGCGCTCGGCGAGCGTGTGCAACACCCCCATCGCGAGCGTGTCGGAGGCGCACACGAACGCGCTCGGCTGCGCCTCGTCGAGGAGTACGGCGCTCGCCTCACGCCCGCTCGCGACAGTGTCCTCCACCCGCGACGCCAGCCCGGTCGTGGGCAGCCCGCGCGAGCGGAGCGCCCGGCTCCAGCCGGCCCGCCGGTCCTCACCGATCCGGGAGTCCTTGCGCCAGCCGATCCAGGCGATCCGCTGGTGGCCGCGCTCGACCAGGTGCGTGGTGGCGAGGTCGGCGCCCGCGGCCCCGTCGACGTCCACCCACGGGTGCGGGGCGTCGGGGTTCTCCCACGGACGCCCGAACGCGACGAACGGCGCCCGGCGCGACTCGAGCCACGTGGCCTGCGGGTTGCCCAGGTAGGTGTCCGTGACCACGAAGGCGTCCACGGCGGTCGAGCGCAGCAGGTCGTCGTACCCGGCGACGGGGTCCTCGTGGCTGCCCGCGAACAGCAGCACGTGGTAGCCGGCCTCGCGCGAGGTCTCGACGAGCGAGTGCACGAACCGGTCCATCGTGGCGTTGGCGGTGCCCTCCTGGGCGGGATTGATCCGCATGCCGATCAGGTGGGACGCGCGGGTGCGCAGGTTGCGGGCGGCTCGGTTGGGCGAGTAGCCCAGCGCGTCGATCGCCTCCTGCACCCGCTCGAGGGTGTCGCCCCGGAGCAGGTCGGGGTTGTTGACCGCGTTGGAGACGGTCTGCCGCGAGACGCCGGCCAGCTCCGCCACGTCGGCCAGCGTGGGCGGGGAGGTGGGGAAGCGCGCAGGAAGCCGGGACATCGCAGCACCCCCCTTGCAGCTGAATGGATCGATCCAACCACAGCATAACGAGCCTTTTCCCCGCCGCGCCGACAGGTGTCGCGCGGCGGGTTGTCGGCGTCGTCGCCTACCGTTCGCGTCATGTCCAAGTCGCCCCGGCCCGCCTTCCGCTGCACCGAGTGCGGATGGGAGGCCCCCAAGTGGGTCGGCCGGTGCAACGAGTGCCACGCCTGGGGCTCCGTGGCCGAGGCTGCCGCCGCGCCCGTCGCCCGGGCGCAGGCCACCGCGGTGACCCGTCCCGCCGTGCCGATCGGCCAGGTGTCGGTCGAGGAGTCGGCGTTCCGGTCCAGCGGCGTACCCGAGCTCGACCGGGTGCTCGGCGGCGGGCTGGTGCCCGGGGCCGCGATCCTGCTCGCCGGCGAGCCCGGCGTCGGCAAGAGCACGCTGCTGCTCGAGGTGGCCGCCCAGAACGCCCGCTACCAACGCCGCACGCTCTACGTCACCGGGGAGGAGTCGGCCTCGCAGGTCCGGCTCCGCGCCGACCGCACCGGCGGCGTGCACGACTCGCTCTACCTCGCGGCCGAGACCGACCTCGGGGCGGTGCTGACCCACATCGAGCAGGTGCGGCCGGCGCTGCTCGTCGTCGACTCGATTCAGACCATCGGCGCCTCGGGCGTCGACGGCGTGCCCGGCGGGGTCACCCAGGTCAAGGAGGTCGCCGCCGCGCTGATCAGGGTGGCCAAGACCCGCAACATCACCACGGTCATCGTCGGGCACGTGACCAAGGACGGCGCGATCGCCGGTCCGAGGGTCCTCGAGCACGTCGTCGACGTGGTCCTGCACTTCGAGGGCGACCGCAACTCCCGCTTCCGGATGGTGCGGGCAATGAAGAACCGTTTCGGCCCCGTCGACGAGGTCGGCTGCTTCGACCTCGGCGCCGACGGGATCACCGCGGTCACCGACCCGACCGGGCTGTTCGTCGAGAACCACCACACCCAGGTCCCCGGCACCTGCGTGGCGGTGACGATGGAGGGCCGCAGGCCGCTGCTGGCCGAGGTCCAGGCGCTGGTGACCCCCACCTCGGCCGAGCGACCGCGCCGGACCACATCGGGCCTGGACGGCTCGCGGATCGCCATGGTCCTCGCCGTGCTCCAGCAGCACTGCGGCATCCGGCTGCACAACCACGACGTCTTCGCCTCGACGGTCGGCGGCGCCAGGCTCGGCGAGCCGGCCAGCGACCTGGCGGTCGCCGTCGCGCTGGCCTCCTCGACCACCGGCCGCGCCGCTCCCCAGGGCGTCGTCGCGATGGGCGAGATCGGGCTGGCCGGGGAGCTGCGCCGGGTCCGGGACCTGCCGCAGCGGATCGCGGAGGCCGCGCGCCTCGGGTTCCGGGTCGCGGTGGTGCCCGAGGAGCCCGGCAAGCGGGGTGGCCCGGACGGCTCCAGCGAGATCGTCGACGGCATGCGCGTCCTCTCGGTGCCCGACATCGGCTCCGCCCTGCGGCTGCTGAGGCTCACCGACAGCGAGGCCGAGCGCCGCACCAGCTGACCGGCCGGTCCGGGTCGCGCCGGACATGCGCGGAGCAGGCCTCCGCTCCCCTAGACTGGCGGCGCGGCCGACGTACGCCGCAGCCGGAACGGAGGAAAACGGCGTGGTGGGCACGGACCGCTCGGACGACACGTTGCGCCTGCGCGCAACGCTCGCCTCCATCGCACCCGGGACCGCGCTGCGCGACGGCCTCGAGCGCATCCTCCGCGGCCGCACGGGCGCGCTGATCGTGCTCGGCCACGACAAGACCGTGGATGCTCTCTCCACCGGTGGGTTCACCCTCGACGTCCCGTTCACCGCCACCGGCCTGCGCGAGCTGGCCAAGATGGACGGCGGCATCATCGTCGACAAGGACATCACCCGGATCCACCGCGCCGCGGTGCACTTGATGCCCGACCACACGATCCCCTCCGAGGAGACCGGCACCCGGCACCGCACCGCCGACCGGGTCGCCCGGCAGACCGGCTTCCCGGTGATCTCGGTGTCGCAGTCGATGCAGATCATCGCGGCGTACGTCGGGGAGACGCGCCACGTGCTGGAGGACCCGCTCCAGATCCTGTCTCGAGCCAACCAGGCGCTGGCCACCCTCGAGCGCTACAAGCTGCGGCTCGACGAGGTCGCCAGCACCCTCTCGGCGCTGGAGATCGAGGACCTGGTCACGGTCCGCGACGTCGCCGTCGTGGCGCAGCGCCTCGAGATGGTCACCCGGATCGCCCGCGAGATCGAGGACTACGTGCTCGAGCTCGGCACCGACGGCCGGCTGCTCTCGTTGCAGCTCGAGGAGCTCATCACCGGCGTCGACGCCGAGCGCGAGCTGGTGATCCGCGACTACCTGCCGGCCGGGCGTCGTACCAAGACGCCGGAGGCGCTGCTCGCCCGGCTCGAGTCGCTCTCCGCCACCGAGCTGGTCGACCCCGCCGCGGCCGCACGGGCCCTGGGGCTCGGCACCGGTGAGCACCTCGACGGCGCCGTCGCGCCGCGTGGGTACCGCCTGCTGGCCAAGGTGCCCCGCCTGCCCACCTCGGTCGTGGACCGGCTGGTCGACCACTTCGGCACGCTGCAGAAGCTGCTCTCCGCCGGCGTCGACGACCTGCAGGCCGTCGAGGGCGTCGGCGAGCTGCGGGCCCGCAGCGTCCGCGAGGGCCTCTCGCGCCTCGCGGAGTCGACGATCCTCGAACGGTACGTCTGACCGGAACCGGCAGGGGTCTCCGCCGGCCGATCTCCTCCACCGCTGCGTCCGGCGATCACACTCGTCACACCGATGTCGAGGAACTCATGCTTCTGTCGTGAAACATCTCGACAGAAGCATGAGATTCACCGCCTGGGCGGTGAATCTCGCCGCCCGCACCGTCACCGTCGGACGGGCGTCTTCTTTCCCTGGGCCGGCTGCTCGTCGCGGGGCTCCTGCTTCGGCTCCGGCGAGCGGGTGATCACGACCGGGGTGGGTGCCTCGAGCTCGAACTGCACGTCGGCCGGCTCGCCGGCCAGGGCCGCGGCGGCCAGGTGGTAGAAGCCCGGCAGCGCCCAGTCGGTCAGCCGCGAGCACTCCTCGTCGGAGCGCCGGGCGTTCCAGGTCACGCCGACGGAGGTGGTCACGGCACTGCGCACGACCACGCTTCGGGTGGGCACCGCGCGCGGGCACTGCCGGCTGGCCCAGATGTCGTCCTTGCCGGAGGTGATCTTGATCGTCAGCGTCTCGGCCGAGACCTCCCAGGTGCACGCCTCCGCCTCGATCGTGCGGAGCTCCAGCACCAGGAAGACGTCGCGCCCGGCGACCGCCTTCCGGACCGTCGGCGTCACCGCGATGTCCTCGTCGACGCACGGCCCGGTCGGGGCGACCAGGACCGGCGCGCTGCGCTTCTTCTTCCTCCGGCCCTCGCCCCGCTGCTCGGCGGCGGGAGCGGAGGGAGCGGCGCTCGGCGTGGCGGTCACCGTCGCCGTCGGCACCGCGGCGACCTGGGCGGCGGAGTCGGGCGCCGACGAGGAGGCGTCGCTGCCCGCGGCCAGCACCCGCGCCAGCCCGAACACCAGCAGCACGACGATGCCGACCAGCAGGACCCGGCGTCGCCAGTACACGCGCGGCGGCAGCGGACCGCGGGTCAGGGACGTCATGGCGCAACGCTAACGAGGGAAGCCGGGGGCGACGTGCTGCCACACCGCGACGCCCGCAGAACGACGCCAGTTCGGCCCCTGCCCCGCCCGACTCCCCTCGGATTCCGCCCCCGTCGGGCGGGTCAGCCGTCGGTGAGGCGAGAATGTCGCCGATGAGCGAGCTGCACCGACCGATCCTCGAGTGGTACGACGCCCACGCGCGCGAGCTGCCCTGGCGCAGCCCGGCGGCGTCCGCCTGGTCGGTGATGGTCAGCGAGTTCATGCTCCAGCAGACGCCGGTGGTCAGGGTGCTGCCCGTGCACGAGGAATGGCTGCGCCGCTGGCCGGATCCGGCGGCGCTCGCCGCCGAGCCCTCAGGAGAGGCGGTGCGCGCCTGGGGCCGGCTCGGATACCCGCGCCGGGCGCTGCGGCTGCACGCGGCGGCCACCGCGATCGTCGAGCGGCACGGCGGCGAGGTGCCCGCGTCGTACGACGCCCTGCGGGAGCTGCCCGGCATCGGCGACTACACCGCGGCGGCGATCGCCACCTTTGCCTACGGGCGGCGTCACGTCGTGCTCGACACCAACGTCCGCCGGGTGCTCACCCGGGCCGCGACCGGCGCCGAGTTCCCGGCACCCGCCGTGACGAAGGCCGAGCGCACGCTCGCCGCGGGGCTGCTGCCCGAGGACGAGCCGACCGCCGCGACGTGGTCGGTGGCGGTGATGGAGCTGGGGGCGCTCGTGTGCACGGCGGCGAGCCCCCGGTGCGCGGTCTGCCCGGTCGCCGACCTCTGCGCCTGGCGCACCGCCGGCCACCCGGCGCACGACGGACCGCCGCGCAAGGTGCAGACCTGGGCCGGGACCGACCGCCAGTGCCGCGGCCGGCTGCTGGCGGTGCTCCGCGACACCCACGGCGAGGTCACGCAGCAGCGGCTCGACGCGGCCTGGGCGGATGAGACGCAACGCGCCCGCTGCCTGGCCGGTCTGGTCGGTGACGGGCTGGCCGTCCGCACCGCGGCGGGCACCTACGCGCTGCCCTGAGCACTCGACGCGCGGACGAGGAAACGGGCCCGACCGCGGCGGCGGTCGGGCCCGTCTCGGGTCACGTCGTTCAGTCGGTCTCGTGCGACTTCTTGATGTCGATCGGACCGGGCTCGTCGTCGCCCTCACCGGGCGCCACCTCGACCCCGGCCGTCTCGAACGGCGGCAGGTCGGGCAGCGTGCCGACCTTCTGGCCCTTGAACGTGAACGTCGCGGCCGGGCCCTCGCCCTCGACGTCGACCAGGACGATCTGGCCGGCGCCCACGTCGCCGAACAGCATCTTCTCGGACAGGACGTCCTCGATCTCCCGCTGGATGGTGCGCCGCAGCGGGCGCGCACCGAGCACCGGGTCGAAGCCGCGCTCGGCCAGCAGGTTCTTGGCCGCCTGCGTCAGCTCGAGCGACATGTCGCGGTCCTTCAGCCGGAGCTCGACGCCCGCGATCATGTTGTCGACCATGTGCACGATCTGCTCCTGCGTCAGCGGCGGGAACACGATGATCTCGTCGACACGGTTGAGGAACTCCGGACGGAAGTGCTGCTTGAGCTCGTCGGAGACCTTGGCCTTCATCCGCTCGTAGGAGCCGGCCGTGTCGCTGCCCTGCTGGAAGCCGAGGTTGATGCCCTTGGCGATGTCGCGGGTGCCGAGGTTCGTCGTCATGATGATGACGGTGTTCTTGAAGTCGACCACCCGGCCCTGCGAGTCGGTCAGGCGACCCTCCTCGAGGATCTGCAGCAAGCTGTTGAAGATGTCCGGGTGCGCCTTCTCGACCTCGTCGAACAGCACGACCGAGAACGGCTTGCGCCGCACCTTCTCGGTGAGCTGGCCACCCTCTTCGTAGCCGACGTAGCCGGGAGGCGAACCGAACAGCCGCGAGACCGTGTGCTTCTCGCCGAACTCGCTCATGTCGAGCTGGATCAGCGCGTCCTCGTCGCCGAACAGGAACTCGGCCAGCGTCTTGGACAGCCAGGTCTTACCGACACCGGACGGACCGGCGAAGATGAACGAGCCACCGGGACGCTTGGGGTCCTTCATGCCCGCACGGGTACGCCGGATCGCCCGGGAGATCGCCTTGACGGCCTCCTCCTGGCCGATGACCCGCTTGTGCAGCTCGTCCTCCATGTTGAGCAGCCGCGTGGACTCCTCCTCGGACAGCTTTACGATCGGGATGCCGGTCGCCACGGCCAGCACCTCGGCGATCAGCTCCTCGTCGACCTCGGCGACCTCGTCCATGTCGCCCGCGCGCCACTGCTTCTCGCGCTCGGACTTCTTCAGGATGAGCTGCTTCTCCTCGTCGCGGAGCCGCGCGGCCGCCTCGAAGTCCTGGCCGTCGATCGCGGCCTCCTTGCGCTGGCGCACGTCGCCGATCTTGTCGTCGTACTCGCGCAGGTCGGCGGGCGCCGTCATCCGGCGGATCCGCAGCCGCGACCCGGCCTCGTCGATCAGGTCGATGGCCTTGTCGGGCAGGAACCGGTCGGAGATGTAGCGGTCGGCCAGCGTCGCCGCCGAGACCAGCGCCTCGTCGGTGATCGTGACGCGGTGGTGCGCCTCGTAGCGGTCGCGCAGGCCCTTGAGCATCTCGATCGTGTGCGCGATCGACGGCTCCGCGACCTGGATGGGCTGGAAGCGGCGCTCCAGCGCCGCGTCCTTCTCGAGGTACTTGCGGTACTCGTCGAGCGTGGTCGCGCCGATGGTCTGCAGCTCGCCGCGGGCCAGCATCGGCTTGAGGATGCTGGCGGCGTCGATCGCGCCCTCGGCCGCGCCGGCGCCGACGAGGGTGTGGATCTCGTCGATGAACAGCACGATGTCACCGCGGGTGCGGAT
>Ga0307416_100001544_pt1 | contig 12590 bp, 9 predicted proteins | sample DK1Cmetagenome_2_FD_203821 | JGI IMG/M metagenome (GOLD analysis project Ga0307416, IMG submission 203821) | Maize rhizosphere microbial communities from greenhouse at UC Davis, California, United States - DK15-C-3 | ecosystem: Host-associated > Plants > Roots > Rhizosphere > Soil | place: USA...
GACCTATTCCGATGACACGGCTGTACCTGGCACTGCGTACACCTACCAGGTGAGTGCGGTGGATGCGGCCGGGAACGAGTCGTCGAAGGCCAGTGTCTCGGTGACCACGCCGAGTGGCGGCGGAACCCTGACGTTCACTCCGACCGATGACGCGATGGTGGACTCCTCCCAGCCCACGGCCAACTTCGGCAGCGGCAGCCGGCTCACCGTCGACAACAGCCCGATCAACCGTGCGCTGCTGAAGTTCAACGTCGATCTGCCATCGGGATGCGCGGTCTCCAGCGCCAAACTGCAGCTCACCATCGGCAGCGACACCGGCGACAAATCCGCCTACGGCGGCGATGTGTACGGGGTGGCATCGAACTCCTGGGACGAGTCGACGGTGACCTCCAACACCGCACCGACAGCGGGCACCAAGGTGTCCTCGGTGACCTCGGCGGTGGCGCTGAACACCAGTTACCAATTCGACGTCAAACCGTTGATCAGCGGCAGCGGCACGGTCAGCATGATGATCAAAAGCAGCAGCACCGACGGCGCCCGCTACTACTCCAAAGAAGCCGGCACCACAGCCCAAGACCCGCAACTGCTCCTCACTTGCGGAAGTGGCGGTGGGAGTGACACCACTGCCCCATCGCAGCCCGGCAATCTGAGCGGGACAGCGGCGAGCAGCAGCAAGGTGAACCTGTCGTGGAACGCTAGCAACGACAACGTCGCTGTGACCGGTTACAAGGTCTACCGGAACGGCAGCTCCACACCGCTGGCGAGCGTTGGTGGATCTACCACCAGCTACTCCGACACCAGCGTTGCCGCCAGCACGACATACACCTACCAGGTGAGTGCGGTGGATGCGGCCGGGAACGAGTCGTCGAAGGCCAGTGTCTCGGTGACCACGCCGAGTGGCGGCGGAACCCTGACGTTCACTCCGACCGATGACGCGATGGTGGACTCCTCCCAGCCCACGGCCAACTTCGGCAGCGGCAGCCGGCTCACCGTCGACAACAGCCCGATCAACCGTGCGCTGCTGAAGTTCAACGTCGATCTGCCATCGGGATGCGCGGTCTCCAGCGCCAAACTGCAGCTCACCATCGGCAGCGACACCGGCGACAAATCCGCCTACGGCGGCGATGTGTACGGGGTGGCATCGAACTCCTGGGACGAGTCGACGGTGACCTCCAACACCGCACCGACAGCGGGCACCAAGGTGTCCTCGGTGACCTCGGCGGTGGCGCTGAACACCAGTTACCAATTCGACGTCAAACCCTTGATCAGCGGCAGCGGCACGGTCAGCATGATGATCAAAAGCAGCAGCACCGACGGCGCCCGCTACTACTCCAAAGAAGCCGGCACCACAGCCCAAGACCCGCAACTGCATGTGGCTTGTAGCTGACCAGGCCACTGGACGCGGTACCGCGAGTCACCACGTTCAGCTAGGTGCTCCCAGTTCACCCGATGGGCCCCGATCAAGGTCGCGGTCCGCCCCGGAGAAGTGTCGCGATCGAACGTCGGTTTCACATGGCTTGACCCTGGCCCGACTGAGGTTCGCCAGTGCGACCGGCCGGAACGCCGACTGGTCGGGTACCGGGGGCGAAGCCCTCGCCTGTCGATAATCCGAGCCGTGACACGGCGGGCCGCGACACGCCGGAGCTAACAAACTAATAACGGCGGCCGTTGTGAGCCGCATGCAGAGTTAACAAAGCCAGCCCGACACTTCGGCAAAGATGATCTTGGGCCAATTACGGTCCGCCCATTTGAGTCCCACTTTTCCTTATCTAGCAGTGGTTCTCGGTGTGGGGCAGAGACGACGGGCGGTTGCGTATGTGTCCATGTCATCGTCGACAACTGGTCGCACAATTTGTGACCTCGCCGCAGCCAAGGCGCTCACAAGATCACGGTTGAATATAGGTCCCAATGCTGGCACCGGTCGCACGATACATTTCGGGTGCTTGTTCGAGTCGGGGTGTGTCCGGCAGCGTCATAGCTTCCCCCACTGTCAGCCACCCCAACGTTGTCGTTCGGGTATGTCAACTCGCCGGGGGGGCCGGCGGGTGTCAAAGTCGGGGGTTCTTGGGGGAATGGCTAGGCAAGAAGGCCTGCTTGGCGTAGCCAAGAGACGGGCAGCACCTGAGCCGAAGCGCGCCGCGTTCGAGCCTGCATTTGCGGGCCTCGTACGCCGCGAGCTGTACTCGGATCACCACGTCACTGACGGGTCGTTACAGATAGCCGGTCGTGCGGCGGTCGATCTGCTCGACGAGCCGGCGACATCGAGCATTGGGAATCTCGATCTCGTCAGCGACAACCAGGTCAAGGTAGCCGAGCCAGCTGTCGGTGTTCCGGCGACCAAGCGCTTTGCTACGTGGAGCCGGCGATATCTGGTGATGGTCGCCGGCGCCGACGCCCTGGTGGGAGCAATCACCACAGCCGTTCTTGCATCGATCAGCAGCACGCTGTCGGCTCCTTGGGCCACGTTGCCTGGGCACAATGCGGTCTCACTGCTGTGCTTACTCGGCATGCTCATCTGGCCAGCCGCAATCGCGATATGTCGGGGATATCGTCGCAATCGGATCGGTATCGGCTTCGATGAACCCCGTGCGGTTATTCGTGCCGGCATGCTGGTCGTTGTGGCCGGCGCATTGCCGGCGGGATTCATGGCCGTTCCGACTGCTGCCGCGGACCCGACGAGCCATCATACGTTGATCTTGTACGCATTACTCAAGCTTGTTGCGACTGCGACTCCATTTGCGGTCGCGCTCAGCCTGCTAATCCGCTTTTTCTCCCGTAAAAGCCTCCAGTTCTTGCAAAGCCACGGATTCAGCCTTCGACACGTAGTCGTGGTCGGCAGCCTTGCTGGTGCGCAGCAGCTGAGCAAGCGGATTCAGGGAGAGCCCGACGCAGGCATGAATGTTATCGGTGTATGCGTACCCTCGTCTGAACTGCCTACGCCGGTGATCGACGGCGTTCCCGTGCTCGGAAACCTGAGCCACGTAGCTCAGGTCGTCAAAAATATGGGGTGCGACGCTGTCGCGGTGACTAGTGACGACGCTACTCGATACAGCTACTTGCGCGAACTCGCCTGGTCGCTAGAGGGCGCCGGAGTTGAACTACTCGTGGACCCGGGCCTCGTCGAAGTAGCCGGTCCGCGTATGCACATTCGTCCGCTGATGGGCTTTCCTCTGCTACACGTCGAGGAGCCTCACTTCACCGGCTGGCGCCGCGTGGTGAAAAGAGTCAGCGATCTCGTATTGGCTACTGTCGGTCTGGTCGTGCTCGCTCCCATCTTGCTGGGAATCGCCGCAGTGGTGAAGCTGCACGACGGAGGACCAGTACTCTTCCGGCAGACGCGTGTCGGTCGTGGCGGTCAGTTGTTTACCATGCTCAAGTTCCGTTCGATGGTTGTCGATGCGGAGCATCGCAAGGCCGACCTCATGGACCGCAATGAGGGCAGCGGGGGCTTGTTTAAGCTGCGGGACGATCCACGAATCACTCCCGTCGGAAAGATCCTGCGTGACTTCTCCCTCGATGAGCTACCGCAGTTGTTCAACGTACTGACTGGATCGATGTCGTTGGTCGGGCCCCGGCCGCACCTTGCCTCCGAGCTGGAGCAGATGCCCCGCGAAGCGGTACGTCGCGCTCTTGTCACTCCAGGTCTCACCGGCCTGTGGCAAGTCAGCGGACGGTCCGATCTTGAGGGTGACGACGCGATCCGGCTGGACCTTCGTTATGTCGAGAACTGGTCCCTGGCACTCGACCTACTCATCATGTGGAAGACCGCTGCTGCGGTGCTCGCCAAGCGTGGAGCGCGTTAAGGATTGCGAGACTCACTGGTACGGCGCCGTAGGCGTTGATAGCTTACGTCGCCTCCGGGATTGAGGTGACCGATGGGATCATTCGAGATCGCCGGGAGATGAACGATGGCATCGAAGCCCTCGAGGTCATGCGGGCCAACATCCCGGATGTCTCCGGTTAGCTGTACATAGCCGTCGGGCTGCACGCCGAAGTCGCATCCGTCGTACCAACTGTGCATGGGTGCGGGCATAGTGCAGTTCGTGGTTGCCCAGGTGAATGACCTCCTGCCCACTGAGGCGTTCGTGGAGGCGGAGGAATTACTCGAGCTGGCGGCCGCAAGTTACCTCGCCGTTGGGTTCTTCATTTCTTGCCATGCAGCACCTGCACAGTGCGCTCATGACGGAATTGGACGCTACTGCCAGCGAGACGACTGGCAGCAGAGCGGCAGGTCAACTTCGGTGAACTGATCGATCAGACCTCGCACTTGATGGGCACTATGGACGTTGGACGCTACCCGCCGCTGCGTTCAATTGGCGCACGTCTCAGCTAGATGGGTCGGGACATCTTGACCATCAGGACTTGCGCAGCCTTCATGAGCAAACTACGGTAAGTCCGAGCTTCGAAGATAACGGATCGGTAACGTCGGCACAGACGCAAGGATCCACATTCTTCCCGCTGTGACCTGCTTGTGATTCGGGGGTTTCATGCTTTTCGCGCGGAAGCATCTACTTCTTGCAGCCTGGGCTGTGGCAGTATCGGCTGCAGTTCTACCGGGGGACCTAGCTAACGCCGCCGAACCGTCCGATACCACTGTGGCAAAATTCAATGCTATCGGACATCGCCATCGGCCGCACGATCGACCGCGTGCTTGGGCAGACCGAACGCCGCTTCCGTCGGCGACCTCATTGACGAGCTCCTCGAGCGCACCCAGCTCCTCGACCGCACCGAGTTCGCCTACGCCCAGCTCCTCGAGCGCACCCAGCTCCTCGAGCGCACCGAGTTCGCCTACACCCAGCTCCTCGAGCGCACCCAGCTCCTCGAGCGCACCGAGTTCGCCTACACCCAGCTCCCCGAGCGCACCGAGTTCGCCTACCCCCGGCTCCCCGAGCGCAGCGAGTTCGGCTTCCCCTAGCTCGTCGAGCGCGGCCGAGCGGATTCTGGGCGTCCCGCGATCTGGCCTCGCTTGGCATTCGGGAGCCTGGGTTGGCGGCCGCTTCAATACCGAGGCCATCAATGGGTTTGGCCAGTGGCGGGGCCGCCCGACAGACGTCGTTACCACGTATGCCGAACGGAGCAGCTATCAAGCGATGACAGGCCAAACCTGGTCCATCAGCACCTGGGAAGGCTTCGCCGGCAAACTGAACTATGGACTGGCTCTGCTGCCCGATAGCGGAGAAGGGTCGTTCGAGTCAATCGCTGCTGGAGAACAAGATGACGTCTGGCGCAAGGTTGCCCAGAATCTCACGGCGCACGACCGTGGCGACTCCATCGTCCGGATTGGTTGGGAGAGTAACCTCAGAGACTGGCGTTGGCAGGCGACTACATCAAACGCCGAGAGATTCAAGGCGGCATTCCGCCGGATCGTCAATGTCATGCGTGTACAAGCACCTGGACTGCGCTTCGAGTTCGGCGTTAATTGTGGATCCGGACTGGCTGGGTCGTCTGATCGGCTTGCTCCACTGACGATGGTCTATCCCGGCGACGACGTGGTCGACCTCATTGGCTGCGACATATACGACTGGTGGACCACCCACGCAACGAATGACGCCATGTGGTCGTCGAATGTGCTCAGAGCGCCTTACGGGCCGGGAATTCAGGATGTCATCGACTTCGCTCGGACACACCGGAAGGGCGCATCATTCGCCGAGTGGGGCCTCGCCACTCCTACTAACGGCAACGGCGGTGGGGACAATCCTTACTACATCGAGGCCATGTTCCAGTTCTTTAGCAATAACAAGGACGTCGTGGCCTTCGAGTGCTATTTCGACGAGCCAGCACCCTACATCGGGAGCAGTCTGTACGGGACGGATCTAAACCCTGAAGCCAGCGCTACTTATGCCAGACTTTGGAGCAGCGGGACGGGAGCAACGACCGCGGCATGACGGAAACGTCCTGCCTCCGTCTTCCGCCATTACCCTCGCCGCCTGCCACTGTCGTCAGCGTTATCGGCTGAGTCTCCCGCTTCAAGCTCGCTGGGTTTCGGCCGTCTCGTCCTCGCTTCGATCATTCCTATTTTCAGCGCAGCGACAGTATGCCGCACGGTAGTGCGCCACTGGGGACTCTGCGTTCGAGAGCCCAACGAAAGAGACCCTGCGTCGGACGAATCTCCGAATCTCATCGGGTGTGCGCCTCAACAGCGCCGGCGCACCGGCATGCAACACTCTGCAGGTGTATCAGTTACTGCCGTCAGCTACCGCACTCGTGATCACATGCTGGAATTACTGGCTTCCTGGCAGCGACCTCGCGGTCACGATTGTGGACGACTCCATTGATTCGGATCCCATGAGCGACGTGATTGCGACGACGGTCCGTGCGTTACGTTGATGGGACCCTGCAGCCGGTGCCCTGCTGTCAATTCCGGAACGGGCACGAAAGCAGGTAGTGAGCTATGGCACACATGGTTATGAGCGCCGGAATAAAAAGCGCTGCCATCCTGAGCACAGTCGCACCGTATCCCATTGACAGCGGCAAGAGCATGGTCATGGCGGGGATTCTTCGACACCTCAACAGCCGTCTACCCGCCGGCGAAGTTCATTACCTTCACATCGGTGATCCGCTTGTCGAGACGGACGGCTTTTGTGACGTCGTCCTCCATGAAATTGGCCGCCCTACACGGGCAGATCGACTTGTAGGTTTAGCAGGCGCTCTGCGGCCGCGAGGACAAAGCCTTCAGGAAGCCTTCCTGCGGTCGCGCCACCTCTCCCGTGCAATTCAGGACACTCTGGCCGACATCGATGCCGACCTGGAGCTCGTCGACACAATCCGAATGAACCAGCATGTGAGCGGCTACATTGGTCGTGGGAAACGGGTCCTCTACCTCGACGACCTATTTAGCGTGCGTTACCGACGGATGCTGCAGCTACCGCCGGCGGAGGCAAGGCAGAGCGGTTTCGACCCGCTCGGACAGTTTGCACAAAATGTGCCCAGATTGCTCCGCCCACTAACTCGCATGAGCTGGAGCCGGCGCATCCTACTATCGAGCGAAGCTAGGCGAGTCGAGCGCAGCGAGATCCGAGCGGCGCGAACTGCGAGCCTCTCGCTTCTGCTTAACGAGGACGAGGCTGCCGCACTTCGCTCTGTCAGCGGCGGTCGAGTGATGGCTATTCCACCCTCGCTACCTCAACCCACTCGCTCCATTCGCCCTTGGCATGGGCGACCGGAGTTTATCTTCGTCGGTCTATTGTCGCTTGCGCACAACCATGATGGATTGAGCTGGTTTCTTCGCGACGGCATGGAGATCTTATTGCGGGAGTGCCCGAAAGCAGTGCTCCATGTCATCGGTCGAGGCGCAGCGCCCTCACTGCTGGCCAGAGGCGGCCGCTTCGGCGACCATGTCCGGTTTCATGGCTTTGTTGATGATATTGACGCCATCGGTGAGAGTTGCGCGCTCGTCAACACGCTACGCTTCGGCTCTGGAGTGAAGATCAAGACGCTCGACGCTCTGGCGAGGGGCCTCCCGGTGGTCGCCACGCCTCTCGCCGCCGAAGGCATCTCAAGCAGCCCGCGGCCTGGACTGATAATCGTTAACAACGCCGCGGAGGCGGGCTGGGCGCTTGCGCGATTGACCGATCGGCAAGTTAGGGCCAGCGAAGGTGTTGCCGCGGCCCGCTTCTTCATGGACCGGTTCTCGCCGGCCGTTGTAGCGCACATCTACGACAAAGCATTCGGCACACAACCGCGACTTTGACCTACCAACGTCCAACTCTGCAGGGGAGCGCGGCAGGGCGCGGGGCTCTGGGGTAAGGTATGGTCCGCTCTATTGGCCCTGCCGCTGGCACTACCCGGAGAAGCTCCGCATCGTGACCCAGATCGATGGATCCGAATGCCGCCTGCCAGACCTCAATGACGTTGAGGTCATCCTCGTCAACTACCGCAGCCGTCATCATGTCGCCGAATTGTTGGCTTCGTGGCCCGAAGGCGTCGCCATCACAATCGTCGACAACTCGGACAATTGCGATGGTGTTCGCGAACTCGCCGCCACCAGAGAGTCCGTTCGGTACATTGACGGCGGCGCGCAAGGTTACGCGAGGGCTGCTAACAAGGGGGCCCGAAGCTCCAATGCGAAGTTCTTGGTCTTTGTCAATCCCGATTGTCGGCCTACAGCGGATCAACTCGGCGCGCTGGTCGGCGGATTGCGTTCGGACTTGTCGGCGATCGCCCATGCTGGAACACCATTAGGTTCCGACGGCCGGCCTGAGATGGGCGCCGGTGGATGGGAACCGAGTGTACGGCGCTCGCTGATTTACTCCCTGGGTCTACAGAGACGTTTCCCACAAGCTGGCCTTTTCGCGCGCCCTAACATCGCCGAGCCACTTTCCGTAGACTGGGTCTGCGGAGCTTTCATGGCAGTGCGTCGCGAGCAGTTTCTGGCTCTCGGCGGTTTTGACGAGGCCTTCTACGTCTATTCCGAGGACGTGTCATTCGGTCGAAGAGCTCGCCATCAGCGCCTTCGCAGCGTGCTGCGCAGTGATATCACCGTCCCACATAGTGCGGGAAGCTCAGGTGCAGCTCCAAGAGAAATGTTGCAGTTGCGTGGGGCCTCATTCGCGCGGTACGTCGAGCGATACCACGGCCCAGTCCAGGCGACTGTGATGCGTAGCATGCTTGCCGCTGGAGCTCTCATTAGAGCGATTCTGCAGGTTACTCGCGGTGATAGGGCGGCGGCACGGCTCAACCTTGCCTATGCCTCTGGCGTCATTACGGGACGGGCATATGTCGGTGGCGTCGAGGTCGCACGATCCCGCTTTGTCGAGACGGCTAATAATTCTGTACGGCTGCCGCCAGCCGCATAAATCAAAGTTGACCTCAGAAAGCAATTGTCGCAGCCTCAGCTCCAGCTCGCAAAGGTTGTTCGGATCTGCTCTCTAAGCACCTCTAGAGCGACGGCCGATGGGGGTTGACAGCTTGGCTGGGGACCAGAATGCCGTCAACATGATGCAACAGATCGCCAGCTGCTGCGCGGCGCCCTGAAGCAAGAATGTAGAAGCGGCTAGCGCTATGGCGAGCGCTAGCGACGGGCTCCTGAGGAAGGTGACGACCATCAGAACAAGCAGCGATACGCCACCGATCAGTCCATAATCGAAAACCACTTTGGCTAGGTTGGGTACGAGCAGACCATCCACGCTATGGCTCTCCACGATGTCAGCTGACGCCCCTGCACCATGTCCAAGGAAGATGCCAGCGGGATCGGCAATCCAGTAAGGCCACAACTCTGGGTACGGTTCAATGACCCGCAATGCTGTTGATGAGTTGCCGGAGCCAAACTCAGTTACCCGACTGAAAAGCGCTTGCCCGAGCGTCGTGGTGGCGAAGATGGCTACGGCAACGGTCACTGGTAACGCGTAGCGACGCAGCGTGTACGCCTGACCTTGGATAAGCAGGGTGGCAAGAAAGACTGCTGCCACCGCCAAGCCCGAGCCAGCCATTGTGCTCAACAGTCCTGCTAGCAGAAGCATCACGCTTGGCCGCCTGACTCGGCCAAGCAGCGCGCAGGCAAACGCCACGCCAAGAAAGAACGACATGAACGACGGCTCCAGCGAAATCCAGCCGTTCGATTTGTAGATGGCAGAACCATAGACAACGGGATAAGTCGTGTTGTAGCCATCAACCAGCAGGTTCGCGGGAAGGACAGAAGCCAACCAGTCGTGGTAACGAACCCCAGCCAGCTGGAGCCCGATGAACGACAAGGAAAGCGCCGCGAGCCCTACACCGATTCCAGCAATCGCGCGAATACATCGAAGATAGGTTTGCCGGTCACGATCGCGCATTTGCACGACGACCGGAAGCCACGTCACGACCCATAAGCCCCAGCTGTTGAAGCTGATGTACGGCTGAGCAACGAAGAGTACCTGGCCAGCCATCACCAAGCCGCTGATGCCCGCTGCAAACAGCCATACCAGCAGTCGGGTGCGGTTGAGTTCGCCAACGCCCAACGCGCACACAATGACAATCCATGCCACCGCAAGGGGAACCGTCACGGATATCGGTAAGCCTGGGACCGCGACCCTTTGTAGCAAGACAGTCGCTAGAAACAGCCCTGCGACCCAAGGCACTGGATCCTGAACGGGAGACCAACCGCTCAAGCTAGCGGGTTGCCGAGTTGAATCTCGCTCTTGGATGAGTTCCATTTAGCGATCCGGTCAGTGCATGAGCAGATAGGTGCGGTCGGGAATTCGTGATGCGAAGGTGTCGAGGGCTTCGAGCCTGGTGACGCCGGGTGTTACTGGAACCACTAGCACTGAGCGCGTATCTTGACTTGCGCGGCGTATGACGTTCTCCGAAAGCGTGGTCGGCACTAGGCTGATGTGACTGTTGGCACCGTCGTTGTCGTGGAGCCCGCCTGCGCCGTGAAGGAGTAATGCAGATCGTGGCCCAGCGACTGGAACGTCGGCCAGTTTGTCGATGATAGCGACATCGCGGCCTGTGCCGTTAGTGAGACCTTGCCGGACGATCTCGGTGACGCCAGCTAGGTCTGTCCCTTGGGTAGCAGCCAGGATTACGGTGCTCATATCAGGCTTCATGGTGATCACGTTCTTGATGTCCGCAGCGTCGATGACTGCCGTCTGCGGGTAAAGCTCGGTCAATTCCCGCTCAGACTTCACCGTGCCGCGGCGGCCCAGGAGCAACGCCACTCCAATACCCAGCAGAGCACCGGCAAGTCCGCCCATCAATCCCAGAACCGGTGCCGGTGGAAGTTGGCGCGTCGGTTCGGCACTTTGCAGCAATTGCAGCCGATTGGCGCTAGCGAGAAGCGCTGCCTGACCGGCGCCAAGCTCCTCGCCCAACCGAGCCACCCGGGCACGCTCAGCGGTCGAGCTGGTCAGCCGCCGGGAGCTTATGACGACTCCGGTCGCCTTGGTCAGTTGATTGATTGCTGCCTGAGCGCGGTTGGGTGCGGACGCGAGCGCTTCATGGGCTATCGAATTGGCCTCGGCGACGGCCTGAACGGCGGAAGGCGCGGTTACCACGATCGACAAGATATTTGAGTTCGGCTTGGCGGTGATTCGGGTACGAGCCTGAAGATCTTTAGGATCCGTCCCGGTTCTTTGAGTGACGGCAGTGAAGAAACCGAGCGTGTTGAATTCAAGCGACGTGCTCTGTGCAGCATCAGTGTCTGTAGCATCAGCCTGCACCAGCACCAGTGCCTCCGCACTCGGCATTGCTGTGTATCCGACGGCGACCCCGATGCTCGCGGCTAGCAGGGCGAGCAGGAGCGGGATCGCGATCCATTTGCGCGCCGCCTGGGAGGCGAGGCGATTCCAAGACGACGGCGGGGTGGTAGACCGAGCCGTCGTGACAGGCTGGTCGGTCATTGCATCTCCTTGGGTCAATCTCAGCGGGCGTACCGGTTTGTCGGTCCGACCCAGGTAAGTCATTTTCATAACTTTGGTAGGAGTCCTTGCTGCCGAGGACCGCGGGATTTCCCTTGGTAGGCATGAAGTTCTTGTGCGGATGCCCGAGCCGGTATTCCCGCCATCAGGCAGTCAGCGGCACGTCAGCTGGAATGCCGCGTGGGCAGCTGTCAATCCACGGTCGCCGATCGTGCTCGGCTGGGGGCACACATGCACCGACCCAATCGTCACGACGCCGCGGCCGCGGTTTGCCTCCATGATGACGGTCACCCACCAAAGACCCCGGACAGTTGGGGGCGGCCGCGTCACCACTCAGACGTGGCGAACTCCCGTCTGCTCGACCTCGGTTGTCGAGCTCCAACAGTGAGGCATCCTAATCCATTTGAAGTGCTAGCGATCGCCACTTGGCGGCTCTCGGGACGCAGGTCCATTTGTGCTGGCTAACCGGGTGCTGCTAAGCGGATGGAAAGATCGGCGTTGACACATCATGGTCGAAAGCGATGGCGAGCGGATTCAGTTGGTAGATTGCCGCGGTAGGCAGAATGAGTCGCACTTTGATTCCGTTGCGGCCAGCCGTAACACGGGCTCGGGGTAGGGACGATCGCGTGAGCTTTTTTCGTCATCGGCTGCTGCGAAATGGGAGCTGGAACCTCGTCGACCAGGCGTTGTCGGCCCTGAGCAACACAGTGCTGACTGTCATGGTGGCGCGTTCGGTGAGCGCTGAAGACTTCGGCGCCTTCGCGATCGCATTCGTCGTGTTCGGAATCTTCATCGCTGTCACAAAATCTGTGGTGGGCAAGCCACTCCAAATGCGGTTCAGTGGTTCCGATTCAGCCGAGCAGAGAGCAGCCATTGGCAGAGCGCTCGGCGCAGCATTGCTCATTGGTCTGCTCGCTGCGGGCGGTACTGCGGCGGTTAGCCCGCTCACAGACCAGGGAGTCCAGCGCGCGCTTGTCGCTCTTGCAGTGGCATTGCCCGCTCTTGTGGTGCAAGACAGCTGTCGGATGGCGCTGTTCGCCCTCGCCCGGCCACGAGGAGCAGCCCTCATCGACGCAGTCTGGACTGCCGTCATGATCGTGTTGCTCATGTTGCTTGTCGCCCTCGGGCGAGATGATGTGCAATGGCTCACTATCGCCTGGGGAATTGGAGCGGCAGTATCAGCCACGGTCGGGCTCGCGCTGATCCATGTCCGCCCCTCACTACGTAAGGCGACAAGCTGGCTGCGCGAGCAGTGGG
>Ga0307416_100001546_pt1 | contig 12583 bp, 8 predicted proteins | sample DK1Cmetagenome_2_FD_203821 | JGI IMG/M metagenome (GOLD analysis project Ga0307416, IMG submission 203821) | Maize rhizosphere microbial communities from greenhouse at UC Davis, California, United States - DK15-C-3 | ecosystem: Host-associated > Plants > Roots > Rhizosphere > Soil | place: USA...
CAGCGCGAGTGTGAGCACCGCAGCGAAGACTGAAATCGCTGTTCGGGAACGACGGTTCGCGGACATCTCGGACTCCTTTGTCAGCATCTGATCGTGCGAACGGGGTCTCGGGTCGCTTAGCGCCTCGGCGACGAGCGACCCTGGATCGACGGGGCCCGGATGCGAGCCCTGCCGGGTTGTGGCCTAGCGACCTTGTCCAGGCATGCTGCCAGCATGCTCCTCATTCCCGTGCGTCGCCAGACGCAACGTGCACGTATTGCGAACATTTGGCGAACAGTTTCGTGTGGGACACGACCCAATGGCTCTGCTAGACTGCAGGCGCAAGTTGCAAACACGCCTCCAATCAGCCAGCGCGTAGCACCAGGCAGGGCAGCAATGGATGAGAGCAGCACCTCGTTCAGCAGCCTGCTTCGTCAGTTGCGCACCGCGGCGTCTCTTTCCCAGGAGGAACTGGCCGAACGCTCCGGTCTCAGCCGGCGCGGCATCAGCGACCTGGAGCGCGGACTGCACCCGGCTCCCCGATTGGAGACCGTCCGCCTGCTTGCGGACGGCTTGGCGCTTGCGGATGACGGGCGGGCGGCGCTGCTGGCTGCGGCGCGCCCCGCCGTGTGGCAGGATGATCGCGCGGTGCGGGCGAGACCCAGTCCCATCTCACTGCCGGTGCCACTGACCCGTCTCATTGGGCGCGAGGCGGAGCTCGTGGCGCTGCGAACCGCCCTGCAGGACGACACTGTCCGGCTGCTGACTCTCACCGGCCCCGGGGGTGTGGGCAAGACGCGGTTGGCGATCGCGGTCGCCGGCGGATTGCACGAGACCTTTCCCGACGGGATCGTCTTTGTCGATCTCTCGCCCCCCACCGATGCTGACCTGGTGGTGCCCGCCGTGGCCACCGCGCTCGGCGTCCGGGAGGTGCCTGGGCGGCGACTCATCGAAACGCTCGCCACGTTCCTGGAACCCAAGCGGCTCTTGCTCGTCTTGGACAACTGCGAGCAGGTGCTCGCCGGCACGGCCGAACTCACCATGCTCCTGGCAGCCAGTCCCAGGCTCACCATCTTTGCCACCAGTCGGGAACCCTTCCATGTACGGGGGGGGCACGAGTTTCCGCTGGCTCCGCTCCCCCTGCCCGTCCCTGACCGTCTCGGGGTTCTCGACAAGGTGGCCAACAATCCGGCGGTGACACTCTTTGTGGAGCGGGCCACGGCGGTTCAGCCCGACTTTGCGCTGACCGAGGACAATGCGATCGCCGTGGCCGACATTTGCCGGCGACTCGATGGCCTGCCCCTGGCTCTCGAGCTGGCCGCGGCGCGGGTGAAATTGCTGCCTCCGGGCGCGCTCCTGACTCGTCTTGCGCACCGGCTGCCGCTTCTGACCGGCGGCGGACGCGACCTGCCGACACGGCAGCGCACGATGCGGGATGCGATCGCCTGGAGCTACGACTTGCTGGGCGAGCCTGAGCAGGCGCTCTTTCGCTGCCTCGCCGTTTTCGCCGGTGGCTTCACCCTCGAGACGGTTGAAGCGGTGGCGGATGCGCTGTCACTGCTCGCCCTGACAGAGCCTATCAGCCCTTCCTCCGATCCCCGACATCCACCACCCACCACGCCGGCGATCCTCGATCTGCTTGCCGGACTCATCGAAAAGAGTCTGCTGCAGCCGATGCAGTTGCGGTCTGCCACAGGTCCGCACCCGCGCTTCGCGATGCTGGAGACGGTCCGCGAGTTCGCAATGGAGCGCCTCCAGGAGAGTGACGAGGCCGACACACTCCATGCCGCCCACGCGCGTCACTTTGCCGCGCTAGCGGGAGCCATCGAGGCGGCACGAACCGGATTGGCCAACCCGCAGATCGCCGACCAGATCGCCGACGAGGCAGGTAACTTGCGGGCAGCGCTGGCCTGGCTCCAGTCCGGCAGTGATCCCGGGGCTACACTCCACGTGGCCGCCGCGCTATGGCCACTTTGGCTGGAACATGGTGCGGTCACGGAGGGGAGGATTCTGCTTGAGGAATGCCTTGCCCGACCGGACGCTCGCGATCACCTGTCTGCCTGGGCGCGGGCAGCCGCCACGCTCGCGATGCTCGCTCAAGCCCAGGGAGACCATGCCCTCGTCGCCAAGTGGAGTGCCGCCGCGCTAGAGATCTGCCAACTGAACGACGCGCGCGGCACAGCCATGGCGCTCACCGCACGCGGACTCGATGCCATGGTGCGGGGGGACTACCAACAGGCACGCAACGACCTCGCAGAGGCAGGCAATGAGTTCCGTGTGGTCAGTGACCCACGGAGCGGCACATGGGCACTCCGCCACCTCGCGAGCATGGCGTTCCGTACCGGCGAGGGGGACGCCCTGAGAATTGCCCAGGAGGGACTCGCTATTGCCGAGGAGCAGGGTAACGCGCTGGACGTGGCGAAGTCGCTTCACACTCTGGGCACCGCACGAGCCATGCGCGGCGACGTGGTCGGAGCCTCGTGGACCTGGGAGGAGAGCCTTCGTCTATTCCGTGAGAACGACGACGTCTGGGGTGTGGCCGACGCTCTTTCAAGCCTTGGCGAGGCAGCTGCCGAAGGCGGCAATGCCACATGTGCCCTCCGGCTGCTCAACGAAGCCCTCGATGGGTTCAGAAAGGTCGCGGACCCGGAAGGAACAGCTCTTACGTTGGGACGCGTCGGCTGGGTGATGCGAGCCATGGGCGAGCTCGCCGCCGCCGAATATCATTTCAACGCCTGTCTGCATCTCGCCCGGTCATCGAGCTCCCCCGTACAGCAAGTCACCAGCTTATACGGCCTCGCCGCTACCGCCCTGACACGCCGAGACACAAGCGCCGCCGCCGTTGCACTCCGGGACGCTTTTCGTGTCCCAGGGGTGAGCAAGGCTCGTCCCGAACTCGCGAATGGGGTCGAATGGGGGGCACACCTCATGGCGGCGCTGGAGCAGCCCACGAGAAGTGCGCAACTGCTCGGCGCGGCGACCTACTTTCGTGACCACCGCAATGTGTGTGCTCCTCGGGCATTGCTTCATGAGCGCGAGAGCCTCGTCGCATCTCTGCGCTCCATCCTCGGGCAAGCGACGTATACGATGGCGCATGCGGAGGGCCAAGGCATGGATCTGTCGACAGCCATGCGCGCCATCCTCGATGAGGGCACCGTCGCCTTGACCTCTCGCGAGCAGGAGGTGCTGGCACTCCTTTCCGAGCGCTACAGCGATCGGGAGATCGCCGAGCAACTGTTCATCAGCCAGCGTACTGTCAGTTCACACGTCACGAGCATCCTCAGCAAGCTCAACGTGGCCAATCGCCGAGAGGCTGTCGCCGTCGCCGCACGACTCGAACGGGTCTAGACAGACCCATGCCCTCAGCCGGTATCTGAACCGAGACTCTGTGTCAACTGCGAATAATCGGACGTTTCACGCAGAGCAGCCGCGCTCCGGCTCAGGCTGTACCCCGCGAAGTTGACACGAAACGTCAGTTTCGCTCGTGCATCGCCAGCGATTGTGCGGTATCGCTTCGCGGGGACTTAGGGAGTGAGCGAACCGAGGGTCGTGAGCGAGCGGGGCGGTTTCAGCCGATCCGGGAACTTGACCAGGCCCTATAATGAGGCTACAGCGGCGATGCAATCGCCCTACTCGGCAACCACCCATTATCCGCCAATACCCCATTTCCTCCGCCGGACCAAAGCCGTCCATTCTTCGCGTTCATTTACGAAGGGAGGGCCACCTCGCACAACCCCAATGGAATTCAGGCGAACCCCGCCACGTCGAGGATGCGGCGCTCCGATGCGATCAACGACGAACTTCCTTACACCCGGGGTAGGCGTTTGACGAGCCTGCACGGCATAGCAGTGACCGACCGGCACACCGATGCGCCGGCCACGCCGGGCTCGATGCAGGGAGAAGATTCATGAGTAATCCGCCTGTTGACGACCGCGTGCGGAAGATGCGGAGTGGACGAATTACCCGCCGCCACTTCATCCAGAGCGCATCCGCGCTCGGGGTCTCCGCCACGACAATCAGCTCAGTTCTCCACACCAACCCGGCCCACGCCCAGGACGCATCGACGGTCACCTTCTGGACGACCCACAACGAACCAGACCTGAGCACCCTGCAGATGATCGTCGATGTGTTCAACGCCGAGAACAGCGACATACAGGCCCAGTTGGTTCAGGTAGTCGGCAGCGAGACAGACACGACCAAGTTGATGACGGCCGTCCGCGGCGGCGTTGGACCCGACGTCTACATGCTCGACCGCTTCATTGTCGCCCAGCGCGCCGCAGAAGGCGTGCTGCAGGATCTGACGGAGTTCATTGCCGGCGAGGACCTCAGCGAGGTCTATATCCCCTTCGCTTGGGCCGAGGCGAACTTCGGCGGCGCCGCATACGCCCTCCCCTTCGATACCGACGCTCGCGCCCTCTACTACAACAAGGGGATGCTCGAGGAAGTCGGCATCAATCCTGCGGAGCTCGACGTCACCAACGGTCCAATCACCTTCGCGCGGCTGGCCGAGATCGCCAATCAGCTCAACGAGACCGACCAGGATGGCAACTTCAGCCGCATGGGGTTCGTGCCCTACACCCACCAGGGCATGCCCTACACCTACGGGTTCGCCTTCGGTGGATCGTTCTTCGATGAGGCTGCCTGCGCGGTGACGCCGGACGATCCTGGTGTGGTCGCCGGCCACCAATGGGTCTACGACTATACGGCGGCGCTGGGTCCACGGAAAGTCAACGCGTTCGCCGGTCCCTACGCCGCCATCGTATCCGTTCCCGAGGAGCAGGATCTGTTTGTGACCGAGCGCGTCGCTTTTGCGATTACCGGCGATTGGTTCCTCAACACACTGGCGAAGTTCGCTCCCGAAAATGACTATGGTCTGACCGTCATGCCGGTGCCAAACGCGGGTGACGAGTCGGTAACTTGGGCTGGCGGCTGGTCGATGGTGATGCCGCAAGGCGCCAAAAACCCAGAGGGCGCATGGAGATTCATGCAATATATCGCTGGCGAGCCCGGGCAACGGACTTACACCACCGAGACCGCGCATCTGCCGACGATCAGTGCCTTGCTCGAGGACACCAGCCTCTTTGAGGATGTGAACCACCGCTTCTTCGCTCAGCAGCTCCTGCCGACCGCAAAGAATCGACCGCCGCTGCCGGTTGGGGCCCGCTATTGGGACGAGTTGACTTCCGCCTGGCAGAGGATCTACCTGAACGAGGAGGAGCCGTCGGCGGCGCTGACCATGGTCAAGAAGCGCGTCCAGCCCGACCTGCAAGGCTTCTGCCCGATCGAGATTCCCTGATCTCATCGTTGGCCCCGGCGGCCGGGCGTCGGCACAGGTTTGCTGCAGATGCCCTAGTGGTGAGCCGCTGGTTTGCCAGGCAGCGGTTTGCTGATCTGCTTGCAGGTTCTGATTGGGTGCGCACTCCGCGCACGCCGTCCCCCGTCATGCAACCTCATCGTCACTCGTCCAGCTAAGCTGCCACCATCTGGGGTGTACACAACGGGGTGCCGAACGGCTAATGCCCGCACCACTCCACCGGCGTCGGCTGCCCGGCGTGGGGAGCGGGGCTGATGCCTCAGGAGGCTAGCGCCACGTCCTGAGGAACCCGTGGGAGTTTCAACCTCCGTTCGCACGCCTCACAAATGGCTATAACAACAGCCCCACGCATCACTATCATTGCGGAGACAATATCCGGGGCGGGAAATAACGAAAGCCACCGACACGGTCCCGCGTAGACGCGGACGACGTGACGACTTGGCAGCGGCAGTGACGAGCGCGTCGCGATCCTCAGCCCCTCGTCCACACCCACAGTTCTGTGCCGGCCTCTTTCAGCGCTTCTGAGGCAACTCTCCTCAGCCCGAATAGTCCGGCGCGCAACAGAAGCCCTCCGACAACCTGGAGGTGCAAAACGTCTGGGTACGTCATTGCTGCCACGGTTCGTTGAGCCTCCACGCGCTGGGGTTGGTTCCAGCTGGCGCGGTCCCTTACGGTGGCGCTTCTGCGCTCCGGGCCGTTGTTGGTTGGGCACGTAATTGAAACGAGTGGTTGGTTGTGCGTAGCTGCAATCGAGTTGACATGAGCAGCACACTAGCGGGAATCGTCTCCGAAAACAAGATACTTCTTCATTTGTGCTATTTATGCGGAATTAGCACTGCCAGCTCTGCTGTCAGGTCTGCCCATCGCGTTGACTATTCGCCGGACCCATCTCCTATGGCATCTGCTTCCGCAACTCGACCCGATCCGGCGCTGAGCAGTCCCAGCAGCGCGATCACTGCCGCCAGGCCGGCCGGCGGCTTCTCTCGGGATTTGTCGTGCGGCGGAAGTGACCGCGCTCTGCGGGATATAGTCATTATCCGCGCAGGAAGCGCCTGTGGCTGGGATGGCCCGACCGGTGTCGTGCTTCCATCCGAGAACCGGTCTTCACCGATCGATGCGATGATGCGCCCGCGCGATTGCCTGCTTGGGAGCAACAGGAATTGAGGCAGGTCTGTCGTGGCCCTGCAAAACGGGACGGGCGGCCCCGATCCCGTATGATGGCGCCGCCTCTCAGAACCCGTGTGCCCCGTTGGCGTCCGCCGAAGGAGCGTCAGCCATGCGACCCGGTCCCGCCTTTGCGCTCGTCGTTATGGCCGCCGCCCTGGGCTGGACCGGTGCCGCTGCTCCGGCTGCAGCCCAGGAACCTGCCGCGCCGGTCACCTGCCAGGTGGGGACCTACCTCATCACGATGACTGCGTTCGACCCCGAGGCCGACACCTTCGACGCCGACCTGTGGTTGTGGAGCGTCTGCCCCAACGGCACGCGACGGCCGTTGGAGACGATGGAGTTCGTCAACGCGGAGGAGATCGAGGCGCGGCTGGCCTCCGAGGTCTCCGTCGGTAGCGCCGTCTGGTCCCAACACAAGGTGCGCGGGACGTTCCGCCACGACTGGGACGAGCGCGCCTACCCGTTCGACCGCCACACCCTCGAGATCGTGCTCGAGGAGGGGGTTGAGGATGCCGCGCACTTCCGCTACGAGCCCGACACCGCCGACACGACCTACGACCCCGCGCTCCGGCTCCCCGGCTGGACGATCACCGGCTTCGCCCTGACGCCGAGCCTGGCCCACTACCGCACGGACTTCGGCGACCCGGCTCTGTCGGCGGGGACCGGCAGCGACTACAGCCGGCTCACCCTGGCCGTCGGGTTGGCGCGCGCTGACCTTGCTGGCTTCTTCAAGCTGACCGCGGTCGTCTACGCGGCGTTCGTCTTGTCGCTAGGCACCTACGTCATGCACCTGGAAAGCTCCCGCTCCCTCGGCGCCCAGCTGGGCCTCCTGGCTGGGGCGCTCTTCGCGGCGGCCGTCAACTTGGTGACAGCCAGCGCGGCGCTGAGCAACGTCAACGGCCTGACGCTCGTCGACGCCATCCACATCGTCGTCCTGCTCTACATCCTGGTCGCCTTCGCGGTCACCGTGGGGGGACGTCTGCTGGTGGAACGAGGGTGGCCGGAGGCGCGGATTGCGCACCTGAACTACCGGGCCGGGGCCATCGCCGTCGCCTCGTTCCTCGCCATCAACGCGGCCCTGATCCTCCTCGCCGCGCGGGTGGGGTGAGCCCAGGCAAGCAGCCCGTGGGATCGTGCGTCGTGACTGTCGCCTCTCCGAACGTGGTGGCGCTGCTCCTCAGTAGGGCTGCGCCGCGGCCGTGCCGGGCTCGTTCGCCATCCTCGCCGCCGACAGGAGTTGTGAAAGGGGTTCCAGCATCCGCAATTAGAACTGTGTCAGCCGATGGTCGCCCGCCGCAGAGTCCTCAGTTCCCTCCCCGGCGTGGCGCACCCGCAGGGGATGGCGCAGTACGTCGGTCTCTCTTTCGTGGCAAGGAATTCGCACTCGGCGACGCAGGCCCGTCAACGCCGAGGTGCTCCGCACACTCGTGCGCGGTCACGCGGCGAGTTGAGCCGTGCGTGCTCATGCCGCCTCCTTCGGCTCCATCGACTCGGCAGTCCAGCGCAGGGGAACGGGCTGTTGCGTTCCGCACGCCCTGAACGCAGGGTCTCTCTGGCGAAGCTCATTTCCGTCGGTCATGCCGACGCTCCTGTCAATGCCGGCCGCAGGCAGGTGATCCCAACCTGACGCGGTTGACAGCGGGATCTGCTGGTCCCTGCCCAGTCCCGTCACCACCAATACGCCTCAACGCACGTCCAATCGGGAATCAGGCACACTATAGGCATATCGGATTCCGGAATGGGTTGGTCTTGTCGCATGGTGGCACCACGCTCCTCACCCTTACTCGGATCGCTTCCTATCCCCCGCACCCGGCTCATCGGGCGCGAGGCGGAGATCAGTGCTGCACAAACCCTCCTGCTCAATGACGCGGTCCCGCTGCTGACGCTCACCGGTCCCGGTGGCGTCGGCAAGACGCGCCTGGCCAAGACAATTGCACATGATGTCGCCGAGCATATCGTCGATGGAGTCGTGTGGATTGACCTCGCCCCCGTCGGCGATCCCTCCGCCGTTGTCCCCGCCATCGCCCACACGCTTGGTCTCAGGGATGTCGGTGATCAGTCGGTGACTGAGCAGCTCATTGGTGTCCTCCGGCAGCGAGCACACTTGCTCGTGCTCGACAACTTCGAGCATCTCCTCGCCGCCGCTCCACACCTTTCCGCGTTACTGGAACGCTGCCCGCGTCTCACGATCCTGGTCACGAGCCGATCGGTGCTGAATCTCTCCGGTGAACACGATCTCCCGGTGCCACCATTGACGCTGCCGCCTGTGCACGAGGTGGTGTCGCCGGCGGCCGTGGCATCATCAGAGGCGGTGCGCCTCTTCCTCGAGCGCGCGCGGGCGGTCCGCCCTGACTTCAAGCTGACTGCCTTGAATGCCGCGGACGTCGCGGCTATTTGCCAACGCCTCGATGGTCTCCCGCTGGCCATTGAACTGGCCGCTTCGCGGCTCGTCCATCTCCCACTCTCCGCATTGCTGCAGCGGCTGGAACACCGCCTCCCGCTCCTGACCGGTGGCCCGCGGGATCTCCCGGCTCGCCTGCAAACAATGCGTGATGCTATCGCCTGGAGCTACGACCTGTTGAACGCTGACGAGCAAACCCTGTTTCGGCGCCTGGCCATCTTTGTGGGCGGGTTCACGCTGGAGGCTGCCGAGGTCGTTGTTGAGCCGGCGCCGGATCAGACCACTGCGGTTCTGGATGGCATCGCCTCCCTCGTCGGCAAGAGCTTGGTGCAATCGGTCGAGGGAGGCGGCGAGCCGCGTTATCAGATGCTGGAGACGATCCGCGAGTTCGGGCGTGAACGGCTCGCTGCCAGCGGCGAGGTCGAAGAGCTCGAGCGACGACATGCGTGCTACTTCGCCGACTTCGCCGAGCGCTTCGGTCTTGCCGTCAATGGCCCAACCCAACGGGCGGTGCTGGCGCGGTTCGACGCCGATGACGCCAATGTCCAGACGGCGATGGGATGGGCGATCGAACGCGGGGAGCGGGCCTTGGCATTGCGGTTCGCGGGCGCCTTGCTCCCGTACTGGTACATGCGTGATCGCTTGCGGGACGGAGCGGCCTGGGCAGACAAGGCATTGGCCTTGACCGGCGACGCACATCTCGATCACATCATTATGGCCATCGACACCGCGGCCAACCTGCACTCGCTCGGCAGGGCATACGCACAGGCAGCCGCGTGGGCGGACTCGCTCCTCAATCTGGCGCACCGCGAAGGCCACGAGACCGGCGAGGCGCTTGGGCTGTTACAGCTCAGCCACATCGCGCACCACCATCGTGACTTCGATGCGGCCGTCGACCTTGCGGAGACGGCGCTCGATCGATTCCGCACTCTGGAGAGCGAGCGCTGGCTGCCGTGGGCGGCCACGCGAGCCGGGATGGAACGGCTGGGACGTGGTGATTACCGCCGCGCCCAGGCGCTCTTCGCAGAGGCCGCTGATCTCTTCCGTACCGCGGGCGACGACGGCGGCGTCGCGTTGACGCTGTGCAACCTGGCCCATGCCCGGCACGGCGCGGGTGACATCAGCGGCGCTGAGCGGTTACTCCACGAAGCGCTGGAACTGGAGATCGAGCTCGACCGCGGCTTGGAGATTACCGAGATCCTACTCGGGCTCGCAGATATTGCTCTGGCACGGAGGCAGGGCCGCCGCGCCGCAGTACTGCTCGGGGCGATCGAGGCGTTCGGAGAGACGATCGGCTACCCGCGCATCGGCTGGGTGCGCGACGCCTACGACCGCATCATGGCAAGCACGCGATCCGCCCTCGATGACGATACGTTCGCGACGTTGTGGCAGCGCGGCCGACAGCTGTCATTGTCCGAAGCCGTGAGGGTGGCGCGCTCCCCATCGGACCTCGGAGTCTCGCCCGCCTCGGGCGCTGACGAACCGGATCTGGCGATGCTGGGGCTGACGGCGCGGGAGCGAGACGTGCTGCGCTTGCTCGTGGAAGGGTATTCCGACCGACAGATCGCCGAGGCGCTCTGCATCAGCCCGAAGACCGCCGGCAAGCACGTCTCCCACATCCTCACGAAACTCGACGTCGAGACACGAACCGCGGCGGCCACGCAGGCCGTTCGCCGCGGTCTTCTCTGACATCCGTCATCACCCGGGCCTGTACGGAATCTTCCCCATTCCTATTTCGCCGCCGGCACCACAGAAATGGGGCATCCTCCCGGTGCGCATGAAGGTTGAGGAGCGCAGGCTACATGAATGGCAGCGCTCCCTGTCCCAAATCCCGCAACCTCAATCGGCTCGTGTGGCCCAACTTCACTAGCGCTCGGTGCTGGCCTGGTTGCCCTCGTCACCGGTGCCGCCGTTCTCCTCGCTGATCTGCTCCTGCCGATCTCCCCATCCCATGCGATCGACGCTCCCCGGACGTTCCTAAGTCGAGCGGCGAACGCGCGGCTCGACGGAGGGCAAGACACACCGGGGGTCACCAGGGGTCCCTTTCTCCGCTTCACCGCCATGACCGAGTCCGACATCGGTGACCACGTTGGACAAGTGACGGCGAACGAGCACACCCGCGTGCCTCAACCGGTGATAGGCAATGTCCGTTCTGACCTCAACCAAACGATACGCCGCCCGCGCAACTGCTTGGGAAACCGCGCTGAGTCCGCCCATCTGGCGACCGTCCCCCTCTGCCACGATCCCCGCGACGCGCTTGCGGCGATGGCCGCGGCGCAGTACCGAGGATCCAGGATCCGCTAGGACGGAACTGGCGCCGTCGGCGCGCAGGCTGCGGTCACTACCGGTTAGATTCGCTTGTCCAGGTCGCGCGTCATGCCACCTCCTCGGCATGCGACCACGTTAGGCGCCATCGTCTGGGTCGTCTTGTACAGGGTGTTGAACAGTGATTGTCCGCATCATGCGACCGGGGTCGCTTCCACCCTGGGATTGTCATTCATGCCGCCGTGCTCGGCTCTAGGGAATTGGCGGTCCAGAGCAGAGGGACGGGCTGTTGCGTTCCACACTACTGACGCCCACGGTCTCTACAGCCAGCTCGGGTTCCTGCCCGCCGACGAGACGGTCATGCAGCGACCGCGGCCGGCTGCCACGTAGTCGGACAGTCTGGCGCACCCGCGGTCTGAGGCTTGCGGAAGCGGGCGACCATTCGTCGGTGCGGTCGTCGGCAAGCTTCACCGTTCGCGGGTTTGGCAGGGTCAGGTCGGGTGGCGGGGTGACGCCGAGCCAGCGGAGCGGCGCTGGCGAGGATTTCGCATCCCGCGCCATGCTCTCGGGCCGCCAGGTGGTTTGCAACGAGCTCTACATCCACCCAGCCGGTATTGCCGTAGATGTACGTACAGCTAGGGACAAGGAGGGTCCATGCTTCAGGCAACGCTTCGTGACTGGCACGTGCTCTCGACCACGGCGCCGGTCCCATGGCTCCGGCAGGTAATCGATCGCTCCCTGCCGCCGGAGGCGAACGACGACGAGGTGGTCACGGTCGACGTCCTGGTCAACACCCCACCTGTCTCGGTCAGCCCTGATGTCGTCGCGGACTGGGTCGTGGACCGCGCGCGTGCGTTCGGGCTGACGAGCGTCGAGCGACACGCGGATGCCCTGACCGAAGGGGTGGCCTGCTGGCGCGCGCCAGACGGCACCGCGAGAAGCTCGATCCCGCAGCGGCACGTCCACTATGCGCCGAAGGGGTTCGACTGGGGATTCGGTGGTAGTGGTCCCGCGGATCTTGCCCTCAATGTGCTCGCACTCTTTCTCCCGCTCGCGGCGGATGCCACCGGCGTTGCGCTGCGGGACGGTTCTTCTGTCAGTGAGGCCGCCTGGGCGTTGCACCAGGCGTTCAAGTACGACCTGATCGCGACCCTCCCGCGGGCAGGCGGTGACATCAGCGCCGAGACAATCCGGACCTGGATCACCACGCATCCCGTCTTCCCAGCGGACCCCCTGTTTAGTCCGCTCGAACACTTGGATGGAGGACCACACTTGGCACTCGGCCAATGACGAGGCCGAAAGCCGTCTCGATGGCTGACCGGTAATCGACATTCCTGTGAGCCAGGCGCCGATCAACTCGTCGGGGTTGCTGCTCGGCTGACGCTGGCCCCGGGGTCGATGCCGATCTCCTGGATATCGCCGGTGACAACCGGCCCGGTCCAGGCCAGCCGCGGCCA
>Ga0307416_100001549_pt1 | contig 12577 bp, 7 predicted proteins | sample DK1Cmetagenome_2_FD_203821 | JGI IMG/M metagenome (GOLD analysis project Ga0307416, IMG submission 203821) | Maize rhizosphere microbial communities from greenhouse at UC Davis, California, United States - DK15-C-3 | ecosystem: Host-associated > Plants > Roots > Rhizosphere > Soil | place: USA...
CAACGCGGTGGTCACCATCGACGGCCGGTTCGCGCCCTACACCACCCAGCCGCGCGCCCACGCCCACGCCTCACCCGAGGCCGCCGCCGCCACCGCCGCCTACCGGGTGCTCAGCGTCTACTTCCCAGCCTCAGCCGAGCAGCTGACCGCCGACTACCAAGCATCCCTGGCGCGCATCCCCAACGGTGTCGGCAAGGTCCACGGCATCCGGGTGGGCGAGGAGGCGGCCAGGGCGATCGTGCGGCTGCGCGAGGGCGACGGCCGCGACGCCAACATCACCCTGAACGTCACCCCTGCTCCGGGGGTGTGGCGGCCGACCCCACCGGCGTTCGCGCCCATGCTGGCCCCCTGGCTGGGCTTTGTCCGCCCCCTGCTGCTGGCCTCCCCAACCCAGATCCCCTACGCCGGCCCCAACCCCCTCACCAGCGCCGCCTACACCCGCGATTTCAACGAGGTGAAGGCGATCGGCGCGGCCGCTAGCGCCACCCGAACGCCCGCCCAGACCGAGACCGCCCGGTTCTGGAACGACAGCGTGCCGGTGCAATATCAAGCGGCGTTCCGGGACCTCGCGACCCGCTACCGGCTCGACATCGTCCACAGCGCCCGGCTGTTCGCGATCCTCAACATGACCGCCGCCGACGCCGTCATCTCCTGCTGGCGCGGCAAGTACGACATCCCCTTCTGGCGGCCCAGCACGGCCATCCAGTTGGCCGACACCGACGGCAACCCCGCCACCACCGCCGACCCGACCTGGACCCCGCTGGTGGCCAACCCGCCGTATCCGGAACACCTCAGCGGCCATGCCTGCCTCACCGGCGCCACCACCAACGGGCTGGGCGCCCTGCTCGGCCGGCAGCATATCGATCTTGTCGTGAGCTCCGCCGTCACCGGGACGACCAGGCACTACGCGACCGCGCGGGCGCTGGACCAAGAGACCATGAACGCCAGGGTCTGGCTGGGCATCCACTTCCGCAAGGGAGTGGTGGAGGGCAACCGGTTGGGCCACCGGGTGTCGCGTTGGGCGTTGCAGCACTACTTCCAGCCCGTCGACGACGACTAGCCCGCCCCGCAGCTGGCCGCTCAACGACAACTGCCTTCCCAGAGCTCGGCGCTGTTGCGCTGTTGGACCGTGCGCCAGCACCTATATCCCCATACCCCCGTCGGGGCGATGGACCCTAGCGGCTCGTCCGCGATAGGGCGAGATCTCTGGACCACCTGAGGGCGTGGAGCGGCCGCTGCTGAAGGCCACGATGGAGCGCGCCGCAAGGACACTCAACAGGTGAGCCTCGAACCTGCCTCCACGGCCAACCCTCCATCACTGTTCTCGCTGGTCAGGCAGGTCAGTGCCGCTACATGGCAGGCGTTGGCGGGCAAGAGCCGCGGCATAGCGGCCACCGAGCATGAACTGAGCACATAACTATGCCCCTCACGGTGTTGCGCGACCTGCCAAGATGACGGTTAGCACGGCGCTTGGCTGCCGATTCATGGTAAGGATGGGGTCGCCGGTTCGATTCCGGCGGGGGGCTCCACCAAACCGATGACCAGCGGAAACGCTGGTCAGTTGCGCGTCTGGGGCCCGGTTGAACCGGCGATGCTGGTCGTCTTGGGGTTCGGAGTGCGTTGGATGGGCGCATGCCGGATGGAGAGCACTTCCCTGGTTAACCGTTCGGGTTCTGGACGGACCCATTCCAAGACCTTGTCCGCCTGCGGCTCGCGGGCTGCGATGAAGGTCCGGTCCTGACCTGCCCGTGGAGGCGTCCCCCTGACCGCCTTGTTAGGCGCGAAGGAAGGCGAGGACGGCGAGCACCCGGCGATGCTGGTCGGGCGACTCCGGTAGGCGGAGCTTCTGGAAGATCTGGGTGACGTGGGCTTCGACGGTGCGTTCGGTGACGTACAGCCGGGCGGCGATAGCCCGGTTGGACAGGCCCTCGGCGATGAGCCCGAGGACCTCTCGTTCCCGCTCGCTGAGGACGGCCAGCGGGTCCTGTCGGCGGCGTCGTCCCACCAGGCGCGAGACGATCGTGGGGTCGATCACCGTCTCGCCGTCCACGATGCGGCGCAGGGCGTCGACCACGGTGGCGATGTCGAAGACCCGCTCCTTGAGCAGGTAGCCGACGCGTTCGGGTTGGTCTTGGAGGAGGCGCATGGCGTAGCTGGGTTCGACGTACTGGGACAGGACCAGGACACCGACCTGGGGGTGCTGGGCGCGGATGGTCTGGGCGGCGACCAGGCCCTCGTCGGTGTGGGTTGGCGGCATGCGGATGTCGACCAGCGCCACGTCGGGACGGGCCAGGCGCACCTGGTGGAGTAGGCCCTGGGCGTCCTCGGCTTCGGCGACCACCTCGATGCCGGCGTCGCGGAGCAGCCGGACGATGCCCTGGCGGGTGAGCAGGACGTCGTCGGCGACGACTACCCGCATGGGAGCTCCGCCTGGAGCCGCGTGGGCTCGACCGTCAGCCTGCCTTCCAGGGCGCCGACCCAGTCGGCCAGCTGGACCATCGCCCCGGTGCGGTCGCTGCCGTCGTCCTGCACCGTGACCACCAGCCGTCCACCGTCCCGAGCCACGCTGACAGTGCCGTGGCTAGCGTCCCGGCCGGCGGCGTCGTCCAAGGCCTCGGTCACCAGGCGGTAGGCGCAGGTCTCGACGGTGGTCGGGTAGCGTCCCTCGGCCTCAGCGAGGATCTCCACCGGTAGGGGAGCCATGTCGGCCAGGGTCGCCAGCGCCGGCCCAAGGCCTGCCTCGGCCAGGACCGCCGGGTAGATCCCATGGGCCAGCTCCCTCAGCTCCCGCAACGCCGCCTGCGCCTGACCGGTCGCCTCGGACAGCAGCGACCCGGTCTGGCGGTCGTCGTCGGCCTGGGCCTGAGCACGGGCGAGCCGGAGGTCGTAGGAGAGCGCCAGCAGGCGCTGCTGGGCGCCATCATGCAGGTCGCGTTCCAGCCGCCGACGCTCGGCGTCGCCGGTCTCGACGATGCGGACGCGGGAGGCCCGCAGCTGGTCGAGCTGGGCGAGCGCCTCGGCCTGCAACCGTTCGTTCTCCAGTGCGAGCCGGACGGCGGCGCCGATCGCGTGCTCCAGGTCGGGCAGCGCCGCGGTGTGAGAGACCACCGCGATCCGGCGGCCATCGCGGATCAGGGTGGTGACCGCCCGCCCCGGTGCGGCGGTGGACTCGGCGACCGGCCGACCTTCGGCGTCCACGTAGTGCTCGGAGTTCGGCAGCCAGTAGGAGATCCGGAGCTCAGGATCACCGACCGCCTGCGCGAGCGCGGCCTGCAGCGATCCTGGTGGGGGCGCCTGGCCCAGGCTCGCGGTGATCCGGGCGACCGCACGTCGCTGGACCCGCATGCGGACCGTGACCCACACCAGCCCGGCGGCGAGCAGCATGACCGCGACGCATGCGACGACGAACATGGTTTGGAAGGCCGGCTGGGCCGGGTCCTCGAGCGGCGTTCGCTGTAGCGCGGCTGTGTGCCCGATGATGGCACCCGCAAGCAGGAACGTGGGCAGGGCGACCGGCAGCAGCGTACGGCGAGCCGGCCCCGAGTCCCGCAGCAGCCGCCAGGCGCAGAGCGCCACCAACGCCGCCGCGGCGGCCGCGGTGAACCAGCGGTCCGCCACCTCGATCGCGCGCGCCAGTTGTGGGAGCGAGCGCACCAGGAAGTCGTTGTCGCTGCAATTGGCCCAACAGTTCGGATCGAAGAACGGTTTGCGAAACAGCGCCAGCCCAACGGCGGCAAGCACGGCCTCCAGATAGACCATGAACACCAGCGCCCGCGTCACCGCCCCGTGCAGCCGGCCGCTCGGGTAGGCGAGCACCAGGTGCAGCAGCAGCGGGAAGGCGAACCCGGCGGTGAGCATGCCGAGGCTGCGGACCAGTGGAGGTCCCTTGTCCCAGCCGACCCAGACCGGCGCGAACCAGATCAGCCCGGCGAGCACGGCCAGGTCGCCGATCTGCCCTGCCGGTCGGTTGAGGGAGGTGACGAGGCCGGCCAGGACCAGCGCCAGCCCGGCCGTGATCGTGAGCGTGGCGGCCAGGGCGGAGCGTCCGGCGTAGGTGGTGAACCTGCCGGGACCCTGCGCGACGGCCAGGGCGCCTAGGGCGACGGCGAGCGCGACCGGCCCGGCGGCCAGCCGCGCCAGGTTTACCCGCTGCAGCAGGGTCGGCGTCACCGCGTGATTGTGGCACCCCGCAGGTGGCGCGGAACCCGTGCTGGCCACAGTTCAGGACTGAGGCGGGCCACGATGTGCCCGACTTGGCCGCCCCGTAGCGTGCCCCTCGACCCTCGACGAAAGGAGTGGGACTATGCGCTGGATGAAAGGCCGAACCCGGCTCGCCGCTGTGGCGCTCGCCGTCATCGCCGCCGTCGCGGCGGGCGGCTGCAGCGCCGGCGGGGCAGGGGGCGACAAGGCCGGCGGCGCGGGTGCGCCGGTCGTGCTGCGGATGGCCAACGCCACCGGTGATCTGGACGTCGTCCCGCTGATCAAGGACTTCGTGTCGCAGGTCCGGGAGCGCTCCGGCGACAACGTTCGCATCCAGGTCGTCAACCGTTGGGGCGAGTACGCCGCCGACGCCGAGCAGCAGGTCGTGCGGGATGTGGCCGCCGGCAAGGTCGACCTCGGCTGGACAGCAGCACGCGTCTTCGACACGTTGGGCGTCACCAGCTTCCAGGCGCTGCAGGCGCCGATGCTGATCGACAGCTACGCCTTGGAGCAGGCCGTCAGCACCAGCGACATCCCAGCCCAGATGATGGACGGGCTGAAGGAGGTCGGCGTGACGGGCGTTGGTGCCCTCGCCGACGGCCTGCGCAAGCCGATTGCCGTCAAGCAGCCCATACTCGGCTTGGCGGACTGGCGCGGGATGAGGTTCGGCATCTACCGGTCGCAGGGCCAGGCCCAGGCGATCCGGGCGCTCGGCGCGACCCCGATGGAGGCCTTTGGACCCGTCCGGGACCGGGCGCTCAAGAACGGCCAGATGCAGGGCTTGGAGCTGGACCTCTACCTCTACAACCACCTCGTCCTGAGCCAACGGGCCCCGTATGTGACCGCGAACGTCAACCTGTGGCCGCAGACCGACGTCCTGTTCGCCAATCCGGGTCGTCTTGCCGCCCTGACCGGGCAGCAGCAGCGGTGGCTCCGGCAGGCGGCCCAGGACGTTGCCGGTCGCTCGGCAGGCCTCGCCGACCGCGACACCCAGGTCCTCAGGAACGCCTGCCAATCGGGCGCTCGCTTCGCCACCGCCTCCCAGGCCGACCTGGCAGCCCTGCGCACCACCTTCGCCCCGGTCTACGCCAGCCTCGAGCAGGACCCCCAGACCAAGGCGTTCATCCAGCGCATCCAGGCCTTGAAGCAGTCCACACCGGCTGCAGCGCCGCTGGCCATCCCGGCCGGCTGCACCGGCAAGGCGCCTGAACGACCCGCGCAGCATTCGGGGACGGCGCCCGCCGCCCTGAATGGCACCTACCGCTACGTGCTGACCAAGGAGGATGCCCGCAAGGGCGGGGAGGCGAACCTCAGCGAGTTCCCGAGCGTCGTCACCGCGACCCTGAAGGACGGCCACATGGACAAGGGTCCTGAGCCAGGCACGACCTACACGGTCGAGGGTAACCGGATCACCTTCGACGTTCCTGCCTGGGGCTCCAGCCTGACGTTCACCTTCTCGGTGGATGGCAAAGGCAACCTCCACCTCACGCCGGTCCCACCGATGGACAAGGGCGACCAGTTCATCTGGTCAACCAAGGTCTGGACCAAGATCGCCTGACACCACCTATGGCCGCGTCGCCTCGCCGCCGAGGGGGATCTCGGCGGCGAGGCGCGTCCCGTGCCCGGGAGTGCTTTCCACCCGCAGCGTCCCACCGATGGTCTCGACCCGGTCGGCAAGGCCCCGCAGGCCCGACCCGCGCACGGGGTCGGCCCCGCCGACGCCGTCGTCGGCGATCTCGACCCTAAGCCGGCTGTCGCTGGCGATGACGGCAACGGTGACGCGGGCGGCGGCGGCGTGCTTGGCGATGTTGGTGAGGGCTTCGGCGCAGACGAAGTAGGCGACCGCTGCGACCTGCTGGGGCAGCTGGGTGCTTGCGACGTTGAGGTCGACCGGGAGTGGGAAGTCCTTGGCCAGGGCGGCCAGGGCGGCTGCCAGCCCCTGCTCGGACAGCACGCGCGGGTGCAGCCCCTGCGCGAGCCGGCGCAGCTCCTCCAGCGTTCGCGTGAGCTGCTCCTGGGAGCGGGCGATCTGCTTCTTCGTCTGCTCCCCGGAGGCGGACCAATGGCCGCGGCGCAGGGTCCCCGCCAGCTCCCCGAGCCGAGCCTCGGCGCCGTCGTACAGGCGGCGCTCCAGCCGCCGGCGTTCCTCATCCCGTGCCGCAAGGATCCGGCGACGCGACGCGGCCAGCTCCTCGACCCGGGCCTGGACCTCGGCCCGCAGCCGGGCGTTGGCGGCGGCCAGCTGGGCCGCGGAGGTGACCGCCTTCAGCAGCCCCGGGTCCTCCAGCACGGCCGGGTCGTGAACCAGGGCGGCGACCGGCTGGCCCTCGCGCTCCACGACGGTCACCGAGCGGCCCGAACCGGGGTCGGGCAGGGAGAGCACGCGGCCCTCGGCGTCGACGAACCCCGCCCGGTCAGGCAGCCAGTAGCCGATCTCGAGCGACGGGTCGCCGAGCGCCCGAGCCAGCTCCCCGCGAAGCGTGCCCGACCTTGCCTCGCCCAGTTCGACGACCAGGTCGGCCACGGTCGTCTGCTGCCATGGGCCGATCAGCAGACCCGCCAGCAGATCGCCGGCAAGCACGCAGAGCGCCACCTCATACACAAGCAGCGATGCACCGCTGACCTCCCCTGAGGGCAACAGCAGCCGAGCGGCTGCGGTTCCGGCAAGCGCCAGGCTGAGTCCGGCAGCGGCCTGCAGCGCGACCAGGCGGGCCCGTCGGGCCCCGCCAACCGCCCGACCATACTCGCGGGCGCAGACCCCGAGCAGCAGCCCGGCCAGCAGGATCGTGGCGGCCTCACTGCGCCAGATCGGCGTGATGACCGCCGCCGCGTAGCCGACCGCGACGGCGCCTCGGACCAACCGTGATCCTGGCCGCCCGGACGGGTAGGTGAGCACCACCTGCAGCAGGGGCCCGCGATGCAGGTACACCAGGTGCGCCGCCACCCAGGCCACCGCCACTACGCCGACCTGGGCGAAGTTCCCCACAAACCAGGTGAAGCCGGTCGCCGCCAGCAGCGGACCGGCGCGGCTCTCCGCCCGCCGACTCCAAGCAATCAGCCCACAGCCGATCAGGGTCCAGCCGACGACCAGGTCGGGGATCCAGTGGCGCGGGTCGGCCCAGCCGAACCGGACCCACTCGGCGGTCAGGCCGAGCGCGACGCCGGCCAGCACGACCAGGCCACGCCGCCGCACCATCGCCTCAGCCGGTCAGGGCGGCGAGGGCCTCCCCGGACAGCCCGCTTTTTGGGATGAACCCGCGCGCGGGTGTCGCTTGGAGGCGGGGCCCATAGGCGGCCGCGTCACGGCTGGAGATGAGCACCACCGCGGGGGGGTCTGGCGCCCCGGCGAGCTGCTCGGCCACCGTGAGGCCGTCGAGATCCGGCAGTTGGATGTCGAGCAGGACGATCTCGGGCCGCAGCACAGCGACGGCCTCAACCGCCGCCGCTCCGTTGGCTGCCTCCCCGATGACGTCGAAGCCCTCGGCCTGCAGCAACGCCCGAGCCGACGCTCGAAAGGCGGCATGGTCGTCGACGATGAGCACGGTTGGACGCATGCCGCTGATCGTCCCACAGGCCCACCCGGGCAGACACTGTGGCCAGCACCAATCATGGTGATTGGGAGCTCCCGAGGCTGTGTTCAGCGTCGCTGGCCCCGGCGCCGCGCATCGTGCCGCTGGGTCGAGAACTGTGGCCAGCCACAACCACAGCTTGAAGCTACCTCGGATGTTTGGCCCCGCGGACGGACCCAAGCTGCTCACGGGCCACGCCAGCGCAGAGCGGTAGGGGGTGGGGTACGGGCAAGGACCGACAAGCCAGGATCCCGGCCCACCCTGGCCAACAGGAAGGAGCGTCCCATGAGGCACCCGTTGAAATGGCTTGCGGCCATCGTGCTTTCTGCCGGCATGGCGATCCCGGCGTCGCCTGCCCAAGCGAAGGTCCCCGGCCCCAACGGCAGGATCGGAGGAGCTATGTGGCGTCGAGCGATGTTGGTGTTGGCGGTAGCGATGGCCGTTGCCTTCGCGACACCCGCGTACGCCACCGTGGTCGATCACGGCACCTTCACCAGCGAGGAGCACTTCGGCCCGATGGTGGTCACCGACATGCCCTGCCTTGAAGGGAAGCAGTTCATCGCGACCGGTTCGGAGGTGCTTCGCGGGAACTTCGTCGACGCCGGCGACGCCGGTTTCCATTACTTCCAGATCGAGAAGTTCGAGGCGACGGCGGTGCCGGTGGACGGTCAGGGGCCAACCTACGTCGAAAGCGGCTCGGCCGACGTCAACGTCTTTAATACCCATACCGTGAGCGGCGTGTTCACCTTCACGCGCATGAACACCGACAACTTCATCGCCTACCAGGACGGCAAGGTGGTGAGCGCCCAGACCATCCGAATCCACGAACTGGAACACATCACGGCCACCGATGCCGATGGCGACGGCGTGCCGGACAGCGTCAAGGTCGAATTCTCCAAGCCGACGTTCAGCTGCCCGTAACTCGCGGTTTCGCTCAGGGGCTCGTGATGGTTCGCTACTACGAAGGTGCCCTCCTGAGCTGGGAGGATGCGGCTTGCTGAAGGTCGCGATCCTGGATCAAGGAGGGCACCTTGGGGTGAGGACTATATAGCGGGCGACGCTGGGGATCACCGCCGACGGCGACGGTGTGGTCGGGGCACGTCGGGGCGGTGCTCCTGGTCGAGCTGGCTGACCGGCTCGGGCTGCCCGGTGTGCTGGACCGCTGGGCGAGCATCACCGCTAGCCCGGGCTCGGCACCGGACGGGCCCGGTGGGGACCGACCTGGCGGTGATGCTCGCCGATGGTGGGGACTGCCTGAGCGACCTGGCCGCGCTCCGCGACCAGCCCGAGTGGTGGGCTGAACAGGTTGTGAAGCTTCCCCGATGAGGAGGTTCCCCGACGACGGTGTGCGAGCGGGATCCGAGCTGTTATGGGCGGTCCTGCGCTACCGGCTGTACGGACCTGGACCGCATCGTCAGCCTACGTTGGCTTACCGGCTGCTCATGGTCCTGCTGGGTGGTGCCCACGGCAGGGTAGTCCTACAGCAGGGTAGTCCTACGACCTGGCCAACTCCTCGGCCAAGACTTCAGCCTGGTAATGGCCGGCGACCTGGCGGTGGCACCGGTGTTCCTGATGGGACCCCGCCGCATCCAGCAGGTTGTGGACGGCGCTTCCTCCGGTGCCGCTACGATGCCGGCAGCACATGGCTTGAAGTGAGCGCATACCTTTGCTGGAAGAGAACCGATAACTTTGGCCCTTACGGTCGGGCGTGAGCTGGGGGAACGGCGGTTCGCACAGCGGTTCCTGGTGGTTCCATGGTAAGGATGGGGTCGCCGGTTCGATTCCGGCGGGGGGCTCCACACTGAGGCTGACCAGCGGAAACGCTTGTCAGTTCCGCACCTGGGACCCGCCTGATCGGCCGACGCTGCTCGTCTTGGCCTTCGGGCTGGCGCTGGAACGGCCGCATGCCGGATGGAGAGCACTTCCCTGGTCAACCGTTAGGGTTCTGGACGAGCCCGTCCCAAGACCTTGTGCACCCTGCGGCATGCGCCTGCGATGAAGGTTGGGTACTGTCCGGCATCCAGACCGTCGGGCGTAGGTGGTGAACCTGCCTGGGCCCTGGGCGACGGCCAGGGCGCCCAGGGTGACGGCGAGCGCGGCCGGTCCGGCGGCCAGCCGCGCCAGGTTCGCCTGTCGGATCGAGACCGTCGTCATCGCGTGATTGTGGCATCCCGCAGCTGGCGTGGAGTCCGTGCTGGCCACAGTCCAGGGCTGGGGGAGGCCACGATGTGCCCGGCGCCGCCGCCTTCTAGCGTCACCCTCGACCCTCGAGGAAAGGAGTGGGACCATGCGGTGGATGAGAGGCCGAGCCCGGCTGACGACCGTTGCCCTTGCCGTGATCGCGGCCGTGGTGGGAGGTTGCGGGGGCGGAGCGGCCGGCGACAAGGCCGGCGGTGCCGGTGAGCCGGTGGTGCTGCGGATGGCCAACACCAATGGCGACCTGAACGATCTCCCCGCGGTCCAGGCTTTCGTGTCCCAAGTCGAGGAACGTTCCGGCGGCAACCTGCGCATCCAGGTTGTAAATCGCTGGGGGGACTACGCCAACGACGCTGAGGAGCAGGTCGTGCGGGCCGTGGCTGCCGGTAAGGCCGACCTGGGCTGGGCAGGAACACGCGTGTTCGACACGCTGGGCGTGACCAGCCTTCAGGCGCTGCAGACGCCGATGCTGATCGACAGCTATGCCCTCGAGCGGGCCGTCGTCGCAAGCGAGATCCCCGGCCAGATGCTGCAGGGCTTGACCGAGACCGGCGTGCGCGGCTTGGGAATCCTGGCCGACGGCCTACGCCAGCCGATCGCCGTCAAGCACCCTCTGCTGGGTGTAGGGGATTGGCGCGGCATCACCTTTGGCAGCGCCAAATCCCAGATCCAGGCCCGGGCGATCCGAGCGCTGGGCGCCACGCCGATGGAGATCTTCCGACGCTCCCGCAACCAGGCACTCCTAGACGGGACGCTGCAGGGATTCGAGATGAGCCTGCTCGTCTATGAGCACAACGTTCCGCCGCCTCGTGCCCCTTATGTGACCGCGAACGTCATCCTGTGGCCGCAGTTGGATGTCCTGCTCGCCAATCCGGGCCGGCTGGCGAGGCTGACCGGGCAGCAGCGCGGGTGGCTCCAGCAAGCGGCCCAAGCCGCCGCAGACCGCTCGGCCGCCCTCGCCGAGCGCGCCAACCGCGACGCCCAGGCGCTCAAGAACGCCTGCCAGTCGGGCGCCCGCCTCGCCACCGCCTCTCCGGCCGACCTGGCAGCTCTGCGCACGGCCTTCGCCCCGGTCTATGCGAGCCTCGAGCGGGACCCGCAGACGAAGGCGTTCATCGAACGGATCCAGGCACTGAAGCGGTCCGCGTCGGCCGGGGCGCCGCTGGCCATCCCGGCCGGCTGCACCGGCAAGGCACCCCAGCAACCGGCAGCGCGCGCGGGGACAGTGCCTGTAGACCTGAACGGCACCTACCGCTACCTGCTCACCAAGGAGGACGCGCGCAAGGTCGGCGACCCGGAAGTCGACCAGTTCCCACATGTCAACACGGTGAAGCTGCGCGACGGAAAGGTGGACGGCGGCTGCTTCGGCCAGGGCGCCACCTACTCGGTCACCGGTGACCAGATCACCTTCGACACCCCCGAATACGGCTCCACCATGACCTTCACCTTCTCGGTGGACGGCAAGGGCAACCTCCACCTCACGCCGACGCCCTCCGTGGACAAGGGCGGGGCCTTTGAGTGCTCCTACAAGCCCTGGACCAAGATCGGCTGAGTCTCGCGGCGTGCGCTCAGCGCGCCTGGCCGCCAAGAGGGATGTCGGCGGCCAGGCGCGTCCCACAAGCCACCCGGGCAGACACTGTGGCCAGCGCCAATCGTTGCGATCGGGAGCTCCTCGGGTGCGCTCAGCATCGCTAGCCCCGGCACCGTGCATCGTTCCGCCGGGTGAGAACTGTGGCCAGCCACAACCAGAGCCTGAAGCCACCTCGGATGTTTCGGCCCACAGATGGACCCAAGCTGCCCACGGGCCAAAACCAATGTCCAGCGTAAGGGGGTGAGGGTACGGGCAAGGACCGACGAGCCAGGATTCCGGCCCACTCTGGCGAACTGGAAGGAGCCTCCATGAGGCGTCTGATGAAATGGCTCACGGCCATCGTGGTGTGTGCCGGCATAGCCCTCCCAGCGGCGCCGGCCCAAGCGAAGGTCCCCGGCCGAAACGGCCGGATCGCGTTCAGCCGGTACGTCCAGGATGACAAGACGGTGACCTACACGGTGAATCCGGACGGCAGCCACATGCAGCAGCTCTTCCCTGGGTTCTCTGGGGGCCCGCGCTGGTCGCCGGACGGCAGCCAGGTCTCGGTCTTTGCCGCCTGCACCGACGGCGAGGAGAACTGCGCGGCGACGATCGTGGATCCCGACACCGGACGCTTCCGCCAGTTCAAGTGGCCCGATCCCACCCTCGAAACCCCCTGCGGCGCCGGCTGGTCGCCGGACGGCACGCGACTGCTTTGCGAGGGCTTCGGCGTGACCGACCCGAGCCGCAACGGCATCTACACCATCCGGGTATCCGACGGGCGCGGCCTGAGAAGGATCACGTCCAATCCTGGCGGCGATGACATCCCGGGCGACTACTCATCCGACGGCAAGCGCCTCGTGTTCAACCGCATCGATCCGAGCCGCCCCGCCAAGGCGAACGTGGCGCTCTTCGTCGTCAATGTGGATGGCAGCAGCCTGCGGCGGATCACCCCGTGGGGCCTTCCGTTCTGGGAGGACGGGGGGCGCTGGTCGCCTGACGGGACCACCATCCTGTTCGACAACCGGAGGTCATTGTTTGT
>Ga0307416_100001551_pt1 | contig 12575 bp, 14 predicted proteins | sample DK1Cmetagenome_2_FD_203821 | JGI IMG/M metagenome (GOLD analysis project Ga0307416, IMG submission 203821) | Maize rhizosphere microbial communities from greenhouse at UC Davis, California, United States - DK15-C-3 | ecosystem: Host-associated > Plants > Roots > Rhizosphere > Soil | place...
CCCTGCCTAGGGTCAGTGGGTGGCGACCGGCGCGGACGCAGGCGAGGTGACAACTTCGGCCAGCGGGCGACCGTCCACCTGCACCTCGCAGAATTCATCCGCCAGGGCCGCGAGACCTTCGAAGGCGGAATCGTCGCCAGCGACGATGGCCGCCCGCAGGAACGCGAGCGCATCGGCGACCGTGAGCGGCTTCGCGATGGCCGCCTGCGCCTTCGCTTCCGCTTCGGCCTGCGCTGCCTCGCGCTTGGCCGTGCGTTCCGCCTTGGCGCGCTCGGCCGCCTTCGCTTCGCGCTTGGCCTTGCTGGCGTCCGCGGCGGCCTGCTCGGCCGCGTCGAATGCGGCCACGGTCTCGGCGCGGATGGTCTGCGCACGGGCTTCGGCAGTGTCCGGTTGGGTACGCTTCAGCTGCTCCCAGCTGGCCCGCGCGGCCCCGTAGGCGGTCGTCACTGCCGCGACGATGCGCGCGACGCGCGCCCCCTTGAGCTCACCCAGGGCTGACAGAGTGTCGTCCAGTGGCCGGCTGTTGCCGTGCTTCAACAGGTTGACCAGTGCCGACTCCAGCGAATCGAAGGCGGATTGGTGAGCGGCTTCGGCGGAGCCTGCGAACGCGACGATGGCCAGAATGGGGGTGAAACCCTTGGCGCGAATGGTGGACATGATTGGATCCTTTGAAGTTGGGTAGTCGGGCAAGGCGCCCCCCATACCTAGCACGCTGGGTATGGGGGGTATCTCCCCCTACTGCTCAGGCCAGGGTCAGGCCGCAGTCCACTCGGGCCCAGAAACGAGCCATGCGCTCGATTGCCTGCATGCGCTCGGCGTAGTCAGGGTGAATCGTTGAGAAGACATAGACATCCATGGCAGGAATCTCCTGGGAGGGGGTGAGAGAAACGTAAGAGACCACGCTTCTACATAAGCACCCCCCATGCCAGGGCGAAACCCGTCGGATATCAAGCACTTAGCGGGGCCATACTCACAATGCGGAATCTATTGACAAAGAATGTCATTTACCCTCGCCCATATTTGTCATGTCCCGACAACAATTGCCATGCCAACAATATTCGTGCCCGTTCAAAATATTTGATTTAGCCTCCAAAAACCTGCCTATTTCTATAGCACATAGTAGAAACCCTATGCCCCGGGAAGCCCGATTCCTTGGCCGTGGTTGACCCGCTCGGCGCACCCATACCAACCCCTTACCCCGGTGCCGATCGTGCCTCCAAGGCGATTTTTCATATGGTGAAACCAACTCATGCACAGGTTATCCACTACGTGTCTAGTAGCGCTTTGCTGCGCTGCACCATGGTCCCGAGGCCATCGGCGCCGGGGTCGGCGCCGGTGAGCGCGGCGGCCTCGCGCTCGGGAACGATGACGGGTACACCTTCGGGGTCGGGAAGCCTGGCCGGCCGCTCCCACCCCCTCCCGCCACATGCAAAATTTTTCAAAACTTTGGTGTCAATAAGTCCGAGTTTGATTGACAAATTGACCAACCTTTCACTAATTCGCTAGAATCTTTCGATGGAAATCAGCAAACGGAATCTCGACCGGCTCGCCAAGCGCAAAATCACCAAGCGCGCCCTGGCGGCCGAGCTGGGTATCTCCGAGTGCTACCTCAACCGCCTGACGCCGCCGTTGCCGCCGGGGCCCGTGCGCGCCAAGCGCCTCGCCCGTGCTGACCTGGCGCAGCAGCGCAGAAACCACCGGATGAAACTCGCGAAGATGGTGCAGTCGGGACGCCGCAATATCGAGTCGGCCGCCAAGGAGGCGCGCTGCTCGGTGCGCACGCTGTATCGCTACCTGGCCAAGCTATGAAAGGGACTCACCCCGTGAAAAAGTGCATCGGCTGGGGTTTGCTCGCCAGCCCCTTCATCGGCGTGTTCGCGCTCGGCGCAACTCTCCTGGGCCAAAGCTTCGTGATTCCCTTGGCGTCGGCCCTCGGCGTCATTGCCGTCATCGTTCTAGGCCTGGCCCTTATCCGCGACTGACGCCCATGAAACTGTTCTCATTCCTCAGGCGCAAGCCCGTCGTGCCCTTCCCGGAGATCGCCGCACAGCAGCCGCCGGCGCCGTGTGGCAAGCAGCTCGCGCATTACGAGTGGGAGTTGCTATGCGACCTGCCGTGCCCGAACTGCTCCGCGCAGCGCCAGCGCCGGCGTGAGCTCGCGAAGCAGGAGCAGCTGGCCCAGCTGATCGCCGACGCCATCGTGACCAAGCTGCAGGCCCAGAAATGACCCTCAAGGACTTCGGGCTCGACGCCCACGACCGCGCACCGCCGCCCCCGCCGGAAGCGTTGCCGCTGCCGGAGCTGCGGGTCTTCGAGTCGATCGAGGACCTGGACCTGATGCAGGAGGTGCTGCAGCAGTATGCGCACGTGGTGCGCCTGCGCGACTGGTGCATCACCGATCCGGACACGCCGACGAACCAGAAGGCGCAGGTGATGAACACCTGCACGAACCTGCTGATGCAGCTGTCGAAGACGCAGATCGAGCTGCACAGCGCCGAGCGGCTGAAGAAGCTCGAGGCCGTGCTCATCAAGTGCTTGAAGACGCTGCCCGACCACACGGTCAGCGAGTTCATGATGCTCTACGAGAAAGAGGTGCTGGAGCTCAACCGTGCACCTTGACTCCGAGCAGCGCACCCTTGCCTTGATCCACCCGTCGCACAGCATGCGGCAGCACCGCGCAGGCATGCGCTGCGACTGGCTGTGGCTACACCGCTGCCGGCGCTGCTTTGGCAGCGCCTGGGCCGCGCTGGACAAGCGCGCGGACCACGATTCCAAGCTCGAGCGCCCTTGCCGGGCCTTCCGCCATGCTTCTTGAACACCTGGAACGCATTCGCGCCGAAACGAGCGCGAAGTACACGCTGAAGAACACGCCGGACTGGATCGTGCGCAACACGCGGCTGCGCGGCGAGCCCTTCAGCTTCAAGGATCACGAGTTCCAGCTGCAGATCCTGACCGATCCGAGCGCGGAAAAGATCGTCCGCAAGTGCTCGCAGGTCGGTTTGACCGAGTTGAGCCTGCGCGAGACGCTTGCCATCATCCGAATCCTCGTCGGCTCGGCGGCGATCTATACGATGCCGACGGCCACCGACGCCGAGAAAGTCGCGAAAACCCGCCTGAATCCGATCATTTCTGGGTCAAAAGACCTCAGTTTTTCGATCAATCCAGAGGTAAATTCGAACCAAATCAAGCAATTTGGGGACAGTTTCTTCTATTTTGGTGGCACTTTTGGTCAACAACAGGCGATTTCGACGCCGGCGGACCTTATCGTGCATGACGAGGTGGACTTCAGCAATATGGAAGTGCTGACTACCTACGAATCTCGAAATACCCACTCGGCCTACAAACTGCGCCGCGAATTCTCGACGCCGACGCTGCCCGGCCGCGGTATCTCGGCCCGATTCGACCGTTCGCGGCGCCATTTCAACTTCGTCAAGTGCTGCGACTGCAATGAGTGGTTCCTGCCGAGCTACGACGACCACGTGAAGATCCCCGGCTGGGACAAGCCGCTCGACGAGATTACCAAGGACAACATCCACACGGTGCGCTGGCGCGAGGCGGTGCTCGTTTGCCCGCACTGCGGCACCTGGCCGGAGCTGATCCCGCAGTTTCGCGAGTGGGTGTGCGAGAACCCGAGCGAGCAGCACACGGCGGCCGGCTATGCGGTGAGCCCATTCGATGCGCCGGCGATCATCACGACGCCGTGGCTGGTCGAGAAGAGCACGAAGTACGAGCGGCGCGCCGACTTCGTGAACTTCAACTTGGGCCTGCCGTACGAGGACAAGAAGGAGTCGCTCACCAAGGCGCTGCTCGACAGCTTGCACATCCGCGGCGAGGCGGCGCAGTTCGGCAGTTACTGCTTCGGCGCGGACATGGGCGTGACCTGCCACTTGCTGGTGGGCACGGTCGACCTGGCCGGGCAGTTCATCGTGGTGCACTTCGAGAAGTGCTCGATCGCCGACTTCGAAAAGCGCAAGCTCGAGCTGTGCGCGAAGTTCCGCGTGCTGGTGTCGGTGATCGACGCCTTCCCCTACACCGACACCGTGCTGCGGCTGCAGAACAGCGACCCGAACCTGTTCGGCGGCGTGTACCACAACAGCAAGAACCTCGCGATCTACAGCGTCACCGACAAGCCCGAGGTGCCCGAGGAGGGCAAGCTGCCCATCAAGCAGGCCAAAATCAATCGCAATATGGCTTTCGATGAGCTAAATAGTTTGATTTTGCGTAGGCAAGCGGTATTTCTGAATAACCCGCACCAAGACGAATTCACAAGGCATTTGCTTGACCTGAAACGCGCACCGGTTCCGGATAAGAAGACCGGTGAAATCGAGTATGTTTGGGTCAAATCCGAACGCGGAGAGGATCACTTCTTCAATGGACTTCTCTATCTCTATACCGCAACTCGTTTGAGAGCCATGGTGCAGGCTCAGTATCCGTTCATGCTTCCCGTTTCGAGCTTCCGGTTGAAGAATCCCTAATCCTCTGTCAGAATCGCCGAATGCAAACCCGCATTCGGCAATCTTTCGACAAGGGGCGCTCGAATGCCTGAGCAGAGCGGCGTTACGCGGCACGCGGACGGCAGCGTCGAGCGCTGGGACCCGGCGCGCGGGCGCTGGGTGCAGGTGAGCGGCCCGGCGATGCAGGTGGCCACGCAGCTGCCGCCGGTCGAAACGCCCAAGGTCAAGCCGAAACAGCAGTCGATCGCGCCGTACGCGCCCGGCGTCAAGCCGAGCGCGGCGGTGCTGGCCCGGCCCGACCGGCAGGTGGCCAACACCGACTTGCTGTCGTTCCGCCGCGAGGCGACGACGGCGCGCGTCATCCGCAACCTGCGCTACGTCAGCCCGGACCTTGCCGCGGCGGTGTCGAGCGCGGCGCGCATCGCCATCACCGAGCGCTACCGGGTCAAGGCCTATGACATGGCCGACGGGGCCTTCAACGTCGACGCGACCCGGCTTGCCTACGCGATGCTGGCGCGCTTCGACCTGGTGCCCGACTACACCACCGGCTTCAGCCAGATCAACAGCCTGCTGAGCACCAGCGAGGCGCTGGCGGGCGAGCTGATGATGGAGGGCGCGGCCTGCATGGAGCTGGTGCTCGACAAGGCGCGGCTGCCGGCCAAGATCGTGCCGCTGGCGACCAGCCAGATCTTCTTCTTCGAGGACGACAAGGGCCTGCGGCCGGTGCAGCGCATCGCCGGCGTCGACGTCGACCTGGACGTGCCCACGTTCTTCTGGGTCTCGCTCGACCAGGACCTGCTGCGCGCCTACCCGACGAGCCCGCTGGAGCCGGCGGTGCAGCCGGTGCTGGCCGACCAGGAGTTCACGAACGACGTGCGCCGCGTGATCAAGCGCTCGGCATTCCCGCGGCTGTCGGTCACGATCAACCGCGAGGAGCTCGACAAGTCGATCCCGCCGGAGACGAAGGCTGATCCGGACAAGCTGCAGACGTTCATCAACACGGCCCAGTCGGCGATCGCGAACGTGATCAACGGCCTGGCGCCCGAGGACGCGCTGGTCGTCTACAACTGGTGCGAGGTGAAGTACGTCGAGGGCGGCACGGGCGACGTGCCCGACGTCTTCAAGACCGTGCAGGACATCATGAACGCCAAGGTCGCCACCGGCGCCAAGGCGCTGCCCAGCGTCCTGGGCCACGGCAGCGGCAGCCAGAACATCGCCAGCAGCGAGACGCTGCTGGGCATGAAGAACGCGGACGGCATGATCCGCATGAAGCTCAACGAGCTGTACAGCAAGGCGATGACGCTGGGCGTGCGGCTGTTCGGGCACGACGTCATGGTGGCCTTCGAGTACGAGGCGATCGACCTGCGCCCGACCAACGAGCTGGAGGCCTTCTTCGCGATGAAGCAGGCCCGCATTCTCGAGATGCTCAGCCTGGGGCTGATCACGGACGAGGAAGCCTGCATCGACCTGACCTACCGGCTGCCGCCGGCCGGCATGGCGCCGCTGTCGGGCACCGGCTTCTTCAACGCGCCCGCGGCCGGCGGCGAGAACCCCTACAGCGGCACGTCCAACGGCGGCGCCGGCGGCGGTGCGATGAACCAGAGCCTCAAGCCTGGCACGCCGACCAAGCCCAAGGGCAAGGCCGCCTGATGTTTCACGTGGAACGGGATTGACCATGGATCGCCTCATCAAGCTGCTGAAGTGCTACTCGACCTGGGTCGTGTTCCTGCTCGTTGGCGCGGCCGCCTACTGGCTGCAGCTCGGCGAGGAGGAGCAGAAGGCGCTGCTGGCCACCTACCCCTGGCTGCGCCAGGTTAGCCCGCTTGCCGGGCTGGTGCTGTTCATAGCCGCCCGGGCCAAGCCCCAAGGAATTGACGTTCCCATTCCCCAAAAGGAAACTGCAAATGCAGAAGATCCAGCACAAAAGGGGTGACACGTGGGAACCAGCTTGCACATTTCGAAATGCTGATGGCGTAGCTACTGACTATTCAGCGTTGGGAATCACCATTACCAGTCAGGTTCGCACACCGGCTGGGAAACTGATTGCCAACCTGACTGTGGCGGCCGCGGCCGGCACGGGGAATTTCACGACCACTGGCGCAACTGCAAGTTGGCCACTTGGGAATCTCCATTGGGATATACAATTCACCCAATCGGGGAAGAGCTTTTCAACCCAGACGGCCGTCATCGAGATGGTCAAAGACGTAACCCAATAGGAGCGACGAAATGTCCAAGGGTGATACCTTCGAGAATGACCTTCTCAAACTCATTTTCAATGCGACGGCCATCGCCAACATCGCGGACAACGCCGCGACGTCGCCCCTGACCAACCTGCAGGTCTCGCTGCACACCGCCGATCCGGGCGACTCGGGCTCGCAGACGACCAACGAGGCGACCTACACCAGCTACGCGCGGGTGGCGGTGGCGCGCACCACGGGCGGCTGGACGGTGACCGCGGCCAGCGTCTCGCCGGTGGCGACGATCTCGTTCCCGGCTGCGACCGGCGGCACGAACACGATCACGCACTTCGGCGTGGGCACGGCGTCGAGCGGCGCCGGCAAGCTGCTGTACAGCGGCACGGTGACGCCGAACATCTCGGTGACCACCGGCGTGACGCCGCAGCTGTCGACGGCCACGACCATCACCGAGGACTGAGCCATGCAGCGCGCTGCCTGGGCCGCCCTGGCGGTCGTGGTGGCCCTGCTGATCCTCATGCTGACCCCACTGCTCGCACGAGCGGTGGGCTGACCCACACCCTTCGAGGACTGGCATGGCTCAGCACATGTTCGACACGCAGACCCAGACCACCACGGGGGTCAAGGCTGCGGCGACCTTGACGAAGTTCCCCGAGTTCGGGGCGACGGCAAGCGTGGGCGTGGCCGGCGGCACGCCGACGGCCACGGTGCAGCTGCGCGCCTGGAACAACAGCGGGTTCAAGGAGATCCTGGCCACCTTCGTGCTGCCGGTGGGCTCCGGGCCGAAGACGGGCGACCTGTTCGACAGCGCCGTCATCGCGTCCAAGTGGGAGAACTTCGACTGGAACGTCACGGCGCTGGGCGCCGGCGCCACCGTCACGCTGACGCTGTCCGGCTCCGGCATCTAGGAGCCGCGCGGTGGCGAACACGAATTCCGCGCTCACCGGTTGCGCGGACACCCCCTACGTTGGCCCCCAAGGCCTGCTGTCGCTGCAGGTAGCCACGACGCAGCCGGCCGGCCGCGGCGTGCTCAACCTGATCGCGGGTGCGGCCGCCGGCGCGAGTATCGCGCTGGGCGTGGGCTTCTCGCTTGCCCAGGCCGCGGGTGCCGCAGCAGGCACGAGCGGCGCGCCAGGCGTCGGCCGCGCGCTTGTCGCGGCGGTGGGTGCAGCAGCTGGCACGGGTTCGGCCGGCGCCGCGGGCTCGGCTGGCGGCTCAGGGGAATCGTTCACCGCGTTCCAGCTGACGACGACCAACGCAGGCACCGCGACCTACCCCGTCTACCTCGCGCACCCGCTGCGCGAGGAGGATGCCACCACGGGGGTGACGTGCAGCGGGCTTGTCGACTACCGCACGGTGGTGCTGCGTGACTGGAATGGCGGCGACGGCAAGCACGTGTTGATCGTTGGCCGCGCCACGCTCACGCAGAACACGCCGCTGACGGTGAGCCTTGCCAACGGCACGCCGCCGTCTTCGGGCACGGATCTCGTGCAGACCGACATCCCGGTGGGCACCTACAGCATCGGCATGGGCGCCTTCGGCACGAAGACGTTCAACCCGCGCACCGACACGCCGTACTACAGCAAGCAGACGCCGCTGTGCAGCGAGTTCTGGTTCCGCCAGATCGACACCGCGACCCGGATGATGTGCTTCATGGGCGTGCGCGTCTACAGCGACGGGCGCGTGCAGTGCAAGCCGTACATCTCCAATGGCCGCTTGGACAACGGTTCGGGGGCGAAGGACACCACGATCGTCAACAGGACCTTCACGCCGACCTTCGTGGTCAACGGCACGCAGGTCTTCAACAATGGCGGCAACCCGTACACGGTGCTGATCGGCCAGCGCATCTTCGGTGACAACGGAGATGACGGCTGGTACTGGACGAACGGGACGAACCCGAACGTCACGCCGAGCTTCAACACCGCCTACCTGCTGGCCACGAAGCTCTTCCCGATGCTCGAGGGCAACCCGGACAACGCGACGCTTGCCGGGCTGACGCAGAACTACGTGATGGGCAGCAACGGCCCGCTCGAAGCGCAGATGGGCGGCACCGGTGCGCAGTTCCAAATCGGTCCGGTGACCGATGCGGACGCGAAGTTCCTCACCAGCGACACGGGCAGCGGCTACAGCGATGCGCGCGCCTACCGTGCGGTGCTGGCCGCCTCGTCGTCGCTCAACTCGTACAACATCGCGAACGGCTACACGTCGGACGGCAACATCCTCAAGCTGTCGACCTACGGCACCTGGACGCAAGATGGCCCGAACCAGGGCGGCTCCAACGGCGCGGGCAACGACAACTACTACTGGGACATCGCGCACCACGGCAGCTGCTTCACCGCTTACGTGGTGACTGGAGACCGCTCGCACTACGAGGCGATGGCGCTGCAGGCGGCCACGGCCTACCTGTGCGTGCACTCGGCGGCCGGTACGGGTGTGAACCGCAAGATGACGGGCCCGGAGCTCGAGAGCCAGGCGCAGATCCGCGGCCTTGCGTGGACCCTGCGTACCCTGGGCCAGTTCGCCTCCATCGCGCCGGACGATGAGCTGGGTGCCGGGCAGATCGCCGGTGAGTACCGTACGCTGCTGGCCAACAACTACGACTACCTGCTCACTCGGGTGTATGACGGGACGTGGCCGCGTGATCTCGGCATCCTGCATATCCGTGACATGGGCGAGTGGCCTACGGCTACACCGGGCACCTTGCCGTTCTGGCAGCTCAACTTCTTGGCCATCGCGAATGCGATGAACAGCGAGAACGACTGCGTGCCGACCGCGACGTACGCGGCGCTCGAGCAAGTGCGCGACTTCGGCTATCGCCCGGCGATCAACATGCTCGGCGGCAGTGGCCTCGCTCACGATCACGACTTCACGCGCGCCGCGTCCTACGGCCACAAGCCGGCCGACGACAACAACGGCGGAGGCGCCTCCAAGAACTATGGCCAGGTCCACCAGAAGACCCATGGCGGCCTGAACACCACCGCGACGAACACGCTGCAAGGCGATAGCGGCAGTGACCCCGCGACCATGGGCACTGGTGACAACTATTGGGCGATCCTGAGCTGTGCCATCAGCTACGCCGTGGAGCACAGGGTTGAGGGTGCGCTCACCGCGTATCGCCGCTTGCACAACGCGACGAACTGGGCCGCCGGTGAAGCCCAGTTCGCGAATTCGCCGAAGTGGGGCATCCTGCCGCGCACGGTGCCGACGGTTCCGTTCACCCTGCCGAGCACGGTCAACACCAGCGTGCTGGTGGGCACGAACACCGCTAGGAGCATCAAGCCGGCTGGCTGGACCGACAGCGAGTTCGACCAGGCCACGTTCCACCCATTCGGTGGTGGCGTCTTCGTGCCGTGGTATGGCTCGGCAGGCGGCTGGTTCTTCGTCATTCCGGGCGGTCACGGCAACCTGGGCCTGTTGGCGGCCATCGTCTTCGACGTTGGCACAGCGACCTGGGCGCTCTTGAACAACGCGAACGGTGTTGCTCTGAACTCGGCTCCGATTCAGCAGAGCCAGGCCAGCGCATCGCCGTGGTACGAGCTGCTCGAAGCCACGGTCGGCAACATGCCGGTCCCCGGACATATCTACGCTTCGCACGTCGCGCTGCGGCGAGGCAAGCAAGGTGCGGTCATCATCCCCACTCGGGGCGCCATGTTCACGGGGGAGAACGGCGGCAACTACTCGTCGCCCTCGGCTCACCAGATGGACTGCGAGACGGGGCTGTTCACCCGCGCTTGCGCCGCGGCGAACGCTGCGTCCACCATCCACGTTGAAGGCTCGTCCGCCTACGACCCGATTGCCGGTCGGATCTACTTCACCGATTCCGCGTTCTGGAACCGTCAGACCATCTCGTACATCCGCCTGTCGGATATGACGTTCCAGTCCCTGGCGCTGACCGGCTGGCCGCCATCGGCGACTCCCGACACCTACACGAAGATGGTGATCATCCCGGAACGCCGGGTGCTGCTCTTCTTCGATGGTGCCGGCCTGGTGTTCGGCGCAGACCTGACGCAGAACCCGACGACCATCGTCACGCTCTCGCCGGATGGTGCCTGGGCCGGCAACAGCGGGCAGAACAGCTGGGCCTGGAACCGTCGCAAGGGCAAGCTCTACCAGAAGTGGAGCTCGACCGGCAACACGCTCAACACCTTCACGCCGCCGCAGACCAGCGCGTACGGCCTGACAGGCCAGTGGACGAAAGGCTTCATCACGGTCGGCGGCTCGGGCTTGCCTAACCGCACGGAGACGCAGGAGCACTACACCAACCTCTTCGACAGCGAAGTGGCCGACTGCCTTGGCTGGGTCGCTGGCAGCACACAACAGGTCGCGTTCGCGCTCATCTGAACCATGGACATCATCATCATCGACGCGAGCAACGCCGACCAGTGGTCCGGCGGGTTTGGTGACGCCGGCAGCGACGCGCGTTGCCGCGGCATGTTCGTGGCCGACGGTGGGTTCTACGTCCGCGAGATGTACTACCCGGCGGGCATGACCCATCCGGGGCACAGCCACTACATCGATCACGTCGGCGTGCTTGTCGATGGCGCGGCGATCGTGCGCTGGCACCACGAGGACAACCTCGAGGAGTGCGGCGAGTATCACCTGCTCGTGCCCGCGAAGATCCCCGTGCTGCGGGACCGGTGGCACAGCATCCATTTCTTGAAGCCCAGCCGCTGGGAGTGCTGGTTCGCCAAGGCCGAGGCCGATCGGGTCTACGGTGACGCTTCGAAGGTGCCCTGGCACCTCGAGAAGCCTGATCGCACCGGGAGGCGCTGATGGCCAGTTGGTATGACGCAATCACCCCTGGCGAATGGGGCGTTGTCGCCGGCGGAACGCTGACGGCCAGCGGGGTCGATCAGTCCAGCGGCCAGGTCATCGACCAGTACAGCACCCTGGTGGTCAATGACCAGGGCATCTACAACGGCTCGACGTTCATCTCCGGCACGTTCCTCTGCTTCTTCGGCGGCGGCCACGCTGTCTATGGCGGCAACGAGGTGTATGCCTTCGGTCCGCTGCAGAACGACACGCCGGCCTGGTACCGGCTGCGTGATGCCACGAGCCCGGCGCCGCAGAACGTCTCCGAAGATGCGAACGGCATGCCCGTCTCGCGGCACACCTACAGCGCGATCGTCTACATCGGCGGTGCGCGCAACTGGCTGTTCAGCGCCGGCATTCTCGCGCGCTACACCGATGCGGGTGGTGGGCCCGAGACCCACACGTTCCAGTTCAACACCGCCAGCCCGAACACGAACAACCCGTGGACGAAGCGGGTCAACATGCCGATCGGCGGGGCGGAGGTTGCGGCCTACGACCCGACGACGGGCTACGTGTGGGCGAACGCTGCGAACGCGGTGCAGCGCATCGACATCGCCGCCAACACGGCGATCAGCAGCATCTACAAGTCGCCGAACTGGGGCACGACGGGCTCGGCGTCTGCGATCGACACCGGCCGTGGCCTGTGGTTCATGCTGGGCGGCGTGGCCCTGCAGGGCTACCGCCTGAACAACGGTGTCGGCAACGACTACTACAACGTCTCGGTCACCGGCACCGCGCCGGCGCCGGCCTCCGGCTACAAGTCGCTGCTGTGGGATCCGGTCGACGACCGCTTCGTGTCGTGGTCCGGCAGCGGCAAGCAGATCTTCTTCCTCACGCCGCCGGCCTCCAACCCCTACCAGGGCGGCAACAACTGGACGTGGAGCAGCTCGACGCCCAGCGGCGGCTCGACGCCCAGCAGCGAGAACGCGCAAGGCACGTTCACCCGCTTCGCCTATGTCGGCTCGAGCGGCATCCGCGGCTACGTGCTGGTCAACCGCGCGGGCGACAGCGTCTACTTCTACCGGCCGACGACGGCCGTGAACCTGCCGGTCGGCGCTGCAGCTGGCACGGGCGCCGCGACCGCGACGGGCGTGGCGGCTGGCGTCGGCGGCGG
>Ga0307416_100001552_pt1 | contig 12574 bp, 10 predicted proteins | sample DK1Cmetagenome_2_FD_203821 | JGI IMG/M metagenome (GOLD analysis project Ga0307416, IMG submission 203821) | Maize rhizosphere microbial communities from greenhouse at UC Davis, California, United States - DK15-C-3 | ecosystem: Host-associated > Plants > Roots > Rhizosphere > Soil | place...
CGGCCTGGCCGCCGACAACGAGGTCCCGGCGGGCAGCGCCGGCTACGGCGCCACCCTGGCCGGGCTGTTCCTCGGCGGCCACCTGGTGCTGCGCTGGCGCGCCCCCCAGGCCGACCCGATCCTGATGCCGGGGGCGGCCCTGCTCAACGGCCTCGGGCTGGTCATGGTCCGGCGGCTCGACTACGCCGAGGCGGCCAAGGAGAACTACCGGCCCGAGGCTCCGGCCCAGGCCCTGTGGACCGTGCTCGGGATGGCCGTGTTCGTGGCCGTGATCCTGATCGTCCGCGACCACCGGGTGCTCGACCGCTACCGCTACACCTGGCTGCTGCTGGGCGTGGTCCTGCTGATGCTGCCGGTCCTGCCGGTGCTGGGCCGGGAGATCAACGGGGCCCGGCTGTGGGTCCGCATCGGCCCCTTCTCCGGCCAGCCGGCCGAGGCGGCCAAGATCGCCCTGGTGGTGTTCCTGGCCGCCTACCTGGCCGAGCGCAAGGAGCTGCTGGCCACCGCCACCTACCGGGCCGGGCCGTTCCTGCTGCCCGAGATCAAGTACTTCATGCCCCTGCTGCTGGCCTGGGCGGTCAGCCTGTTCGTGCTCTTCTTCGAGAAGGACCTCGGCTCCAGCCTGCTGTTCTTCGGGGTGTTCGTGGTCCTGCTGTACGTGGCCACCGGGCGGTTCTCGTACGTGGCCGCCGGGCTGGGGCTGTTCCTGACCGGGGCGGTGGTCGCCTACAACCTGTTCGGCCACGTCCAGGTCCGGGTCGCGACCTGGCTGGACGTCTGGCGGTACTACAACGACCGCGGCTTCCAGCTCGCCCAGGGGCTGTTCGCCCTGGCCACCGGCGGAATCTTCGGGCAGGGGTGGAACCAGGGCCGGCCCGACTTCATCCCCTTCGCCTCGACCGACTTCATCTTCGCCGCCTTCGGTGAGGAGCTGGGCCTGCTCGGGGTCACGGCCATGCTGCTCGTGTACCTGCTGATGGTGTTCCGGGGCCTGCGGATCGCCCTGGCCGCCCCCGACGACTTCGGCAAGCTGCTGGCCGTCGGCCTGGTCACCAGCTTCGCCCTGCAGGTGTTCGTGATCGTCGGCGGGGTGACCCGGCTGATCCCGCTCACCGGCATCACCCTGCCGTTCGTGAGCTTCGGCGGCTCGAGCCTGCTGGCCAACTACGCCCTGATCGCCCTGCTGTGCCGCATCTCCGACGAGGGCACCCCGGCCCCGGCCGCCCGCCCGGCCGCCCCGGCCGACACCGGGGAGGTGACGGTCATCCGATGAACCGTCAGATCCGGCGGGTGGCCGTGGTCGTCCTGGTCGCCTTCCTGGCCCTGCTCGCCGCCCCCCTGTACTGGCAGGTGCTGGCCGCACCCCGGCTGGCCAACGACTCCCGCAACACCCGGGTGCTGATCAAGGAGTACTCGATCGAGCGGGGACCGATCGTGCTCGCCGACAAGACCCCGGTGGCCATCTCCAGCCGCTCCCGGCAGAAGGGCGACCCGCTGGAGTTCGTCCGCCGCTACCCCGAGGGCGAGCGTTACGGCATGGTCACCGGCTTCTACTCGCTGGTCTACGGGCGCACCCTGGCCGAGCAGGAGTTCAACTCGTTCCTGCTCGGGCGGGCCCCCGAGCAGTTCGGGCAGAACGTGACCGACCTGCTCACCGCCCGCGAGACCCCCGGCGGGACCCTGGTCCTGACCCTCGACCGGGCCACCCAGGAGGCCGCCGAGCGCGCCCTGGGCGGCAGCAAGGGAGCGGTCGTCGCCCTCGACCCGCGGACCGGGGCGGTGCTGGCCATGACCACCTTCCCCCGCTACGACCCCAACCAGCTGTCCAGCCACAACCCCGAGGCCATCCGGCGCAACTGGGACCGGCTGGTCAACGACGAGAACGGGCCGCTGCTGAACCGGGCCGCCGGGGGGCTGTACCCGCCCGGGTCGACCTTCAAGGTCGTCACGGCCGCGGCGGCCCTGGAGAACGGGGTCACCATGACCCAGGAGCTGCCCTCCCCGACGGTCCTGGACGTGCCCCAGACCTCGGCCGACATCCGCAACTTCGGCGGCTCGAGCTGCGGCGACAGCAGCCTCACCCTCACCGAGGCGCTGGTGATCTCCTGCAACACCACCTTCGCCGGCCTGGGGATCAAGCTCGGCAGCGAGAAGCTGGCCGCCGAGGCCGAGAAGTTCGGCTTCAACGCGCCCAGCCCCTACCAGCTTCCGGCGGCGACCAGCGTCATCCCCAGGCATCAGGACGTGCCCGCCACCGCCCAGAGCGCCATCGGCCAGCGCGACGTGCGGGTCTCGCCCCTGCAGATGGCGTCGGTGGCCGCGACCATCGCCAACGGCGGGCGGCGGATGGCCCCGTTCGTGGCCCAGGAGGTCGTCTCCGACAAGGGCAAGGTGGTCAAGCGGTTCGAGGGCGAGGACCTCGGCCAGGCGATCCCCGAGCGGGTCGCCGGCGACCTCCAGGACATGATGCTCCAGGTGGTCGAGCGCGGCACCGGCCAGGCCGCCCAGATCCCCGGGCGCCAGGTGGCCGGCAAGACCGGCACCGCCCAGCACGCCCAGGGCAAGCCCCCGCACGCCTGGTTCATCGGCTTCACCAGCGCCGGCGACCGGGCGATCGCGGTCGCGGTGGTGGTCGAGAACGGCGGCAGCCTGGGCAGCGAGGCCACCGGCGGCCACGTCGCCGCCCCGATCGCCAAAGCGGTCATGGAGACCTACCTGCGAGGCGGCGGGTGAGCCGCCCATGGCGCGCGAGGGGGCCGCTCCTGCTAGCCTGGCGGCCGCGCGGCGGGCACCTGGATCCCCCGGCCGGCCAGTCCGAGCGCCCACCGCCGACCAGCCTGACCACCGTCCCAGAGGACGACGACTGATGTCCACGACTCCGCATCTCCTGCTGGACCGGTACGAGGTCGGGCGCCTGCTCGGCGCCGGCGGCATGGCCGAGGTCTTCGAGGGCCGCGACCGGCTGCTGGCCCGCCGGGTCGCCATCAAGGTCCTCCAGGCCCAGTTCGCCCGCGACCCGAGCTTCCTGATCCGGTTCAAGCGCGAGGCCCAGGCCGCGGCCAGCCTCAGCCACCCCAACATCGTCGGGGTCTACGACACCGGCAGCGAGGACGGCACCCAGTTCATCGTCATGGAGTACGTGGAGGGCCGCACCCTCAAGGACGTCATCCGGGCCGAGGGCCCGCTGTATCCCGAGCGCGCGGCCGAGATCTGCGCGGATGTGTGCAGCGCCCTGGCCGCGGCCCACGCCCGCGGGCTGATCCACCGCGACATCAAGCCGGGCAACGTGATGCTCACCCCCGAGGGCAAAGTCAAGGTGATGGACTTCGGCATCGCCAGGGCCACCACCTCGGAGTCCATCACCCAGACGGCCGCCGTGGTCGGCACCGCCCAGTACATCTCGCCCGAGCAGGCCCAGGGGCAGACGGTCGACTACCGCAGCGACCTGTACTCGGTCGGGTGCTGCCTGTTCGAGATGCTCACCGGCACGGTGCCGTTCACCGGGGCGACCCCGGTGGCGATCGCCTACCGGCACGTCCGCGAGGACCCGACCCCGCCGCGGATGCTGAACCCCGACGTGCCCCGGCCGCTGGAGGCCATCTGCCTGAAGGCCATGGCCAAGCTGCCCGACAACCGCTACCAGACGGCGGCCGAGCTCCACGACGACCTGGAGCGGTTCCGCAACGGCCAGCCGGTGCTGGCCACCCCGCTGATGGACCCGGCCGCCACCACCCAGGCGATCCCCGGGGGCGACGCCGGCCTCGACCAGACGGCCATGCTGGGCGGGGCGACCGCGGCCGACGGCTACGCCGAGCCGTACCAGCCGTACGAGGAGGAGCGCCGCACCTCGGTCGGCTGGATCGTGGTCAGCCTGCTCGCCCTGGTGCTGGTCGGGCTGGTGGCGTTCTTCATCACCCGCGAGGTCACCGGGAACGGGACCGACACCCCGACCACGCTGGCCCCGACGACCGTGCCCACCACGACCCCGCCCACCACCCAGCAGCAGACCACCCAGACCACCGAGCCGCGGACAACCCAGACAACGGAGGAGCCGACCACCACCGAGGAGCCGACCACCACCGAGGAGCCCACGACCACCGAGGAGCCGACGACCAGCGAGCCGGCCACCACCTGACGGACGGTCAGGCGGCGATGGTCAGGCCGCGGCGGGCACCCGGAGCCCGGCCAGCCAGTTGCCCAGCAGCTGGTGGCCGGCGTCGGTGAGGATCGACTCGGGGTGGAACTGGACGCCCTCGACCGGGTGGCTGCGGTGGCGCAGGGCCATGACCAGGCCCTCGGCGGTCTCGCCGGTCACCTCCAGCACCTCGGGCAGGCCGGCCCGCTCGACCACCAGCGAGTGGTAGCGGGTGGCCGCGAACGGTGCCGGCAGCCCGGCCAGGACCCCGCCGCCGCGGTGGTGGACGGGCGAGGTCTTGCCGTGGACCAGCTCGGGGGCGCGGCCGACCCGGCCGCCGTAGACGTGGCCGATGACCTGGTGGCCCAGGCAGACCCCGAGGACGGGCAGCTCGGCCCCGAGGTCGCGGACGATGTCGACCGACAGGCGGGCGTCCCGCGGGTGCCCGGGCCCGGGCGAGATCAGCACCCCGTCCGGGTCGAGGGCGCGAACGTCGTCGACGGTGCCGGCGTCGTTGCGCCACACGACCGTCCCGGCGCCCAGCTCCCCCAGGTACTGGACCAGGTTGAAGACGAACGAGTCGTAGTTGTCCACGACCAGGATGGTCAGGCCGCGCCCGGGGTCGCCCAGGTCACCCAGATCGCTGAGGTGCCCGGTGCCCGTGGCGCTCACGGGGTCTCGGCCCCGCTCCCGGCCTTCTCCGCCTTCTGCCTGGCCAGCTCCTCCTCGACCAGGGCGCGGCGCAGGACCTTGCCGATCAGGGTCTTGGGCAGGTCGTCGCGGAACTCGACCGACCGGGGGACCTTGTAGGCGGCCAGGCGGGCCTTGGCGAACTCGCGGATCTCGTCGGTGGTCGCCTGCTCGCCCGAGCGCAGGACCACGAACGCCTTGACGATCTCGCCCCGGTAGGTGTCCGGCACCCCGGCCACGCACACCTCGAGGATCTTGGGGTGCTCGTAGAGGACCTCCTCGACCTCGCGCGGGTAGATGTTGTAGCCGCCGGCGATGATCATGTCCTTCTTGCGGTCGACGATCGAGAAGTAGCCCTCCTCGTCCATCACCGCCATGTCCCCGGTGAGCAGCCAGCCGTCCCGCAGCACCTCGGCGGTCTCGTCGGGCCGGTTCCAGTAGCCGAGCATCACCTGGGGCCCGGCCAGGGCCAGCTCGCCCGGCTCGCCCACCGGCATGGTCCTGGCCGGGTCCGAGGGGTCGGCCACCCGGGCCAGGGTGTCGGGGATGGGCATGCCGATGGTGCCGGCCTTGCGCTTGCCGTAGATCGGGTTGGCGATGGCCACCGGGGAGGACTCCGACAGGCCGTAGCCCTCGACCAGCCGCCCGCCAGAGAACCGCTCGAACCGCTCGGCCACCTCCAGCGGCAGGGCGGCCGCCCCGGAAAGGCAGGCCTTGATGCTGGAGAGGTCGTGGCCGCCCTTGGAGACGGCGTTGTTGATGGCCACGTACATGGTCGGCACGCCCGGGAACAGGGTCGGCCGGTACTTGTCGACCGCGGCCAGCACGCCGTCGAGGTCGAAGCGGGGCATCAGCACCAGGGCGGCGCCCAGGCGCAGGCCGAGCAGCAGGCAGACGGTGAGCCCGTACACGTGGAAGAAGGGCAGGACGGCCATCATGACCTCGCGGCCCGGGTCGGCGTCGGGGAACCAGGCCCGCACCTGCTCGACGTTGGCCCTGAGGTTGGCGTGGCTGAGCATCACGCCCTTGGAGACCCCGGTGGTGCCGCCGGTGTACTGGAGCAGGGCCAGGTCGCGGTCGGGATCGACCTCGACCAGGTCGGGGACGGCCGGGGCCGAGGCCAGCACCTCGCGCCAGCGCCTCACCGGCTCGTCCCTGCCGATGGGGGCGCTGGCCGCCTTGCCCTTCTTGGTGAAGGGGGCGAGCACCCGCTTGACCCCTGGGAGCTCGTCCAGCACCGAGGTGACGATCACCTCGCGGATCGGGGTCCGGGCTCGCAGGGCCTTGACCCGCTCGTAGGTGAGGTCGAGGCAGACCAGCACCTCGACCCCGGCGTCGGCGAGCTGGTGGGCCAGCTCACGCTCGGTGTACAGAGGGTTGTTCTGGACCACGGTGGCGCCAAGGCGCAGGGCCCCGAACAGCGCCACAACCGACTGGGGGCAGTTGGGCAGGATCAGCCCGACCCTGGTGCCGCGGCCGACGCCCATCGCCGCCAGCGCCCCCGAGAACTTCCGGGCCTGGGAGGCGAGCTGGGCGTAGGAGATGGTGCGGCCCTCGAAGTGCAGGGCCGGCGCGTGCGGGAAGTCCCTGGCCGCGTCCTCCAGCAGCCCAGCCAGGCCGGCCTTGGGCAGGTCCACGTGCTCGGGGACGCCGGGCGGGTAGTTGTCGAGCCAAGGCGTCGGCGTCTCGGGCATCGTGTCCCACCTTGTTCTCTGGCACGCCAGGCGTGCGCAAGCCGGCTGGCAAGCAGTATGTGGTGTCGCTCGCCGTCAGGACAATCTACCTGCGATGCCCGGACAACCTCGGGAGGCGGCCTCAGAAGCTCTCGGGAAGCACGCGCTCCAGCCAGGGGAACACGTAGTACCAGCAGAAGACCATCAGCAGCACGATCCAGGCGACGATCGCGATGATCCGCGGCCACGCCCTGGCCTGCCGCTCGCCGGCCGGCCGCTGCCTGGGGGAACCCTTGCGCCGGATGTCTCCGGGCTCGTCGGCCGGAGCGGCGCCGGTGTCGTAGCCGGTCGTGGCCTCGGCGTCCCAGGCGCCAACCCCCCGTGCCGGGGCGTCGGCTCTCCGGGCGGGCCGGGTGCGGGCCGCCCCGGCCGCGGGGTTCTGGGCCGTGCGGGGGCCGGTCACCCCGGCGCCCGGGCCGGGGCTTCCGCGGAGGCGCGAGGTGCGGGCCGCCGCTCCCCCGACGGGCGGGGCGGCGGCCCCCGGGCCGAGGGGGACGCCGGGCTCGGCGTCGGCGGGGTCGTCGGTCCGCCACATCCGGGTGGCCGACCCGGGGTCGGCCGCCCGTCTGGCCGCGGGCACGTCGGTCGGGATCGCCGCCGCCCAGTCGTCCGGCGGCGGGCCCACCGGGGCGGGCGGCGGAGCCGGAGCCGACCACGCCGTCGCCTGGTCCATCCCCGCCTCCCGAGGATCGGGCCGGGCCGGAGGCCTGGGGTCCGGCTCGTCCCACGGCGCCGGCCCTGGCTGCTCCCACTCGGCCGGGGCCGAGGGCAGCTCGTCCGACGGCCAGATGAAGGACCGGTCGCTCGGCTCCCAGCTCTGGGTCGTCTCCTCGAACGGCCAGGTCCCGGTCACCGGCTCGGCCGGGCCCGTCTCCGGCATCGGCTCCACCGGCGGCGGCGTCTCCCAGATCGGGTCCTGCTGCCCGGCGCTCCGCCGGTACAGCTCCCCGAACAGCGCCGGGTAGTCCGGCTCCCGGCCCACCGGCGGCTCGGCCTCCCGCGCCTCCGGATATCCGGTCGGATAGTTGGCCTCACGCCCGGCCAGCGGCCCGTCGGGATAGGCGGGCTCGGAAGCCGCCGGATAGCCGGGATCGGGGCCCGGCGTATAGATGGGATCGGGCGTGAACCCGGGGTCGTGCACGTACCCGGGGTCCGATGCGTACCCGGGGTCAGTCCCGCTCGGAGGGCCCGGCGCGTACCCGGGGTCGGGCGCGTACCCGGGGTCAGTCCCGCCCGGAGGATCCGGCGCGTACCCGGGGCCCGGCCCGTACCCGGGGTCAGTCCCGCTCGGAGGATCCGGCGCATACCCACGGCCCGGCACGTGCCCAGCCTCAGACCCGCTCGGTGGGCTCGGCTGCCCGACGTCGGCGTATCCGGGCTCCTGCCCGTTCCGGTACCCGGCCCCGCGGCCCAGCGGGCGGCCGGGGTCCGCGGTGAGGGGGTCGGCCGGCGACCAGGCTCCGGTGGGAGCGTCAGACCCCGCCGCCTGCCAGCCCCCGGTTCCCGGGTCGCTCCAGTCGCCCTCGGGGGCCGCGTGCTGCCCGTGGCTCCCGTACTCCTCCCGGCCGGGCGGCGGGGGCTCGAAGGCGCCTCCGTCCGGCCACGGCTCGCCGTAGGGGTCCGGGTCGGCCGGCCGCCACGACCAGTCGGGGTCGGCTGCCGCCGGCGCCTGATCGAAGGCCGGGGAGTCGGACGGCTGATGCCCCGACGGGGCGGCACCGGCTGGAGGCGCGGGGGCCGGGTAGCCCGGGCTCTGCGGAACCGGCGACCCACCAGCCCCGCCGCGGCGGCTGCGCAGCGTGCTCGCCCAGTCGTCCTCGTCCTCGTCCGCCTGCGCGGCCTCGCGTTCGAGCTCGGCCAGCCAGGCGGTGTTGTCGGTCTCGGGGTCCTGGTCGCCGCGGCGCCCTCTGCCCCGCTTGCCGCCCTGTCCCCGCCAGCTCATCGCTACGCCGCCACCCTGCCCGTGTTGGTCGAGGTGAACTTGAGGTCGCCGAACACGATCAGCCGCTGGCGCGCCGAATACCGGGGGTGGCAGGTGGTCAAGGTGATCGTCGCCTTCGGCTTGTTGTCCGGCCCGATCACGTTGTCGAGCACCTGGGTGTCGGTCGGGCGGACGATGGCGGTGCGTGTGACGGAATATGTATAGATCGACTCTCGGGTCACGACGGTGATGGTATCGCCTTTGCCCAGCTCGTTGAGCCGGTAGAACGGCGCACCGTAGGTGGTCCGGTGCCCTGACACCCCGAAGGTGCCCGCCTGTCCGGGCATGACCGTGCTGGGGACGTGACCCGGGCCCTTGCGCAGCTCGTCGCGGCCGACGCCCTGAACGATGACCTTGTTCTGGAGCTGGATCTTGGGGATGTCCAGCACGGCCAGCGCCTTGCCGACCGCCGGCGGCTTCGGCGCCGCCTTCTTGGGATTGGCGGACTTGGGCGCCGGCGGCGCGGCCGACCATTCACGCTGCAATTCGTTGCGCAGGTCGGTCTGGCCGCGGCTGGTCACGGCATTGGTCCCGACGAGCTGGTAGACGAGGAAGTAGAGGACGAAGCTTCCCATCCCGATGAAGGTCCAGCCCGTCCCGCGCAGCAGCCTCCGCACCATCACCTCCGAACAGCCGGCGGCCAGGTCGAGGTCGTCCCGTCATCCTACGCGGTTCCCGGCGGCAACTTCCTCTTCGGGGGGTTCCGGCCGACCGGCTGTTCGCACCATCCTGCCCGCATTGGCGCGAGATCACACCCCCAGGTCACGAACCCGCGAGCAGCTCGTCGACCTTGGCCCGCAGCTTGTCGGCGGTGAGGCGGCCGGCGATCCGCCCGGCGCGGCTGCCGTCCCTGGCCACGAACCAGGTCTGGGGGAGGGCGGTCACCGACCAGCTCGCCGCCACCCCGCCGCGCAGGCCCTGCTGGTCGTAGACGGTCGGGTAGGTCACGCCGACCTCGCCGAGGAACTTGGCCGCCTCCGAGCGGACGTCGGAGGCGTCGACCCCGATGACGGTCACCGGCCGGCCGGCCTCGGCGTAGGCCTGGCTGGCCTGCTCGATGGCCGGCATCTCCTCCCGGCAGGGCACGCACCAGCTGGCCCAGAAGTTGACCACCACGACCCGGCCCCGCAGGGCGTCGAGGTCGGCCTGGAACTGCTTCTGGTTGCGCGCGACCAGCGGGCTCGCCCCCAGCCGCTCGGGGGTGGTGGTGGCCGTCGGCCCGTCCGGCCCACCGCTGGTGCATCCCGCCAGGCCGAGGCACACGGCCAGAGCGACCGTCGCCGCCAGGCGACCGGCCAGGGTACGATCATTGGTCGTCGCCGCCCTCCCCCGCCGGGCCGGGCGGCGCCCCGGGAAAGGAACCTTCCGCATGCCAAAGTCCCGCTCCAAGCGGCGCCGGTACCAGCCGCCGCCGCGCCCCAGGCCCAAGCCGTCGCCGCCCTGGGTCGGTCCCACCATCGTCGTCTGCCTGCTCCTCGGGCTCGCCTACATCCTGCTGTTCTACATGCAGATCCTGCCGTCGTTCCTCTCCGATCTCGGAAACATCAACCTGGCCATCGGGTTCCTGCCCCTCATTGTCGGGCTGCTGCTGGCGACGCGCTGGACCTGAGCGGGCCGACTCGGCTGACCTGCTGAACTACACCTCTGTCATTTCTTCCCCAGCTGGGGATAACGCTGGGGACAACCCGTCCGGAGACGACCGCGTGCCCGTCTACGAGTATGCCTGCCGAGCCTGCGGCGAGACCGAGGAGCACCTCCAGCCCCTCGGCAGCGACGTCCCCGGGCCCTGCGCGGCCTGCGGCGGCGAGCTCCGGCGGCGCTGGTCCCGGGTCGCCGTCAAGTACCAGGGCTGGGGCTTCACCAGCACCGACAAGCTCCTCCCCGACGACCGCCGCGACCAGGACTTCCGCACCCTCAGGGACCGCGCCGAACGCATCGCCGACGGGGAGTGAGCAGCAGGCCAGGGGTGGCGGCCCCCGGGGCTCCAGGGCCCATGACCCGCCGACCGGCTCAGTTGAAGCGGGGATCCGGGTTGCTCGACGGGGTAGGGATGCGGCGCAGGACCATCTTCTCCGCGCAGTGGCGGGGGGGGACGTCGGTGCCCTTGCGGAGCAGGACCAGCTGCTCGCCGCAGGTCTCGCAGGCGAACACGAGCAGGGTGCCCTCCTCGGCCACGTCCACCGGCGGCCCGGTCGGGCCCTTGGTCGTCGAGTAGCCGCGGAACACCGCCCGCCCGGTGGCCAGGATCAGCCCGCCGAGGAGCAGGGCCGCGACCACGTCCCCCCGGCCGAGCGCGATCAGCGCCACGGCCACGATCACCGAGGCCAGCAGCCCCAACCGTACCCAGCGCCCACTCATCGCCCACTCATCGCCCGCTCCATCTTGTGCGCCTGCCCGCTTGCGCGCCCGCACGCCCTTCGCGCCCACCCCGCTTGTGCGCCCGCAGGCCTTGCGCGCCCGGCCGTCGGCCGGCTCCGCCGCATCGTCCTACCCGTCGAGCCGTTCCAGCACGGTGGCGTTGGCCATCCCGCCGCCTTCGCACATCACCTGGAGGCCGTAGCGGCCTCCACCCCGCTCCAGCTCGGCCACCAGGTCGGTCATGATCCGGGCGCCCGACGCCCCCAGCGGGTGACCGAGGGCGATCGCCCCGCCGTTGGGATTGACCCGCTCCCAGTCGGGCTCGACCTCCCGGCCCCAGGCCAGGACCACGCTCGCGAACGCCTCGTTGATCTCGATCACTTCGAGGTCGTCCATGGCGAGGCCGGTCCGGCCCAGCACCTTCTCGGTGGCCGGGATCACCCCGGTGAGCATCAGCACCGGGTCGACCCCGGCGAGCGCGAACCCGGCGAACCGGGCCAGGGGCCGCAGTCCCAGCCGCTCGGCCATGGCCCGGCTGGTCAGCAGCAGGGCCGCCGCGCCGTCCGAGATCTGGCTGGAGTTCCCGGCCGTCACCTGGCCGTCGGGCCGGAACGCGGGCTTGAGCCCGGCCAGCTTCTCCATGGAGGTGTCCCGCCGGATCCCCTCGTCGGCCCGCACCCAGGTCGACCGCCCGCCCCCGGCCGGGTCGGGGACCTCCACCGGGACCAGCTGGGAGCCCAGGCGGCCGGAGTCCTGGGCGGCGGCGGCCCGGCGGTGGGAGCGGAGGGCGAACTCATCCTGCTCGGACCGGGTCAGGCCCCACTTCTCGGTGATCAGCTCGGCCGAGATCCCCTGGGGGACCAGCCGGCCCTGGTAACGGTCGTGCATGGCCGGGCCAAAGGGGACCCCGGGCCCCTCCATGGTCGAGCCCATCGGCACCCGGGTCATGTGCTCGACCCCGCCGGCCACCACCAGCTGGTAGGAGCCGGCCATGATCCCCTGGGCGGCGAACTGCACCGCCTGCTGGGAGGAGCCGCACTGGCGGTCGATGGTGGTCGCCGGTACTTCCTCGGGCAGCCCGGCGGCCAGCCAGGCGTTGCGGGCCACGTTCACCGACTGCTCCCCGATCTGGGACACGCAGCCCATGATCACGTCGTCGACCAGCCCCGGGTCGATCCCGGACCTCTCGACCAGCGCCCGCAGCGCCACCGCCCCCAGGTCGACGGCATGCACCCCGGCCAACCCGCCGTTGCGCCGCCCCACCGGCGTCCGCACCGCCCCGACGACGACCGGCTCCAGCCCCGGCTCCTGCGCCCGCGCCTGCATGTTCTGCCCCTTCTCCACAGTTCCTGCAGCGAAGGTGGCACCGCCCGCCGCGGTCGTCAACCAGACCGGGCCCGGGTTACCCGGTCTGCTCGATGGTGACGCGCTCCAGGCGCAGCTCCTCGATGGGGCGGTCGCTGGGGTCGCGGTCGACGGCGGCGATGGCGTCGACCACGTCCATGCCCTCGACGACCTCGCCGAAGATGGTGTGCTTGCCGTCCAGCCAGGGCGTCGGGACCTGGGTGATGAAGAACTGGGAGCCGTTGGTGTTGGGCCCGGCGTTGGCCATGGCCAGGTACCCGGGCCGGTCGAAGCGGTGGGGGCCGTCGACCTCGTCCTCGAACTGGTAGCCGG
>Ga0307416_100001554_pt1 | contig 12568 bp, 15 predicted proteins | sample DK1Cmetagenome_2_FD_203821 | JGI IMG/M metagenome (GOLD analysis project Ga0307416, IMG submission 203821) | Maize rhizosphere microbial communities from greenhouse at UC Davis, California, United States - DK15-C-3 | ecosystem: Host-associated > Plants > Roots > Rhizosphere > Soil | place...
TTTGAAACCCCGATGCTGTTCTCGGTCGGCTTCATCTTCGTGTTCACCATGGGCGGCTTCACCGGCCTGATGCTGGCAGTGACCCCGGTCGACATCCAGCTGCAGGATACCTACTACGTGGTGGCGCACTTCCACTACGTGCTGGTGGCGGGTTCCCTGTTCGCGCTGTTCGCAGGCTTCTACTACTGGGCGCCGAAGTGGACCGGCCACATGTACAGCGAAGCGATGGGCAAGGCGCACTTCTGGCTGTCCCTGATCACCTTCAACGTGACCTTCTTCCCGATGCACTTCCTGGGCCTGGCGGGCATGCCGCGCCGCTACGCCGACTACCAGGCGCAGTTCACCGACTTCAACACGATCGCCACCATTGGCGCCTTCGGTTTCGGCCTGAGCCAGGTATTCTTCCTGTTCTGCGTGGTGCTGCCGACCATCCGCGGCGGCAAGCAAGCGGAAGCGAAGCCATGGGATGGCGCGGAAGGCCTGGAGTGGACCGTGCCGTCGCCGGCCCCGTTCCACACCTTTGAAACGCCACCGACCGTCAAGTAACACGTATTTCGGGGACGGCGCAAGCCGTCCCCGTGGAAAGCAGCAAATGTCTGATCCGAAGAAGCCGAACAACCTGCGCCTGGCCCTGATCCTGGGTTCCGTGGCGCTGGTGTTCTTCGCGGCGGTAGTCGTGAAACGCTGGATCCTTGGCGCCTGATATGAGCACCGGGGATTCCAACCGCAAGATGCTGGGCAAGCTGCTGGTCATCGCGGTCATGATGTTCGGATTCGGCTACGCGCTGATTCCGGTGTATAAGCACCTGTGCGAAGTGCTCGGCATTAATGTGCTGACACAGCGCGACGGCAGTGTCGACGAGGCGAAGAATACGCAAGTCGACACCAGCCGCAGCATTACCGTGGAGCTGGACAGCAACGTGCAGGGCACGCTGCGTTTCCGCCCCACGCAGAACAGTATTACCGTGCACCCGGGCGAAATGGCGACCGTGGTGTACGAAGTGGTGAATACCTTGCCGCGTACGGTGAAAGCCCAGGCGATCCCGAGTTATACGCCGCAAAGCGTCACGCCGCACTTCAGGAAAGTCGAATGCTTCTGTTTCAAGGAGCAGACCCTGCAGGCGAACGAGGCGCGGCAGATGCCGGTGATGTTCTACATTGATCCGGCGGTGCCAAAGGATGTAAAGGTAATGACGATGTCCTACACCTTCTTTGAAATCGGTGGCATGGGCAAGACATGAAGTCATTCCTGTATTCGATGAAAGCCGTGATCTGGTCGTTCTTCGGGCTACGCCGCAAGAGCGACTTCGATCGGGACCAGGCGCAGCTGAAACCGGTCCACCTGATCATCGCCGGCTTGCTGTGTGCGGCGCTGTTCATCGGATTGCTGGTAACGGTGGTTAAAATTGTAGTTTCAAAGTAACTATGCAGAGATTTTAGGGAGAACAAGATGAGCTCGAACAACGCCGCGGCACCGTACTATTTCGTGCCAGGTCCTTCCAAGTGGCCGATGCTGGCAGGTATTTCCCTGCTGGTGACCATGATTGGCGCCTCGGCCTGGGTCAATGACGCATCCTGGGGCATGGCCGTCAACCTGGTCGGTATCGCGATGACCCTGGCCGTGCTGTACTTCTGGTTCGGCGACGCGATTGCCGAATCCGAAAAAGGCCTGTACTCCCAGCGCATCGACCTGTCCTACCGCTGGTCGATGGGCTGGTTCATTTTCTCCGAAGTGATGTTCTTCGGCGCATTCTTCGGCGCGCTGTACTACGCACGTTCGATCACCATGCCCTGGCTGGCGGACCTGGATCACAAGATGATCTGGCCTGACTTCACCGGCGCCTGGACCGGCAGCACCGGCCCGGCCGGCACCGTGGACAATTACACCCCGATGGGCCCGTTCCCGATCCCGACCATCAACACCGCGCTGCTGCTGGCTTCGGGCATGACCCTGACCATCTCGCACCACGCGCTGCAGGCTGCCAAGCGTTCCAAAGCCATCTTCTGGCTGGCCGCCACCGTGCTGCTGGGCGCCGTGTTCATGGGCTTCCAGGCTTACGAATACATCCACGCGTACAGCGACCTGAACCTGAAGCTGACCTCGGGCATCTACGGCTCGACCTTCTTCATGCTGACCGGCTTCCACGGCTTCCACGTGACCATGGGCGCGATCATGCTGGCCGTCGTGCTGTACCGCCTGATCCGCGGCGACATGAGCGCCGAGCACCACTTCGCCTTCGAAGGCGCGGCCTGGTACTGGCACTTCGTCGACGTTGTCTGGCTGGGCCTGTACGTCGTCGTGTACTGGATGTAAGACGAGGTATAATCACCCCGTAAAAAAAGCCGCATCGGCCAGAACGCGCCCTAGGTCGCGCTCTGTGCAGATGCGGCTTTTTTGCATTTAGCGGATGCCCGTGGGTTTGATGTACCCGAGCTTGGCGAGCACCAGGATGGTGAGGAACAGCGCGATGGAAAAGCCCACGCGCAGCGCGAGCGAGCGCACCATCTTCGGGTTGGCCGATTTGCTGCGCATCATGCTGATGAAGGCCGAAGCCAGGCTGCCAATGATGAGCACGAAGGCTGCGGCGACAAGATATTTCATATGATTTTCAAACTGTAGGACAGACAAGGTCTCATTGTATGGCATTCCGCTTCCGGCTGATTCCCTTCCTGGCGACCGCCGTGCTGGTGGCGATCGGCGTGTGCGCCGGCCGCTGGCAGGATGGGCGCGCGGCGCACAAGCTGGCCCAGGCAGCGCGCCTGGAAGCCGGCAACGCGGCGGCGCCGCTGGCCGTGGGCGCGGCGCCGCTGGACGCGGCCGAAGTGGAATTGCGCCGGGTGCAGCTGCGTGGCGAGTGGGTGGCCGGCTGGCCGGTCTACCTGGCCAACCGGCCGCACGCCGGCCAGGCGGGCTTCTACCTGCTGATGCCTTTGCGCCTGGCCGGCAGCGACATGCATGTACTGGTGGCGCGCGGCTGGCTGGCGCGCGACAAGGCCGATCCCAACCGGCTGCCGTCCTACGGCACGCCGCCGGGCGAGGTGCTGGTCGAAGGCGTGGCGCGGCTGGCGCCAGGCAAGGTGCGCCAGTTGGGCGAAGCGGCCAGGCTGGCGCCGGGCGCCATCGTGCAGAATGCCGATGCGGCGGCCGTGGCGGCGGCGACGGGCTGGCGCTTCCAGCCCTTCATTGTCGAGCAGCATGCGCCGGATGGGCCGCGCGCCGACACGCTGGACGTGCTGGTGCGCGAGTGGCCGGCGCCGGCGCAGGGCGCCGACAAGCATAAAGGCTACGCCTTCCAGTGGTACGCACTGGCGGCGATGGCAGTTCTATTCTTTGTATTCACTGGGTTGAGGAAAAGTGGAAAACACTAATCAAGTCGAGAACCAGCGCCGCCGTGGCCGCTGGAGCATGTTCGCGGTGCTGCTGGTGTGCGCCGCGCCGATCATCGCGTCCTACATCACCTATTTCCTGATCAAGCCGGAGGGCCGCACCAACTACGGCGACCTGCTCGATCCGCGCGCCCACCCGATCCCGGCCATGGCCAGCAGCGCGCTGGACGGCAAGCCGACCACGCTGGAAGCGTACCGCGGCAAGTGGATCATGGTCAAAGTGGGCGGCTCGGCCTGCGACCAGAAATGCCAGGACATGCTGTTCATGATGCGCCAGCTGCGCACCATGCAGGGCAAGGCCGCCGACCGCATCGAGCGCGTCTGGCTGATCACCGACAACGAGCCGCTGGAAACGTTCATGCTGCGCGTCAATGACGGCACCCGCATGCTGCGCGCGCCGGCCGACGTGGTCGGCAAGTGGCTGCCACTGGCGCCGGGCGGCAAGGTGGACGAGCACATCTACCTGATCGACCCGCTGGGCAACCTGATGATGCGCTTCCCGAAAGACGCCGACCCGGCCAAGGTCAAGAAGGATATCGCCAAGCTGCTCAAGGCTTCGGCCATCGGCTGAGGCGGCGCCATGGACCACAATTCCCTGGCCCACATGGCCATCACGGCGCTGCTGGTGGCGGCGCTGCCGCTGTCGATCGTGTGGATCTCGAAGGACGCCAACAAGTACCGCAAGCTGGTCTGGATCTCGGTCTTCCTCACGTTCGACCTGATCGTGTTCGGCGCCTTCACGCGCCTGACCGACTCCGGCCTGGGTTGCCCGGACTGGCCCGGCTGCTACGGCGAAGCCAATCCCTTCATCGCGCACGAGCAGATCCGCGCCGCCGAAACGCTGATGCCGACCGGCCCCGTCACCATGGTCAAGGCGTGGATCGAAATGATCCACCGCTACCTGGCGATGGGCATCGGGGTGCTGATTGTCGCCATGATGGTGGTGGCATGGTCCCGGCGCATGCGCAAGCCGCAGAGCACGGCTGTGGCGCCGGGCATGCCGACCTTCCTGTTCTTCTTCGTTTGCCTGCAGGGCGCCTTTGGCGCCTGGACCGTGACGCAGAAGCTGCAGCCGATCTTCGTGACCGGGCACCTGGTGCTGGGCATGGGCCTGCTGGCCCTGCTGGCCTGGTTCGGCGGGCGGCTGGACCAGTTGCATGCGCCGCTGGCGGCGGCGCCCCAGGCAGCGGCCGGGCGCCTGCGCCGGGTCCGCCTGCTGGCGGCGCTGTCGGGCGTGCTGCTGCTGGTGCAGCTGGCGCTGGGCGCCTGGGTCAGCTCGAACTATGCGACGCTGGCCTGCATGGAATTCCCCAAGTGCGGCGGCGCCTGGGTGCCGGAGATGGACTTCGAACATGGCTTCCACCTGTGGCGCGACCTGGGCAAGACGGCGGCAGGGCAGTACCTGCCGTTTTCGGCGCTGACCGCGATCCATTGGGTGCACCGCAATTTCGCCGCCGTGGTGGTGCTGGCGCTGGGCCTGGCGGCCTGGCAGGCGTGGCGCGTCGAAGGGCTGGCGCGCCATGCGCGCTGGCTGGCCGGCATGCTGGCCTTGCAGGCACTCAGCGGCGTGGCGACCATCTACTTCAACTTCCCGCTGGCCATCGCCGTGGTGCATAACGCGGGGGCGGCAGCGCTGGTGCTGTTGCTGACCATGCTAAACTACAGGGCTAAGTATCTCGCTGCGCCCGCCGACCAAAAAGAATGACAACCTCGAAATCCCGCATCGCCCAGTACTGGGCGCTGACCAAGCCGCGCGTGACGCAGCTGGCCGTGTTCTGCGCCGTCATCGGCATGTTCCTTGCCTCCGACGGCTTGCCCGACTGGCGCGTGGTGATCGCCGCCACCGCCGGCATCTGGCTGCTGTCCGGCGCCGCGTTTGCCGTCAATTGCCTGGCCGAGCGCGAGATCGACGCGCGCATGGCGCGCACGGCGCGCCGCCCGATGGCGATGGGCGACATCAGCGTGCCCCAAACAGTAGTATTTTCCGCCGTGATCGGCGGCGCCGGCATGTGGATCCTGCACGAGCTGGTGAACCCGCTGACCATGTGGCTGACCTTTGTCACCTTCGTCGGCTACGCGGTGATCTACACCATGATCCTCAAGCCCGCCACCCCGCAGAACATCGTCATCGGCGGCCTGTCCGGCGCCATGCCGCCGGCCCTGGGCTGGGCCGCTGTTGCCAACGACGTGCCGATGCAGGCCTGGCTGCTGGTGCTGATCATCTTCGTCTGGACCCCGCCGCACTTCTGGGCGCTGGCGATGTACCGCCGCGACGACTATGCCCGTTCCGGCCTGCCGATGCTGCCGGTCACGCACGGCATGGGCTTCACCGCCTTCCATATCTGGCTGTACTCGATCGCGCTGGCGGCCACCACGCTGCTGCCGTTCGCAGTCAAGATGAGCGGCCTGATTTACCTGGCCAGCGCGGTGGTGCTAAATGGCGTGTTCCTGTACTACGGCTGGCGCATCTACAAGCACTACACCGATGTCGTGGCGCGCAAGGCTTTCACCTGGTCCATCATCTACCTCTCGCTGCTGTTCGCGGCGCTGCTGGTCGATCATTACATCAAGATCTGAATCCCATGAAAAAACTGTTCGCGGCATTGTGCGTGCTGCTGGCCCTTGCCGGCTGTGGCGAGAAGCAGCTCAAGTTCGAAAATACCGACCTGACGGGCCTGGGCTACGCCAAGGGCTTTTCGCTGAACGACCACACCGGCAAGCCGGTCACGCTGGAGTCCTACAAGGGCAAGGTGGTGGTGCTGTTCTTCGGTTTCACCCACTGCCCGGACGTGTGCCCGACCACCATGGCCGAAATGTCGGCCGTCATGAAGGAACTGGGGCCGGACGCGGACAAGGTGCAGGTGCTGTTCGCCACCCTCGATCCCGAGCGCGATACGCGGGAACTGTTGTCGCAGTATGTGCCTGGTTTTGATCCGCGCTTTGTCGGCCTGTACGGCACGCCGGAACAGACGGCTGCCACCGCGAAGGAATTCAAGGTGTTCTACCAGAAGGTGCCGGGCAAGACCGCCGACAGCTACACCATCGACCATACCGCCGGCAGCTACGTGTTCGACAAGCAGGGCAAGATACGCCTGTTCCTGCGCCACGGCGGCGGCCCGGCCCCGATCGTGCATGACCTGAAGCAGCTGGCCGCTTCCTGATCGCCGCCCCCCGGGCGCTTAAGCGCGCCCTAAGCGGGCCGGATGCTGTTTTCCTGCTAAGCTAAGGCATGGAAAAACGATTTCAGCCCTACAGCAGGCTGGCAGCCATTGTGTTCCTCGTCATCGGCTGCCTCATTGTCCTGCGTCCCTTCCTGGCCGGCATCCTGTTTGCCGCCGCCATCGCCATTTCCAGCTGGCCCCTGTTCCTGCGGCTGCTCGGCCGCCTGAATGGCCGGCGCACGCTGGCCGCTGCCGTGATGACGGTGTCGCTGGTCATGGTGATCCTGCTGCCGCTCTCGCTCGTCACCTGGAATATCGCCGACAGCGCGACCCATTTCTACCACGGCGTGCGCGATTCGCTGGCGGCCGGCACCTTCGAGCCGCCGCGCTGGCTGCGCGAACTGCCCATGGTGGGCGAGTCGGTGGATGCCTACCTGCGCAAGCTCCTGGGCAGCCGCGAGGAGCTGGTGGAACTGGCCAAGCGCTATATCGAACCGGCCCGCAATTTCCTGCTGGGCAGCGGCATCGTGCTGGGCAGCGGCGTGGCCCAGGTCAGCCTGGCAGCCTTCGTCGCCTTCTTCCTGTACCGCGACGGGCACACGCTGCTGGCGGCGCTGGAAGTGGGCATGGAAAAGATCATGGGCGAGCACGCGGTGGAAGTGTCCGAGACCGTCAGCCGCACGGTGACCGGCGTCATGTACGGCATGCTGGGCACGGCGCTGGCGCAGGCCGGCGTGGCCGCCATCGGCTTCCTGATCGCGGGCGTGCCGGCGGTGGCGCTGCTGTCGGTGGCGACCTTCCTGTTCTCGCTGGTGCCGGTGGGGCCGCCGCTGGTGTGGGGCAGTGCGGCGATCTGGCTGTTTGCGCAAGGCAGTACGGGCTGGGGCATCTTCATGGTGGTGTACGGCCTGCTGCTCATCAGCGGCGTGGACAACGTGGTCAAGCCGATGCTGATCAGCCGCGGTTCCAGCCTGCCGTTTCTGCTGGTGCTGCTGGGGGTGCTGGGCGGGGTGCTGGCGTTCGGCTTTGTCGGCCTGTTCATCGGCCCGACCCTGCTGGCGGTGGCGCTTGGCCTGCTCAGGAATTGGACAAAGGTCAATCCAGTCGTATAGCCGCGGTTGACCTCCTGCGCAACGGCGCCCTAGCGCGGCGCGAGCAGCATCGCGCCGGCGGCGTCCGGGTTGGTGTGGCGCATCAGGATGGCCTTGATCGTGCCGTCCTGGCGCATGTCGCGCAGCGCCTGTTCCAGGCGGCTGGCCGCAGCATCGGGCACCAGCCGCGATATCACCATGGCGGCGGCCACGTTCTCGTGCGCGACCCAGTCCCTGGCCACGAATTGCGAGCGCAGCTGCTGGTCGCGCCGCAGCGCTTCAAGATTGCTGTGCAATTGCAGGATGGCGTCCACCCGGCCGATGCGGAACAGGCGCACCAGCGTCGTGTAGTCGGCTGTTTCGTGCACCCGGCCCTGGACCCGCAGGCGCTCCAGCCAGGCGTCGTAGGCGGTGCCGTGCCGGAAGCCCTTGATGACGGCCACTTTCAGCTGCGGCGCGGCGATGAACTGTTCCAGCGAGCCGGCGCTGCGCGCCGCTTCGTTGCGCAGCAAGAGCACATTGCGCGACTGCAGGTAGGGCGTGAAGCGGGCGAATGCCTGCCGTTCAGGGGTCGATATGCCGGACATGGTCATGTCCAGCGTGCCTTCCTTCAGCATGGTCCAGATGCGGATGCGCGAATCGCGCGTCATGTTCAGCTGGCAGCCGGTGCGGCGCATCAGTTCATCGACGATGTCCTTGTCGATGCCGGCCCAGTTGCTGCCTTCGCGGTAGTACAGCGCGCCATGCTCGTACATCGCGACATTGAACGGCCCGCAGGCCGCCTGTGCGCCACCCGCGGCCAGGCAGGCGGCCAGCAACAGCGGCAGGGTGTGGCGCGGCGTCATGGCGTCAATCCTGTTCGTCCGATTCCGGCGGCAGCAGGCGCGGGATGACCTTGACCAGGAGGATGCGCGGCCCGTTCATTTTCTTGACCACCAGGTCGAAGTTGTCGAATTCCACGCGCTGGCCCTGTTTCGGGATGTCGCCCAGCTTCAGCATGATCAGGCCGCCGACCGATTCCACTTGTTCCAGGCCCAGCTCCTCGTTTTCGATGTCGATGCCGAGCGTGCGTTCCAGCGAGAAGATCGGCAGGCTGGCCTTGCCGACCAGCGAGCCGTCCGGCTGCTTCAGCCAGTCGTTTTCGTTGAGGCGGAACTCGTCATGGATTTCACCCACCATGGCGCCCAGCAGGTTGTCCAGGGTCAGGAAGCCGACCGGGCGCTTGCCCTTTTCGCCGATCAGGGCGAAGTGCGGCGCGCCATCCTTGAAGCGGCGGAACAGTTCCAGCGCCGGGGTGCGGGCGGAAATGGTTTCCACCGGGCGCAGCAGGCTGGTGAGGCTTTTGATTTCCTTGCGCGATTGCAGCGCGAAGAACAGGTCCTTCATGTGCACCACGCCCAGCACGTTGTCGCCTTCTTCGTCGAAGTAGGGGTAGCGGCTGAAACGGTTGCGCACCACGGTGTCCAGGTTTTCGTCGAGCGGGCGCGAGGCGTGCAGGCCGATCACTTCATTGATGGGGCGCATCAGGTCCGACACGCGCAGCTGCGAGAAGTCCAGCGAGTGCGCGAGGATGTTGCGTTCGTCCTTGTTGAACGCTTCGCCGGGCTGGCTGGTGCGCAGGATCAGCTTCAGTTCCTCGGTCGAATAGTGCGACTCGTGGCCACCGGCGCTGCCCAGGCCCGCGATGCGCAGCACCCAGTTGGCGCTCTGGTTCAGGATCCAGATGGCGGGGTACATGGCCCAGTAGAAGGCATACAGCGGCACGGCGCTCCACAGGGCGACCGCTTCGGGCAGGCGGATGGCCAGCGACTTCGGCGCCAGTTCGCCTACCACGATGTGCAGGAAGGAGATCGTGACGAAGGCAAAGACGAAGGAAATGCCGTGCACGATCTCGGGCGCGCTGACGCCGACTGCCACCAGCAGGGGTTCCAGCAGCCCGGCAAAGGCCGGTTCGCCGATCCAGCCCAGGCCCAGCGACGCCAGGGTGATGCCGAGCTGGCAGGCAGAGAGGTAGGCGTCCAGCTGGCCGTGCACCTTGGCCAGGATGCGCCCGCGCAGGCCCTGCGTCTTGGCGATGGCGCGCACGCGGGTGCGGCGCAGGGTGACGATGCCGAATTCGGCAGCGACGTAGAAACCGTTCAGTGCAACGAGGAAGAGCGCGAAGATGACGAGTAGAAGGTGGTCCATAAGCGCCGTGGGGCGAAACGCGAAACCTGTATCTTATCCGACCCGGCCTGGCCCTTGCGCTTTTCTCATGTTGCTTATCAGCAAATCAAGCTTGCGGCGCCAGGCCGCCGGCCTTGCAGATGGCCAGCAGGCGCAGCGCCAGCGCGGCATCGCCCTGGCTGCGCTCCCGTTGCAATGCCAGCAGTGTGCGCTGCGCTTCCAGCACCGGCTGCTGGTCGGACAGTCCCTGGCGCTGGCGCAGCTTGGCCAGCTCCAGCGTGGCGCGGGCGCTGTCCTCGCGGGCGCGCACGGCTTGCTGGCGCTGCCGTTCCGCGGCGTAGGCGGAGAGGGCGTCGTCCATCTCGTGCCAGGCGCGCAGCACGGTCTTCTGGAAGGCCACGGCGGCCTCCTGCTGCTCCAGCTCGCGCAGTTCCACGGTGGCGCGGCGGCGTCCGTTGTCGAAGATCGGCAAATGCAGGCTGGGCCCGAGCGACCATTGGCGGCTGGCCCAGTCGCCCAGGCTGCCTGCCGCCAGCGAGTCGAAACCGAGCGAGAGGCCCAGCGTGATGCGCGGATAGAGGTCGGCTACGGCAATACCGATGCGGGCGGTGGCGCCGTGCAGGCGCGCTTCGGCGGCCTGGATGTCGGGGCGGTGGCGCAGCACTTCGCCGGGAATGCCCAGCGCCAGGTCCGGCGCTGCGGCGAAAGGGGCTACGCCGTCGCGCGCGCCAAGTGTGGCGGAGAGCGCACCGGGCTGCTGCGCGGTCAGCATGGTGAGGCGGTTGACCGCCTGCGCTTCGAGTTCCAGCTGCGCCGGCAGGCGGCCTTGCAGTTCGGCCAGCGCCGCGTGCGCCCGTTCGAGGTCGAAATCGTTGACCATGCCGCCGCGCTGGCGCGCCTGCGCGATGCCGGCCAGCTCGCTGGCAGCGCCGATTTCCTCGCGCAGCAAGGCTTGCTGGCGCTGCGCCGCACGCATTTCGACATAGTTGCGCGCCACCTCGACCTGCACGCTCAGCTGCACTTCACGCAGCAGGGAACTGGCCTGGACCATGTCCGCGTCGGCCGCTTCCACGCTGCGGCGCACACGGCCCCACAGGTCGAGTTCCCAGCTGGCGTCGAAGCCCGCCTGGTAGGCAGTGAAGGGGTCGCTCAGTTTTTCAACCAGTGCATCGCGGTTGGCCGGCGCCATGGCGTCCACCATGCGCGTGCCGGCGCCGGTTTCGCTCTGGCGCTGGCGCGCCGCGCCGGCGCGGGCCGCGAGCTGCGGTCCCTGGGCGCTGGCCGTGGCGCTGCGCTGCGCACGGCTCTGGGCGAAACGCAGCGCCGCGCTGCGCAGGTCGAAGCTGGCCGCCAGCGCCTGCTGCTGCAGGCCGCGCAGCACGGGGTCGTCAAAGCGGGCGAACGCCTGGTTCGAGCCGGCGGCCAGTCCGGTGTCGCGCAGCGAAGCCGCGCCGCCATGCCACTCGCCATAAACGGCGGGCGCCTGCACGGCAGGCGCGCGGAAATCGGGGCCGACCGCGGCGCAACCGGCCAGGGACAGGCAGAGCAGGGAAAGGGATAAGGATTTCATGATGGTTCCAGTTCAGGCAAGACGGTTGCGGAACAGCCAGGCCGCCAGCGGCAGCGTGATCGCGGCGATGATCACCAAAGGCAGCATGTCGGGCCACAGCGTGGACAGGCCGACACCTTCCAGGTAGACGCGCTGCACCAGGTCGATGGCAAAGCGCAGCGGGTTGGCCAGCGTGGCGATCTGCAGCACCTGGGGCATATTGCGTACCGGCGTAGTCAGGCCGGACAGCAGCATCATCGGCATCACCAGCACGAAGGTGTACAGCATGGCTTGCTGCATATTCAGCGACACGGCGGAAATCGACAGCCCGATGCCGACGCTGGCGATGGTAAACAGCGCCAGCCCGGCGTAGATGGCCAGCAGGGAGCCCGCCATCGGCACGCCGAACCACAGGCGGGTCACCAGCAGCACCAGCGTCGATTGCAGCAGGCCGATGAGGATCGGCGGCAACGCCTTGCCGATCATGATGTCGGTCGGCGTCAGCGGCGTCACCAGCAACTGGTCGAAGGTGCCCTGTTCGCGCTCGCGCGCGACCGACAGCGCCGTCAGCAGCAGGGTTTGCAGCATCGACAGGGCGGCGATCATGCCCGGCATCAGGTACCAGCGCGTTTCCAGGTTGGGATTGAACCAGGCGCGCGATTCAATGTGCAGGGGCGGCTGGCTGCCGCCATGCATGGCGCGCCAGTCACGGTTGAAGTCGGCCACCACGGCGCCGACATAGGCCGCGGCGGAACCGGCGGTGTTCGAGTTGCGTCCGTCGAGGATGAGCTGGAGCGGGGCCTGCTGGCCCGCGTACAGGCGGCGTTCGAAGTCCGGCGGGATGCCGAGTACCAGCAGCGCGCGCTGGGAATCGATGGCGTCGCGCAGTTGCGCCTGGGTTTCGATGGCGGCCACGCGGCGGAAGGTGCCGCTGGCATCGAGCCTGGCCAGCAGTTGCGCGGAGGCCGCGCTGCGGCTGGCGTCCTGCACGGCGTAGGGTACATTGGCCAGGTCGTAGGTGGCGGCATAGCCGAACAGCAGGCTTTGCACGATGGCCGGCACCACCAGGATGGCGCGGCTTTTCGGATCCTTGACCACGGCCAGGAATTCCTTGCGCATGATGACCAGGATGCGGCGCAGGAAGGAGAGCAGGGCGGAATGCATGGCGGCCTCAGTCCAGTTGTTTGCGGGTGACGGCGCGCGCGATGCCCAGC
>Ga0307416_100001556_pt1 | contig 12557 bp, 8 predicted proteins | sample DK1Cmetagenome_2_FD_203821 | JGI IMG/M metagenome (GOLD analysis project Ga0307416, IMG submission 203821) | Maize rhizosphere microbial communities from greenhouse at UC Davis, California, United States - DK15-C-3 | ecosystem: Host-associated > Plants > Roots > Rhizosphere > Soil | place: USA...
TCCGGTCACGCGAACGCCGATGCCCTGCTGTATCTCTCCGAGCGTCGGCCGCTGACAGCGCTGTCCTGGAGAGAACTCGCCCGTCAGGTTCGCGCGCTGGCAACGCGCATGCGTACCCTCGGCGTCGGGCCCGGCGATCGCGTCGTCGCCTACCTCCCGAACACGCCTGAAGCGATCGTCGCGATGCTCGCGACCGCAGCGGTCGGCGCGGTATGGTCGAGTTGCGGTCCCGACTTTGGCACGCGCGGTGTGCTCGATCGCTTCTCGCAGCTCGCGCCGAAGCTGCTGTTCGCGGTCGACGGCTACAGTTACGGCGGCAAGCCGTTCGATCGGCGTGCCGACATCCGCGAAATCATCGGCCAGCTGCCGACGCTCGCCCATGTGATCCATCTTCCCTACCTCGACCCGGACGATCGCACCCCGATTACGCCGGGCGCGCTGCTCTGGGACGAGGTCATCGCCGGACCGGATCCGGGCCGGGAGGCGTTTCGCTTCGAACAGGTCCCGTTCGCGCATCCGTTGTGGATTCTGTTTTCGTCCGGCACCACGGGGCTTCCCAAACCGATCATCCACTGCCATGGCGGCATCACCATCGAGCAGTTGAAGCTGTTCCACTTCCACATGGATCTGCATCCACGGCAGCGCATGTTCTTCTTCACGACGACTGGCTGGATGATGTGGAACTTCCTGGCCAGCAGCCTGATCGTCGATGTGGTACCGGTGCTCTACGACGGCAACCCGACGTGGCCGGCTCCCGACCTTCTCTGGAAGCTCGCCGACGACACCGGCGCGCATCTGTTCGGTGCGAGCCCCAGCTACCAGAGCCTGCTCGAAAAGGCGGGCATCGTGCCGCGGGACCGCTTTGCGCTCGAAAACCTCGAGACCATCGTGCTGGCCGGCTCGCCGGTCACCGCCGAATGCCAGAACTGGTTCTTCGAGAACGTGAAGCGCGATCTGTGGGCGCACTCGGGAAGCGGCGGTACCGACGTGTGCAGCGGCCTGGTCGCCGGGGTGGTCAACCTGCCGCTCTATGCTGGCGAGATCCAGGCGCGCCAGCTGGGCGTGGCGGCGTATGCGTTCGACGACAAGGGAAATGCCGTCGTCGATCAGGTCGGCGAGCTCGTCCTGACCGAGCCACTACCCTCGATGCCGGTCGGCTTCTGGGGCGACACCGACGGCAGCCGTTACCGCGAGTCGTACTTCGACATGTATCCCGGTGTCTGGCGTCACGGTGATTTCTTCCGCGTGAACGCGCGCGGCGGCTGCTTCGTGCTCGGCCGCTCGGACGCGACCCTCAACCGCCACGGCGTGCGCATCGGCACCGCCGAAGTCTATCGCTCCCTTCTTGGAGTCGCCGCCGTCGAGGACTCGCTCATCGTGAACCTGGATCTCCCCGGCGGGGGATTCTTCATGCCGCTCTTCGTCAAAACCAGGAACGACGCGCCGTTGGACGAGGAGATCGCCAGCCAGATCCGCGCACGGCTCCGCCATGAGTATTCGCCGCGCCACGTGCCGGACAAGATCCTCCAGGTCAGCGCCATTCCCTATACGCTGACTGGCAAGAAGATGGAAGTTCCTGTCCGGCGCATTCTGATGGGCGTTGCGGCGGAAAAGGCGGCCAACCGCGCCGCCGTCGCAAACGTCGAGGCGTTGGACTACTTCATCGAATACGCCCGCACCCAGCGCGACTATTCACTGTCATGAAACACCAGGCGCAGTTGATTACCTACGTCGACCGCCTGCCGGGAGGCCGGTTCCGTGATTTGCAGCGGCTGTTGGACGGCCCGCTGAAGGGAGCCTTCGGCGGCGTACATGTCCTCCCCTTCTTTCATCCCATCGACGGGGCTGATGCGGGCTTCGACCCGACCGATCACACGCAGGTGGACTCGCGCCTGGGCACGTGGGACGACGTCGCCGCGCTCGCGGCGGGAATCGACGTCATGGCGGACGTGATCGTCAATCACGTCTCGATGAACGCGCCCCAATTCATTGACGTCGACCAACGCGGCAGCGCCTCTCCATACGCCGGCATGTTTCTCACCTATTCGCGCGTCTTCGGGGACGGCGCGAGCGAATCTGATCTGCTCGCCCTGCATTTGATCCGCTCCGACCTGCCGTTTACTCAGCATCGAAACGCGCTGGGCGAACAGATGCTGCTGTGGACGACGTTCACCCCCGAACAGATCGACATCGACGTCCATCACCCGGAAGGACGGAAATACCTCGACGCGATTCTGGCGCGCCTGCACTCGGCAGGCGTCAAGGCGATTCGGCTCGATGCCGTCGGGTTTGCCATCAAGAAGGCGGGCACGAGCTGCTTCATGATTCCGGAGACGTTTGCGTTCATCGCCGACCTCGCCACCAGGGCACGGGGGCTCGGCATGGATGTGCTCGTCGAGGTCCACGGCCACTACGAAGATCAGATCGAGGTCGCGCGACAGGTCGACTGGGTCTACGACTTTGCCCTGCCGCCACTGATACTGCACACGCTCTACACGCGGAACGCCGCGCACGTGAAGCGATGGATAGAGATCCGGCCGCGCAACTCGATGACCGTGCTCGATACGCACGACGGCATCGGCGTGCGGGACGTCGGTACGGACGAGGGCCGGGGTCGTACCAGCGCGCTGCTTCCAGCAGAGGACATTCAGGCGCTCGTCGCGACGATCCACCAGCGCAATCGGGGAGAGAGCCTGCAGGCGAGCGGTGCCGCCGCGAGCAACGTCGACGTTCATCACATCAACTGCACGTTCTACGACGCGCTCGGCCGCCGCGACGATGAATACTTCGTTGCCCGGGCGATCCAATGCTTCCTGCCGGGTATTCCGCAGGTTTATTACGTGGGTCTGCTGGCAGGCGGCAACGACATGGACTTGCTGCGGCGCACGGGCGTCGGCCGTGACATCAACCGGCACTACTACACGGACGAGGACGTACAGCGTGATCTGAACAGGCCAGTCGTCGGTGCGCTGCTCGACCTGCTGCGATTCCGCAACAGCCATCCGGCGTTCGCGGGAACATTCAGTCTGTCGCCCTCGACACCCGAAACCCTGGTCATGCGGTGGGAGAACGAAAACCAGTGGGCCCGGCTGGAGGTGGACCTGATACAGATGCAGGCGCTCATTACCTGCGGTCAGCCTTGCAGTCTCCGCCTTCCGTCGCTCGCCGAATCTGCGGAGCAGCGACCGTGGCAGGCGGCTCCCGCCGAGGAGCAAATGTGACGGCCGGTACCGGTGTCGATCGACGCAACATGGCGGCCATCAAAGGACTCACCTACGTGATGTTCGCCATGTTCGCAATGACCACCGACTCGGTTGGCCTGATCATTCCGGAGGTCATCCGAACGTTCGGGCTCAGCCTCACCGCAGCGGGCGCGTTCCAGTACGCGACGATGGGCGGCATCGCGATTGCGGGTCTGTTCCTCGGGCAGCTGGCCGACCGGTTCGGCCGGCGGCCGATTCTCGTCGTCGGGTTGACGGTCTTCGCCGTGGCCTCGTTCGCATTCGCTGCCGGCGACAGCTTCGTGCTCTTCACGGTGCTCATGGGGCTGTCTGGGGTCGCGATCGGCGTATTCAAGACGGCGGCGCTGGCACTTGTCGGCGACATCTCCGCGTCGACGGCCCAGCACACCGCGATCATGAACATGGCCGAGGGATTCTTCGGCATCGGCTCAATCGTCGGGCCCGCCGTTCTGACGCGGCTGCTTGGCGCCGGTGTCCCGTGGCAGTGGCTGTACGTCATCGCCGGCGGCATCTGCGTGCTGCTGATCGTCACCGCTCTGCAGGTGAAATATCCCGAGTCCGTGAAGCCGGCGGCGGCCGGTGCCGGAATGAGCGGAACCGCCACCGCCATGAAAGACCGTTTCGTGCTGGGGTTCTCGGCGGGCGTCTTCCTCTACGTCGCCATCGAGGCGGCGATTTACGTCTGGATGCCGACGTTGTTCACCGCCTGGAAGGTCCCCGCGACGTGGATTGTCGCCTACAGCCTCTCGGTATTCTTTCTTCTCCGCGCGGCGGGACGTTTCCTCGGAGCGTGGATGCTGACCAGATTCAGGTGGCAGGCGGTTCTCGCGCTGTTCAGCGCCGGTATCTTCCTGACGTTCTTCCTGAGCGTGACCCTGGGCGGGGCTTGGGCCGTCTATCTGTTGCCGCTCTCCGGCCTCTTCATGTCCGTGATTTACCCGACGCTGAACTCGAAAGGGATCAGCTGCCTGCCGAAACGGGAGCATGGCGCCGGCGCCGGGGTGATTCTGTTTTTTACCTGCGTCTCGGCGGTGATTGCGCCGCTCGCCATGGGTGCCGCCGGAGACACGATGGGGCATATCGTCTACGGCTTCTGGCTGGCAACCGCGTTTGCGGGGCTGCTCTTCGCCGGGCTGCTCCTGAACTGGCTGTTCGATCCGACGCGGACGGTGCTGGAGCGCCTCAATCGGACTGAATATCTGCACGGCCACGCCGCGACCTGACGCCAATCACCCGTGGCCGCTGTTCGGGCTGCGGCAGGCTCTCCGTCGGGTGGCTCTTCACCTTCTCGATGACAGCCGCGATGACGTACCGTCGCCGCGTGCCGATGCTTGTGCCGTTTACGGGACGAAAGAGGAGCGATAGAGTAGGCGAGCGCGTATTGCCGTTTGAGGACAACAACCGAATCGTGGTCGAATTGCGCGTCGCCGGTGAGAACCGCCGGAGCCCTCGTCTCCGTTGGGAGTCCGTCATGAGCCTCAACACCCTTCGCCGGGTCGTCCTCGTCGCGTTCGCTCTCGCGAGTGTCCCGTCGCTATCCTCTGCGCAGCCGGGCGCGTTCGGAGGCGGGTATGGTCCCCCGCTCCAGGTCGTGCCGCCGCCGAAGACGTTTACGACCTCCGACGAGCATTACCGGTTTCTTCGCGATCAGACGAAGGGCGGCACGAAGCACACGCTCGCGTCGGTGCCACGCTGGGATGGTCTGTGGGTGACCGCGGGGAACACCCACATGAGCATCTTCATCGACCCACCCGGGTTTACCGGGAAGGTCAGGCCGGGCGTCTTGACGCCGCCGTACGACAAGGCCTATCGCGAGCGCTGGCGCCAGCAGCAGGAGCTGGGCGAGGTCCAGTACGACCGCCTGACGCACTGCGAGCCGCCCGGATATCCGCGCTTCCTCCTCGAGCCGTATTCGCACGAGTTCCTCAACCTGCCGAACGAGTCGTACCAAATCAACGACTTCGGCCCGTCCATCCGCCGCGTGTATATCGGCCAGGAACACAAGAACGTGTTCGGCACGCACTCCTGGTATGGCGACACGATCGGGTTCTGGGACGGCAACAAGCTGGTCACGCACACGAAGTACCTCCTGCCGGCCGACTTCACGCGCTGGTCACCGATGACGAGCAATCAGTTCGAGTCGGTCGAGACGTGGGAGCTGAAGCGCTACCCCAACGACGTCGAGCGCCTTGAAGTGCAGGTCACGTTCTACGATCGCCATGCCTTCGTCAGGCCGGTGAACGCCGTCTACGCATTCCGCCGGGCGAAGGAGCTCGAGGCGGCGGGCCATCGCGTCCAGCATTGGGAGTGCGAGACGAGCAACAACGACGTCTTCGACAAAGGCGGGACCACGTCACGCCTGCCCGGTGAGCCCGGATTCAAGGATCCGCGGGGGGCCACGCTCTTTCCGGAGCTGCCCGGGCAGTCGCGCGATCCGATCTACAACACCACACTTCCCGCGAAGAAGGAGTAGGAGATGAAGACCGCCTTCCGCGTGCTGTCGGTCATCGTGGTCGCGTCACTGCTGACCGCGTCGGCGGCACTGGCCCATCATTCGTTCGCGATGTTCGACAAGAGCGTCGAGAAGGTCGCGACCGGCACGGTCGTCCGCTGGGAGTTCAATGTGCCGCATTCGTGGCTCCGCCTGAACGTGAAGAACCCCGACGGCACCGAAACGCTCTGGAGCTTCGAGGGTTCGGCACCACCATCGCTGCTGCAGCGCGGCATTACGGGCAGCACGTTCGAGCCGGGGAACGTCGTGACCGTCTCGTACTGTCCGCTCAAAGACGGGCGACCGGGAGGAGGACTCGGCTGGGCACGGTTGGCAAACGGCACGTTCGTGAATCCTGCTGACGGCGGGTGCGATGGCAGTGTGAAGGCGATCGAGAAATGGAAAGGCTGGCTCGCGGCAGGCTACACGTCGAGCACTGAGGCACAGAAACCGAAGTAGAACATGCCGATGAGATCACGTCCTTTCCGGTTCGCCGCCCTTGCCGTGTGCCTGGCCTGCGTGGCGGCAGGCTGCCGCTCCGGAGACAGCCAGGCGGCGAGCGAACCAGCGACACTCAAGCTGGCCTTCGTCACCAATAACTCCGCCGACTTCTGGACGATCGCGCGCCGCGGCGTCGAGAAAGCCGACGCCGAGCTGGCCGACGTCGAGACACAGTTCAGGCTGACATCGGACGGCACCGCTGCCGAACAGCAGCGCATCGTCGACGATCTGCTCACGAAAGGAGTCAGCGGAATCGCCATCTCTCCCGTCGATCCGCAGAATCAGACCGCGATGATCGACGCGGCGGCAAAACAGACGCTGGTGTTCACCCAGGACAGCGATGCGCCACAGACGATGCGCACCTGCTACATCGGGACGGACAATGTCGCCGCCGGGCGTCAGGCCGGGCAACTGATCCGTGAAGCTATTCCCGACGGCGGCCCGATCATGCTGTTCGTCGGCAAGCTGGACGCGCAGAATGCGAAGGAGCGCATCCAGGGCATTCGTGAAGCGCTGACCGGCTCGGCGGTCACGATCATCGACGTGCGGACCGACGACGCAGACGACGTTCGCGCGAAGGCCAACGCAGCCGATACGCTGGTGCGCTATCCGGACATCAAGGCACTCGTCGGGCTCTGGAGCTACAACGGTCCAGCCATCCTCAATGCCGTTCGCGAAGCCGGCAAGATCGGGCGCGTCCGGATCGTCGCGTTCGACGAGGCGGACGAAACGCTGGCCGGCGTGAAAGACGGGACAATCCACGCGACCGTCGTACAGCAACCGTTCGAGTTCGGCTACCAGGCGATCGTGCGGATGGCACAGGCTGCGCGCGGCGACCGCGCGTTTATCCCCGACTCCAAGCAGATCATCGTCCCGACGATCGTCGTGAATCGGGCGAACGTGGAGGAGTTCACGAAACGGATCAACGAGCTGCGGGGCAGATGATGGGCATGCTGCGGTCTTCGGCGATTTGTCTGGCGCTCCTGACGCTGACCGGTGCGCTCGATGCCGCGGCACAGACCGGGCGGAGTCCATCGCCGCTGCGTGCCGGTGCGGCCAAGATCGACGTCACCCCCTCGCCGGGCGAACTCCCGAAGAACAGCCGCGGCGTTCTGGACCGTCTGTATGCCCGAGCCATCGTCCTCGAAAGCGGCGGCTCGAGCGCGGCGCTGATTACGGTGGACGCGGGCGCGATCCCAACGCCGATCTGGCAGACGGTGAGCGGACAAATCGAGAAGGAGTTCGGCATACCGATCGCCAACGTGCTCCTGACCGCCACTCACACGCACAGCGGCGGCGGACAGCGGACTCAGGACTATCCGGCGAAGATCGTCGAGTCGGTCCGTCTGGCGAGACGGAATCTGGCGCCGGCGCGGGTCGGATATGGCGAGGGTGCGTCGTTTATCAATGTCAACCGGCAGATCCTCGATGCGCAAACGAAGCGCTGGTCGGAAGGACCAAACCGTGCGGGCCCATCCGACAAAACTGTCGCGGTGCTCGAGTTCGAGAGCCTGGCTGGCGAGCCGATCGCGGTCTATTACAACTACGCGGTCCACGCAGTGGTTGCCGGCCAGCTCGATCAAATCAGCGCCGACATCCCCGGGGCCGCTTCCAATTACATCGAGGACTCGTTCGACGGACGGATCGTTGCGGTCTGGTCGAGCGGCGCCGCCGGCGATCAGAATCCTCTCTACTACCAGCAGACCTACGACCTGCGTGACATTCGCACGAAGGAATACGCCAGCCGCGGCATCGACATCAGCAACTCGATGCCGCCGGGCGGCGAAGGTCTCGACCGTGGCAATCCGGCGGTCGCGCGCCTGATGAACCAGCAGCGGCAGATGGTTCTGTCGATGGGCCAATTCCTTGGCGAAGAAGTGCGGTACGTGATGCGCGGCATCGACCGTCACCAGATGGCGGTCCCGCTCCGAGGCGGTTACACGACGATCAGCTGTCCGGGGCGGGAGCGGACGAATCAGGGCCGCGCCGGCTTCGAGGGCGCCTACACGGAAGGTGCCCCTGTCGAGATTCGGCTCGGGCTGCTGCAAATCGGCGACGTGATGATCGGTGCGGTCAACGCTGAAGTGTTCAATCCGATCGCGCAGCGGCTCAAGCACGAGTCGCCGTACAAGGCAACGATGATGGCGACGTTGACGAACGGTTCGGCCCGCTCCGGCTACATTCCAGACGACGCCTCATACGGCAAGTTCACCTTCGAGGTTCTGTCGTCGCGGCTGCAGCCAGGGTGCGCCGAAGCATCGATCGTGAACGGCATCATGGACCTTATCGACAAGTCACGTAATGCGATCGATCGGTGAACCGCGGGTCGTCGCTGATCCAACGCTTCGCATCCGTTCGCCGCGGGAGCGGAGCATCTGCGAGAACATGATGATTCTGAAAACGATGAACGCCGGGCTGGTGGCGCTGGCGGTTTGGTATCTGATACCGGCAACGGCCGCGCAGGCACCGGCAGCGGCTGTCGAAACGCTGCGACGGCTCGCACCGGAGATCGTCATCACCGCTTCGGACTGCAGCGCCGCGAAGGTTGGAACGTCGATCGAGCCGTCCGCCATCGGCGAGCCGGTCAGGGCCGTCACGCTGACGTCGGCGTCGTGGGTGGAGGCTGCCAATAACGCTCCCGCGCATTGTCGTGTCGACGGGTTTATCGCGCCTGTCGACACGGCGACCACCGCGAGGCCGATCAATTTCCGTGTCGCGCTGCCGGCCGCATGGGGACATCGGGCCGCCCAGATCGGCGGCGGCGGCATCAATGGCGTCGTTCCCAACCTGACTGCCGGCGGCCCGGGTGGTCCATCGGTGCTCGCCCGGGGTTTCGTGACCTACGGAAGCGATTCCGGACATCAGGCGGCGGGTGGCCCGCGCCGTGGCGGACCACCGGCGCCGCCCGTCCAGGGCTCGACGTCGGATGACTGGACGCTCAACGAGGAAGCGATTGCCAACCTCGGTTACGCGCAGATGAAAAAGACGCACGACGCCGCGATGGTGATCATCCAGCGCGTGTACGGTTCGCGTCCGCGGTTCAACTACTACATCGGGACGTCCCAGGGAGGCCGCGAGGCGCTCGCGGTGGCACAACGGTATCCGGCGGATTACGACGGCGTGTCCGCCAACGTGCCGATCGTCGGCTTCTCGACTCTGATGCTGGCGCCGGAGCTGATTCGGATCAACGAAAAGCCGCTGGCGAACTGGGTCACACCGGCCAAGGTCAATGCGATCCGGGGCGAATTCATGCGGCAGTGCGACTCGCTCGACGGACTGGCGGACGGAATCATCAACAATTACATGGCCTGCCGCGCCATCTTCGACGTCACCCAGGGCGCACGAAATCGGAAACCGTGGGCGGCCAAACGCTGTCCGAACAACGCCGATCCGGCCCCCGGCGACACCAGCGCGGCCGCGTGCCTCACCGACGGACAGATCTCCACATTGGAGTTGACGTACTCGCGCTACCGGTTTGCGACGCCGCTCGCCTTCGGCACGCGATCATTCGGCATGTGGGTGCCCAATACCGATCCGTCGGGCAGCGGGTTGATCCTCAACGCCAGGTTCCGCGGCCAGGAAGGCGCGACGGAGGCGGCGCCGATGCATTCGCATCTGGGCGTGCTCGGCGTCACCGGCTTCCTGATGAAGAACACCTCCGCCAACCCGCTGGACTACGTCGAAGGCGGCGCGTTCAACCGGCGGCGCGAGGAGCTCTCGCCAGTGCTGGATTCGACCAATCCCGACCTCTCGGCGTTTCAGAAGCGGGGCGGCAAGATGATGGTCACCATCGGCACCAACGACACGCTGGCATCCCCCGGTGCGCAGCTCGATTACTACCAGTCGGTGCTGGACAAGATGGGACGGGCGAACGTCGACCGGTTCGCGCGCTTCTTCGTCATGCCGCAGACGGGACACGGGCTCAGCGGCGCCAACTACACGACCGATGGTAATGGCCGCACGATCCCGACACAGCCGATTCCGAACCGCTTCGACCAGCTCGCCCTGCTCTTCGACTGGGTGGAGAACAACGCGATCCCCGGAAAATCCGTCACCGTCACCGCCGGCGACAAGAGCCTTCCGCTCTGTTCGTATCCCGCATACCCGCGCTATCGCGCCGGCGCTCCGTCCGCGGCATCGTCGTACGAATGCTCGACAGAGACACGACGATGAGCACGATCGATCGGCGGGGTTTTCTCGAAGGTCTCGGCCGGGCCGGTGCGATGCTGGCAGCCGGGTCGCTGCTCGACGCCATCGGCTACGCGCAGGTCGCGCGCGGACCGGCGCGAGCGTTCATCAGGCCGGATGGCCGCGCCGACTTCGACCGCCGCGTGCTCGGCGCCTTTCTCGAACACCTCGGCCGCGCCATCTACACCGGCGTGTATGAGCCCGGCTCGAAGCTGGCCGACGCCAGTGGCTTCCGCACCGACGTGCTGCGTGAGGTCAAGGAGCTCGCGGTCCCGATCACGCGCTACCCGGGCGGCAACTTCGTCTCCGGGTACAACTGGCTCGACGGCGTCGGGCCGAAGGCCGAGCGGCCAACGGTGCTCGAACGCGCGTGGAATTCGCTCGAGACGAATCAGTTCGGCACCAACGAGTTCGTCGACTGGTGCCGCGCGGCCGGCACCGAGCCGCTCCTGGGCATGAACTTCGGTACCGGCAGTGCCGAAATGGCGGTCGCCTATGCCGAATACTGCAACCTCGATCGCGGAACGAAGTGGAGCGATTTGCGACGCTCGCACGGCTACGAGAGGCCACATAACGTGCGCTACTGGTGCCTCGGCAACGAGATGGACGGCAACTGGCAGATCGGCCAGCTGCAGGCACGCGAGTACGGCCGCAAGGCGCGCGACGTCGCAAAGCAGATGCGCGTCATCGATCGCGGCGTCCAGCTCATCGCCTGCGGATCGAGCGGGACCGGCATGTCCACGTATCTCGTCTGGGATCGAGAGGTGCTCGAGGAGTGCTTCGATCAGGTGGACGGCATCTCGCTGCACGCCTACTACGGCAACACGCGGCCGCTGACGAACAACAGCGCGGCGCGTTACCTCGCCATGAACCTCGACATGGACCGGCAGATTCACGAGGTCGCGGCGGTGTGCGACTACGTGCAGGGGCTGCGGAAGTCGAGCAAGCGTCTATGGCTGTCGTTCGACGAGTGGAATGTCTGGTACCGTGCGCGCAGCGGCGACGCCGTGGACGGCCGCCGCGCCTTCGCGCCGAAGCTGCTCGAGGAGGTCTACAACCTCGAGGACGCGCTGCTCGTCGGCGGCTTCGTCAACACGCTGCTCCGGAACTCAGACCGGGTGCGCGTCGGCTGCCTCGCCCAGCTCGTCAACGTCATCGCGCCGCTGGTCACGAACGAGACCAGCACCCTCCGCCAGAGTACCTACTTCCCCTACGCGTGGGGAATCCGTTACGCCCGGGGCCGCGTGCTCGACGTTCGCGTGGATTCTGAAACTTACCCCATCACCGGCGCCGGTCTTCAGGCCGACTTCGCCCGCAACGCCCAGGTCCCCTTCGTGGACATCGTTGCCACCCACGACGCCCCGAATCGCCAGGCCAGCGTACTGATGTTGAACCGCGATCTCGAAGGCCAACGCGAGGTCGTACTCGAGTGGGATGACGTGACGCCGACCAGGACGTTGATGTGCGAGACGCTGACCGGGCCGGACCTGAAGGCGTTCAACACCTTCGAGCAGCCCACACGGGTCGTCCCGCAGCGGCTCGAGGCGCCCGCGCCCGGGGCGCGGATGACGTTCAAGCTGCCGCCGCGCTCGTATACCGTCGCCCAGCTCGCGACGATGTAGTTGAGGAGTCCGCCCTGAAGGCGGACACCATGCGTGAAAACCTGATGCGCCCGACCGTGGTTGTTGTGCTCCTGCTCGGAGTCGCCGGCGCCGTGCCGGCGCAGGGACAGCGCGGCCCGTTCCGCGCCAGCGTCGACCTTGTCACGCTCAGCGCCACCGTGACGGGCCCCAACGGACGCTACATCTCCGATCTCGATGCGGCCGATTTCATCGTCCTCGAAGACGGCCGGAAACAGGACATCAGCTTCTTCGAGCGCGCGAAGAGCCCGCTGGCGGTGTCGCTGCTGATCGACAGCAGCGGAAGCATGTCGCGTGAAATGCCGATGGCCCGGCACGCGGCATCCGAGTTCGTCGCGCGCCTTCGCCCGGGCGATGTCGCGGCCATTGTCGACTTCGACCGGCGCGTCCAGGTGCTGCAGCCGTTCACCGACGATCGCGCCGCGCTGGAACGCGCCATCCAGCGCGTGGTGGCGCGCGGGACGACGTCGATGTTCAACGCGATTTACATCGCGC
>Ga0307416_100001557_pt1 | contig 12554 bp, 8 predicted proteins | sample DK1Cmetagenome_2_FD_203821 | JGI IMG/M metagenome (GOLD analysis project Ga0307416, IMG submission 203821) | Maize rhizosphere microbial communities from greenhouse at UC Davis, California, United States - DK15-C-3 | ecosystem: Host-associated > Plants > Roots > Rhizosphere > Soil | place: USA...
TCTTCCTTTTTTTGGGAGATCATCCAATTGGCCGCGAGCTGGGTAAGAAAGTAATTTCCCTTGAGGTTCGTAGCGATTACCTCATCAAAGCTTTGCTCCGTAGCTTCAAGGATATCCCGCCTTTCCTTGGGAGCGATGCCGGCATTATTGACAAGCACGTGGAGTCGTCCAAACGTGTTTCTCACTTTTTCCATTATTGCCTTGCGATCATCGGAAGACGCAAGATCGCCCTGACAGTATACAACTTTTGCACCGCCAAGCTGTAAGCTTTCGAGCACATCCTTGACGGCATCCCCCGCACGAACACCATTAATAGCGACGTCGAATCCATCATTCACAAGTTCCTTTGCAATGCCAAGACCGATGCCGCGGCTTCCGCCTGTGATTAGAGCAACTCGTTTCATCATATTTAATTTATATGGCAGGAATATCCACCCAGCAGCGTTTGCTCCAGCTCTCCAATCCTTTCTCCGCAAGTTGCACTCCGCGGGCACCGTCACGAAGATCCCACGGGAATGGCTCATTCTTTACAACGTGGCGGAGGAACAGTTCCCATTGCACCTTGAACGCGTTGTCATAAGTTTCCTGCTCGGGCACACGTGACCATCCTTCAAAAAAATTGATCGGCTGCGGAATGTCCGGGTTCCAGGTGGGCTTAGGAGTATTGCCATAATGTTGAATGTAGCACTCGCGCAATCCCGCTACGGCGGAACCTTTCGTCCCGTCTACCTGGAGCGTCAGAAGATCGTCGCGTCTCACGCGTACTGTCCAGGACGAGTTGAAATGCGCGATGATGCCATTCTCAAGCTCGAATGTTGCATAGGCAGAATCATCAGCTGTGCACTTATAAGGTTTGCCCTGTTCATCGATCCGCTGGGGAATGTGCGTTGCTCCGAGACATGATACCGCCTTGACTTTGCCGAACACATTGTCTAGCACATATCTCCAATGGCAAAGCATGTCGACGATGATGCCGCCGTCATCTTCCTTTCTATAATTCCATGACGGCCGTTGTGCGGGAATGGTGTCACCCTCAAAAACCCAGTAGCCGAATTCACCTCTCACCGATAGGATCTGGCCAAAAAACCCTTGCTGGATCAATCTCTTTATTTTCAAAATGCCAGGGAGCCAAAGCTTGTCCTGCACTACGCCGTTCTTTACGCCAGCCTTTTCACAGAGGGTTGACAGAGACAAGGCGGTCTTCGTATCAACAGCGATGGGTTTTTCACAGTAAATATGTTTTCCTGCCTTGACTGCTTTCTGTATCGCTTCAGCTCTTCTTCCTGTCGTCTGCGCATCGAAGTAGATGATGTTATTCGGATCGGCGAGGGCTTTGTCAAGATCTGTTGAAAATTTCCTAACTCCGGAGATGGAGCTGAGCTTTTCGAGTTTATTTATGTCGCGGCCAATCAGGATCGGATCCGGCATGATGATTTCACCAGGGCCCACTTTAACTCCGCCTTGCTTGATGATCTCTACCATCGACCGCAAGAGGTGCTGGTTAGTACCCATTCGTCCTGTCACGCCATTCATGATTACACCCACTGTATGCTGCTTCATTGAATTATTTTTATTGTTGTTGATAGTTCGGCTCCATGTGTGATTGTTAGCCTACACACTGCTCTTATATGATTTAATAATCCTTTTGAGGAATTCCGATTGATCTTCTTTCCAGAATTTGTTGGAGAAGATCTCTACTTCACAGAAACCTTTGAAACCCGCCGCCTCAACCCATCCCCTGATGGTCGGCACAGGGATACATCCTTCACCCATGAGACCGCGATCATTCAACATGTCAGTGGTGGGTACATTCCAGTCGCAAACATGAAATGCGAAAAGATTTCCGTTCGCTCCGCAGCGCTTGATCTCCTTTTCCAGCGAAGGATCCCACCACAGATGGTATACATCGACAGCTACACCCACCCAGGGAGACTTCAAAGCTTCAGCCATATCGTTGGCTTGCGCGAGCGTGTTGATCGCGGAACGCGTATCCGCGTACATAGGATGAAGCGGTTCGATAGCCAATTTTACGCCTAGCGCTTGCGCGTGGGGAAGCAAATTCATGATTCCATCCTGTATTTGTTTTCTTGACTCATCGAGTGACTGTCTGGGATCGGCCCCGCAGACTAATACCACCATATCTGTTCCGAGTGCTGCTGCCTCATCAATCGCCTTTTTATTATCATCAATTGACGTGACTCTTTTCCCCTTGTCGACATTTGGGAAGAATCCACCTCTGCAAAGGGAGACAATGTTAAGACCGTGATCTTTTAACAGCTGTCCTGTTCTCCGGATGTCCCGTCCTTCAAGTGCGTCTCTCCAAACTGTGATGGCGGGGACACCAGCATCGGCAAAGTTCTTCGCAGCTTCTTCTATTTTCCAGGGCTTGGTGGTGATGGTATGAATGCAAAGCCGGGAAAGATCTGTGATTGGTTCAGCAGTCATCGAAGGCAGTTGAAGAAAGTGTAATATGTTTCATTGCGGATTATCCGGTGAAGGTACAATGCAACTTCACGCGCATGGTAATCGCCCCACATGCTTGACTCTCCGTTAGGTATCTTGCTTCCCTCTGGCACGTGGTCCCAGCCGTTGGGTCTGTGGTAGATCGAGTGGAGGATCAAGCCCTGGTGTTTTGCATTAGTGCTTAAGTAGGGCTCGTCCAGCAAAGTATCAAGCACTGTTAATCCGGCCTGCCAGTATCGACTAGCGTTTTCAGAATCCGATTTTTCCAGATACTTTCCCATTCGCAGAAGTCCCTGTGACGCAATGGCAGCCGCTGAGCTGTCGACGGGTTCATAATCGTTGTATGGATCGGCAGGTTTGTTGAGATAGTCGCTGACGTTATGCAACGCCGGTGCACCAGTGTCCCAGTAGGGGATGCCGTCTGAGGGTGTATGTTCAACATAAAAATCGCATGTGGCTTTTGCAGCTTTTAACATGAAAGATTCGATCTCTTTCTTCCCTCCGAAGCCGGAGAGTTCCTCTTCTCTGCAGGTTCGAAGCCATTCGAGTTCTTCGGCAAAGCCACACATTGCCCATGCAAGCCCGCGGGTCCATGTTGTGAAGCCGGAATATCCTTGCTGCGAGTTCGGACAGCGGAAATTACCATCCTTGACATTGAAGACACTTTCATGTGCTGTCCTTCCCGGGATATCGTACGAATCACGTCCTTCGCCGTAGTAGATGGCATACTTTGCGGTGGCGCGCATATGTTGAATAGCCCGTCCGAGCAGATCGATTTTTATATCGCCTTCACCCTGGAAGACATGGCCAAGCGCGTGGCTCAATACCAGTGCGCGACACGTGCGCATCGTATCCACGAACAGTGAATGAGGCCCGTTAAAGGAATGAATGAAGCCTCCATCCTTGATCGGCGTCCAACGGCTTGCCTGCACGGCGCCAGAGATCTTCAATGCAAGTTCATAAAAGTCCCTTTCCCACTCGTTGAAGGGAGTGCGTCCTTCAACCATGAGGCGCAGGAAATTACCATACGTACTTACGTTGTTAAACCCGTGATCATGAACGCCGATGTGGCTTACATGCGGGGCCATTAATCCCACGGTTTTTTTTCTGGTTGCCTCTAATAGATTTTTATCGCCTGTGACATCAAACTGCAGAATGGCTGAGCCATATTGAAATCCCTGCGTCCATTCGGTCCAGCCGCGGGTGGAATATTTTCCGTTTACCGTGAAGACCGGCGATCCCTTTTTTTCATCATAATGTTTCTCGATGAGATGGATCTTTTCCCCCGACAATTCCCAGAATCGCTGAAGTTTTCTCTCGAGGTCTGCGGGTTTTAACCTTTCGTTGATTTTAATCATGATGACGGTGTCGTGTTTGAAATAGCATCAGGTGTAGTAGCCAAGATAAGATGCAGTGCACAACGCACAGCGTCAGGCATACCTCAGTCCCCACAAAATATTGTTTCCGTAAACGGGGTCAAAACTATAAGAATTTTTACAATGAGGCTAGAGCAACGGTATGAAATTACCTTAAGCGAGCGGAAGTATGAGGTTTGTCGATTTGTGATCGGTTTCCCCGGAGTGTGGAAGGATGATGTGTACCTAGTAATGTCCGAATTCGCCTCGGAGTTTCTGCAGTAACTGTCGTTGGTGCGGCGTTAAATGTTCTGGCAGCTTAACCAGAAGTTTCACATAAAGGTCACCATATTGTCCGGTCTTGCCATACACAGGCATGCCCTTACCTTTGAGGCGGACGATTTTGCCGTTGGCGGTTCCTTCCTTGAGGGTGATGTTGATCTTTCCGGAGACGGTCTGCACTTCCTGTTTTCCCCCGAGCAAGGCTGTGAACAGGTCCACCGGAGCCTCCATGTGAAGATCGTCTCCTCGTCGCTCGTACAGATGGTGAGGCTGCACCTTGATTGTGAGGTGCAGGTCGCCCACCTTCCCTGAACCGCTTTTCTGTCCTTTGCCTTTCGCACGCAAGGTCAGGCCATCATACGCGCCAGACTTTATTTTTATCTTGATCTTTTCTCCACCCAGATCCACGATCCGTTCGGTGCCGTGATACGCTTCTTCGAGAGAGATCGTTATCTCGCCTGTGAGGTCCCCCGGCGGAAAATCAAAGTCCTCGCTGCTACTGAATGGATTTCTTTGTGAGCGTCCTCTCCCAAAGAATGATTCGAAAAAATCAGAGAACCCGCTCGGGTCAAAGTAATCCGAATCCTTGCCCGATCCATAGGAATAAGTTCTGCCTCCAGTTGCTCCTCCAAACGGGCCTTGACTGTATCCGGCGTCCTGGTATTGTTTCCAGTTAGCTCCTAGTTTGTCGTATTGCTTGCGTTTTTCCTGGTCACCGATTACCTCGTAAGCCTCTGAAATTTCTTTGAATTTCTCTTCGGCCGACTTGTTACCCTGGTTTTTGTCCGGATGATATTTAACGGCCAGTTTTCGATAAGCCTTTTTTATCTCCTCCTGGCTTGCCTTCTTGTTAACACCCAACACCGTATAATAATCTTTGTAATCCATATGTCCTCCCACCGGAAATAATCACTGTTAGCTGTTCAAAAGTTCCCAGAGATCCTGCTTGTCATTTTACTTCAAACGATCATTCCGCAACTAAAAAACCAAAGTGGCACCATCTTACAACTGTATGGCAATACGCAGAACCGTTCGGCCCTTAAGCGTATTGACGCGCATCATTTGTTTCTTAGATGAAGGTCTGCGAAATTGATAAACTGTTCCCAATCATAATCAGTTACGTCGTGTATTCCCGCGCGAATATGATACCCCACTGTGCCCATAACAGGCTGATGAATCGCTGGCATGGTGTCTGCGGGCAATCCATCTTTCTTAAAGAGCTTATATACGGGGGTTGTGAGCTTCGCTGAAAGAAATTCTCCGTAGGGGTCAGCCCATCGGTCCTCTTCAGCGCTCGCAACGTAAAGAGGCCGGGGCGCGATCAGCGCAAGAAGCATGTGTTGATCAACCGGAAGTGCCGCTTCATTATTATTGTACTGATTAAAGTTGTCGCAAAACCAATGTGGAAAAGCGGTGTTGATTGTTGCCACCGTTTCGCCAAACATTCGTCTGGAAAGTGCGGCGCCACCACACCCGGAGTCATTGGAAATGACAAGCGCAAAGCGTTCATCTTCCGCGCCTGCCCACAGGGCGGCCTTGCCGAGGCGCGAGTGACCCATCACAGCCACGCGTTCTGCGTCGATATCGCGATCGGTTTCAAAATAATCCAATGCCCTGCTGAGTCCCCACGCCCAGGCCGCGATAGATCCCCATTCGTTATCCGCAGGCTCTTTCTGTCCTTTTTTGTAAAAGAGCGGATGAACTCCGTTTTGAAAGCCATCATCGAAGTCGGGATCGATGTCACCATAGTACATAGTAGCAAGCCCGTAACCGCGCTCAAGTATTTTTTCTAACGGCCAGCGATTAACCCTAATCCCGCGGGAGGCTTCAGTGGCTTTGTTGTTCACAATACCCATGTCGGCGCTGTTTCGCATCCATTGTTCTGACATGGTAATCGCGGGATCTTTATGGATACTTTGGTTTCCGAAATAATTTAGCCCTACAAAGATCGCTGGTCTTCTGACTTTGTTTGGGAGGTAGATCAGGATATCCATCTTTGGACCCTTATCATCTTCAGAGAAATATACGCGCACTTCTTTTCGGGTAGCCAGTCCGTTCAAAGCGTTCTTCTCTACTGATCGCAGCTCGAATCGCATGTCGCGGGGCCGCCCGGGAGAAACCCCGTAAACGTGATGCCGGAAAAGGTTGAGGATCTCTTCTCGTCGGTTTCGCCATGCGCCCCGCTCTGTCACTTTGTTGCCTTTTGAGGTGATTAGTGGATCGGGCAGCGTGTACGCCGGGACTTTTGATTCGTCGTAATTGGGTTCCTGTGAAAAAACCGGTGAGTACAAACTGATGAGTATAAAAGCCGGTAATGCTATTCTTCTTAGATTTAACATGCGGATAAATTATTTAATAAAAATGGTCAACTCAAAAGTTATACAGCTTATCAACACGAAAAAAGAAAAAGTGGCGGTTATTCTTTCCTTTTTCCTGCTCATTGCGTGTGAATCCCGTGACACCAAACGAGCGGAGGACGATGACCGGATCATCACAGAGCTTAATCAGGATGAAATACAGCAACGACAGGGGACCATTGCCCTGTTGGGTGCGACGCTGATAGATGGCACGGGCGCGGAAGCGATCCGCAAGTCTGCTGTCATAATTGAAGACAACATTATAAGTGCGGTTGGACGGCAGGAGGAGACCGAGATCCCAGAGGGGGCTGAGATTGTTAACCTCGATGGGCTGACCTTACTCCCCGGTTTGATTGACGCACATTATCATAATGGTTACAGCCAGGTCATGCCGCCGCTGTTCCTGAGCAAGGGAATTACATCGGTGAGGGATCCTGGGGCCTGGATGGATTTCTATGATTCGGTTCGTATGTCGGGCAAAAAGATCCCAAGGCTTTTTTTGACCGGCCCGCACATCGACATGTATCCTCCAGCTTATCCTGGAAATTCGTATCTGGTAAAGGATCCGGAGGAGGCGCGTTTAGCCGTGGCGTTATTTGCGAGCCAGGGTGCAACCGCGATCAAAGTTTATTTCCGCTTGCCTGTCGCGATCATCAGAAGTATTTGTGAGGAGGCGCATGAACGGGGTATTCCGGTCACTGCTCATCTCGAGATCACAAATGCCCGGGATGCAATAAACGCAGGACTGGATGGGATCGAGCATATTACCTCCTTCGGCACATGCTTGCTACCGCCCAGGGAAGTAGAAAAGTATAAGCAAGCGGTGTTGGCCGACAACGACGCAAGGAAACGGGGCCGGTACGAGGCATGGAATTCGATTGAAATGTCAGATAATCCTGAAGTCGATTCACTCATTCAATTTCTGACAAAGAAAAAAACGTTCGTCACACCTACGTTGGCGATATTCGAAAAACAATCACACGACAGTGACAGTGTTGAAGTGAACGGTTTTGCCAACATGTTGAGGTTTGTTGAGCTGGCTCATAAGGCTGGAGCGGAAATCGTCGTAGGCTCTCATACGTGGGTACCGTATGCAGAGATCGGCTTCGCGTATTTTCGTGAAATGGAATTGCTCCAGGATGCCGGCCTGAATACGATGGAAATCATTCAGGCTGCGACGCTGAGCAACGCAAGGTTCCTTCGCATATCCGAGCGCCTCGGAAGCATCGAGCCCGGAAAGCTCGCTGATCTGCTCGTCATTGAAGGCGATCCACTCAAGAACATACGCGCGATGCGGAACGTGAGAAGAGTCATGCTTAATGGCGCCTGGGTTGAGTAACTTAACGCTGAATATTTCCAATACATTTAGATGAGGCATCCAGTCGCAAAGTATCTGACCCTGGTGTTACTGATGGCATCTGCTTGCCAGAAAGAACAGGGATCCGTATCGACGATACGTGAGATCAATTTTTCCGAGATGGCACAAGGGCAGGGAGTTTATGCGCTTATAGGAGCCACCCTTATCGATGGAACAGGACATGAACCTCTCGACAATTCCTGTGTCGTCATTCGAAATGGTCTCATTGAAACGGTCGGAAAAAATGGCGACGTAGAGATCCCTTCCGAAGCAAAACAAATAATACTTCACGGTATGACCATACTTCCCGGTCTGATCGATGCTCATTACCACGATGAAGACAGCGATACACTAACATCGTTATATCTGATGAATGGCATCACTTCTGTTCGAGACCCCGGCGAGTGGATAGAATCTTATGAAAATCTCAGAAAGAGGAAGCGGCTACTTCCGCGATTATTTCTCGCGGGTCCTCATCTCGACCAATATCCTCCTGCCTATCCGGCTGATTCTTATATTGTCAGGGATGCGACGGAGGCAGCCTTGGTCGTGGATCGTCTTGCTAAACAGGGGGCAACTGTTGTGAAAGTATACTATGGGCTTTCTGTAGGCATGATCAGAGAAGTCTGCAAGGCATCTGCCAGGTACGGGCTTCCTGTGACGGCGCATCTCGAAATTACGAATGCACGAGATGCTATCAATGCCGGGCTTGATGGCATTGAACACGTTACTTCTTTTGGTCTGTGCCTGTTACCGATGCGGGAAGGAGAAAAGTACAAGCAAGCTGTTATCGCTGACAAGAATGCAAGACGACGCGGCAGGTATGAGGTGTGGGCGTCCTTATCAATGGACAAAAGTCCTGAAGTGGATTCTCTCATCGCGTTCCTCTCCCTCAAAGGCACATTTGTCAGTCCAACCCTTGCTGTTTTCGAACGCCGGTCGGACAGAGCTGACAGCATAGAGATAAACGGTTTTAATAACATGCTCGCGTTTATCGGTCGGGCGAATGACGCAGGAGTACGGCTTGTAGTCGGCTCTCATTCTTACGTCCCTTATGCAGAGCAGGGATTCGCGTTCCATAGGGAAATGGAGCTGTTGCATGAAGCCGGTCTGAGCAATATGGAAGTACTCGTAGCTGCCACGCTGCAAAACGCCAGATTCTTCCGCATCGAGGATCGTCTAGGTAGCATCGAACCCGCGAAGGTCGCCGACGTCATCGTGGTTGAAGGGAACCCTTTGAAAGATTTGCGCGCGATGCGAAACGTCATGGGTGTAATGCTGAACGGACTTTGGGTTAAGGAGCCGGTCAGCGGCAAAGATGACTAAAACCAATTGTCGGCTTCTTCGACACGTGCAAGATGGTAATATAAAAGCCTCAGATACTTTGCGACTGATGATTCGATCTACGAAGGCACATCAGGATTACGTTATCTCATGATCACGGCCTGGCATTGACCTCAAAGGCGCCACGAATCGCAAACAAAGATGCGAGTGACATCTCGCTGTTACCGTACAATAAATCTTATATAACGGGTGCCCTTATTATAATCCAGGCGCAGAGAGTATGAGCCTGCGCTCAAGGGCCGAAGATCAATGTGTTCCAGGTAAGAAGCCTTTCCCGAGGATTCAAGGTGTGCGATTTTTTTCGACGTCAATACATTCCATATCGTCAAAACCATGCTGCTCTCTTCGGCGAATTCGACGGCGACATCAAACATACCATCGTTAGGATTCGGATATAGTGTAAATTCCTTTACGAAATCATGCGTAATCAGACGTCCCGCATCATCGACTTCCGCATCGTTATCCAGTATAGTAATCGTTTTGGTTACCTCGTCCTGACATGCGCCGAGGGTGGCCTCAAGGGTTATATCGAATTTACCTGGAGCAGGAAATTGTCCAACAATAATATCCGTTGAGCGTTCAAGCACTTTCATCGTCTGTGGGAGTTCCCACTTGACAAGTTCAGGCAGGGGCCAGGAGATATCAATCATCACTATGGTATCTTTGACGAACGCTTGAGAGGCGAGCAAGAATGTTGCCTTTAGCAGATCAGTAGATGTTTCCAGGAAAAACGTGTCGCGTGCGAAGCAACCTTCCCGCGTGGTGGTCTGTAAGACATACATGCCGGACTCGCTCAGCGTAACAAAACGTGAAGTACTCTTAAATCCATTGTTGCCTGTCCACAGGTGATCCCTCCAATCGGCGCCGCCATCGAGGATATGCGTTTGGCCAGCACATAAGGTTGCAGAACCGCCAAGATCTGGATTTTTCACCTGAGGTGCCTGGAGTGTAAAGCTTCCAGTAGCCAGACAGTTATTTGAATCTCTGGCGATCACCGTAAAGGTTCCGTCGCAAAGACCATCCAGTATCGGGCCATTGTGACCATCTAACCAAACCAGCTCAACATCACCGGATCCGCCCGTTAACTGTACTTCCAGCGCCCCGTCGCAAATTCCGGGACAGGAGGGAGGTTGTTGCACTGATGCCGCCAGCGCCAGTGGCACGGGCTCTGTCAGGCGAATTAGTTGAGAAGCAAGACAACCGTTTTTGTCGGTAGCAATGGCAGAGTATTCTCCTGCGCACAAGTTGCTTACTTGCGCGCCTTCAAAATCCCCCCACAGGTACGAGTAAGTCCCGTTGCCTCCATTGGCCTGAACGCGGATGTTGCCATTACAATCTCCGTGACACTGAGGCTCTCCCATATCGATGACCTCAAGTACTAACTCTTCCGGTGCTGGAATGTTCACGGACTTAACAACAGCGCAGTCATTGGCGTCGGTTATTTTTACCAGATGGGGTCCTTTGCTCAACCGAAGTGCTTCAGCTGTAGTTTGCCCGTCTTGCCATTGAAAGGAAAACGGGCCATTTCCTGCCATTACTTCGACTCGTGCGCCCCCATCCTCGGTGTATGAACATGACGCGGCATGTATGTCGGTTATCTCCACTGCCGCACCATCGGTTGACGTGATCGATGTGTAGTTCGTCGCGCGACACTGATTCCCATCCTGAATCGTGACTGAAAATATTCCGGCACGCAGACCCGAGATAGATGGACCTTCGCCGATCATTTTGTTTTCGGAGTCAAGCCACAAAAAAGTATAACCGCCAACGCCGCCTCTCACAATGGTCGAGGCTTGTCCTTTCGGATCACCGCAGAGAGCGGGCTCGACATCCAAAAAGTCAATAACAATTTTTTCCGGCTGGATCAGACTGGCGAACGTTCTTGCTTCACATCCATTCTGGTCGCGGAGGCGTGCTGCATAGGTACCGATCGCAAGATCACTCAGCGTAGGTTGAGGTTGCCACTCTATTCCTGATGCTGAATACATGTACACTCCTGTACCGCCTTGACCGTGAAGCTCGATCTGGCCGTCATGCCCGCCATAGCACAATACGTTTTTAACCTCAACTACTTTTGCTATAAGCGTTGGAGGTGCAGTTACAAAGCCTTCAGTTATTGCATTGCATCCGTTGGCGTCGGTCGCAATTACGGTGTGAGCTCCGGCAGGAAGCCTGGTGTGCAAAGGTGAAAGGACTTTCGTCGCGGGCCATTGGTATTTTTTATCGCCTGTTCCTCCAACAGCTTCCGCCTGCAAGAATCCGTCCGCAACATCGGTGCATGATACTCCATATCCATTATAATTGGAGGAGGCAACAATGCCTATCCTGAGCTGCGCAGGAGGTTGAATGGTTGACTTCGTGGCATCGACACACCCATTTGCGTCCACGGCGGTCAAAGTGTACTCTCCTTGTGGAAGACCAGATGTTTCGTTCGTAACGGGTCCGTTGCTCCATGTGTATTTATATGGCTGTGTTCCTCCCTTGGCTGATGCGCCCAGGCGTGCATCGGATGCGCCCCAGCAACTTAAGGCTTGGCCGTTAAAGTTTGACAATATGGTGATGTTTGCGTCCAGAGGATCCGGTTCTTTCAAGACTGTTTCGGTACGCGCTTCACAGGCGTTTGCATCTTTGACGATCACTGCATAAGTACCTTTCGTCAGCCCGTCTACTTGTGGACCAGTGTGTTGATTGCTCCATGTAAATGTTAACGTCCCGCTTCCACCAGACGCTTGTGCAAGGATACTGCCATCCGACGCACCATTGCAGCTTATAGCCATACCGTTATAATCACTCGCAGGTCGGGCAGCGACCACGATCGGGTCCGGGTCATCCAATACATAAGTGGCTTCTGTCCTGCAGTGTGCAGTATAATGGATCTCTACCCTATAAGTCGCCGCGTCAATTTCTTTCAGGGTTGCAAGGTCGCTTGCTCCCTTGTGAAGTACGCCGTTCCGGTACCATGTATAATGTTGGCCTGACACTTTCGCCCCCTGTGGATCATACACAAATGCCTGCAGTTCCCCATTGCCTTCGCCATTACATCTGATAGGCACACCGTTAAAATCGGATACGGCGACAATATCCGACGAGTACGGGAGTGGTTCCAAAAGATTATGTTGCCTGCTCACGCTACATCCCTGACTATCAGATACCGTGGCTGAGTAAGTGCCACTACGTTTATTGATGACGTCTTTAACAGTTTCACCTGATGACCACAAATAGGAGATGTTGCCAATCGCATTCGTTATCGAAGAAATTTCAAGTGCACCCGTCTCGTCTCCGGGGCAATTGATTCCGTTCAGTTCATTGATCGTAAAGTCGATGGGTGCGGGTGATTTCAAAGCGATTGTGGCTTGCGTGGTACAATTGTTCTTATCCCGTGCGATCACCGTGTAT
>Ga0307416_100001558_pt1 | contig 12550 bp, 6 predicted proteins | sample DK1Cmetagenome_2_FD_203821 | JGI IMG/M metagenome (GOLD analysis project Ga0307416, IMG submission 203821) | Maize rhizosphere microbial communities from greenhouse at UC Davis, California, United States - DK15-C-3 | ecosystem: Host-associated > Plants > Roots > Rhizosphere > Soil | place: USA...
CCACAGCCCACTGGGATTTGGATTATTGCCGTTTTACCTCCATTCCGGTAAAATTCGTATAAAGCCTGGTATGCTTCGATTTGCGGTTCTCTAAGCTGTAAATTCTCTTCGATATAAGCAGGTGTTTCAATAAAGAATGATTCAATTGGTCTATTGGAGCGAACCCAATTGTCGACGTCTTCTCTATTAAAAAGCCATTTATTACCCACCCTATTAGCTGGTATCGTTTTTTCACGAGCCAAATCATATAGTATCGTCTTGCCGATTTGCAGGTGTTTCGCAGTTTCTTCTAATGTCATCCATTCTTTCATTTGAGTATCATTTAATATCAAATATTATCAATTAATATCATTTGTGCAAGAACTGACTTATAATTTTTTCATTAATGCATAATAAACTAATTTATATACAACATAATAAACTAATTTATATACAACATAATAAACTAATTTATATACAACATAATAAACTAATTTGCGTACGGCAAGAATGAACTATTAGGCATCATGTAAAGCATTTACATTATGGCAACTCCATCAGAAAAACTCGCAGAATCCTTAGGGCTACTAAAAGCATTGCAAGACTCAAATGGAGCCGCTGCCATTAAAACCTCGGATATTTCGAGGACACATCGTGAAAGACTTATTGAGAATGGCTTCCTTCAAGAGGTTATGAAGGGGTGGTATATTCCGACAAAACCAGGTGAGCAGCCCGGTAGTTCGACAGCTTGGTACGCGTCATTCTGGAATTTTTGTGAAGTGTATTTGAAAGATCGGTTCAATAATAATTGGTCATTATCTCCTGAGCAATCTCTTTTAATTCATACAGGAAATTGGACAGTGCCTCACCAGCTCCTGATAAAATCTCCAAATGCAGGAAACAACAACACTCCGTTGCCTCACAACACATCGTTGTTTGATATACGTGCAAACATTCCCGAACCGGTAGATAGACAGGAAGTCAATGGTCTTGTGCTCTATTCTTTGCCAGCATCACTAATTAACATTTCAGCAGCTTTCTTTAAAAGCAATGCAACTGACGTAAGAACTGGACTTTTAATGATTCGAGATGCATCTGAAGTACTCCCTAGATTATTAGATGGGGGACACACCGTAATAGCCGGCCGGCTTGCTGGTGCATTTCGAAATATCGGGCGTGACCGTATTGCAGATGATATTATTAACGCAATGCAAAGTGCCGGCTATGATGCGAGGGAAAATGATCCTTTTGAATCAAGAGTAATTTCATTCACTGGCAGAGAAACTTCCCCATATGTAGGTCGACTAAAAATCATGTGGCAGCAAATGCGTGGCCTAATAATAGAGCGGTTTCCTGAACCACTTGGCTTACCTAAAAACCACGAAGGGTTTTTGAAACAGGTGCAGGACGTCTATGTTACAGACGCATACCACTCTCTTTCAATTGAAGGTTACAAAGTAACTCCGGACTTGATTGAACGGGTACGAAGTGGAACTTGGGATCCTCAATCCGATGGGAAAGATAAAGAGCATAGAGATGCATTGGCCGCGCGCGGTTATTGGCAATCATATCAGGCAGTAGTAGCAAGTATAAAGCGAATATTGAATGGCGAGAACCCGGGACAAGTAGCGGATAAGGACCATGGAACCTGGTACCGGGAATTATTCGCACCAAGTATTGCTGTCGGTATTTTAAGGCCGAGCGACTTGGCTGGTTATCGAAACGGTCCGGTCTACATAAAAAATTCAATGCACGTGCCTTTGAATCGCGATGCGGTTAGAGATGCAATGCCAGCCCTCTTTGATTTATTAAAAGAGGAAGCGCACCCAGCCGTACGAGTCGTGCTAGGTCATTTTGTTTTTGTTTATATACATCCATACATGGATGGAAACGGTCGTACCGGAAGATTTCTTATGAATGCTATGCTTTCCTCCGGTGGCTATCCCTGGACAGTAATACCAGTTGATGTGCGGAGGGCCTATATGGAAGCCCTTGAAGAAGCGAGCGTTAATCAGAATATAGTACCTTTCACTAATCTACTTTCAGACCTCGTTCGAAAGGGTTTAGAAGGAGAGCCACCCCCTAGAATACCTTCATGAATGTTGCTAAACCTGCGCACCAGCAAGATGTGCATTCTTAAACAAATGCAGAGGTTAGCATCTGCGAACATTTCCCGCTAAAATTCTCTTGAAAACCGGGGCTCAAAAGGAGTTGTAGCGAAAAACCTAGTGAAATTTGAATGAGTTTGTCGCGATTTGTCATTTGCTAATCCTATCGCATCAGCAAGATGTATTTTTGTGCACAAAACAAATTCTCATAACCCTCCGAAGTCGGGTTCGCGCGCTTTAAAAAAAAATTCTAACGAAGTGAGTTGATAACCGGTTTGAGCGTAGTGAAAACATGCCTTGCTCCTTCCTACAACTCTTGATTTTCTCACTTCACTAGCATATCGTTAATAAAGTATCCCTGTCCTAACACTGTATTTGTGCTGTGTGGCTGATTCCGTTGACTTTTTGTCGAACTAATATATCTACCCCATACGTAATCTAGGCAACTTCAGTTAACGATTGACAAACTACGTATCGTGTAGGAAACTAAACCATTCGCGCCAAGTTCTCATGCTTTGGGAATAGAAATATAGGTTCTTCGACTCAAGTACCATCTTCATCAAGGCGAAACTCGCTCATGCCAAAATATGAATTGCTTGGTTGCGTTCTCCGGCGTCTGTTCGATTCCATTGTTCACTGTCGAGATAACGACTTCACGCATGTCAACTGGAAGGTGCTTCTCTATTAACTTTGCAAGCATGTCCACGTCGACCACGCTTTTCAAAAATTCATAGGCCTGCTGCGAAAGATCGTCCTTTCGCGGTTTGCCTTCTCCTATGGTGGCAACCTCTCTCACAGTGGCAAGAAGAAACTTTGGCAGCAAATCCGGGTGGTTTGTGAAAGTCAGTTGCAAGTAGTTATTCAGGTGTTCCTTTTCCAGTTTGCTCCACATCCGTAAGATATCGTTTGTCTGCGACGGAAAGGTTAAGAAGAATTGGCGACCGCCCGTTATTTGTAGGCAACGGTCGAGAAGTTGGCGATCGAGTTTGTTTATTGAATCCTCAGAAAGAAGTGTGAAGTTCCCGTTTTGGTTCTTAATTGAGCAATACACTTCAATAGCCAATGGCACATTCGTGGCTGTCGTCAAGTCTTGCATTAGGCTTAGGCGATCAGGTTCTGTTCTCAAGTTGCGTACCAGTTGGGAAATAAGTAAAGTTGCCTGTGAAAAGGATGATATCACAAATGGCAGAAATTCTCCTTCGTTTGGAATTATGTCGCTCACAGATATAATAGACTTGGCAATTTTGTGGGATTCCTCCGGGGAGAAATTCTGTTCAATCAAACGCAATTTGTAAATAAGTTCTGCGACAGAATAGTGTTGACAGAACTCAACTATCTTGTCGGCACCCTCATTTACGCCTCCATTTCGTAATGTTTTCACAAACTGTTCAAAGGCCCTGTCGGATATGTCCCCTTTAGACAGTGTATATGTAAAGTATCTGCTAAAATAATTTTTTGAAACGGCCCGTTTAGACTCAGTCCATGACTTTACAACTGATGCAGTGTAGACTTTCTTGTTCCAAAGACTTTCCACTGGCGGGAATATCTCAATCAGCAGACTGTTGATTATGGCTGACTCCTTTCCTGTCAAGTCTCTTTTTAGAACTTCCAGAGTCTCTTTTAACAAAATCGCTCTTTGCTGATCATAATCTCCTGTCGTCCCTTGCAATGAAGTTTCTGTAAATACTGAAGCGTTATCCTTGATAAACTCGAAGTGCTTAGGGTAAAACGCTTTTATTCCTTCTAATAACGTTAAGTCAACAATATTCACCTCGCCGTAAAGCATTGGGAGGCTAAATTGTAGAGCGTTGCAGTATCGAACGATTTTTCTAGGAGTGTTAAGGTGAAATAAGAGTGTGTTTTGGAATACCTTTCGAAAACGCCCTGCGTCCTCTTCCGATATTGTAAGTTTGTTGTCGACAAGGACCTTCTCAAAAGACTGTGAAAAAAATAAATTCAAGTCTGGCATTGTTGCTTCTGGGAGTGCGATGGGGACTTGCACAATCTTTTCAAGAAAATGTCGGCCTGCCAAACTCCCGCCATGGCCGAACCTGTCGCCAATGGCGTCGGCCACCATTTCTTCGTCATATGCCAGTAAGTAAACGAAATAATGAAAATCACCGGTCAGTTTTACCAGTCTAAAAAGGCTGTAGATTTCATCTTTAGATAATCTGTCGATGTCATCTATGACCACAACAATTTTTCTTTTGTACTTGGAAAGCAGCACCGACAGTTCTTTCTTTTGAGAATCCAACTCCGTTGTTGAAAATTTTGTAAAAGTCGTTTTAATTACGGTGCCGAGAAACTTCGTAGGCACGAAAGGTATTTGGATGGCTGCTATGGTATCGCCGTAATCGGCCAACATTCTGCTGATTTTTTTAAAATCCGACTTGCGCTCGTGGCGCGACATTCCCTGCTTCATTTCCGCCTTGCTTAGGGATTGTTTCAAGTCAGTGGCAACTGTGAAAAAGAATGAGCGTAATAGGGTCGGCTCGTCAGCAAACCTCCAGGGATTAAACTTAATCACAACAATGTTGGGGTACTCTTTGGCAAGTCTTTCGCAAATAAAATTCAACACAGACGTTTTACCTTCCCCCCACGCGCCGTTAATACTAAAGGCCACCGACTCAGGTGAATCACGGTTTATTATTAGGGTTGCAATCCTGTCGGCAAATTCTGCTCGCTTGAAGAGGTCTTTCGAGGCCGATTGTACCGGATAATCATGAATCATAAGGCTGACCTATTTGATTGCAATCTGGACATAGTATCATAGTACTACCAGTGCTATTACAGGTTGTAACAACCTTGAGGGTCGTACAGCCACTGCAAGACCGCTCATGCACTCCGTAGGTTTAGTGGAATTACAAAAAAAACCAGCATTTTACAAAAATGCAGGGCGATAATGGGACTGCACCCGTGCAGTCCCTCCTTTCCAGAGGCGTTATTAAAATCTCTGGTTTGGAGTTTTTTGCTTTATTCCCTCGCTCTGATCACGTGTGAGACTACCCGGTTGCTAGCCATAAGTGACCGAGCATGCCTAACATATAGCCTATTTGTGGCTTTCCATGAGTAGTTTGAATCAAAGCTCAAAGCTCGTAATCGTGGAAACGGCGAAGTCGATGTAACCTCTTCTAGTAAAAGCTCGGATTCAAAAGAGTTAAAGACAAAGTCGCGCATTGTGGCTAGCGATCGATCCTTCCGAAGCCATCCAATTCGAATCAAAAAGTGTGCTCGCAATCGGCTTCCATCCGATTCAATCGCTGTCTGCTGGTATCGTAGAATCAATCTTTTTTTGGGCACTTTGGCGTCTGGCATTTGAACAAGAATTCCCTCTTCTTCATTTCTTCCAGATAATAAGCGATAAGGTCAGGTATGGATCTCATAGCTTTTCAAAAAGGCTTTTAGCGCTCTTGTCGTTATAAGCAATATCTACTTAGTCCGCAAAAATGAAAAGCCGCTGCCCGATCGTAAGACGTTTTGTGTTAGAAAACCCTCGAGGTCGGGTTATGACGACGCAGCTATAAAATCTCGAACAAAGTGGCGTTCATAATCTGTTTAAGCGTAGCGAAAACATTGCTTGCTCCTCTCAACATCTCATGAATTTTCTTCTTCACAAGCACGCCTTAATAACGTCTTTAAGCGTTCTTTACTTGTGAATAAAAGATCAAAGATTCAATCCCTGATTGTTATTTGCCGACAGCAAACTATTATCTTGATCAAAAATCACAAGGTGCGTGATTACTCCAATGACCTACTGGTGAGCGATTAGGTGAGTTTGATTTTTACCACTTCTGTTTGAACCTGTAAATGAATCCCTTACAAAACATTTACAATCCCTGCCGGGGCTACAACAGAACAATCAAAAGAAACCAAAACCGCGTAATTCGTATGGATAGGCGGTTTTTGTTTTTAGAGCCTACCCAAAATATTCACCAAAAGTTTCAACGGTATAACCTGCAAAAAGCTCGCAGCAGATCGACTTTTTAGGAGCTCGTCAAATTGGAATTCACCGTATGAGTTGAAACTTTTTATCTAAAAACCCTGTAATAATAGTAGTAAAAGTACTACTTTTGTTTTTTGGGTAAATATCTAATATCCCTTTTTGACAACTCAACCCTAGATGAAGTACTCGGAGTTTCACCGATTTATTAAACGTAGCAGGCTGGAAATATGTCGGTGCAGAGGGTAGCCATTCATTTATGAGCGTGATGGCGTAAGGTATCCGGTTCCCTTCCACGGTGCCAAGGAAATCGGCGAAGGACTAAGAAAAAAGATCATGAAAGATATGGGGTTGCGATAGCCCCAGGTCTTGTTTGAAGATAAAACGAAGAATAATGAAAACATTGAAAGCAATTCTATCAAAAGGTCCTGAGGATTTTGGGGCATGGTTTGAAAACCTTAACGGTGTATATGGTGCAGGAGCGACAGTCGCTGAAGCTAAAAAGAACCTGATGGATGGATTAGCACTGTATGCAAAGCATAACCAAGCCGCGCCAGCATGGATAAAAAATAAAGCCTACAAAATAGTTTATAAGTTTGATGCTGAAAGCATCTTGAACTACTATAGAGGTATTTTCACCAATGCTGCATTAGAGCGCATCACAGGAATTAATCAGCGACAAATTCAACACTATGCATCCGGGACAAAACGTCCTCGTACTCAGCAATTGAAAAAAATTGAGACGGCTCTTCATGAGTTGGGCGAAGAACTTATTTCGGTGGAACTTTGAAAAACGCATTTAAGTTTTCCAAGACTGTTTCACACTCCGTGCACTTATTACAAATATTGGCGGCCATCCGGCCGAGACTTCAACAATATGAAGAAGATCCTAACAATTAGGCATTGGCAACTATTCTTCCTTTTGGCTGGATACTGGTGTCTTTTAGTTATGATCCTCAACGCAATCGAAGCAGAAACAACAAACTCTTTGGACCAAACCTTATTTACGTTGATTCCAATTACACTGTATCCCCTATTCCTAGGGTACAGCTTAAGGAAATATGTCGCACCGGCTGGACACGTTATGGTGAACGACATAAGAGAGTTTAAATTTTTCGGAATGCTTTGGGTCGTTAGTTGCACGGCCTTTAACGCCATCAACGCCGATAGGGCAATAATTCAACCAATGCTTGGCATGCTATCGTTCTATGCGTTTTTTCGCTTTGCAAGACTTCCAGCCAGAATAATAAAATACGGTGAGTTAAAACGCCAGCCGACATTTTGGGAATACGTTGTTTACGTATTTCAGATGTTCTGCTGGCCCTTGTGCATTTGGTGGATCCAGCCGACAGTCAATGAACTGTTTGAGAGACAATCGAACAGAAGCAAAGCTAGATAGTCTCGGCCGAGCTGCTTCAACGAAAGCTAAAAAAACGTGGTGCGAGTGGTAGTACTTTTCTCAAGGACGTGCGTTGGGAAACCTGTTTAGCGTAGCGAAAACATGGCTTGCTCCTCTCAACACCTCATGAATTTCTTCTTCACCAGCAGTCTTAAAAACGCCTTACAGGCTGATGTATAGTGTGACGAGTCAATGAGAGTTGGAGACATTCAATTGGAAATTTTTATGGACATCCTTTATAGTCTCAAAACAAATGACTTTGACCCATTTGACTTAACAGCAAACGTACACGGAGGAGGAAAATTTTGACGTAAGAACCCGCTTTTAAACTTGTGGCAAAAAAAACGGCTGCCGACAATGCATATAATCAATGGCGGGGTTCAGTTTAATGTTAAGGATTTATCTTTGTCTAACGCACAGTTAACGGTGGATACTAGTTCGTGAAAACCACCACTGCTTATCTGCTAGCGTTACTGCCAATACGCGGACAGCAAAGTAGGTAGACTATGAGAACATTAATCACACTGACAATTTGCATTGCAGGATGTGCCTCCACTTCTGTGACAGGTACTGTTGCAGAAAACGATAACGACGTTTTGATTTTATCCATTTTAGTCCAAGACCATTTGAGAAAGACAAATGGACGAGATATTAACCTAGCAGAACTGCTTCAGGGGGACACTTCAAACAGAATTTCAAACAGTTTTGAGAAAGTAGAATTGAAATCTAAAGGAAGGCATATCTCCGTCTACTATAAATTCTCTGGATCAAGGGGTTCAAAAGGAATTGAACTTAATGACAAAGAGAAAGAACGGACGAAGTACTTTAGATGGACAGAAAGATACTTAAAAAACCAATATGATGGTGAAATTCGACTTGACTATGGCGAGAGATTCTACAGAATAGTAAAACTTATTAGTAACACGGCAAGTTAACAAGTTGCAGTATACGCATACTCGCCTTGGAGTCTATAGTTTGGAATGCTACTAACTAACGGAAGCTTTCACATCCATCTGTATCTTCCTGAAGAACGATGCTCCCAATCACCATTAAATAGGATCGGTCATCACTCACTTCTTAATGAATGTACAGGGTTACGAAGCGCGGACCGGATGGTTTTCGCTCCTACGGTGCCGATCGCGATGAGTATATTTATCACCGCTGCAATGACAAAAATCCGAGCACCTAACTGTATGTGGTACTCGAAATTTTCTAACCACTTTGCCATAATATACCAGGCTATGGGCATTGCAATAAGACAGGAGATAACGACAAGCAATACAAAATCTCGGGACAGCATGGCTGATATCTCTGCTGCAGTAGCTCCTAATACCTTTCTGATGCCAATTTCTTTTACACGCCTTTCGACATTGTAAGAAACGAGCGCAAATAATCCGAGGCAGGCAATGGTGATGGAAATAAGGGAAAAGATAAAAAATGTTTTAGAGAACCTATCTTCGGATGTGTACGAGCTCTGTAATCGGTCGTTCAGAAAGGAAAAATCAACAACGCTTTCCGGAAAGTGTTTCCTCCATGCATGGGTTATCGCTACCACCGTTCGATTTTGATCGGCACGATCATCCATTCTTACGGTAATTCTGGAGAAGTAGCCATTAAGTAAGAATAGTGCTGCGGGTTCAATTTTTTCCCGCAAGGTCGCATAATGAAAATCGTGAACAACCCCCACCACTTCTCCATCCCTTCCCGCAACGCTGAAAAATTTTCCGATCGCGTCCTCCGGGTCCCTATAACCATATGCCCGCACTGCGGCTTCATTGATGATGTATCCCCGTGATGAATCAGATGCATTAGCGGGTATAAAGTTCCTGCCCGCGATAAGTGACATCCTGTATGTGTTGATATAGTTGTGATCAACACGGGCTGTAAATACATTAACATTCACGCGCTTGCCTTCTGCGCTTTCCGCTATACCTGGAGACCGGTCCAACCCTTTACCAATATTTGTATTAGAGCGGGCGACAGCGGAGATACCGGGGATGGAGGCGAGCTCGTGGGCGAATCCCTCGTATTCGGGAATTACCTCAGGGCTACCATTTGTAGCAAGCACAAGAAGATTTTCTTCCTTGAATCCAAGGTCCTTGTCTTCCAAATAATTAAGCTGCTTGCGAACAACAAGAATACCCGTGATCAGCACTATAGTGATCGAATACTGGAACACTACCAAAAGTTTTTGTGTGCCGGTACCGGTTAATCCTTTTCCCAATTCCCCCTTAGTAATCTTGACAGGGCTGACAGAGGAGAGTATAAGCGATGGGTAAATGCCACATAAGATGCCTGTCAACGTCGTCAAACCGAAAAGCATGAGCAATGATGAAAAAGTATATAGGCCAGTTAGTTTGACACCGAAAATAGTTTCGAAAGCCGGCCTCGAAAGTTCAATCCAAACAAGAGCTGCAATCATAGCAATTACGGCGAGGATCCACGATTCGATAAGGTGTTGATAAACGACCTGATGATTGGATGCGCCAAGCATCTTCCTGATACCTACTTTCGAAAGCTGATCAATGGAGTAGGCATTGGACAGACTGATATAATTGATACAGGCGAGTATCAGTACGATCATCCCGATAGCACTGAAAATCGTCAGGTACACGATGCTTGTACCTGGCGTAATCGCATATTTAATATCTGTTTGAAAGTGAATATCGGCGAGAGGGGTCAGGAAGTATTCATAGCGAATTTTTTTACTTCCCATTGCCTCATTGAGATACTTTTTGAGTAGCATTGGCAATTTACGTTCGAGCGATGAAGCGGATGCCAGTTCTTTCAGCATTACATAAGTATAATATTCATTATTTAACCATCCAGCTTCCGTTACGGATTCCGGTTCGGCGACCTCCACTGTCTTGAAGGAGACAAGCATCGAATAATCAAAATGTGAATTGTCGGGACGGTCCTCTATTATGCCGGTGATCTTATATTCTGCACCCTTTCCATCTGGATCATACTGGAAAATTTTTAATGATTCGTTAACCGGATCACGGTCGCCGAAGTATTTTTTAGCGATCTCTTCACTCACCACCACACAGTAAGGTTCGGAAAGGGCGGTTGCGGCATTGCCTTGTATCAGTCGGAAATTAAAAAACTGAAAAAACGAAGGGTCCGTTGCTATAATACCCCCCTCAACGAACTGCTGCGTAGGTGATTTCACCACAGCATCACTTACATCAATACGCAGCGTCTCATCGATTTCAGGAAGTCCATCGCCGAGCGCGCGTGCAAGCGGCGCCGGAGTAATAGCCTGACTGAATTCACCTGTACCATCGAACACCTTTGCATTGACTTGGTAGATCCGGTCAGCGTGTTCATGCATCCTGTCAAATGAAAACTGTTGCTCCACCCACAAGCCGATAATACTGAAACATGCCAAGCCCACTGATAAGCCAAGTATATTTAGTGTGGCATAGATCCGATTTCTCTGGAGGTGTCTCAAGGCGGTGCGAAGAAAGCTAGATAACATACATTTTGTTGTAAGATGCCAGGCTCGCGTTGCAATTACGGTGCCGTGGACTGAAGCGGAATCCGGGACGTTTTCAGCGTTGAAGGTATTAAGATGTCCGTAGGCGGTCAAAAGGTGCGCAAGTTCGAACGTATAAATGGGCCCGCCCGACGGACATCATGCCTCTGTTGTCCTGTGTTAAAGAAATTAAGCTTTCAGCTTTAAGCAATCACAGGTCGTTGGTCAGCGATAGAAATCTCAGCTTCGGATTCTGACGATGCCCGACGGACCAAACTTTTAAATGGAAATTAGGCACCGCTTCTATGTTACACGATGTTTTCGGCGGTCGTCCGAAATCCCTACTACCTGAGCGGTGAACAAAGTCAATCCGTAATCATCACTATTGTAAAAAATAACGCAACCGACGCAGACAGTATTGCAATAATGATATTAACTGCTTTCATCCTGACAGATAATAAATTTATAATGGCGGCCGCCAGCGGAATGCCGATAAGAATTGCTGCCTTAATGGTGACCCGTAGCCAGAAAGGCCATGGGGAACCAGATGATACAGGAACATTCAATACATCCTGCAACAGCCGATGAAGAAAAAGTAGAAACGGAATAAGCAATAAGAAAAAAGAAAGCCTTGCCGAATTCTTTGAAGTCAAGGTAGAAGGCGTCAAATTCTGAAACTGGGATGATTGCCGATGGCTCATATGTTTAACTGTTGATGTCCTTATATGCCTTCTTTTGGCCAGTACGAAAATAGCAGTTACATAAGTCGCTTATCGCAGCTTTAAGAGGCAATGCCCCCGCATTTTTTTCTGTACTTGGCTATTGCTTTGAACTTCAGGCAGGGAAAACTCCGCCTTATCGGTGGATTCACAGTTAAGTTAATGAAATTAGGTGAAGGCTCCTATAAACATCCGTTCTCGGCGTGACCCAGTCTACATGTTGAGTCATGCGGAATCCAAAGGTGGCCTTTCTGTTAGAGCCATATAGTGAGACAGGTTGAGAGAGCAACAACTACGACGCCCCATTAAAAAGAGAAACGGATCGTTCGTACAGTCTATTGTGCTGGCGTGAAGCCTATCAAAAATTTTCTGAACGATTCCACGAAACCAAAACTGTGATGCCCGGTCTTCCTACGTACCTTCCTAATCTGCGCATCTATTTACGATCAGCAATTGATGGGAATCAAACAGCTGCGATGGGACTATTTCAAGTGATTGTGGAACCACTTGGTTAAAAAACGAGGTTGAAAAATTGCTCTGGCAAAACTGCATTAACGCGACGATAAGGTATCAAGTTCGGACGTGCGTCGGGGCGAATTCTCGAACGCGGGGAATAAGATCTTGCGTTGCGTGGATTCTATCGAACTGTGCCGATAGTGATTTATGTCCAGGTTGCTCAGCCTGTATGCAGGATTTATATGAAGTTAAGAAGCACACGCCAACCTTATTACCTTCGTAGAAAAAACGACGCCCATTTTCTAACCTTATTACCTTCTTAACCTGCACTTTAGTATGACCTGCAATCGCCAAGACCCTGCGCTTTCGTTTCATGTGTTTGCACACTAATGGAACATGACTGTCAATCACTCTGAACGAACCCTATGACCTTTAATCTGTACAATATCTATCATCGCTCCTTGCAGGAGA
>Ga0307416_100001559_pt1 | contig 12548 bp, 12 predicted proteins | sample DK1Cmetagenome_2_FD_203821 | JGI IMG/M metagenome (GOLD analysis project Ga0307416, IMG submission 203821) | Maize rhizosphere microbial communities from greenhouse at UC Davis, California, United States - DK15-C-3 | ecosystem: Host-associated > Plants > Roots > Rhizosphere > Soil | place...
AGCGATCACGGCAGCCGGGGAGCGTCGATGAGTCTTCGCGACAAGTACTGCATCGTGGGTGTGGGCGAGACGGAGTATTCACGCGGATCGGGCCGCTCGACCCGCGCGATGGCGGTGGAGGCGGTCCGCAAGGCCATTCTCGACGCCGGCCTGAAGGCGAGCGACGTCGACGGCATGCTCGACTACCAGGGCGGCGACTCGACGCTGGCCCCGCACGTGGCGCCGGATCTCGGGATCCGCCTGAACTTCTACATGGACGTGATGGGCGGGGGCTCCTCCACCGAGGCGCTGGTCGGTCTCGCCATGGGCGCGATCGAGGCCGGCATGTGCAAGACGGTGGCGATCTACCGCTCGATGAACGGCTACTCCGAGTTCCGCATCGGCGGCACCGGCGCCCGCGCCGCCCAGCCCGTGCGCGGCCTCGACCTGGCCCAGGTGCCGTACGGCATGCGCAGCGCCGGCCAGAACTTCGCGCCGACGTTCATGCGCCACATGTACGACTACGGCACGACCTCCGAGCAGGTCGCCCACGTGAAGGTCGCCCACAGCAAGCACGCCTCGCAGAACCCCAAGGCGCTCCTCAAGGAGCGGGTGACGGTGCAGGACGTCGTCAACTCGCGCTGGATCTGCAAGCCGCTGCACCTGCTCGACTGCTGCCTGGAGACCGACAACGCCACCTGCATCATCGTGACCTCGGCCGAGCGCGCGCGGGACTGCCGCCACCGGCCGGCGCACATCATGGGCGTGGCCGGGCGCGTGTCGAAGCCGCGGCTGGACTTCCACTGGGCCCACGGCCCCATCAGCCGCGTGGCCGGTTACTACGCGAAGGACATCGTCTTCCCGCAGGCGGGCATCGGCCCCGACGACGTCAACGTGACCGGATCGTACGACGCCTTCACGTTCACGACGATGCTGCAGCTGGAAGAGTATGGGTTCTGCAAGAAGGGCGAGGGCGGCGCGTATGTGTCGAGCGGCATCATCGAGCTCGGCGGCAAGCGCCCCAACAACACCTCCGGCGGCCACCTCTGCGAGGGCTACACGCACGGCATGTCGATGGTGATCGAGAACGTGCGCCAGCTCCGCGGCACCGTCGACGACTACTGCCCGAAGGGGACGGAGGGCGTGCACACCTACGACTACTCGCCCGGCCGCTGCCGGCAGGTGAAGGACGCCCAGATCACGATGAATCTCGGATGGGCCATGCCGCCGCTCGGCAGCGCGCTCATCATGCGGAGGGCCTGACCGTGCCCCAGCCGGTGACCTATCGCGGGATGTCGCTGGTGGTACCCGACAACGACAGCGAGTGGAACGAGTACTTCGGGCTGGCGCGCCAGCACAAGCTGATGGTGCGGGCGTGCAAGGCCTGTGGGCTGATGCGCTATCCCCCCACGCACGCCTGTCCGTGGTGCATGGACCTCGGCTGGACGTGGACGGAAGTGAGCGGCAGGGGCACCATCCACTCCTACGAGATCGTCATGCACGCAATCCAGCCCGGCTTCAAGGACGCCACGCCCTATGCGGTGGTGCTGGTCGAGCTCGACGAACAGCGCGGTCAGCCGACGCCCGACGAGGCGCTGCGCATCATCAGCAACCTCGTGAAGCCCGACTTCACGATGGAGGCCGAGGAGAAGGTGGCGATCGGCAAGCGCGTGCGGGTCGTCTTCCAGGACCTCGCCGACCACTTCGCGCTGCCCCAGTTCACCCTCACCGAGGAGCCGCCCCAGGGCCGTGTCTGGCGGCTGTAGTCAGGCCCCGTCCGGGGACCGTCCGGCGCCCAACTCGTCGGCCTGGCGCCGGCGCGCCTCGGCGAGCGCGTCGGCGCCCGGCGCCTGCATCAGCTCGTAGAGGCGCTCGGCGGCGAGCACGGGCGGGATGAGCACGTAGTCGGCGCCCTCGGCGTAGAGCCGCTCCGCGGCCTTCAGCGTGTCCGCCGTCACGATGACGCGCGCGCCGGGCGCCAGGCCGCGGGCCTGGCGGAGCAGGCGGAGGTTGTCGGTCCCCTGCAGGAACCAGTCGGAGATGCTCGACACCACGACCTGCGCGTGCTCGATGCCCGCGTGGCGCAGCGTCTCCGGATTGCCCACGTCCCCGTAGTGGCACTCCACGCCGGCGGCCTGGAGCTGCTCCAGCGTCTCCGGGTTGAAGTCGACCGCGACGATCCGCCGCTTCATCGCCGCGTGCTCGCGCTCGAGGTGGCGCAGGAACGCGAGGCCCTCGCGCGAGACCCCGAGCAGGAAGATGTCGTGCGGGCCGGCGCCCGCCGCCTCGGCCGCGACCGCCGAGGGGCGTCGCCCCAGCCAGCGGGGCGCGCCGGTGACCGCGATCACGCGCGCCAGCGCCGAGGCCAGCGCGTGGTTCCAGCGGATCGCGTAGGTCGAGACGACCGCGGTGATCAGGAGCGTGTAGAGCACCAGCGAGACGAGCGTCGGGCTCACGTGACCCAGCGTCAGGCCGAGCGACACGATCACGAGCGAGAACTCGCTCATCTGGCTCAGGTTGATGGCGACGACGCCGGCCGTGCGCGTGTCCAGGCGCAGCAGCGCGAAGATCGGCAGCATCGCGACCAGGCGGCTGGCCAGCACGAAGGCCGCCACCAGCCCGGCCAGCAGCAACAGGCGGCCCGACGGCGCGGGCACCTTGAGCCCGAGGGCGACGAAGAACAGCGTCACGAAGAAGTCGCGGACGCCCGACAGCCGCGTGATGACCTCGGTGCCGTAGGGGAAGGCCGCGATCACCATGCCGGCGATGAGGGCGCCCATCTCGCGCGAGAGGCCGACCCCGCCGGCGATGCCGCTGAGCAGGAAGCACCAGGCGATCGCGGTCACCAGCAAGAGCTCCTGCGAGCGGGCCACCGACCGGAAGAGCGCCGGCAGCACGAACCGCGACAGCAGGGCCGCGCCGGCCACCAGCGCCGCCCCGGCGCCGAGCGCGGCCAGCAGCGCCGCCGGCCGCAGCGCGTGCAGGCTCGGCTGCAGCGCCAGGAACCCGATCGCCCAGAGATCCTGGAAGACGAGCACGCCGAGCGTGATCCGGCCCGCCAGCGTGCCCATCTCGAACTTGTCGAACAGGAGCTTCACCACGATCAGCGTCGAGGACAGGCTCGCCGCCACCGCCAGGTAGACGCGGTCGAAGCGACCGCCGGTGTCGGCCGCCAGCCCGCCCAGCACCGCCCACCCGATCGCCACGCACAGCGGGAACTGCAGGAGGCCGCTGAGCACGATCGTCCGCCCGGCCTGGGCCAGCGCCGGCACGTTGATCTCGAGGCCGATGATGAACAGCAGGAAGATCAGCCCCATCTCGGAGATCAGCTCGATGCTCGCCTCGTCGGCGACGAGCCCCAGGCCGAGGTGAGGCCCGAGCGCTGCGCCCGCCACGATGTAGCCGAGGATCAGTGGCTGGCGCACCGCCCGCGCGAGCAGGGCAAAGCCCGCCGCCGCCACGATGCTGACGCCGATGGCGGTGAGGACGTCGGCGTGCGGCGCGGCCGTCACGGGCGGTCCCCGGCGCCGAGCGCTCGTAACGCCTCGCGCGCCAGCGCGGAGTCCGGCTGCTCGGCGAGCAGCCGGCGGTACTCCGCGATCGCCTCCGCGCGTCGGCCCAGCGCCTCGAGCGCCTTGGCCAGGTTGAAGCGCGCCTCGACGGTCGGCGTGCGCTCGAGCGCGGCCCGGGCCGCGTCGTGGGCCTCGGCCGGCTTGCCGAGCTGCAGGTAGGCGGCGGCGAGGTTGGAGGCGGCCAGCGCCTGCGCGCGGTCGGCACCGTGCCACTGCGCGCTCACCGCCGCGCGGAGCGGCTCGATCGCCTCGGCCGGGCGCTTCTGGGCCAGCGCGACGTAGCCGAGCTGCGCGCGCGTGAAGCCGAAGCGCGGGTACAGCGCCGCGCCGCGCTCGGCGTAGCCGCGCGCCCGGTCGGGGTCGTTCAGGCTCAGGGCGGCGTTGGCCGCGTCGGCGTAGAAGTAGGCGTTGTTCGGGTCCATGACCAGCGCGCGGTCGAATGCGGCGTACGCCGGCGCCGCCGATGCCCCGGGGTCGCGGGCGAGGTCGCCGAGCACGCGCGCGAGATTGGCGTGATTGTAGGCATTCGCGGGCACGAGCGCGATGGCGCGCTCGTAGGCGGTGCGCGCCCGCTCGAGCGCGCTGCGGCGCGCCGTCCCGTCCGCCGTCGCGCGCGCCTGCGCGTGCGCGGCCGCGCCGAGCTTGACCCAGTAGAGCTCGTTGACCGGGTCCAGGCGGGTCGCGCGCTCCAGGCGCTCGACGGCCGTCGTCGGCATCACCGGGGTCAGCCGCACGCCTTCCTGGGCGGCCCACGCCGCCGCGAGCGGCCGCAGCACCAGGCCGACGAGCAGCGCCGCGGCCACCGCGACGGCCGCGGCGGTCGCCAGCGAGCCCGCCGACGTCGAACCGCCGGCGGCGCGCGCGCGAGCCGCGACCAGCGCGGGCTCGGGCGCCGCGCCGATCCAGGCGACGCCCGCCGCGGCGAGCAGCGCGAGGAGCACCAGCGCGGTGCCGCCCACGCGGGCGGGCTCGTCCAGCAGCGGCCCGGTCGCGACGTTGTGCGCGAGCAGCGCGGGAGCCAGGAGGACGACCGCGCCCAGCGACGCCAGGAGCGCGCCGGGGCTGTCGGGCGACGGCCGAGGGACGGCGGCCGGCCGCCCCAGCCGCGAGAGCAGCGCGGCCTGGGTGACGGCCAGCGTGCCGCAGCCGGCCACCGTGAAGCTGAAGAGATCCTGCACGGCGAACGCGGCGAGCCCAGCCGCCAGCGCGACGACGAGCAGCCGGTCCTCGCTCTGCTGCAGCGCCCGGCGCACGGCGAGCAGCACCCCGGCGAGGACGACCAGCATCGCCAGCCCGCCGACCACGCCCTGCGTGGCGAGGAGATTCAGTGCCTCGTTGTGCGCGCGCGTGGGGCTCGCGTTCCACTCGATGGTCCAGTAGGCGGCGGTCCGCTGGTCGGCGAACGCGATCTGGAAGGTGTCGAGACCGCTGCCGGCGATCGGGTGGTCGCGGAAGATCCCCCACGCCGCCTGCCAGATGTGCTGGCGGCCGGCCGAGTCGCCGAACTGGCGCACGCGCTGGGCCAGCCCGGCGAGCACGACGCCGCCGGTGCCGGCGGGCAGCAGCGCGAGCGCGGCCACCGCCGCCACGGCGCCGCCTGCCACCACGCCGGCGGCGGCGAGCGTCCGCCGCTCGCCCGCGGCCAGTGCGCCCACGACGAGGACGAGCGCGGCGGCGGCCAGGGCGAGCCAGGCGCCGCGCGACACCGTCACGGCGGTCGCCGCGAGCGAGGCGACCGCGATCGCGCCCAGCCCGCCCGCGGCCCAGCGCCGGCCCTTCCGCCAGGCGCGCGCGTGGGCGTAGACGACGAGCGGCAGCGCCATCACCAGGAAGGCCGACAGGAAGTTGGGGTGGCCCATCGTCGCGAACGGGCGCACGAAGCCGCCGAGGTCGCTCACCCGCCCGTAGCGGATCGGGTCGAGGCCGGCGAGCTGGACGAGCGCGTAGACGGACGCCACGGCGGCCCCGACGACGGAGGCCAGCAGCAGGCGGCGCGCGTCCTCGGCCGTCTCGCAGAGCGCGCGCGTGGTGAAGAAGAGGACGGCGTAGGCGAGCAGCGTCGGGAGCCCGAAGTAGCTCTCGTGCGCGCCCAGCAGCGAGGTCCACGGGCTGCGCGAGAGCACGGTGGAGACGAGCGCGGAGCCGAGCAGGAGCACCACGCCGAGCCCGAGCGGCTCGCGCGCCAGCCCGCGCGGCGCCAGCGCGCGAGGCGCCAGCGCCCCGAGCACGATGGCCGCTGCCACCAGCAGCGCGACCTTGGTGTGCTCGAACGCTTCCATCGTCCAGCGGGAGAAGAGCAGCGGCGACAGCGCAAGATGGACGAAGAGCACCGCGCGGCCCGCCGTCCCGGGCCACCCCCGCTCGGCGACGTGGCCGCCGCGCCCGGCGGCGCGGCGGCCCTCCCGCGGACGGACTATCGCGTCAGCCTCGCCAGGATCTCGTCGAACGCCTTGTCGGCCAGGGCCCTGACCTCCTCACGGGTCAACGGCTGGATGGGATGCGCGACCACCACCGTCTTGTAGGCGTCGGCGCCGAGCGCCGAGGCCTGGGCGATCGCCGCCCGCACGAACTCGGCCGAGATGACCGTCGCCACCGGAATGCCGTGATCCTCGAAGAACACGCCGTCGTGCACACTGCACGTTGTGCAGGACCCTCAGTCGGCGAGCGCCTCGATGACCACGTCGGTGGCGCCGACGATCTCCTGGCGCAGCGAGTCCGGAGCCGGCCGCGCGAAGGTCGGCTTCTTCTTCCGCACGATGGCCTTGGCCTGTGTCCGCTCGCGCAGCAACTCCTCCAGCCGGTCGAGCAGGTGGTCGCCCTTGGCCTTGGAGATGTCGAGCAGCGTCACCACCTTGCCGTCGAGGCTCGACGGCCGGGTTGCGGTCCGCCGCGGCACGGCGACGGAGTCGGTCGGATCGAGATAGTCGTCGGTCATCGGATTCTCCTCAGCACGAGGTTGGAGCCCTTCGAGAAGGACCAGCCGGCCACGACGGCCGAGATGCGGCCGGCGCTGCCGCCGGCCACGACGATCTTGAGGTGCTCCGGCGCCCGGAACTTCGGGATGAGCGTCGGATCGTGCGCGGGGTCGGCGAACTTGCGTAGCACGTGGTCGGGCAGGCCCTCGCCCCCGTCGATGCCGGGCACCAGCGCGCTCACCGGCTTGCGCAGGCGATCGAACAGGAAGCCCTGCACGTCGGCCTTGCTCCAGCCCTCGTCCCGCAGGACGGTCGCGTGGCCCGGGCAGAGCACCACCAGCGAGTCGCCCCAGTGGGTCATCTTGTGGTGCTCGAGCACGGCCAGGCTGGCGGCGATCGTCGAGAGCAGGTCCGGCGCGGTGCGGCTGCGCTGGTCGTAGACGGTCAGCGGCGCGTCGGCCGCGAGGAGCGCGACCGTGTCATCGGTGGCCGCGAAGCCGTGCTCGACCGCCAGCGATGGCCACGGGCTCGCCTCCTCCCGCTCGCCGATGCAGTAGGTGTAGCGACCCGGGTGGGCCAGCGTGGACATGCTGACCTCGCCCGGCGTGGCACCGCCCAGGTTCACGCACACCAGGCGCAGGGCGCGGCCGATGGTCGCGTTGGCGCGCCAGCCGGGCCCGAACACGCCCGCCCCGCAGTTGACGTCGAGCCGGTGGCGGATCGGCCCGTTGATGATGATCAGCGGCGCCGGCGCGTTGGTCGTCGCCAGCACGCCGTGCAGGTCGAACGCCTCGTCGCAGACCGCGTCCACCGCGGCGATGACCACCGGCAGGTACTCGGGTAGGCAGCCCGCCATCACGGCGTTGATGGCGATCTTCTCGACGGTCGCGCGCCCGAAGTTCGGCGGCACCAGCGCGATGAGCTCGTCGGCCGCACGCCCGCTCGCCTCGATCGCCCGCGCAACCCGCTCGCGCGTCGGCGGCACGACCGGCAGGCCGTCGGTGACGCCGCGAGCGAAGAAGGCGTCTATTGCATCGAACCCATCGCCGACGGATAGATGCGCGGGTGGCCTGGCCTCGGTGCGGCGTGGATCCGACACGTCCTGTCGATCCGCGAGGTTCGATTGGCGCGGCTCCGACACGCGCGACTTCGCGCGGGGTTGGGAGCGGCGGGCGGTGGTGCGGGCCGGGCGGGTCGGCATCGCGCAGAGGCTAACACAGGCGGGTATGCTGATCGTATGCGGCAGGTGGTGGTGGCGGTGCTCGTCGTGGTGCTGGTGGGGTGCGCGGGACGGCCGGCGGCGATCGATCTGGGGGCGTGGCAGGCGCCGCTCGGGCGCGAGCATCCGCTGACCGGGAAGATCTGGGACACGCGGGCCGGCCGCTTCGTCTCGTCCGACGCGCTGGTCGCGGCGCTGGCGGGGTCGCGGTACGTGCTGCTGGGCGAGCGACACGACAATCCCGATCACCACCGCGTGCAGGCGGCGCTCGTGCGCGCCCTGCTCGCCGCCGGGCGGCGGCCGGCCGTCGCCTTCGAGATGTTCACGCCCGACGACGCGCCGGCGATGGCGCGCCACCTCGCGGCGGCGCCGCGCGACGCCGCCGGGCTCGGCGAGGCAGTCAACTGGAAGCGCTCCGGCTGGCCAGACTGGGCGCACTACCAGCCGATCGCGCAGGCGGCGCTCGACGCGGGCGTGCCCGTCGTCGCCGCCAACCTGCCGCCGGCCACCGCGCGCGCGCTGGCCCGCGGCAACCGCGCGGCGCTGCCCGAGACGCTCGCGGCGCGCTACGACCTCGATCGACCGCTGCCGGGCGGCGCCCAGGCCGCGCTCACCGCCGAGATCGATCGCGCGCATTGTGGCTTCATCCCCGCCGACCGCCTGGGCGGCATGGTGCTGGCGCAGCGCGCGCGGGACGCGACGCTGGCCGAGAGCATGATCGGCGCGGCGCAGGACGGAGCGGTCCTCATCGCCGGCGCCGGCCACGTCCGCGACGACCGCGGCGTCCCGCTCTACCTGCGCGCCCGCGCCCCCGACGCCTCGATCGCCACGGTGGCGCCGATGGAGGTGCGCGAGGGGTGGACGCGGCCGGCGCAGTACGGGGGGACCTACGACAACGAACGGCTGCCGTTCGACTGGGTGTGGTTCACGCCCCGCATGGACGAGGGCGACCCGTGCGCGAAGCTGCGGCCGCCGACGGTCCCCCCGAAGAGTGAGCGCTACCCGCGGCAGGCGCGGAAGTTGGCGTAGTCTCCCGCGGCGGTGGACTTCGTGTCGTCGGCGTCGGTGAGGACCGCGATGCCGCCCGGCTTCGGCGTCCCGGACTCCTTGAAGGCCGTCTTCCAGTGGTCCCGGACGTTGACGCGCTCCTCGACCCAGGCATCCCGGGACGCCGGGGTGCCGGTCCGGAGCACGCGGACCTGGGTGAGGCCGGCGTTGGAGGACAGCCGGGTGCCGGCCGGCGCCTTCTCGCTCCAGACGTACTTCACGGCCTTCGGCCCGCGGACCTTGGAGTGCGGCACCCCCATGTAGACGGCCAGCGCGCTGTCATTGGTGGACGGCTCTCGCTCGTCGGCGCCGCGGGGCAGCTCGCGCGGCCGCCAGGACCACGCGAGGACCGGGTGCGTGTCGAGGTTCCAGTCCGGCGTCTCGCGCGCGGCCTGGACGCCGAGCCCCTTGGACACGGCGCGCAGGAAGCGCCGGCCACCCTCCTCGGCCACCGTGTAGACCCGCTTGCCCTCGTCCTTGCGGACCTCCCAGCCGGTGGGGAACTCGCCGGCCTTGGAGGCCGAGAAGTCGTCGAGCACGACGCACTGATCGGCGGCGGCGGACGGCGCGGAGGGCACGGCCTGCGCGAAGGCGAGGCCGGCGGCGGCGACGAGCGACAGGAGGACGAGGGCACGCACACCCTCGATCGTGAGCAAGCGCCGGGCCAGTGGCCTGGGCGCCCCCAACCCCTAGCGGCCCCGGCGCCACCACTGGTGCACGAGGTTGTCCACCACCTCGCCGAGCTGGCCGATCGTGCGGCACTCGCGCACGATGTCGCAGGCCGGCGCGTACAGCGGCATCACGCTGTCGCCGATGCCCCAGCCCCACTGGCCCTCGGGGTTGAGCCAGATGATGCCCTTCACGCGCTCGCGGATCTGCCGGAGCGCCCACGCCTGCGGATCGTTGTAGTTGTTCCGGGCGTCGCCGAGGAGGAGGATCGTCGTCTTGCGGTCGAGCGACTCCAGCTCGGTGCTGGCGAAGCGGCTGAAGGCGTAGCCGAAGTCCGAGCGGCAGTGGTAGTCGACGGGCGCGCCCTTGAGCGCCCAGTCGATGGCGCGCTCGACCGGGTAGTTCGCGAAGCCCTGCGTGACCTCGGCGATCTCCGACACGAACACGTAGGACCGCACGCGGCTGAAGCACTCCTGCAGGCTCCACACGAGCTGCAGCATGAAGCGGGAGGCATTGCGCACCGAGTCCGACACGTCGCAGATGGTGACGAGCTTGGGCTTCTCGCGGTGCCGCCGCTTGAGGAAGATCTCCATCGGCACGCCGTCGTAGGAGAGGCTCTTGCGCATCGTCTTCCGCGAGTCGATGCGACCCTTCTGCTCCTGACGCTGCCGCAGGGCCAGCGCGTCCTTGATCCGCCGGGCCAGCTTGGCCACGACGTTCTTCATCTGCGCGACCTCGTCGGGCGTCAGCGCGAAGAGCGGCTTGTCGGACAGCACCTCGCGCGTGAGCTTCTCCCCCGCCCGGTAGGCGCGGCGCTCCAGCTCCCGCTGGACGTGCTGGCGGATCATGCGGCGGAATGCCTCCAGCCGCAGCTCGAGGTAATTGCGGATGCGCGCGAGCTGCCCCGGGTCCAGGCCGCGGGCCTCCAGCGCCTGCATGATCTTCTCGATGTCCTGCTCGATCGCCGACCAGTCGAACGTGTCCGAGATGCGGCGGCTGAAGAAGCCGACCTGCAGGAAGTACATCAGCCGCTCGAGGCCCGCATTCTGAGCGCCGCCGCGGATGGCCATCTCCATCTCGCTGCCCTGCCCGCGCATGAGCAGCTCGGTCAGCTCGTCGAGGTCGAGGTTCTCCTGGTCGAGCAGCCGGTCGAGCTGGTCCTGCACCCGGGGGTCCTCGGGGCCGAGCGCCTTCTTGAGCCCCTCGCCGAGCGCCTCCAGATCGAGGAAGTAGAGGTTGAAGATCCGCTCGAACGTCTCGTGGTCGCGCGCCTCCTTGACCAGCGTGGCCGCCAGCGTGGACTTGAAGGTCTCGCGATCGCCAACCCCGACCTCGGCACTGGCCGCCAGCGCGTCGAGTGCCTCCGCCGTGGAGATGCGGAGCTCCGCGCGCCGGAGGTCGCCGATGAACTCGAGGATGCGCTCTTCCACGTTACGTGGTGGTCTCGGCCAGGACCTTGTCGAGGGCGCCCTTCACGCGCTCGAGGTCCTTCTCGTACTTCACCAGCATGGTGAGGGTGGACTCGACCAGGACCGGATCGAGCGCCTTGGCGTTGAGGATCACCAGCGAGCGCGCCCAGTCGATCGACTCCGACACGGACGGCGGCTTGCGCAGGTCGAGCGTGCGGATCTTCTGCACGGCGGCCACGACCGCCCGGGTGAGCCGCTCGGGCGCCTCCGGCACCTTGAGCCGGATGATCTCCAGCTCGTCGCCCGGCGCCGGGAAATCGATGAACAGGTGCAGGCAGCGGCGCTTGAGCCCGTCGCTGAGCTCGCGAGCGTTGTTCGACGTCAGCACGACCAGCGGCACGTGCTTGGCCTTGATCGTGCCCAGCTCGGGCACGGACACCTGGAAGTCGGAGAGGACCTCCAGCAGGAAGGCTTCGAACTCCGGCTCGGCCTTGTCGATCTCGTCCACCAGCAGCACGACGGGGTCCTCCGACCGGATCGCCTGCAGCAGCGGGCGCGGCGACAGGAAGCGGTAGGAGAAGAAGGCGTCGTCCTGCCCGGCGATGCGCGACACCGCGTCCGGCAGCGACGGCGCGTCGGCGATCAGCTCGCCGATGCGCTCGCGCAGCAGCTGCGTGTAGAGGAGCTGCTTGGCGTACTTCCACTCGTAGAGCGCCTTGCCCTCGTCGAGCCCCTCGTAGCACTGCAGCCGGATGAGACCGCGCCCGGTGACATCCGACAGCGTCTTGGCCAGCTCCGTCTTGCCCACGCCCGCCGGGCCTTCGATGAGCACCGGCCGCCCCATCCGCGCGGCCAGGAACACGACGGTGGCGATGCGACGGTTGGCGATGTAGCGCGCGTTCTTGAACCGGGTCTGGACCTCCTCCACGGACTCGAACATGCAGGCTCCTCTGTCGGACGAAGTGAATGCCCGTTCATTGTACTCGACGCGACGGTCAGCGGCTGCGGGCGCCGCCGCCACGGATCATGCGGTCGCGGATCTCGTCCTGCGTGCGCTCGGGGGGCGGACTCTCCGTCGGCGGCGCGGGCGAGCCACGGAGGAAGTCCATGACGCGCCCGCCGAGGCCCTTCTTCTCCTCGGGTGGGGCCGTCGCGGCCGGAGCGGGCGTGACCGGCGCCGGCGTGGCGGGCGCTGCCTCACGCGCGTCGGGCGGCGGCGCCGGCCGCGGGGCGTCGCCGGGCGCCGGCGTCGCGCGCGCGGCGTCGGGCCAGAGCGCGGCGACGTCCTGAACGAGCAGGTCCGGCTCCACGCGCGCGTCCCCGGCGATCTCGCCCCACGGCGCCCCGGTGCGGCGGGCGGCGAAGACCTTCTCGAGTGGATGGCCGCCGCGCGTGGCGATGCGGTGTGAGAGGAAGACGTCACCCCAGCTCAGCCGCGAGCTCCCGCGCGCGGCGCGCAGGGCGTCCGGTGTCGTACCCAGGAACTGGGCCATGCGCTCCACCGCGCCGGTCTCCGCGGGGGGCGCCGTCGCGCGATCGACGGCTGCGGCCACCGCGTCGAGGCGATCCTGGGCGGCGGCGGGCACGGCGCCGAGCACGACGACGAGCAGCGCGAGCACGATCGACTTCACATCAGCCTCCTGCAGAGGTGTGGCACGCCCGCCGAGTATGCCGTGACCGGGGGTCGCCCGACAACCCGCCGGGCGTCAGTGGTGTAACGCACCGACACCGCGACGTC
>Ga0307416_100001560_pt1 | contig 12546 bp, 10 predicted proteins | sample DK1Cmetagenome_2_FD_203821 | JGI IMG/M metagenome (GOLD analysis project Ga0307416, IMG submission 203821) | Maize rhizosphere microbial communities from greenhouse at UC Davis, California, United States - DK15-C-3 | ecosystem: Host-associated > Plants > Roots > Rhizosphere > Soil | place...
GTGAGGCTGTCCGTGCTGGGCGGCCTGGTCTTCTTCTGCTTTTCGCTGCTGCTGGCGCGCTTCATCTGGCTGCAGGTGGTCAAGCACGGCGACTACATCGCCAAGGCGGAGGATAACCGCATCGCAGTGGTGCCGATCGTCCCCAACCGCGGCCTGATCCTTGATCGCAAAGGCGTTGTGCTGGCGCGTAACTACTCCGCCTTTACGCTGGAGATCACGCCGTCCAAGCTGCGCATACCGCTGGAGGCGATGATCGATGAACTGGCGACAGTGGTGGAAGTGACGCCCAAGGACCGGCGCCGCTTCAAGAAGCTGCTGGAGGAATCGAAGAGCTTCACCAGCGTGCCCCTGCGCACCCGCCTGACCGACGAGGAAGTGGCGCGCTTCACGGCCAACCGCTTCCGCTATCCCGGCGTGGAAATCCAGGCCCGCCTGTTCCGCCAGTACCCGCTGGGCGAGGTGGCCTCGCACGTGATCGGCTACATCGGCCGCATCAACCAGGCCGAAGCCAAGGCGCTGGAAGGCGCCGAAGACGCCGCCAACTACAATGGCACCGAGCATATCGGCAAGGAAGGCCTGGAGAAGAGCTACGAGCGCCACCTGCACGGCACCACCGGCTACGAAGAAGTGGAAGTGACCGCTGGCGGCCGCGCCATCCGCACGCTGTCGCGCACTCCGGCCACGCCCGGCGCCAACCTGATCCTCTCGATCGACATCGAGCTGCAGAAGATCGCCGAAGAAGCCTTTGGCGAATGGCGCGGCGCGCTGGTCGCGATCGAGCCAAGCACCGGCGACGTGCTGGCCTACGTGTCGCGGCCCGGCTATGACCCGAACCTGTTCGTGGACGGCATCGACACGCAAAGCTGGAACGAACTGAATACTTCGCTCGACAGACCGTTGATGAACCGCCCGCTGTCCGGCCTGTACGCGCCGGGTTCGACGTTCAAGCCCTTCATGGCGCTGGCGGCGCTGGAAACCGGCAAGCGCACCACCAGCCAGGCGATCTCCGACCCCGGCTACTTCTACCTCGGCAACCACAAGTTCCGCGACGACGTGGTGAACGGCCATGGCATGGTCGACATGCGCAAGTCCATCGTAGTGTCCTGCAACACCTACTATTATGTCCTGGGCCGGGACATGGGCATTGACCTGATCCATGACTTCATGAAGCCGTTCGGCTTCGGCCAACTGACCGGCATCGACCTGGAAAACGAGAAGAAGGGTGTGCTGCCGTCGCAGGAATGGAAACGCAACCGCTACAAGAGCAATCCGCGGGCCGGCAAATGGGTTGGCGGCGATACGATTTCCGTCTCCAACGGTTCGGGCTACAACAATTACACGCCGCTGCAGGTGGCGCACGCGGTGGCCAACCTGGCCAACGACGGCGTGGTCATGAAGCCCCACCTGGTCAAGATCATCGAAGACGGCGGCACGCGCAAGCGCTCGCTGACCGTGCCGAAGGAAAGCTACCGCATTCCGCTCAAGCAGGAGAACGTGGACTTCATCAAGGACGCGATGGTTGGCGTGACCACCGTGCCTGGCGCCACCGGCTACCGCGCCTTCCAGGGCGCTGGCTATACGGTTGGCGGCAAGACCGGTACCGCGCAGGTGGTGGCGATCAAGGCCAACGAAAAATACAACGCGTCCAAACTGGCGGAACGCCTGCGCGACAACGCGTGGTTTACCGCCTTCGCACCGGCCGACAAGCCGAAGATCGCGCTCGCGCTGATTGTTGAGAATGCCGGTTTCGGCGGCGTGCATGCCGCGCCGATCGCTCGCAAGGTGCTGGACTACTGGCTGCTTGGCAAACGCCCGACCGAGAAGGAAACCACCAAGGTGCCGAAGGAAGACGCCGAGATCCTGGCGCCGATTGAAGACCCTGAGCTGGAAGAAGCGGTCTCCCAAATCAATGAACAGAAGGCGGCTGCGCAAGGCCAGGCCCAGCCGGGCGCTCCCGCCCCGGCGCCAGCGCCGGGAGCCGAGCAGAAGCCGCCAGTCGGCCCGCCGCGCAAGAGAGAGTAAGGAGGCACCATGCCGATCAATGAACGGCGCTCGCTGTGGCGCCGCATGCGACCATATGTGACAGTATTCGACGGCCCGTTGATGCTGATCATCCTGCTGTTGCTGGGCACCAGCCTGGCAACGCTGTATTCGGCCAGCATCGGCATCCCAGGCAAGATTGAGGACCAGCTGCGCAATATCACCATGTCCTTCCTCGTGATGTGGATAGTCGCCAATATCTCGCCGCAGAACATGATGCGCATCGCAGTGCCGGCCTACGTGGTCACGGTGTCGCTCCTGATCGCGGTCGCCTTGTTCGGCACGATCAAGCTCGGCGCACGGCGCTGGCTCAACCTTGGCTTCGGCCAGATCCAGCCGTCCGAGTTTGCCAAGATCGCGGTACCGCTGATGCTGGCCTGGTATTTCCAGCACCGCCAGGGCCAGTTGCGCTGGACCGCCTACGCGCTGGGCGCGGCGCTGCTGATGGTGCCGGTGTTCCTGATTGCGCGCCAGCCCGACCTCGGCACGGCGCTGCTGGTCGTGGCGGCAGGCTTCTGCGTGATCTTCCTGGCCGGGCTGTCGTGGAAAGCGATCGCCGTGCTGGCCGCCGCCGGTGCGGCCATGCTGCCGGTGGCATGGTCGATGCTGCACGATTACCAGCGCGAGCGCGTCATGACGCTGATCGACCCGACTTCCGATCCGCTGGGCAAGGGTTTCCACATCCTGCAGTCGGTGATCGCCATCGGTTCCGGCGGCGTGACCGGCAAAGGCTGGATGCAGGGCACGCAGGCGCACCTGGAATTCATCCCTGAGCGCACCACGGACTTCATTTTTGCGGTGTATTCGGAGGAATTTGGCCTGATGGGCAACCTGTTCCTGATGCTGCTTTACCTGCTGCTGATCGGGCGCGGCCTGATGATCGCATCCAACGCCCCCAACCTGTTTACGCGCCTGCTGGCCGGCGCCATCACAATGATCTTCTTTACCTACGCGTTCGTGAACATGGGCATGGTAAGCGGCATCCTGCCGGTAGTCGGGGTGCCGCTGCCGTTCATGAGCTATGGCGGCACGGCGCTGCTGACGCTGGGCCTGGCCTCGGGCATCCTGATGAGCATCCAGCGCCATCGAAAGCTGGTGCAGACATGATGCGCCCGATCCGCTGCCTGCCGCTCCTCGGCGCTGCGCTGCTGGCCGCCTGCGGCACCACGCAGCCGGAGTCGAAGCAGCGCAATGCTCCCACGCCGATCACGGCGCGCCAGGAACCGGGGATCCCGGTCCTGCCGGCCGCCAACTCCGGACGCGGCGCTTACTACCAGGATGACGGCCCCGGCGAAAATCCGCCGCCCGGACTGCTGGAGGTGCCGGACGCGGAAGTGCGCAGGGAGCCGATCCTGCCGCGCTCGAACCGTCCCTACAAGGTGTTCGGCAAGACCTACACGCCGCTGCCGCCGGACAAGCCGTTCACGCAGCGCGGCGCCGGCACCTGGTATGGCAAGAAATTCCATGGCCAGCGCACGTCGTCCGGCGAGATTTACGATATGTACAAGATGACGGCCGCGCATCCGACACTGCCGATTCCATCGTATGCGCAGGTGACCAACCTGAAAACCGGCAAGACAGTGGTGGTGCGCATCAACGACCGCGGACCGTTCCATTCGAAGCGCGTGATCGATGTCTCGTACACGGCGGCGCTCAAGCTTGGCCTGCTGGCCAGCGGCAGCGGCGAGCTGGAAGTGAAATTGCTGCTGCCGGACGACATTGACGCCATCATTGCCGCACGCAAGGGCGGCGCCTCGCAGCAGGCGGCGGAGCAATCGGTCTCGCCGGCGCCGGTCGCTAACGGGCCGCAGGTCATGCCGAGGGCGGCGCCGATGCTGGCCTCCAGCGACGGCGACGGTGATGGCGAACGCGAGGCCAAGGCGCAGGCCATGCTGGTGGGCGGTGCCGTTGCGCCGGGGTTCTACCTGCAACTGGGATCGTATTCGCGTGCCGACAGCGCCGCTGTGCTGCGCAATCGGGTGAATGCCACGGATGCCGGCTTCAAGCTGGACGTGCAGCAGTCGGGCAAGGTGTTCCGCGTGTTTGCCGGTCCCTATGCGAGCCGGCAGGATGCGATCGAGGCAGGCAAGGCGCTGCCATCGAGCCTGAAACTGAAGCCGATCGTGATCGAGCGCTAAAGACCGCGCCTACTTTGAGCAGGCGCGGGTTGCCTGCTCGGGGAACCTGGCGGCGATCTTTTCGATACTCGCCTTGTGGTCAAGGGTGACATCGCGGAACTGCAGCAACAGGTGCTTGTTGGCCGTGTAGCGCGGCGCAACACGGGCGCCTTCCACACCCTGCTTGGCCAGCGTGGCAAGCTGCGTCTGGGCCGCGCTCTCCGAGCGGAACACGCCCAGCGATATCCCCCATGGCAGCGGGGAGCTCTCGTTCATCACAAAGAAGGTCGTCACGCCCAGGGCGCGCAGCTCGTCGGCCTTCTGGTCCGCCGCGGCACGGCTGCCTTGCGGCGGGATGTGGACGATATAGCTGGATATTTCCTGGCCTGGCAGGTTGCGGCGCACAATCTGGCGGGCGCCCAGCTTCAATGCGGCGACGCGGTCCTCGAAGCGGCGCGCCTCCGGCGGCAGGAAGTCGCCGACTTCGACGCACACCTTGGTAACGACTTCTTCAGGCGCTGCGGGCGCTGGTTCGGCGACGGGCGCCGGGCTTGCCACTTTCTGCGCTGCTGCAGCTTCGGCCTTGTTCGCGGCGATCAGTTGCAGCTTGTCGGCGTTGAGCTGCTTCTGCAGGCGCGCAGGTTCGCGTTCGTTGCCGCTGAATTGGCCGAGATAGCCCTTGCCGTAGGCGAACAGCGCGGCATTGGCGGCAAGCAGCAGGACAAAGATAAATTTCAGCACGGGTACTCCATACAGGTCAGGCGCTGCGCAATGCGGCGTGCAAGCCAGCCATCACAATGTTTTCGATATGGCGGTGCGGTACCGGGACCGCTGGCGCGACATAGGGCGCGGCGCCGCCGGAAATAATGCATTCTACGGCCTGGTGCAGCTCGAACGCGCGCTCGATGGCGCCTGCCTGCGCTGCCAGGCAGCCGGTCAGGATCGCGTCGTCGGTGTTGTCGGCGAAACCTTCGGGCAGCCGGCTGCCTGGCTTGATCTGCGGCAGCTGGGCGGTGTTGCGGGCCAGGCTGGTGGCCATCAGGCCGAGGCCGGGCAGGATCATGCCGCCGAGGAAAGTGCCGTCGGCGGTAATGGCGTCGATCGTCGTGGCGGTGCCGCAGTTGGCAACCACGATCGCCTTGCCCGGGCACAGCGCATGGGCGCCGATGGCTGCGGCAAACCTGTCGCAGCCCAGTTGGGCGGGATTGCGGTAGGCGTTGCTCACGCCGGCGCGTTGCGCAACGGAGGCGAACCATTCAATGGCTTGCGGCGCGACCTGCAGCTGCGGCGCCGCCAGCCAGCTTGCCAGCATGCCGCGCACCGCCTGGCCGGCGACGTTGGCGATCAGCACGCGCGCGATGACCGGCTGCGCCGCCACGCTGGCTAAGGCGGCACTGAGCGCAGCCGGGAAATCTGCCGCCTCGGCGTGCATGTGGGCGCCCTGGGCAGTCCAGTCGCCAAGTGCGGCGCCCTGTGCTGCCAGCGCCCATTTGATGCGGGTATTGCCCGCGTCGATCAGGAGGTCGAAGTTCATGAGGCGAGCCTCAGCGACACGTCGCCCGACAGCACGGCCACCCGGCCCGAAGCCGTATCCAGCAGCAGGCGGCCCTGGTCGTCCACGCCGGCTGCCAGCCCTTGCTGCTGCACGGCGCCGTGGTCGAGGATGCTGACCGGCTGTCCGCGCCACGCTTGCAGCGCGTTCCAGCGCTCGGTGAAGGCGGCGAAGCCGGTATCGTCGAATTCGGCCAGCGCCGCGCACAGCCGGCTTAGCAGCTGGGCCAGCAGGGTATTGCGGTCCATCTGCGCCAGCCATGGCGCCGACGCGGTCTCGCGCCCGATGGCCGCTTCCAGTTCGTCGGGCATCAGCAGGTTCATGCCGCAGCCGACCACCGCCCAGGTGGCGCCGTCCGCGGCCGATTGCGTTTCCACCAGGATGCCGGCCAGTTTCGCACCGTCCTTCATCAGGTCGTTCGGCCACTTGAGCTGCACCGGCACGCCGAGTGCGACGAGCGTTTCCGCCAGCGCCACGCCGACGGCCAGCGGCAGACCGGCCATGCGGTGCAGCGGCGCGCGGAAGGGCCAGGCCAGCGAGAAAGTCAGCGAAGCGCCAGGGGCGGACAGCCAGCTGCGCCCGGCGCGTCCACGTCCGGCGGTCTGCGATTCGGCCACCAGTAGCAGCGGCCCATGCAGCGGCCCATGCAGCGCCGCGTCGCCGGCCGCCCGGCCGGGGGCGGGCACGCGTGCCAGCAGGTCGGCGTTCGTCGAGCCGGTTTCGGCCACGATTTCAACCTGCACATGGGAGGCGCTGTCGGCCACGCGCGAGCGGATCGCGCCTGCGTCCAGCGGCTGTGGAAGCGCGGCGCTCATGCCGACTCCTTGCGCGCCTTGTGCGGCGCGCGGGCAAACGCCATGTCATACAGCCAGTTCGGCAGCGCCGCCAGCAGGCGCGCGACCCAGCCCATCTGCCACGGAATGATGCGATAGCTGTCGCCGCGCGCAATGCTGCGCGCCGCAGCGGCGGCAAAGTCCGCCGGGTCCATCAGGAAGGGCATGGCATACGCATTCTTCTGCGTCATCGGCGTATCGATATAGCCGGGCGCGATGGTCACGACGCGAATGCCGCTGCCGCGCAACTCCACGCGCAGCGACTCGCAATAGGTCTTGACGGCCGCCTTCGACGCCGAATAGGCGCTGCCGCCCGGCAGGCCGCGCACGCCCGCCACGCTGGCAACGCCGACCAGCCGCGCAGGCGTACCCTGGGCGCGCATGGCCGCGACAAACGGTGCGAACGTGGCGACCGTGGATGTGACGTTGGTGGCGAGGATGGCGGCGAACACCGGCAAGTCCTCCGGCAGTTCAGTCCTGGTGCCGTGCGAAATGCCGGCGCTGGCAATGACGACATCGCAGCCGCCGGCGTAAGCCATGAACGCCTGCGCAGCGCTGAGCAAAGCCGCATGGTCGGTAACGTCGGCCGGGTAGGTCCGGTGCAGGGTGGGGTTGGGCAGAGACGCGGCCAGCGCGTCGAGCTGCTCGCCGCGCCGGGCCAGCAGGCCCAGGGTGCAACCCTGGCGCGCATAGTGAAGGGCCAGCGCGGCGCCGATACCGCTGGATGCCCCGGTGATGAAGACGCGCTTCAAGGGATTACTTCTTCTCCGAACGGGCCTTGGCGACCAGGAAGTCCATCACCATCAGCGCGTTGGCGTGCTGCTGCGCTTCCGGCGGCGGCACTTCGAGATTCTTGCTGGCCTCGTGCGCGGAAGTCATGTATTTGCCATCCACGAACAGCATGGGCCAGTAATCAACGCGGTAGTTGCCCATCATGGCGTCCGTGCGGCGCACCTTGGCCGCCACCTCGACGCCATTGTAGATTTCGGTAAAGCGGGCCTTGTCGATGCCGTTCCGGGCAACCCACGCCATCACCGTTTCATCGGTGCGCAGCGAGATGCGATCGACATGCATGGCGTCGAATACCTTCTGGTGGAACTTTTCCAGCAGGCCCATTGTTTCCAGGGTGAAGAACAGCATCTGCTGCGGCAGCACGGATGGGCCGCGGCTCACGTGCACGCGCTTGAAGGCGATATTGTCGCCCTGCTTTTTGACCCAGGCGGCCAGGCTCGGTTCCAGCACATTGCAGTGAGGGCAGTAGTAGGCGAAGAACTCGATCACCTCCACCTTCTTGCCTTGTTCGGCCGGTTGCGGCTCGATCAGCACGACGTATTCAGCACCGGCCACCGGAGCGGCGGGCGACGCTGCCGCGCCAATGGCAAGACCGCACAGCAGCACGGCCAGGATTTGCTTGAACAGTGTCATCGCGCCGGCACTCCTTATTTCTGGTTACGCACAACGGCCACGTCGATGCCGTTCTCGGACAGTTTGGCGCGCACCTTGTTCATCGCTTCCACCTGGGCGAAAGGACCCATGCGCACGCGGTGCAGCACGCCGGTATCGGTGCTGCGGTCGGACACGCTGGCCTCAAAGCCCAGCAGGGCCAGCTTGGCGCGGGTGTTTTCCGCATCGGCCGCTTCGCGGAAGGCGCCAGCCTGCAGGTAGTAGACGAACTTGTCCTCGCCAGGCACGGCCGGCGCAGGCGCCGCAGCCTGGGTCGGCGGGGCTGCGCTGTTGACCGGCGGCGGCACGGCGGGCGCCTGGCCCTGCGACTGGATACTGTCGACCACTTTTTGCAGTTCGTCGGCCGGCGGCGGCTTGGCCTCGCGTTCGAACTCGCTGTTGGCCTTGCGCACGGCGTCCTTGTTGCCGTACATCGGCTTGTTCGGATCTGTCGCATCGCTTGACGCCCCGGCTTCCGGCTTGCCGTTCTTGCCGCCGCTACGTTCGGTAAACGGCGTCTGGCCCTTGGTGATCATCAGCGCTACGACGACGGCGATCACCAGGCCGATGACCAGGCCAATGATGATGCCGACGAGGGTGTTGCCTTGCTGGCGTGAGCGGAAAACCATGTGATCCTTACATTTGGTTGGGAGCGGATACGCCGATCAGCGCCATGCCGTTGCGCAGCACCTGGCGGGTGGCGATCATCAGCGCCACGCGGGCCAGTTTGGTAGCTTCGTCTTCCACCAGCACTTTTTCGGCAAAGTAGAAGGAGTGCAGGGCGGCAGCCAGGTCGCGCAGGTAGAACGCCACCTGGTGCGGCCCCAGTTCGGCTTGCGCACGCGCCAGCACTTCAGGGTATTGCGCCAGCGCGGCCAGCAGGGTGGCTTCGGTCGGAGCGGTCAGCGGCGACAGGTCGACGTTGGCGACCGACGCTTCGTCGCCGCCCCAGTTGCCAAGCATGCGGCAGATGCGCGCGTGGGCGTACTGCACGTAGTAGACCGGGTTCTCGTCGCTGGTCTTGAGCGCGACGTCGACGTCGAACACGAACTCCGTGTCGGCTTTACGCGAGATCAGGAAGAAGCGCACGGCGTCGCGGCCCTTGGTGATGTCGCCGCCGCCGGACCACTCGATCAGGTCGCGCACGGTGACGTAGGAACCGGCGCGCTTGGAGATCTTGACCTCGGCGCCGTCCTTCATCACGGTGACCATCTTGTGCAGCACGTAGTCAGGGAAACCTTGCGGCACGCCCAGGCCGACGGCCTGCAGGCCAGCGCGCACGCGGGCGATGGTGCCGTGATGGTCGGAACCCTGCACGTTGATGGCCTGGGTGAAGCCGCGCTGGAACTTGACGATGTGGTAGGCGACGTCCGGCACGAAGTAGGTGTAGCCGCCGTCGGTCTTGCGCATGACGCGGTCCTTGTCGTCGCCATAGTCGGTGGTGCGCAGCCACAGGGCGCCGCCGTCTTCGTACGTATGGCCGTTGGCGATCAGCGCTTCCACGGCTTTTTCCACCTTGCCGTCGCTGTACAGCGAGGACTCGAGGTAGTAGTTGTCGAACTTGACGCCGAAAGCCTGCAGGTCGATGTCCTGCTCGTTGCGCAGGTAGGTCACCGCGAAGGCGCGGATGTTGTCGAGGTCTGCCACGTCGCCGGAGCCGGTGACCGGCTGGCTGTCGGAGGCGGAGACGGTCTTCTTCGCCAGGAAATCGGCGGCGATTTCGGCGATGTAGTCGCCGTTGTAGGCCGACTCGGGCCATTCCGCGTCGCCCGGCTTGATGCCCTTGGCGCGGCACTGCACCGAATTGGCCAGGGTCTGGATCTGGACGCCGGCGTCGTTGTAATAGAACTCGCGGGTCACCTTGGCGCCTTGCGCTTCGAACAGCGACGACAGCGCGTCGCCCAGCGCAGCCTGGCGGCCGTGGCCGACGTGCAGCGGGCCGGTCGGGTTGGCGGAGACGAACTCGATGATGACGTTCTTGCCGCTCAGGGCGTCGCTGCGGCCGAAGGCTGCGCCTTGCTGCAGCACGGCCTTGACCACGGACTGCTTGGCGGCGTCGGTAACGCGCAGGTTGATGAAGCCGGGGCCGGCGATCTCGGCCGCTGCCACCAGGGCTTTGCCTTGCGGGTTTTCCAGCAGGGCCGCGACGATCTTCTGCGCCAGTTCGCGCGGATTCAGCTTGAGCTGCTTGGCCAGCTGCATGGCGATATTGCAGGCCACGTCGCCATGGGAGGCGTCGCGCGGGCGTTCCAGCACCACGTTGGCTTTAACGTCGGAACCTTCCAGGATGGGCGCGAGGGCGGCCTGGAACAGGGAAATGATCTCTTGCTTTTGTTGGGCGAGCATGTTGTGGCTAAGCGGCGCAGGCCGCCTCTCTATGTAAACGTCGTAAAGTAAAACATTATACTTGTTTGCAAGAACGGGTAAATCTGCCATTCAGATGACCGCATTCCAACGAAAAGCGTATGATTTCCCTGTATGGCCAAGCATTTGGCCTGTGCCTTGAAGTTACTACATGCTTTCGCTGTTGTTTAAAGAGGCGCGTCAAAGGACGGGCTAAAGGCCAGCCCGCTGCTCGTTCGTGGCTTCCCCTTTGAATGAGTCTATGTGCCACAAGAGGGCGGAATTTTAGTTCCTGCAATCGCCCACCATGCACGGTTACCTGGCTATTGGCGGAAACGGCAGCTGAAGGGTGGGTGGGACTATTTCCCGGTTACAATCCTGCCTTTCACAGATTTTCCGCGATGAACGCGGCCCCAGCGGCCGTTCCGCTGGCAGGGCGGGCGCGATGACAGGATTGCAATGACTAAGAAAGAGCGCCCAACCTTATCCCTCAAACCCCAGGCCAAGCCTGCCGCTGCGGCCAAGCAGCCGGCACGCCAGGGCGGGGAGGGGCGTCCAGCGTCCGCCAGGCCGCCACGTCCTGCTGGCGAAGGCCAGCGTTCCGGCGGCCAGCCGCGCGGCGAATGGTCGCCGCGTCCGCAAGGCGAGGCACGCCCGGCCCGCGAGGAGCGCCCGGCGCGTCCGGCCGGCTCGGCGTGGTCCGATGCGGCGCCGCGCGCCCGCGCCGGCCAGGATGCACGCCCGGCGCGTGGACCGGCGCCTGCCGCGCCCAGGCCGGCTGCCGAGAAGCCGTCCATGCGCGAAAGCCACCACCGCGACCTGAAACCGCGGGTGCAGACCGAATTCAAGTCCGACCTGAAGCAGGAATCGCTGGCCTTCGCCCTGCTGGGCGCGGCCAACGCCGCGGTGCAGGTCAAGCAAGGCGCGGCACTGCCACAAGCGCTGAGTGGCATTTTTGCCAACGTCGACGCCATCCCGCAGGCGCGCGGCGCGATCCAGGACATCGCCTACCGCGCCATGCGCCAGCTTGCGCTGAGCGACATCCTGATCACCTTCATGGCCCCGAAAGCCCCGGACCCGCTGGTCCAGGCGCTGCTGTCGGTGGCCCTGCCGCTGATTGCCCCGGCCGATGGCAGCCCGGCGCCGTACGAACCGTTCACCGTGGTCGACCAGGCCGTGACGGCCGCGGCCTCCCACCCGGACACCGCCCGCGCCAAGGGCATGGTCAACGCCCTGCTGCGCCGCTTCCTGCGCGAGAAGGACGCCCTGCTGGACGAAGCCCGCGAGCAGCCGGAGGGCCGTTACAACTATCCCCAGTGGTGGATCGACGCCGTCATCACCGCCTACCCGCAGGAATGGGAGCAGGTGCTGGCCGCCGGCAACCGCGCGCCGCCGCTGACGCTGCGCGTCAACACCCGCCGCACCACGACCGCGCAGTACCTGGCGCGCCTGGCCGACGAAGGCATCGAAGCCACCCAGGTCGGCGAGCACGCCGTACGCCTGGCCAAACCGGTGCCGGTGCACCAGATCCCCGGCTTTGACGTCGGCGAGGTATCGGTGCAGGATGCCGGCGCCCAGCTGGCGGCCCCGCTGCTGGACGTGCAGCCCGGCATGCGCGTGCTGGACGCCTGCGCCGCGCCGGGCGGCAAGACTTGCCACATCCTTGAACTGGCCGATGTCAATTTGACAGCGCTGGATACCGACGCCAAGCGCCTGCAGCGGGTGCAGGAAAACCTGGACCGCCTGCAGCTGCAGGCAACACTGCAGCCCGCCGACGCCCAGGCCGATGGCTGGTGGGACGGCCAGCCCTTCGACCGCATCCTGGCCGACGTGCCCTGCACGGCGTCCGGTATCGTGCGCCGCCACCCGGACATCCGCTGGCTGCGCCGCAAGGGCGACGCCCGCCAACTTGCAACACTTTCGTCGCAAATTCTCGACAACCTTTGGAAAATGCTCGCCCCCAATGGTAAATTGCTGTTCGTGACGTGTTCTTTGTGGCCGCAGGAATCCGAGGCGCAGGCGGCTGCTTTCGCGGTGCGCAATTGCGCAACTCGACTTGATGCGCCCGGTCAGCTGCTGCCCCTGGGCGGTGGCGAGCAGGATCACGATGGTTTGTTCTACGCATTGTTCCAGAAAGATGCGTAACCCTTTAACGAGCACCAGGCAAGTGATCCAAAGATTCTTCCGACTCCTCTGCTGGCAGTTGCTGCTGGCGCTT
>Ga0307416_100001561_pt1 | contig 12546 bp, 13 predicted proteins | sample DK1Cmetagenome_2_FD_203821 | JGI IMG/M metagenome (GOLD analysis project Ga0307416, IMG submission 203821) | Maize rhizosphere microbial communities from greenhouse at UC Davis, California, United States - DK15-C-3 | ecosystem: Host-associated > Plants > Roots > Rhizosphere > Soil | place...
TGACGGCGCCGAAGATCGTTCAGCCAGGCGAGATCCGCCGGACCGATCTCAGCGGTGACGATCAGCGGGCCGGCCATCGGTCGCGTTCGATTTGCTCGAGAGCCGCGAACGAATGCTTGTCGAGGCCGACGATCAAGCGATCGCCATCGACTTCCGCCTGGAGCCAGTCCACGCGGCGCAGGGTCTCCCCTACCCCGACAACGCCTCCCTCCGAGGCGACGACGTAACTGAGCTTGCCACTCGAACAGCCCGCCATGGCATCGATGCAGGCTCCGAGAACATTGCCCTTACGATCTTCGACGGGTGCACTGGACAGCAGCGAGATCGGAAAGAGCTTCTCGCCCGGCTCGCGCTCGCTGGCCTGAGCCGCTGAGGTTCCGCCTTCCTCGATCTTCGCCTGCCGCCCAAGCCAGCGCCAGATGCCGAATACGTTCAGCACTGTCAGGACTGCATTGGTCCAGACAAGCGCGGGCTGCTGGGTCATCAACCCAGTTGCCAGCCACGAGATCGAGCCAACGAGAAAAACGCAAAAGCCGTAACCGGTAATCCGCGATCCTAGGTTCGATGCGGTCATGAAGGCGGCGACGATCGTCGCCCCCGTCGCGATCCAGGAGATGATGTCAGCCATGGCTGGCGCAATGCGCGACCATGGCAAGCGGTTCAGATTTCGACTTGGCTACCGAGCTCGACGACACGGTTGGTCGGGAGTTTGAAGAACTCCATCGCGCTCTCCGCATTGCGGAGCATCCAGGCGAAGAGTTTCTCCCGCCAGACGGCCATCCCGGGCGTCCGCGCAGACGCGATCAGGGTCTGCCTGGCGAGGAAGAAGCTTGTGTCCATCATCTTGCAGGGCGGTCCGCAGTCCTCCGCGCGAGATAAAGCGGCCGGAACGTTGATTTCTTCCATGAACCCGTATCGCAGGATCAGGCGGTAGAAGCCCTGTCCATAGTCGTACGTCTCGGACTTTTTGTCCTGAGTGACATATGGGACGTCCTCGATCCTGACCGTCAGGAGGATCACGCGGTCGTGCAGCACCTTGTTGTGTTTGAGATTGTGCAGCAGGGCGTGCGGAACGCCGCTCGACGAGCTCGTCATGAAAACCGCCGTCCCCGGAACTCGCGCGGCGCTCGACGCAGCCGATTTGATGAAGATCTCCATCGGCAGGCTTGCTTCATCCATTCGAGCGATAAGCAGTTGGCGCCCTTTGGCCCAGGTCGTGAGCAGGGTAAACGCAATGGCGCCGACGAGCAGCGGGAACCAGCCTCCGGCGGGGATCTTGAGGAGGTTGGCGCCGAGATAGAGTCCGTCGACGGTGAAGAAGAGCGCCAAAAGACCGATGGCGACGAAGCGATTCCAGTTCCACAGCTGCAGCAAAACGACGCTGATCAGGACCGCGTCGATGAGCATGGCGCCGGTCACCGCGATCCCGTAGGCCGCGGCGAGGTTTGACGAACTCCCGAACATGATCACGAGGAGGATGACCATGACCATCAGCGCCCAGTTCACGACCGGAATGTATATCTGACCCGCGGCGCTTTCGCTGGTGTGCGCGATCCTCAGGCGTGGGACGAATCCCAACTGGATGGCTTGCTGGGTGACCGAGAAAGCGCCGGATATGACCGCTTGGCTGGCAATGATCGTAGCCATGGTCGCCAGCAGCACGAGCGGAAGCCGGAACATTTCTGGCGCGAGGTAGAAGAACGGATTCTTGACGGTTTCCACTGCTTCCGAGCCGGGCATCGACAGGAGCATCGCCCCCTGTCCCATGTAGTTGAGCAGAAGCGCCGGCATCACGAAGTATAACCACGCCACGCGGATCGGCTTCCTGCCGAAATGCCCCATGTCGGCGTACAACGCTTCCGCACCGGTTACTGCCAACACCACGGAGCCCAGTGCGATGAATGCTCGCGTCGGTTCCTCGACGAAAAACCAGATGGCGTGCCACGGGTTAACCGTGTTGAGGATGACCTGGGGCCGGTCGACGATATGCATGACACCGAGCACCGCCAGGACCGTGAAATAGAACAGCATCACGGGCCCGAAGAGCGCGCCAACCCGCGCGGTTCCGTGTGACTGGATCGCAAAGAGTCCCACGAGGATCCCGACGGCTATCGGAATCACGAACGGCTCCAATCCGGCGTTGACGGTCGTAAGTCCCTCGACCGCCGACAGGACCGAGATCGCCGGCGTGATCATTGAATCGCCGTAGAAAAGCGCCGTCGCGAATACGCCGAGCAGCACGATACCGGCGGTCCACTTCTTTTGACTCCCGAGCTGACGATTGATCAGGGCGAGCAGAGCAAGGCTTCCGCCCTCGCCCTTGTTGTCGGCGCGCATGATGATCGAGACGTATTTCAACGTCACGATGATCATCATCGACCAGAATATGAGGCTGAGCACGCCGTGGACGTGAAGCTGGTCGACCACGAGCGTATGATGCCCGGCGAACGTCTCGCGGAAGGCGTAGATCGGAGACGTACCAATGTCTCCGAAAACGATTCCAATTGCGCCAACGGCGAGCTTGCGGAGCGAGCCACTCGCGTGCCCGTGCGCGGTATCGTGAGGGGGTGCCCCTTCGGCTCCCCCGGTTGCAGTCACGTTCATGTGTTCAAATACCGCCTGGACAGACTGCGAACCCGCATCTCTTGCGCCCCCGCGCCACTTCCGCAGCGGCAGCGCGCCGCACTAGCACCGGGCGATATCGGCCGCAAACCCTCCCCAGCAATGCAGGGGACAAGGCGAAATTCCGCGTCTATAGGCGCGCGAAACCAACATCAGCGGAGCGAACGAATAATGCGGGTCGGGGTGCCGAAGGAGATCAAAGTTCACGAATATCGGGTTGGGTTGACGCCCGCTTCGGTCGCCGAGCTCGTGGCGGCAGGCCATAAGGTATTCGTGCAGGCTGGCGCGGGCGACGGCATCGATTGCCCAGACAAGGCCTACCAGAAGGCCGGTGCGGAAATCCTTCCGGACGCACCGTCGGTCTTCAAGACCTCCGACATGATCGTGAAGGTGAAGGAACCGCAGCAGGTCGAGATCGAGATGCTCGAGGCACGGCATATTCTCTTCACCTATCTCCACCTGGCGGCCGACAAGCCGCAGGCGGAAGGGCTGATGAAGTCCGGCGCGACCTGCATCGCTTATGAGACGGTGACCTCGCGAACCGGAGCGCTTCCGCTGCTCAAGCCGATGAGCGAAGTCGCGGGCCGTATGTCCGTGCAGGTCGGCGCACATTATCTTGAAAAAGAGCAAGGCGGTCGCGGAATCCTCCTCGGCGGCGTTCCCGGCGTCGCCCCAGCGAAGGTGGCGATCCTCGGTGGCGGAGTTTCCGGCGTGAACGCGGCGCAAATGGCCACCGGAATGCGAGCGGACGTCACCATTTACGACATCAACAACGATCGCCTCGCCGAGCTCGACATGTTCTTCTCGAGCCAGATCAAGACGGCCTATGCCTCACGCCGCGCGATCGAGAACGCGGTTGCTGAGTCGGAGCTGGTCATCGGCGCCGTCCTTGTCCCAGGAGCGGCCGCGCCAAAGCTCGTTACCCGCGCTATGCTGAAGACGATGAAGCGGGGCTCCGTGCTCGTGGACATTGCCATCGACCAGGGCGGCTGCTTCGAGACCTCGCATGCCACGACGCACGCCGATCCGGTCTACGAGGTCGATGGCATCATCCATTACTGCGTCGCGAACATGCCGGGCGCAGTCGCACGGACCAGCGCCTTCGCGCTCAACAATGCGACCCTGCCCTTCGCCCTCAAGATCGCGAACCTGGGCGCGGACGAAGCGATGCGTCAGGACCCACATCTGGCGAATGGGCTCAACGTCTCCGGTGGCAAGATCCGCCATGAGGCCGTTGCCGAAGCGCTAGACCTGCCTTACGAGCCCGTCGCCGCCTGAGGGGGCGTTTGGAGAGCGCGAATGGCGTCCTCGACCAGAGGCCGCCAGCTCGCGTTCGCGGGGGCATCGGCAAGAAGATTCCGCCACAGGGCGAGACCGTCCCGTGGATCGCCTGAACGGACTAGCGCGAGACCCAAGAAGAAGGGCGGCGCTGGATGACCGGGTGCAAGCTCGGCCGCTCTGCTGAAGGCGAGTTGGCTTGCCGGCGTCAACGTTCCCGCGTGATCGGTAAGCGCATTGCCAAGGCCGACCCACAGCACGGGGTCGCCCGGATGCTCCCGGACGGCAGCGGTCAGCGCCTTCACCGCGTCCTCGGTCTGTCCGCGACTGGCAAGTGATTCCGAAATCACGAGCCAGTGCTCCGTCGGTCCGAAAGTACCGAAGAATGCGTGACGAAGCTTGGTCAGCGGGATCGGCGGCTGCCGCAGCTCTGCGCCCCGCGGCGATCCGGCGAAACCAGGCTGTCCCTGGATTGCATAGCCGGCCGCTCCGAACAGGAGCGCGGCACTCGCGAGCTGAAGCATGGCCCCACGAACTCGAAGCACCCAGAGGATAACGAGCGCGCAAGCCACCATCGCAGCCAGGGGAAGCCAGGCCGTCATGCACGCCTTCTCCGGATTCGGCCCGCAACCATGGCGCCGCCGAAGATCAAAAGGACGATTGGGGCGGCCCACAGAGGCCAGGAGACAGGGTCAGCAGTCGGTCGGTAGCTTATCCATTCACCGTAGCGCTCGATGAGCCACCTACGGATCGCTTCCGGCCTTTCGCCGGCGGCAATGCGACGCCGAACCAGATCGCGCATGTCTCCCGCCAGTTCGGCATCGGAATCGGCGATCGACTGTCCCTGGCATACAAGGCAGCGCAGCTCTTCCATCAACGCCTTGGCTTTGGCCTCCTGCTTCGCATCCGGAAGCTGCCGATAGGCCCAATAGGCTGGCGGCAAGTCCGAATCCGCGAAGGCCGGTGAGGCCATCACCAAGGCAACCGCAATGAGCAAAATCCTCATCGCGCCTTCTCCAGCGCCGACAGGATTTCGGGGATGTCGCTTTCGTAGATCGGACCGACGTGCTGCAGTCGCATCACGCCTTTGCCGTCGATCACGAAGGTCTCCGGAACGCCCGCGGATCCGAAAGCCAGTTGTACTCGGCTCGTTCGGTCGGATCCGATGCGGCTGTAAGGGTTGCCGTATCGTGTCAGGAAGGCGCTTGCCGCGCCCGGCGTGTCGCGGATCGCAATGCCGTCGATCTCGATACCCCGGTCGCGAAGTTTCGCCAGAACCGGAGCCTCTGCGACGCAGGGTACACACCAGCTTGCGAACAGATTGACCAATCTAGGCTTGCCGGTTGCCAGGCCAGTCGAATTCAGGCCGGCGATTCCAGGTACGAGGGGGGGCAAGTCGAACGCAGGGATTTCCCGATTAACCAGCTGCGACCGGATGGTAGGATCATCCGGTTGGATCAGGCGCCAGGCGAAGATGCCGAGAATCCAGATGAGCAGAATGATTGGAAGTAGGCGAAGTGCGCGGCTCATTGGGCCATCCACCTCCGCCATGCGCGATGGCCGTGTCCCGATAGGGCCAGCAATCCGCCAAGGCCGATGAGCAATCCTCCGAACCAGATAAGAGTCACCAGCGGCTTCCACCAGAGACGCAGTTGCCAACGCCCCTCGCTGTCCGACCGGCCGATGACGGTGTAAAGCTGTCCGCTCAGGAGCGTGTCGATCGCCGCTTCATTCGTTTCGGTCGGCGGATCGGTGAAGAAACGGGTCTGCGGCCTCAGCACGTGCACGCCGCTTCCGCGTGTCGCGCGAAGCTCGGCTTCGACCGCGGTCCAGTTCGGCCCGACTGCCGGCGTAACACCGGCGAACTCCACGATCCAGGGACCGATATCGACCTGCTCGCCAGGCCGCGCCGCCGTAAGCTTCTCCGTCGTAAACGCGGTGTCCGCCGCCATGCCGGCGACCGCCACCGCGGCACCCAAATGCGCTATCGCCATGCCCCAGGTTGCAAGGGGGGTTCGGAGCGGATTGCGCCCGATGAGCGGAAGCAACGCCGCCGGGATCAACCCTGCCGCAAGTGCTAGCCCGAGCTTCGACAGCATGCTCGATTGCGGAATAGCGAAGAAGGCAATCACGAGCGCAGTGGCGGCTAGCAGACCGGGCAGCGCTACCTTTTTCAGGATCGGTCGTCCTTCGCGCCTCCAGCTGAGCAAAGGTCCAACTGCAAGCAGGACTCCCAGCACGAGGGCCAGCGGGCCGGCCACCGCGTTGAAGTAAGGCGCGCCCACCGACAGCTTCTCGCCCACCGCCGCTTCAGCAAGCAGCGGATAAAGCGTACCGATGAAGACGACTCCGAGGATGACTGTCAGGAGCAGGTTGTTGGCGACGATACCCGCTTCGCGGCTTACCGGCTCGAATAGAGCGCCCTCACGCAAAGTTCGCGCCCGGAGCGCGAAGATCAAGAACGCCGCAGTTACATAAATCGCAAGCAGCGCGAGGATGAAGGACCCGCGCAACGGATCGACCGCGAAAGCGTGAACCGAGGTCAGGATTCCCGACCGAACGAGGAAGGTGCCGACCATCGACATGGAGAACGCGATGACGGCCAGCATCATCGTCCAGGCCTTCAGCGCATTTCGGGCCGCGAGGACGGCAACCGAATGGAGAAGCGCAGTCGCCGCCAGCCAGGGCATGAGCGAGGCATTCTCGACCGGGTCCCAGAACCACCATCCGCCCCAACCAAGCTCGTAATAGGCCCAATAGCTGCCCGCGGTGATTCCCAGCGTGAGGAAGATCCAGGCGCCGAGGACCCAGGGCCGCATCGCTCGGGCGAGCTGGCGGTCGACCTCTCCGGCCAGCATCGCTCCAACGGCGATGCTGAACGCAACCGACAAACCGACATAGCCGAGATAAAGCGTAGGCGGATGGAAGGCCAGGCCGGGGTCTTGCAGAAGGGGATTGAGGCCCCTGCCCTCCGGTGCCGGCGGATTGAGCCGGGCGAACGGGTTGGAAGCGAACAACAGGAAGGCGTGGAAACCGAGGGCGAGTGCCGCCTGCGCCCCGAGAGCGGCAATGAGCGTCCGGCTCGGCAGCCGGTGCGACAGTGCCGCAAGCGCCGCTCCGGACAGACCGAGCACAGTGACCCACAGGAGCATCGAGCCCTCGTGATTCCCCCAGGCCGCCGCGACCTTGTAGACGAACGGCTTGGCGCTGTGGCTGTTCTCCGCGACCAGCGCCACGGACAGGTCCGTCCGCGCAAAGACTAGCAACAGCATCGCGAAGGCGAACAGGCAGAGCAGGCCCTGCACGATGGCCAGCGCACGAACGGTCCGGTCCGCTTCCAGCCTGCCGCGTACGTGAAGGAAGCTGAGGAACAGTCCGAGCAGCGACAGTGCGGCTGCGAGCCATAGGGCTGCGAGGCCGGCTCCGGCGATCATCGCTTCAGCGTCTGCCCCGCCTTATGCTCCGCGGCCTGGTTGCCGAGTTCGGGAGGCATGTAGCGCTCGTCATGCTTGGCGAGGATATTGTCCGCGACGAACGTGCGATCCGCAGCAAGCCTGCCTTCGGCGACCACACCGCTGCCTTCGCGAAACAGGTCAGGCAGGATGCCGCGAAAGGTTACCGGTACGCGAGAGTCCCCGTCCTCGACGACAAAACGCGTAGTGACTCCATCGGCTTCGCGGCGGACGGACCCCTTCAGGACCATCCCGCCGAGCCGCATGGCCTTGCCGACGCCAGCTTTCCCGGCGGCAATATCTGCCGGCGTGTAAAAATAGGCCGCCCGGTCCTTCAATCCCCACATGGCTAGCAAGACGGCGCCGAGAACCGCCGCAAGCGCGAGGATAACGAGCGCCAGGCGCTGGTGCTTCGGACGGACCATCATTTGCGCTTCAGTTCTTCCGCCGCGGCTTCGGCCCTCCGCATGGAAGCATAGGCCCAGAGCAACAGGCCGAGCGTCGCAATCAGAGTCACCGCGTAAGCCGCTGTCACGAAGCTCCACTGGTTCATTCGGCCGCCGCCCGCCGCAAGCGCGCCTCAACTTTGGCTTCGGCAAGCTCCGCCCGCATCCGCATCAACACCGCAGCGCCGAACAGGCATGTGAAACCCACCGCGGACATCAGGAGCGGCCACAGGATGTCATTGCTGATGCTCGATCCGGAAATGCCGATGCTCTGCCCCTGGTGGAGCGTGCGCCACCACAGAACCGAATAATGGATGATCGGCAGGTTGATTGCGCCAACGAGCCCGAACAGCGCGGCAAGGCGGCCCTCGCCTCCACGCTCCTTTTCGGCAACGGCAAGCGCAATGTATCCGAGATAGAGAAAGAACAGGATCAGCATCGACGTCAGCCGCCCGTCCCATTCCCACCAGGTGCCCCAGGTCGGCCGCCCCCAGATGGAACCTGTAAGCAGGCAAACGGCCGCGAAGGTCGCACCTGCCGGTGCCGTGGCCCTGCCCGCTATCGCTGCCAGAGGATGCCGCCAGACGAGTTGCGTAATGGAGGCAATTGCAATGCCTGCCCATCCCGCCATGCCGAGCCATGCCGCGGGAACGTGGACGTACATGATGCGCACCGTCTCGCCCTGCAGATAATCGGGCGGCGTAAGAGTCAGGCCGCCGACAAGCGCAATCGAAGTGAGGCCGACGCCGAAAACCAGCAGCCAGACGATCGCGGGCCGCGCGATCTTGAGGAACCTTGCCGGATTGGCAAAGCGGTGCACGGCCCTGCTCCTCAGCCCCTTCCGATCAGGCGCTGAGCCATCGCGTCGGCGACCGATGCCGGATCACGTCCTGTGTCGGCGCTTTCTGCCCAGATCGTCTCGAGGCGTTCGGGGATACCCTCGATCCGCTCGCGAACGAGGCTCGCATCACCATCACGAAGATACTCGGTGGAAACGTTGATGATGCCGCCTGCATTGATCACGTAGTCGGGGGCGTAGAGGATGCCACGCTCGTGAAGGCGCTGGCCATCGCCGGGCTTCGCCAACTGGTTGTTCGCCCCGCCAGCTACGATAGGCGTCTTCAGCGCCGCGATCGTCGCCTCATCGAGAATGGCGCCAAGCGCACAAGGGCTCACCACGTCCGCTTCGAGGCCGAGAATCTCGTCCGGGCCGACGACCTTGCCGTTGGCCGCGTCCGCGAGCTTGTGCGCCTTTGCCTGGTCGACGTCGGCGATCGAGAGACGCGCGCCTTCGTTGGCGGCGTGCATCGCAACGCCCGTTGCAACGCTCCCAGCGCCCTGAAGCGCAATGTGGAGTCCGTTCAAGCTGTCATGACCGAGCGCGTGGCGGACAGCGGCTTTGATGCCCAGGAAGACGCCTAGCGACGTATGCGGTCCGGGATCGCCTCCGACGTCGCCGCCCTCGACCGGCAATCCGGCGACGAAAGGCGTGTTGCGGCGGATTTCGATCATGTCGCTTACGCTCATCCCGACATCCTCGGCGGTTACATAGCGACCGCAAAGTTGGTCGACCGCCTTGCCGAAGGCGTGGAGCATGTCGGTTGTCTTCGATCGCTCCGGATCGGCAAGAATGACCGCCTTGCCGCCGCCTAGCGGAAGCCCGGCCATCGCATTCTTGTAGCTCATGCCCCGCGAAAGCCTGAGTGCATCGGTCAGCGCTTCAGCGGCATCGTCGTAATGCCAGAAACGGCAACCGCCCGCCGCCGGGCCCAGATGGGTCGAATGGACGGCGATGATGGCCTTGAGCCCGCATTCTTCGTTCCAGACGAAATGCAGGTTTTCGTGCGCGTCGAAATCTTCGAAGCCCCAGGGTGTGATCATAGGAATGGAAATGGTCCGCTCACGTCAAGAAAATGGGGCGACCGACGGGACTTGAACCCGCGACCCCCGGTACCACAAACCGGTGCTCTAACCAGCTGAGCTACGATCGCCGTTGCACGCCAGAGGCATCTCTCCCAAGGCGCGCGCGATCCTTAGGGTTGCCGTTTTCCGAACGCAAGCGAGCGGCGCCGAACAGCGCGAAACAGCGACCGATGCGGACATCCATCAATATGAATGGAAATTGGTCTACTTTAAGTCACTTGCTAACATCGTTGCAGAGGCGCATCGTCTTAAGTCGGGGAGAACACATATGTTGGCGAGTCGCCGCTCGGGGTCGACTGCCAGTCCCAGCGTTTCGCTCCGCGAAACATTGACGTCTGCTGGACTGAGCCCCGACCTTGCTGATGAGCTGGATCGAATTCCGCACAAGGTGGTGCAGGTCGATCCTCGCAGGCCGTTCCGTGATAGTGGCGTCGCCCGCGACGAAGTGATGTTCGTCCGGTCCGGTCTCATCTCCAAGTTCAAGGTGGACAGTTCGGGGCGCCGGCAGATCGTCGCCCTACGCTTTCCCGGAGAAGGCATACTTCCCCGCGAAGGGATGGCGAGTTACGGGGTCCAGGCGATCGTTCCGAGCGAGGTGATGGTCGGGACCTCTGACGACTTCAGTGAAATCGTCGACAAGCATCCAGAAATCCACAAGTTCTTCTGGCACCTGACCCAGCGCAACGAAGCGATCGGGTACGAATGGCTCGTCAATTGCGGGCGCCGGGATTCCACGGCCAGGGTCGCACACCTTCTCTGCGAAACGGCCGTGAGAAGCCATGTGGATGTGCCCGACCAGCCGCTGCAGAATCCGTTCACGCAACAGCAGATCGCCGAGATTACGGGACAGACGTCGGTCAACGTGAATCGGGTCATGGCGGACCTCGAGCGGCAAGGGCTGATCGAGCGCCACGGGCGCGACATCAAGTTCACGGATTGGTCGGAGATGCGCCGTGTCGCGAGCTTCCAGCCCGCCTACTTGGAATAACGAATTCGACGAAGCGTGGTGGGCGCGACAGGGATTGAACCTGTGACCCCACCCGTGTGAAGGGTGTGCTCTACCGCTGAGCTACGCGCCCACGCTTTCGGAAGCGGCGGATATAGTGGCGCTTCCCTGCTGTCCAGCTTACTGAACGGCGTCTTTCAGCACCTTGCCGGGGCGGAACTTCGGCTGCGCGCTCGCCTTGATCTGCATCGGCTCGCCGGTGCGCGGATTGCGACCCGTCGAAGCCTTGCGGCGAGTGACTGAGAAATTGCCGAAACCGACCAGTCGTACCTCATCGCCACGCTTGAGCGCCGACGTGACCACCTCGAGCATCGTCTCGACAGCGCGGGTCGCATCGCTCCGGCTCAGGCCCGCCCGATCAGCGACATGGCCGATCAGTTCCTGCTTGTTCATACGCTCGCCTCTCCCCGGATAAGCGCGAGACTCGGCTCACGCCCAGCTATTCCTTAAGGCAAGAGTCTAAACACAAGTAAAGGCTGCGGCGGGCCGTTAGTGCCGCAAAGTCGCCTCTCCGTCCGACGAATGGCCGGGCAGTGGCGGTTCCGCGGCATGCTCGTCCGCGTCGCTCCACTCGATAGCCTGCATCTGCTGGGTCAGTGCCCGCGCAAGCACTTCGTCGACATGGCTAACCGGGACGATTTCCAGATGCTCCTTCAAGGTCACCGGAATTTCCGCCAGATCCTTTTCATTTTCCTGCGGGATGAGCACGGTGCGAATGCCGCCACGGAGAGCTGCGAGAAGCTTCTCCTTGAGTCCACCGATCGGGAGCACACGACCGCGTAGAGTGACCTCACCGGTCATCGCGACATCGCGCCGGACCGGAATTCCAGTCAGCGTCGAGATCATCGCAGTGACCATGCCGACACCCGCCGACGGGCCGTCCTTGGGAACCGCCCCCTCAGGCAAGTGGACGTGGATGTCCTTGCGGGCGAAGATCGACGGCTTAACGCCATAAGCAGGTGCGCGGGCCTTTACGAAACTCATCGCCGCCTGGATCGACTCCTGCATGACCTCACCGAGCTTGCCGGTCGTCTTGATCTGGCCCTTGCCGGGCACGGTGACCGCTTCAATCGTCAGAAGCTCACCGCCAACCTCAGTCCATGCAAGCCCGGTGACCGCGCCTACCTGATCTTCCTCCTCGCCAACGCCGTAGCGATAGCGCCGCACCCCGAGGAATGTCTGGAGGTTGTCCTCCCGAACAACGACGCTCTCATACTTGCCCTCGAGAATGTGACGAAGCGCCTTACGGGCGACCTTGGCGAGTTCGCGCTCCAGCGTGCGCACCCCGGCCTCACGCGTGTAGAAGCGTAGGATTGCACGCAGTGACTCGTCGCTGAATTCAAGCTCGCCATCCTTGAGGCCGTGCGCCTCCATCTGCTTGGGGATGAGATGACGCCTCGCGATCTCGACCTTCTCGTCTTCCGTGTACCCCTCGAGCCGGATGATCTCCATGCGGTCCATCAGCGGTTGCGGCATGTCGAGCGAGTTCGCCGTCGTCACGAACATCACATCGCTGAGGTCGTAGTCGAGCTCCAGGTAATGATCCTGAAAGCGACTATTCTGTTCGGGATCGAGTACTTCAAGAAGGGCTGACGCCGGATCGCCCCGGAAATCCTGTCCCAGCTTGTCGATCTCGTCGAGCAGGAAGAGCGGGTTCGATGTTCCCGCCTTCTTCAGGTTCGAGATGATCTTGCCGGGAAGCGAGCCGATATAGGTTCGCCGGTGTCCCCGGATTTCCGCCTCGTCGCGAACGCCGCCAAGTGACTGGCGCGCGAATTCGCGGCCCGTCGCCCGGGCAATCGACCGACCCAGTGAGGTC
>Ga0307416_100001562_pt1 | contig 12541 bp, 9 predicted proteins | sample DK1Cmetagenome_2_FD_203821 | JGI IMG/M metagenome (GOLD analysis project Ga0307416, IMG submission 203821) | Maize rhizosphere microbial communities from greenhouse at UC Davis, California, United States - DK15-C-3 | ecosystem: Host-associated > Plants > Roots > Rhizosphere > Soil | place: USA...
TACCATGCCACCGCGGCATAGAGCGGAAAAGACAATGTTTGCTTAATTAATGTTTTTTCGAAATAAATGCCTTTTTGTAGCTGGAAAGATGCTGAAATAAATTCAGCATGACGACCGCTTTGATGAATGTACTAAAAAACAAATATAGAGTTAACAGAAGATGTGTCCACACGATAGGCGCAGGCGGGAATCTTAAAGCGCTTGCATTACGATTATTCATAGGCTTTCTTGGCTAAAAACTGATTTCTATCAATGACATATGCTAAAAATCAGCGTCATCTCGACCGTAGTGGAGAGATCTTTTAATCTAGTTCAAAGATCTCTCCACTGCGCGTTGCTCCGGTCGAGAGATGACGATTCATTGTAAAACCTGTCATCCAGCTCCTATGTTTTGGCCAAATACTAACTTCTATCAGTGTCTGAATCCGTGTTCGTTCCTGCTAGTTTTATTGAAATGCGTAACCTCCTACGTTACACCTAAAAATCTGATTTCAATAAACAAAAAAAGGTTCAGCTGTTTCCAGCTGAACCTTTCAGGTTTCATCCCGCCTTGGCGGTAATAACAATTATCTTAAATCTACCACTTCAACACCAGGATATTTTTTGGCGTCGAAAGCAAAAGTAGTTTCTGGTACATTTACATTTGGCGAAAATGTTTTCACATTGTAAGTGTATTTATTGCCGTTTTTATCGAACAATACCACGTTTGCAATTTGTTTAGCCGCTTTATCGATGCTTAAACGTACTTTAAAAATCGATTTTTTAGCATCAACAGGTGTTAAATCAATCATTTGATAAGTTTTGGCACCAGCTTTTTCTTCGCCGGTATAAACGTATTTAAATCCTTTTTCGTAAACCGTAAAAATCTTGGCAGGGTTAATGGCATCGCCACTGTTATCTACATTGCTTACCTGTACTTCTTTGTCTTTTTTCAAATAAGTCCATTGGCTTTTACCATCGCTAAACAATTCTTGATTCGTCATCGCCACTTTATACTTATTAGAATTGGCTTTAACATACAAAGTACCTTGCTGGGTTTCTTTTACTTTTGCCTTTGGATTATCCAAAGTGAAGGTAAAATCTGTTTTTACAATATTATACGATTTGTATTTTTTACTCACCTCAGCTAAAATGGCTTTAGCTTTCGCATCAGTTTGAGCATAAGTTGAAGTTGTAAAAGCAACTACAACCATTAATGCTGAAATTAATTTCTTCATCTTTTCTTTTTTAAATTTTTCCTTTGAAACGTTAGAGTAGATTTTTTGTTATTGGTTTAATCTAATCTTTGTCATTCATACTATTCAAGAACTGTTCCAAAGAATATTCATCTGGGTACAAGACCTCGCGCGCCTTACTTCCTTCAAAGGGACCAACGATTCCCGCAGCTTCCAATTGATCGATAATCCGGCCAGCCCTGTTGTAGCCTAACTTTAATTTACGCTGTATTAATGAGGTAGAACCCTGCTGATGCATCACAATCAGTCTGGCTGCATCTTCAAAGAACTTATCACGCTCGTTAGGATCAAAATCGGCCTTACTGCCCTCTCCTGCTTCATCTATATATTCCGGTAGTTGATAAGCATCGGCATAACCGCGTTGGTTACCAATATACTCAGAAATCCGGTCTACCTCAGGTGTATCAACGAAAGCACACTGTAGCCTGATTAAGTCGCTACCTGTAGATAAAAGCATATCACCACGGCCAATTAACTGATCGGCGCCACCACTGTCCAAAATGGTTCTTGAGTCGATTTTCGACAATACCCTAAAGGCTAACCTGGCCGGGAAGTTGGCTTTAATGGTACCTGTAATAATATTTACCGATGGGCGCTGTGTAGCTAGAACCAAATGGATACCGATTGCCCTGGCCAACTGCGCCAAACGTGCAATTGGTGCCTCCACCTCTTTACCTGCTGTCATCATTAAATCGGCAAACTCATCCACCACTAAAACAATGAAAGGTAAAAAGCGGTGACCGTTATTGGGATTAAGCTTGCGTTTAACAAACTTATCGTTGTATTCCTTTAAATTCCTAACCTGTGCATCTTTCAATAAATCGTAACGCTGATCCATTTCGATACAAAGTGAGTTCAAGGTATTTACTACTTTTTTGGTATCGGTAATAATTGCATCGGCCTCTCCTGGCAGTTTAGCTAAAAAGTGCCTTTCAATTCTATTGAATAAAGTTAACTCAACTTTTTTCGGATCGACCAGTACAAATTTAAGTTGTGCAGGGTGTTTTTTAAACAACAGCGAAACCAGAATGGCGTTAATACCAACCGATTTACCCTGACCGGTTGCTCCTGCAACAAGTAAGTGAGGCATTTTGGCCAAATCGGCAATAAATACCTCATTGCTGATCGTTTTACCCAATGCAATCGGTAAATCCATCGTGTTTTGAACCCATTTTTCGGTATTTAGAATACTGCGCATGGGCACCATTTCCGGGTGTTGGTTAGGTACCTCGATACCAATTGTACCCTTGCCCGGCATTGGTGCGATAATACGGATCCCTAAGGCTGCTAACGAAAGCGCAATATCATCTTCCAGGTTTTTAATCTTCGAAATCCTTACCCCAGGGGCTGGAATAATTTCGTAAAGGGTAACCGTTGGACCAATGGTTGCCTTAATCTTATCAATTTCTATATTGTAATGATTAAGGGTTTCGACAATTTTATTTTTATTGGCTTCCAATTCTTCGGCATTTACCGAAATTTTATTGGTGCCATAATTTTCGAGCAAATCTATTGTTGGGTATTTATAACCAGATAAATCTAGTTTTTCATCATAATTACCGAATTGTTCAACCAGATCATCCGATTTTTTATCATCTTCAGTTTTTTCGATCGTAAACGCAGGTTCCTTTTCGGTTTCAATTGGTGGTTCTACCGTTAATGGAAGTGTTGTTGCAGCAGCAGTAGCAAGAGGCAAATTGGTAGCCAACGGAGATAATACAACAGGTGCTACAGTTTCTTCCTCTTCTTTTTCTTCGAAACGGCTTGGCTGCAATACCACATTCTGTTGTTTACGTTCGTTACTTACTGGCTTATCACGTACCGGAAATTCAATTGACGCGGAAGGCTCGTCGAAAGTTTTGTTCTTTACTGCCTGCTCTCTAATATCATTTACATAATCTGGAGTTTCGTTGTCCAGGTAAACCTCTTTCTCTTTGCGCTCCGGAAATTTAAAATCGATGTTATATGCGATGATTAAAATGGTTAAACCAGCAAAAGCGATTAATCCGGCAACGCCAGCTGCGCCAATTTGGGCACCTAATAATTTATTGCTCCAATACCCAAATTCGCCTTCTAAATAATGTGGCGATTCTGACCAGAAGCTATGCGCAAACCCTAAGGTTAAGGATATAAACAGTAAAAAGAAAAAGCTATAACCTAATGTTTTCGAGATGGAAAGGATTTTTACTTTAAATAACAAACGGTAGCCAATAATAAAAAAGGCCAAAACGAACAAGAAAGATGCAATACCGAACCATTCGTAAATAAACTGGTGCGATAACAGGGCACCAAACTTACCTAACCAGTTTTGAACTACCGGTATAGAAACACCAGCTTCTTTTAGTTCTTCTGTTGTTTTGAAAAGATTGCCCCAACCACCATTTGCATCGATTACATAACTCTGGTCATCTTGCCAGGTAAATAAATACGATGTAAAAGCAATTAAAAAATATAACGACAATATCACAAAAAATAGACCTACAATTTTAACTGCACGGCCATCTGCCAAATCGAAGCTTGGCAAAAAATCTCTTTTTTCTTTCGGCTGCCGACCTGATGATGATCTGCCAGGTGCATTTTCTGCACCTTTATCTCTGAATGTATTGGTTTTAAACTGGTTACCCCTTACCGACATTTTCTATCCTAAATAATTTAATATTGAACAAACTTAGATAAAACTGCGCAGCAATAACGAAAGCCTAACAAAAAAAATAATCACAAATTGTAAGCATTGCTGTTAGGGCCTTTTATTATACCACCCACTATTTTCAAGAAGCGCTAAATTTTCACCTCTATTTATTGGTTTTATAATCTGCCTTAAATTAAATAAAAATATTCATCGGGCATTAAACCTTAAACAGAAATTATTGTCTATTATTTTAACAACACACAAGTTGTTACGTTTTGTCAAATGAAACGGATTTTGTTTTAGGTTTTATCCCGTTTTACCTGGAGAGGTAGAACGGGATTTTTTTTTCGCAAGACCTCATAGGTTTAACTCGTCGTTTAATTTATTTTTAAAAGTCTCACATATCTGTCCGTAGAGTTCCAAAGGGCTTTACGGATTAATAATAGAAAAGAATCTGTGACTCGTTTTAATTGAGTTATAAACTCAATTTTATTCTTATACCCATAGAGACGCTATGCTTAACGCTACGGACAGAGCGGTGACATTATAGTTTTTAACCAGTTTCTGTCCGCAGAGTCCCGAAGGGCTCTACGGATTAATAATAGAAAAGAATCTGTGACTCGTTTTAATTGAGTTATAAACTCAATTTTATTCTTATATCCATAGAGACGCTATGCTTAACCTTACGGACAGAGCGGTGTAGTTCTGGGGCTTGCGAGACCTCGCAGGTTTTTAAAACCTGCGAGGTCTAATCTTGCTAATTTGCCTTACACTGTATATATTTAGGCATTAAAGTTTACAATTTCTTAATTTTTGTTAATTTAAAGCGATTTTTGAAACAATATTATGGGCATAGCGCAACTCGAAGAGCAAATTGAAGCTGGAAATTTACAAGCAGTTAAAGAAATTTTGGTTGAAAATCCAAAATTGGCAAATGTTGATACTTCTCATCACATTTCGCCATTGTTATTGGCCTGTTATTATAAAAAACAGGAAATCGCTGATTTGATTGCTGAATTTGTAGATGACCTAACCTTGTTCGAAGCCTGTGCAGTAGGCAAATTTGATGCGGCATCGCAATTAATATTTCAAAGTCCTAATAGTATTAACGAATTTTCGGAAGATGGATTTACACCATTAGGTTTAGCCTGCTATTTCGGTCATGAAGATCTTGCCCGTTTTTTAGTTTTAAAAGGTGCGGATGTTAACCTGCCATCAAAAAATGGATTTAATGTATTTCCGATACACTCGGCAGTTGCAGCCAACAATTTTAATATTACCAAGATGCTTTTAGAGGCTGGTGCCTACCCGAATGTTTGTCAGAAGGCAGGATTGGCCCCCTTACATACCGCTGCACAATTAGGAAATATAGAATTGATTATCTTATTGTTGGAACACGGTGCCGAAGTTTCTTTACGCATGGAAGGGGGGAAACTACCCGCAGATTTAGCCGCAGAAAAAGGCTTTAACGAAATTGCAGAGATTTTAAGAGACGATGATTAATTAGTCTGGAGTCGTGAGTCTTTAGTCAAGAGTCTGATTTAGCAACCATTTTCCATCATCCATACTACCTCTTACATTTTATTCCCAAATCCTCGACCGCATTCTTTTCATATACGTCCTGATATCGAGCACAACAGCTGCCAAAAAATAGAACAATATTGGAAAACCTACCGCTAAAAACGACGAATAAATAAAAAACAAACGCACTTTCGCGGTGCTCATGTTCAACTTGTTAGCCAAATAAGTAGAAACGCCAAAACTCTGTTGTTCAAAATAGGTTATAATTCTTTGGAACATTTTAAGCTTATTTTAAAAATCTTAATAACAATACCACAAGATAAAATCATTGGAAACCGAAATCATAATTTGATTTCCAAACTCTAATTTAGCAATAATAATCGGTTAAATTTCAATAGCATATCTATCTCGATTATTCCAAAACCAATTTTTCAAAATCCTGTTTATCCTCGTGTTTAATAAAAAGCGTTTGTTGTTCTTCCAGTCCTGAAAACTTTTTGATCAGTTCTGCCTTAAATTTATGGATATCGACATCTTTGTTTAAAATAACAGTTAAGGCATCGGCATTACCCCTAACCTCAATAATCTGATTAGGATATACTTCTTTTAGCTCGTGTGGAAATTCCATAATTTAAAAACAGATTATAGTGTAGAAAGTTTTGTTTGAAATCAGCATTTGGTTAGGCCTGCTTTAAAATTTTAATTCCAATACCACAATATAGACATTTTTTCTCATCGCAGTATTGCTTTTTCAGCTGCAAAATTCCTTGCGAAGCAAATGCATGATCCATCTTCACTCCTGCCCCGATAAATTTATCTGTAATCGCATTTTGCTCAGCTGGCAAACTCTCCAACAATTTTATCGCCCTGCTAATATAGTATTGTGTACCCGTGTGTTTACCATACGCAAATAAAAACAAAGCCACAGTATTTAACAAAACATTATCAACGGATGTTTTCCCAATTTGTGTATTTACACCAGAAGTTTCTTTTTTAAAATGATAATGTGTTTTCCAATAATCGTTTACCGGTAGGTTTTCAAACAAAGCATGCAATTGTGCTATATCTTTGATTTCCATTATTTTAGAAAAAATATGGTTGGCTTTTACAATTAACGCTGAAAATTGCGCCAATCTGATCGTAGGAAAGTTTTGCGGCCTCATCCGCATAAATTTCCACATCGAAGCTTCTATTGGTTTAATATTGTATTTCTTTCGAAGAAACTGGAATTCGGCCTTTAGCTTTTTAGGGTACTCCTCTTCAAACTGATCATTTAAAAAACCAGCGGCACCAAAAACCAGCGCTTCAATTTGGTTTGGGTTATTTTTGTGCTTGGCATAAATGTGCTGCGAAACGGCTTTGGCAAACAACTCGAAAGGCAAAGCATTTATTTTGAATCCAAAATTACGCGCTAGGAAACGGTAGAAAGTCTCATCCCAATTCCCATTTAATTCGTTTAAGGTTTCAGTTACAGCATTCGTTTTTTGCTCGAAACGCTCTATTAAGGTTCTTGATAGAAAAGAATCCACAATTAATTGATCTACTGTTCCAATTTGTGCAATGCAAGGAAAATCAGTTAATGTGAGAAATAGGTTTTCATATTTTTTGATAAGATCGGTAGAAATACGGTGTTTTAATTCCAAAACGGGCAAAACAGTATTGTCTATTCTTTTTATTTCTGCATCATGCTCATAAACAACATGTAAGACTACATTTTCGTAGGCGGGATTAATCTGATGATTGTGTTTTAACCAATCTGACGACCTGAGGTGAATTTCTACATTACCAGCCCATGTTGTATCGTCAATTTCGATTTTCGAGTTAAAAAAATCCGGACCAGCATTTTTGTTCAGCAAGCCTGGATTTATAATTTTCAAGTTTTCTTCAGCAGTGGTTTGCAGCCCGCTATAATCAAACGACCTGAATTGCCATACATAATGAAGAAAATCTTCTGGAAAATTCATTCTTCAATGTAGTGAAATATTCTGAAAAGCTATAAATAATTACATATTTTGTCACTTAAAATTTATGCTACAGTCTTAATTACAACACATCCCTAAAGATTAAGTTGCTTTAACTTCGGCCTTCTTTTTATAATTGGTAATAAAAACTCCTGCAATAATTAAAACGGTTGCAACGACTAAATCTATACCCACCTTTTCATTTAAAATTAACCAACCTAAAAATATGGCAATAATGGTATTGAAGTAAGTTAAGATGGAAACTTCGGATGCTGAAACCTTTTTAAGGGCATAATGATAACAGAAATAGCCTAAAACAGACCCAAACACAGCCAAATAAACTGTGGCAAATATGCTTTCTGTTTTCCAGGAATTTACATCAGCCTTGCCGGAGAATACCATTGCCAGGCCCAACTGAATAATGGCTGAAAACACAAACTGGTAAAATAGATTTAAAAAAATATATTGAGGCTTACCGCTGTGTTTCTTTGAATAAATAGTACCGATTGTCCAACCTGAAACGGCAATTACCAATGATAAAATCCCATTTCGGTAACCTGGTTCAAGCAAATCATTCAAACCATCTCTAAAAATAAAAACGATACCTAAAAAACCGATAAAAACGCCAATAAATCCCTTTAAACTGGCCTTTTGAATCCCCAGAAATACACAGCCGAGAAATACGAGCAAGGGAGAGGTGGCATTAATTAAGGACGCCAATCCACTTGGAATAGTCTTTTCAGCAACGGTTGTCATGCCATTGGCAATTACCACCATTAAAATAGACAATAAGATCTGTCGTTTAAAACTCGTCCACCCAATCCATTTTAATTCCTTCTGTTTAATTAACAGAACCAATATAATTATCGAAGCAACAGATTGGCGAATGGCCGTTACATACCAGGCCGGAATACTTTCTACGGCAATTCTTATTCCTAAATATGTTGTACCCCATATCAAGGCCACGCCAAATAAGGCGAGGATGAGTTTAAGATCTATTTTTGATTTCATGAGCATTTTTTAACCACAAAGATTTTAACCGCAAAGAACACCAAGTTCAGCGCAAAGGGGCACAAAGTTTTAACCAAGCGGCATTAATTTGAAAACAGGTAACTTTCTTTGTGGCCTTGGTGGTTAAAACAAAAAATATTTACCTAAAAAAGATCAGCTTTAACTAGGATCTGCTCCATTTCTTTTTGAAGCTTCAACGCTTCTTCCCTGGCCTTTTCGGCAAAATCTTCTCCCTGGCTGGCATAGATAATTCCTCTCGAAGAATTAATCAGCAATCCGCATTGTGAATTTAGGCCATACTTGCACACTTCATTTAAATCTCCTCCCTGTGCGCCAACACCTGGCACTAAAAGAAAGTGATTTGGCGCTAATTTACGTACATCACCAAAAGCAGCGCCACGGGTTGCGCCTACCACATACATCATCTGTTCATCTGTAGCCCAGGTTTGCGATGTTTTAAGTACTTTTTCGAAAAGTTTATCCTCGCCAATTTCCTGCAATTGGAAATCGGCATGGCCAGCATTCGAGGTTAAAGCCAAAAGAATTACCCATTTATCTTTAAAAGTTAAAAATGGTGTTACCGAATCGCTCCCCATATAAGGTGCTACGGTAACCGAATCGAAACTCATCTCTGATGACGCAGCATTGAAAAATGTTTCGGCGTACATGGCAGAAGTATTGCCAATGTCACCACGTTTGGCATCGGCAATAGAAAAAATATCCTGAGGAATATATTTCCAGGTTTCGATCAAAGTTTCCCATCCCTTCTTCCCATAACACTCATAAAAAGCAGTATTGGGTTTATAAGCTACACACAAATCTTTTGTGGCATCAATAATCTGTTTATTGAATTCCAGAATCGGATTTTCGTAGTTCAATAGGTGTTTTGGTATCTTATCTAACGAAGAATCTAATCCGACACATAAAAATGAACGTTTTTTTTGTATCTGCTCGAAAAGTTGTTGCTTTGTCATATATAGGCTTATTTGCTGCAAATATGAAGATTTTTAAGTTTTCTGAGCGACAAAATAATGCTCACATTAATTATTTTTATAAACATTTTAAACTTTTGCTTGCAGATTACGTTTCAAATACATACAATTGCAACATAATTTCTCAACCGTTTATCTGAATATCCCAGAAAAATTTATCAAGACTTGTTTTTTGTTACCATTTTTTAAAAGCACATTTTGCTTTTTATTCAGCTTGTAAACAATTATGAAACAATTTGAGCATTTTCCATAATGAACTCATTTAATGTTTTATAGCCTTAAGAATTTATACACAATGAAGCCAGGCCTACACTAACACAAATATATTTAAGCCTGTGTAGATTTATAACAGAAAACATCCGTTATAAACAAATGAAAAATTTCTTGAAACATATATATTTAGAATGTTTAGTAAAACAGAATTAAATGATAAGCTCACAACAGAATTACGTGAGCTAGCAAAAAGCTATGGCATTGAAGGTGCCGACTCCCTAAGAAAAATCGACCTTGTTGAAGTACTTTTACACCAACAAGAAATTATAAATGCTGCTAAAGCCGGTGCAGACCCTTATAGCGAAATAGAACCTATTGCAGCTACTCCTGCACCTAAAACCAAAGCTGCAAAAGCACCAAAAGTTGCCGCAGCTGCAGCCGCCGCCGCCTCTACAGTGGCCGCTGAAAAACCAGCTACTACAGCCGACAAGCCTGTTAAAAAAAGAGCAAGGTTAACGAAAGATGAGCCTGCAGCGCCAATTGAAAGAAGAAGAGATGCTGTAACGTTATTTGACGAGCCTCAACATCAACAACAGCCAGAAAGACAACCAGACAGAATTATTGAATCTGAAGAAAGTGTAAAACCAATCTCAGCTTTAATAGAAGAAAGTGCAGAAGTGCTTCCGGTAGCTCCAAAACAAAAACAAGAGCCAAAAGAAAAGCAGGAAAAACCACAACGCGACGAAAACCGCCAGCAAAAACAACCGGGCGGTGGCAATCACCACAAAAACGAAAACAGTTACTCCAACTTAGATTTCGATAACGTAATTACAAATGAGGGTGTTTTAGAAATTATGCCTGATGGTTATGGTTTCTTGCGCTCTGCAGATTACAACTATTTAACTTCTCCTGATGATATTTATGTATCTCAGTCTCAGATAAAACTTTTCGGATTAAAAACCGGTGATACTGTAAAAGGTAGCATCCGTCCGCCAAAAGAAGGCGAAAAATATTTCCCACTGGTTCGTGTAGAAACCATTAACGGCAGAATTCCTGCTGAGGTTCGCGACCGTGTTCCCTTTGATTATTTGACTCCACTTTTTCCAACAGAAAAATTAAATTTATTTACGGATAACAGCAATTACTCTACCCGTATTATGGATTTATTTACACCAATTGGTAAAGGACAGCGTGGTTTAATTGTAGCCCAACCAAAAACAGGTAAAACCAACCTGCTTAAAGAGGTTGCAAATGCAATTGCTAAAAATCACCCTGAAGTTTATTTAATTATCTTATTAATTGATGAGCGCCCGGAAGAGGTTACCGATATGGCCCGTAGTGTAAGAGCAGAGGTAATTGCCTCTACTTTTGATGAACCGGCCGAGCGCCATGTTAAAATTGCCAATATTGTTTTAGAGAAATCGAAACGTTTGGTAGAAAGCGGACATGATGTGGTAATCCTTTTAGATTCGATTACACGTTTGGCCAGAGCTTACAATACAACAGCACCGGCATCAGGCAAGATATTATCAGGTGGTGTTGATGCAAACGCATTACACAAGCCAAAACGTTTCTTCGGTGCGGCACGTAACATCGAAAATGGTGGTTCATTAACCATTCTAGCTACCGCATTAACCGATACAGGTTCTAAAATGGATGAAGTTATCTTCGAAGAATTTAAAGGTACAGGTAACATGGAGCTACAATTAGATCGTAAATTATCTAACAAACGTATCTTCCCTGCAATTGATATTACGGCTTCAAGTACCCGTCGCGATGATTTATTGTTAGATAGAGATATTTTGCAACGTGTATGGATTTTACGTAACCACCTTGCTGATATGAACAGTCAAGAGGCGATGGAATTTGTTCAATCTCAAATAAAAGGAACAAAAAGTAACGAAGAGTTCTTAATTTCGATGAACAGCTAGAATAAGGTTAAGGGCTGGAAGGTTGAGGGTATAAGGGTTTTCCCAGCGACCTTACAACCTTCCAACCCTCCAGCCTTCCAACCCTATGAAAAAACATCTCCCTAATGCGATTACCTGTGCAAACCTTTTTTCAGGCTGTATCGGAATCGTTTTTGCATTTAAAGGCAATCTAGAAACCGCAGCCTATTTCGTTATTTTCTCCGGGATTTTCGATTTTTTTGACGGTATGGTTGCGCGTTTATTAAATGTAAAATCGGCAATTGGAAAAGATCTTGATTCTTTGGCAGATATGGTAAGTTTTGGGTTCTTACCGGGAGTAATCATGTTTCACTTATTAAAGGCAAGTGATTATTCATCTGAATACCTTCCTTATCTTGGATTTATCATTACTATTTTTTCGGCACTTAGATTGGCCAAATTCAACAACGATACAAGGCAAACAGAAGATTTTATTGGTTTGAATACGCCTATGAATACTTTGTTTATCTGTTCTCTGCCTTTTATTGCCAACGATTATCCACAGATTATTACTTCCAGCATTTTACTGATTGCCATTACAGCAATTACAAGTTTTTTACTGGTGAGCGAAATCAAAATATTTTCTTTAAAATTCAGCGATTTAAGCTGGGCAAAAAATAGAATCAAATTTATCTTCCTCATCCTATCAGCAATATTAATTGCTTTTCTAAAATTTGCAGCAATTCCTTTTGTCTTGGTACTGTATATAGCTTTATCGGTATTGCATTTTAGGGGTGTTACGACTAATAAATAAGATAACAATGATTTTAAGGAGACGAACGATCTTGAGGTATCGTCATTTCGACCGTAGTGGAGAAATCTTTTAAATTTATTTCGATAATTTGCTTCAAAGATCTCTCCGTTTCGCTGCGCTTCAGTCGAGATGACGATGCTTTTTATTGAAGTCTGTCAATGGTAGAGGTTAGAATTTTTCAAATACATGGGAGGGTTGATGACAGATTCGTAACTTTATTAAGCCTTATGCAGTTTGGCTGTTTGTCGGTATAGTGCTTTTGCCTGCATGGTAGTA
>Ga0307416_100001564_pt1 | contig 12539 bp, 13 predicted proteins | sample DK1Cmetagenome_2_FD_203821 | JGI IMG/M metagenome (GOLD analysis project Ga0307416, IMG submission 203821) | Maize rhizosphere microbial communities from greenhouse at UC Davis, California, United States - DK15-C-3 | ecosystem: Host-associated > Plants > Roots > Rhizosphere > Soil | place...
CCGATCCCGGAGCAGCCCCAGCCCATCTCCTCCTCGATTAGGCAGCCCGACATGTGGTCGAGCCCGGGGCCGCCGTACTCCTCGGGGATCTCGGCGTTCATGAGGCCGACCTCCCAAGCCTTGTCAACGATGTCCTGCGGCCACGTGGCGTCGCGGTCGTATTCCCAGGCGACCTTGCGGATCTCCTTCTCCGCGAAGTTGTGCGCCATCTCGCGCAGGTCCTTCTGCTCGTCGGTGAGGGTGAAATCGACCAATTCAGACAGCTCCTTGGTTATCGGGGTCCGGGGCGAGGTTGGCTCCCGGCCATTTGCATGAGATCGCGGCGCTGCCGCGGCAAGCCTGTGACGTCGGTGTTTCGAATCGAGAGAACCGATTGACTGGTCAGTCAGCCAGCGGCTCGGGCACAGAATACCCGAATCGGCCGCTTTCCAAGCGGGAAACGCTCGTTTGGGCATGCGGGCGGGCGGGGGTACTCTGAGCCCATGGGCGCCCTGGCGGTCTCCAACGGAAGCGTGATCCTGATCATCGCGCTCGCGGCGATCCCGGTCGCCGCGCTCTTCTTCATCCTCGGTGCCGGCAGCGCGCTGCGGCAGATCGGCAAGGGCCAGTTCGCGATCGAGCAGGAGCTGCCCCAGAAGCAGGGCGGCGGCTCGATGACCGGCGGCGGCTCGGGCGAGGTCCGTGAAGCCGAGATTCGCCAGATGGTCGAGGCCAAGGCCTACCGCCGCGAGGCGCGCGGCGGCGAGCCGATCGACGTCGAAGCCGAGGTCAGCCGGCTGATGGACGACACGCCGGCGCCGTCGCTCGGCCACGACCAGGAGCTTCGAGCCGAGGTCCGCCAGCTCGTCGTCGCCCGAAACGAGCGTCGCCAACGCAAGGGCCAGGACCCGCTCGACGTCGATGCCGAGGTCGAGCGGCAGCTGCGAGAGCTCGAGAACCTCGGGCAGTGAGGCGCCCTCGGCGGCGCCTCACGTCTACGTCTTCTTTTTCTTCTTGACCTTCCAGGTGCGCGTCGCCGGCGTCAGGTCGACGTTGCCGGCGGCGTCGACCGCGCGCACCGCGAGGGTGTGCGAGCCATTCTTGAGGCCGGAGTAGGTCTTGGGCGACGTAGCGTCGCAGCCGCGATCAGCGCGCCCAGCAGGCGCCGGTCAGCCAGTCCCGACATTCCACTCAACCCCTTCGATTGTCTCCCCCGCGCGGGTACCGCCCCAACCATCATGGCACCCATGGGATTCGCTACCTGACGAAGGGGGTAACGTGCCGACGGTGAACCCCGAGCCCGAGCCCGACGTCGAGGACCACATCACCGAGGTGGAGGAGCTGCTCGTGCGCCCGGGCACCTACTTCAACCCGCAGACCGAGGTGCTCGTCGTCGTCGACGACTCCGCCTCGATCGACCAGACGATCTTCAACATGGAGGCCTACGAGGGCGCCGAGTGGGTGCACATCGCCGACGAGGTCCCGGTCGACGAGGAGCAGCGCGACGCCCTGCTGCTCGACTTCCAGACCCATTACCACCCCGAGAAGGAGGCCGTGTCGGAGAGCGACCTCGCCGCGGACGACGAGGCGATCGACGTCGCCGAGCTCGACGACGACGAGCCCGTCGTCGAGGGCGAGAACGAGCCGGCGCCTGGTGCCGAGGAATGACCGACTACACGGTCGTCCAGCGCGAGGACGCGCCCGACGTGATGGCCCAGTACCCGGGGTTCGGCGAGATGCGCTTCTACACCGATCCCCTCGAGTGCGAGCAGGTCGCGTTCTCGTGGCGCCTGATGCCGCCCGACACCGGCGGGCGCGGCAGCTACGGCCACCGCCACAGGACCCAGGAGGAGATCGTCTTCGTGATCTCGGGGACGGTCACGTTCAAGGTCGGCGACGACGTCTTCGAGGCGGGTCCGAAGAGCGCGGTCCGGATCGCGCCGCATGCGGTGCGCTCTCTTCACAACGACGGCGAGGACGAGGCGGAGATCCTCCTCTTTTCGCCAAAGGCGCAGGGGGACGGCGACGAGGTCGAGAAGGTCGAGGACTTCTGGCCCAACGAGGAGTGAGCGCGCCGTGCGGCGCCGACTCCCGAGCACCCTGCCCCCGCCGAGCGCGCGCCCGTTTCCCGGAGACCCGCGCACCGATCGCCTCGTGGCGGAGCGCCCCGACCCCGAGGCGCACCTCGAGTTCGCCTCGCAGCTCTTCGCACACCCCGATGTCGCGGCGACCCTCTGGCCGGCGCACCTCGGCGGCCCGCGCACCGTGGCGCAGACGAGGTCCGTGTTCGACCGCGACCTCGACCACTGGGACCGTCACGGGTTCGGCCAGTGGTGGTGGCGCCTCGGCGCCGGCGGCGATCTCGTCGCGCGCGGCGGCCTGCAGTGGACGATGGTCGCCGGCGAGGCCTCGATCGAAGTCGGCTGGGCCGTGCTACCCGAGCGCTGGAACGAGGGCCTCGCGACCGAGCTCGCCGACGCCTCGCTCGCCGTCGGGTTCGACACCCTGGGGCTCGACTCGATCGTCGCCTACACGCTCGTCACGAACACCGCGTCGCGGCGGGTGATGGAGAAGTCCGGTTTCGCGTACGAGCGGCGCGTGCGCCACCTCGACCTGCCGCACGTCGTCTACAGGCTGGAGGCGCCCGGCTGGGCTACGTCGCGATGACCATCGCCAGGAACACCCCGTAGAGCCCGGCCCAGGCGACGACCGCCGGAAGCGTGAACTCGCGGCGGCGAACGAGCGCAATCAGCGCGATCGCGCCGCCGGCCAGGCCGAGGGCCATCGAGACGATCCCGAAGTGGTCGAGGTCCCACTCGGTGAAGAGCAGGCCGAAGGAGATCGGGATCGCGGACTGGAAGACCATCGCGCCGGTGATGTTGCCGAGCGCCAGGGTGTCCTTGCCCTCGCGAACCCAGAAGAAGCTGTTGGCCTTCTCGGGCAGCTCGGTGGCGAGCGGCGCGAGCACGAGCGAGAGGATCAGGACCTCCGCTCCGAGCGACTCGGCGACCGTGACGACCTCCTCGACGAACAAGTGCGCGCCGCCGACCATCGCCGCCAGGCCGACGACGAACTGGGCCACGATCAGCAGCGTCGGCGGGTCGTCCTGAGGCGTGCGGTCGAAGATCAGCGGCGTCCGGTGGAGCCAGAGCGGCTTGAGCGTGTCCTCCGACTGCATCTCCCCCCCGCCGCGCAGTGTCGCCGCGACGTAGACGACGTAACCGCCGACCAGCACGACCGCGCCGGCCGCCTTGATGCCGTCGGGGAGGCCCAGCCCAAGCGCAAGGCCGAACGAGAAGAAGACGAGGAACACGCCCAGGTCCCGCCGCAGCGTCGGGACGTGCACGTCGAGCCCGACGCCCTGCGGGCGGCGCTTCGCGTATGCGTGCGCGGCAACTCCGACGAGGAACATGGCGACCGTCGCGAGCAGGAAGGGGGCACCCACGATCGCCCCCGTGGCGACCTCGTCGGAGCCGGGGGCCCCCTCGAGGACGGCGACGAGGGGGATGAGGCTTTCCGGCATCGCCGTGCCGACCGCGGCCAGCAGGCTCCCGACCGCGCCCTCCCCGAGCGACAGCTTGTTGCCGAGCCACTCGACCGCGTTGGTAAACAGCAGCGCTCCCGCGAGGATGACCGCGAAGCTGACGGCCAGGAGGATTACGTCGGCTAGCAAGGCACGCTCAGGCGAAGAAGAAGGCGAGTGCGAGGACGGCGTAGACGGCGAGCAGCTGCACTCCCTCGAACCAGTTCGACTCGCCCTCATGCGTGACGATCTGGGCGATGAATATCGCGATCAGGACAGCCCCGAGCTCGAAGCCGTTGAAGACCAGCGCCATCGGCTGCGGCCCGATCACGAACGACGCGAGCACGAGCAGCGGGCCGACGAAGAGCGCGATCTGAGCGCTCGAGCCGATCGAGATGTTGACCGCGAGGTCCATCTTGTTCTTGTAGGCGACGAGCACCGCCACCCAGTGCTCCGCGGCGTTGCCGACGATCGCGACGACGATCACGCCGATGAAGAACTCGCTCAGGCCCACGGTCTCCGACGTCTCGGCGATCGCGCCGACGAGGATCTCCGACATCACCCCGACCGCGACGCCGGCGACCGCGAGCAGGATCACCGAGCGGCGCACGCTCCAGCCCATCGTGTCCTCCTCGTCCTCGTATGGAGGGTTGAACAGGTCGCGGTGGGTCTTGAGCGAGAAGAGCAGGCCGGCCCCGTAGGTCCCGATCAGGACCAGAGCGACGGCGACCGACAGCCCCTCGACGTCGCCGCCGTAGTCGACGATCTCGGCGCCGGGGGACGGCAGCCCGCGGCCCTCGACCAACTCGAAGATCGCGGGCATGATCAGCGCCGCCGCCGCGAGGAACAGCATCAGCGACTGGATGTTCGCCGCCTTCGAGTTGAAGGTCTGGTGCTCGCGCCCTATCCCGCCGACGAGCATCGCCCCGCCGAGCACGAGCAGGATGTTGCCGATGATCGAGCCCACGATCGACGCCTTGACGACCTCCTGGAGGCCCGCGTTGAGCGCGAACAGCGCGATGATCAGCTCGGGAGCGTTTCCGAACGTGACGTTGAGAAGGCCGCCGATGCCGGGTCCCGAGCGCGCTGCGAGCTCCTCTGTGGCGAGCCCCATCAACGCCGCGGTCGGGACGATCCCGATCGCCGCCGCGGCGAAGATCAGCGTCGGCGAGGCGTGCGCGAGCTCGAGGGCAACGGCGAGGACGATGAACGGCGTGAGCACGTACGGCCAGCCCTGAGCGCTGGTCAGAAAGCGGATCGGGGACCTGGCGGGGGCGCTCACGGGCGGCCAAGCCTAGTGACCGGCCGATGCCTGGAAGCGTGCGTTCCGGGGCTAGACTGCGCCGCGTGAGGACGCGGCGATTCGGCGACACCGACCTCGAGGCCTCGGAGATCGGCTTCGGCACCTGGGCGCTGGGGTCGAGCTGGTGGGGCGACGTCAGCGAGGCCGACGGCGAGCGCCTGCTCAAGCAGGCCCTCGACCTCGGGATCACCTTCTTCGACACGGGAGACGCCTACGGCCGGGGCGCCAACGAGGAGCTCGTCGGTCGCGTCCTCGGCCCCCGTCGCGACGACGTCGTGATCGCGACCAAGTTCGGCTACGAGCTGGGCAGCGGCCGCCGCGACCACTCCGAGGGCGAGCGCCCGCAGCGCTGGGACGCGGCCTTCGTGCGACAACAGCTCGAGGCCAGCCTCAGCCGCCTCGGCACCGACCGCGTCGACCTCTACCAGCTTCACAACCCGCGCATGGACGCGGTCGCGTCCGACGAGACCTTCGAGGCGCTCGAGGCGCTCCGCGCCGAGGGAAAGCTGCGCCACTACGGGGTCGCCCTCGGCCCGGCGATCGGGTGGCGGGAGGAGGGCCTGCGCGCGATCTCGGAGCGCGAGATAACCGCGGTGCAGACCGTCTACAACCTGCTCGAGCAGGACCCCGGCCGCGACCTCATGGACGCCGCGGCCGAGCACGGCGTCGGGGTCATGGCGCGCGTGCCGACCTCGAGCGGGCTGCTCGACGACAACCTCACACCGGACACGACCTTCGGCGAGGGGGACCACCGCCGCCACCGCCCGCAGGAGTGGCTCGTCGAGGGCCTGCAGAAGATCGAGCGGATCCGCTTTCTGTGCGGCCCCGACAGCGGCCGCACGATGCCGCAGGCCGCGCTGCGCTTCATCCTCGACAGCGGGATCACGACGGTGATCCCGACGATCACCAGCAGCGCGGAGCTGCGCGAGTACGCGTCGGCCTCCGACGTGCCCGAGCTGCGCGCCGACGAGCTCGCGAAGGTCGGCGAGCTCTACGAGCGCAACTTCGGCGTCGAGCCGGTCAGCGCCTAGCGCCGGCGCCCCGAGAACGCGAAACGCCCGCCGGCGAACCGGCGGGCGCTGTCTCGCGTCAGCTTCGTTGTAGCGCTACTGCGTCTCCTCGACGCAGCCCGCGATCTCCTCGGGCGTCTGGGCCTCGGCGATGCAGTCGAGATACGCATCGTCGGGCGCGGCCGCGCCGCCGCCTCCGCCTCCGCCTCCCGGCGAGACGCCGCCGGGGCCGTCGAAGTCGAAGTCGCCGCCGCCGCCCGGCACCGACGGGATGCTCCCGCCGCCCAGGCCGCCGAGGTCGCCGAGGGGGATGCCGCTGTCTCCCAGCTCGTCGAGCAGGCCGTCGAACGGCTGCGCGTCGGTGGGCGCCTCGATCGTCTGCGGCTCGTTCACCGCGCCGAGCACGATCGAGAGCGTCAGGTCGGCGCCCTCGATCGGCACCGCGACGGCGGCGTCGTCGGGAGCGGTGACTCCGAAGTTGAGGTCGAAGCGGCGCAGGATGTCGTCATCCGTGCCGCTGTAGACGTCGAAGCTCGCCTCGTCGACGGCCTCCTCGACCTGTGCCGTCGCCTGGTCGATCGCCTCGGGCGGCAGGAATGCGCCCTGCGGGCTCGCCGCGATCGCGTCAGCCGCGAGGTTGCCGATTTCCTCGATGTTGATGTCGCCGTGGACGTGAGTGGTGCTCGCGCCCTCGACGTCCTCGTCACCCTCGTTCTCGAGGTTGGTCAGGAGGCTGAACGGGTCGATGTCGCAAAGCGCCGGGTCGACCCCGCCCTGCTCGGCGGCGGTCTGGCACTGCTCCTGGAAGGAGCCGGTATCCTCGGTCTCGGCCTGCGACGCGTCGTAGTTTTCCTGGATCTGCTTGAACGTCGCCTGGTCGACCTCGTAATCGGTGCCGTTGTAGTTGACGAACATCGCATCGCCGGTGGAGGTCAGCCCGCCCTCGAAGTCGAGGCTCTGGCCGGCGCCCTCGCCGCTGGCGGACACCGTGAGGTCGAACTGGGGGAACTCGCCGTCGGTCGACTGGAATGGGCCGCTCACGGAGGCGTCGAAGTTGCCGCCGGTCGCGCCCTCCACCGAGCCCGTGACGCTCACGTCGATCGTTCCGCTCTCGACCGTGTGGTCGCCGGAGAAGGTCTCCCTGAGGACGTCCTCGGGATCCTCGTCGTCACCGCCGCATCCGGCGACCACGAGGCCGGCGCAGAGCGCGAGACAGAGGGCGAGGGCAAGAAGCTTGAAGCGGTTCAAAGGATTCCTTCCGTGAGATCGTCGAGTGCGAAGCAGCGCAGGGTAGCGAACGCCCCTTAACGCTTTCGACGGTCGTCGGGGATCGATTCGTCTAGGCTGGCCGACCCATGAGCCCACCCCGGACGATCCTCTACACCGGCAAGGGCGGGGTCGGGAAGACGAGCGTCGCAGCCGCCACCGCGCGGCGCTGCGCGGCCTCCGGGCTCCGCACCGTCGTGCTGTCGACGGACCCCGCGCACAGCCTTTCCGACTCCTTTGAAACACAGCTCGGCTCCGAGCCGACTTCGGTCGCCGACCGCCTCTGGGGCCAGGAGGTCCAGGCCCAGCGCGAGATGGAGCGCAACTGGAGCGCCGTCCAGCAGTGGCTCGGGAACCTGCTCGCCGACCGCGGCGTGATGAGCATCGCCGCCGAGGAGCTGACCGTTCCGCCGGGCATGGACGAGCTCTTCTCGCTGCTTCAGATCAAGCGTCACCACGAGTCCGGCGACTACGACGTGATCGTCGTCGACTGCGCCCCGACCGGCGAGACGCTGCGGCTGCTCTCGTTCCCCGACATCGCCCGCTGGTGGCTCGAGAAGGTGCTGCCCTGGGAAAAGCGCCTGATCAGCGCCGCTCGCCCGCTCGCGCGGACCTTCCTCGACGTCCCGCTGCCGAGCGAGGACGTCTTCTACGACGTCCAGCGGCTCGTGCGCAATCTGATCGCGATGAACGAGATCCTCGGCGACCGCGAGCACGCCTCGATCCGGCTCGTCATGAACCCCGACCGGATGGTCATCAAGGAGGCCCAGCGGACCTTCACCTACCTCAACCTCTACGGCTATCTGACCGACGCGGTGATCGTCAACCGGATCTTTCCCGACGACGTCGCCGACGGCTACTTCGGGCCCTGGCGCGAGCGCCAGGGCAAGCAGCTGGAGGCCGTCAACGAGGGGTTTGCCCCGGTGCCGGTGCTGCGGGCGCGCTACTTCGAGTCCGAGGTCGTCGGCGACGAGATGCTCGATCGCCTCGGCGGCGAGCTCTTCGGCGAGCTCCGCCCACAGGACGTGCTGCACACCGAGCTCGCCCACCGGCTTTCGAGCGAGGACGGGCGCACGGTGCTCAGCATCGCGATCCCGTTCAGCGACAAGGACGACATCCGCCTGAGCAAGATCGGGGCCGAGCTGATCGTCGGGGTCGGGCGCGAGAAGCGGACTATCATCCTTCCGTCCGCGCTCTCCGACCGCCGCCCCGTGGGCGCGAAGTTCGAGGGCGGCACGCTGAAGATCAGCTTCGAGGATGGACGAGCCGCAACACATCCACCGAGCACCGTGGGAGCCGACGACGGGCCCGAACGCGACGGGAGCTCCCAACGGCCAGCCGGGCGCCGGCGCTCACGCCGCGAACGAGCCTCGACGCAGCGCACCTGAGGAGTTCGCGGCGCTGCTCGGCGACGCCGAGCAGGAGTGCGTCCCCTGGTGTCCGATCTGCCGCTCCGCCGACGTCGTCCGCGCGACGACCTCGCCCGAGCTTCGCGAGCAGTTCAACCAGATCCAGCGCGAGGCGCTGGTGACGGTGAGGGCCCTGCTCGACCACTATCTCGAGCGCCTCGACGAGCAGCCGCGCCACAGCCGGCCGGTGGAGGACATCCCGATCGAATAAGAACGACCAACGGCGCCAGCTCGTCGCAGCAGAGCTGCGCCTAACCCCTGTGCGGCTCAGCCGTGACGGAAGGGCGTGTCGTCGCCCAGAGAGCCCAGCGACGTCTCGGGCTCGACGTGGATCAGGACGTCGGCGGTCGGGAACTCGGCCTCGATCGCGGCGCGGACCTGGTGCGCGAGGGCGTGCGCGCGCTCCAGCGTCGTGCCGCTGCGGAACTGGAGGTGGAGGTCTATGTGGCGGCGGCTGCCCGCGCGGCGCGCGCGCAGCTTGTGGTACCCGGCCACCTCGGGGGCGCGGGCGGAGGCGATCGCGGCCTCGATGCGGTCGAGCTCCTCGGGAGGCGGGGCCTCGTCGACGAGCACGCGCGAAGAGCGCGTCAGGATGCGGATCCCGGCGACGACGATCGCCACCGCGACCATCAGGGCCACGATCGAGTCGAACTCGACGATGCCGGTGACTTCGACGATCACCAATCCGACGAGGACCCCGGCCGAGGTCATCGCGTCGGTCCGCAGATGCGCGGCGTCGGCCTCGAGCGCGGGCGAGTCGAGCGCCGCGGCGCGCCGGTAGAGGAAGCTGGAGATCCCGACGTTGGCGACGGCGGAAAAGCCGACGACCGCGATGCCGACCCACAGGGTCTCGAGGTCGGCGCCGGAGGCGAGGCGCCTCGTCGCCTCGAAGATGATCACCGCGGCGCCGATCAGGATCAGGGTGCCCTCGATCGCCGCCGCGAGGTTCTCGACCTTCTCGTGCCCGTAGGGATGGTCGGCGTCGGCGGGCTCGTCGGCCTTGCGCACCGAGAAGTACGCGATCACGGAGGCGACGAGGTCGATCGCGGAGTGGATCGCCTCGGTGAGGATCGCTATCGAACCGGTGATCGCACCCGCCGCGACCTTGAGCGCTATGAGGGTCGCGTTCGACGCGATCGAGAGGCCGGCCGCGCCGGACTTGGTGCGCAGGTCGGGGATCACGGCGACTCGAGCCCGAGGTGGTGAGCCAGGAGGGCTGCGGCGCGCCCGCGGTGGCTGACCGCGTGCTTCTCGGCCGGCTCCAGCTCCGCCATCGTGCGTCCGTCGCCGATCTCGCGCGGAATGAAGGCGGGGTCGTAGCCGAAGCCCCCGCTCCCGCGCGGCACTTCGGCCAACGTCCCCTCGCAGATGCCCTCGAAGACCCACTCCGCGCCGGCGTCGTCGATGTACGCGATCGCGCAGACGAAGGCGACGCTCCTGTCGACCTTGCCGTCGACCTTCGAGAGCAGCAGCTCGAGGTTCTGCCGATCTGTCGCGCCGGGCCCGGCGTAGCGGGCGGAGCGCACGCCGGGGGCTCCGCCGAGCGCCGCGGCGCCGATGCCCGAGTCGTCGGCGATCGCCGGCTCGCCGGTCGCGGCGCGGGCAGCGCGCGCCTTTCCCAGCGCGTTCGCCTCGAACGTGTCCCCGGTCTCGGGCGGCAGCTCGACGTCATCGGGGAGCGGCACGAGCTCGACGCCGGCGAGGATCTGCTCGAGCTCTCGCAGCTTGTGCTCGTTGCGGGTCGCGACCACGAGCCTGGTCGGACCCATCAGCCCGAGGCGGTCGGGACCGGGCTCCCCGTGGCGCGCTCCTGCGCAGCGCGCAGGTGGGCGATGCCCGCCCCTGCGAGCTCGAGCAGCTCGTCGAGCGAGGCGCGAGAGAGTGGGGTGCGCTCGGCTGTCGCCTGCACCTCGACCAACTCGCCCTCTCCCGTCATGACGACGTTCGCGTCGACCTCGGCGTTGGAGTCCTCGCCGTAGTCCAGGTCGCACAGGGCGACGCCGTCCACCATGCCGACGCTTAGCGCCGCGACGCTGCCCGAGAGCGGCAGGCGGTCGATCTTCTTCGAGTCGACGAGCGACTGGAGCGCGAGCGCAAGCGCCACGAAGCCACCGGTGATCGAGGCGCAGCGCGTGCCGCCGTCGGCCTGAAGGACGTCGCAGTCCACATAGACGCTGCGCTCGCCCAGCGCGCTCAGATCGACCACGCCGCGCAGCGAACGACCGATGAGGCGCTGGATCTCGACTCCGCGCCCGTCCTGGCGACCGCGCTTCACGTCTCGGTCCTTGCGCTCGCCGGGGCCCGTGGAGGCGGGCAGCATCGCGTACTCCGAGGTAACCCAGCCACGGCCCTTTCCCTCCATCCAGCGCGGGACGGAGTCGACGACCGAAGCGGTGCAGATGACGCGCGTCTCGCCCTGCGAATAGAGCGCCGAGCCGGCGGCCGTGCGGACGAACCCGGTCTCGATCGCGATCGGCCGGACGTCGCCCGGGGCGCGGTCGTAGCTACGGCTCGAAGACACGTTCGCAGGCTACTTCCTCGGCGGCGGTGGGCTGAATCGCGCTGGGCGGGGCGCCGCGGCCTCCGCGAAGGGAGCCGCTCGCGAAGGCCGCGGGCCTCACCCCCTGACGCCCGCTCTCCCCCCTTCCCCGTCGGAAGAGGACGTGGCGGGCGGCAAGGTCACTTGAAGGTGATCGCGTCGACCGCGGCCTTGATCTTGTCCACGATCACGTCGGCCAGCTCGGTGCCCTGCTTGCCGTTGAAGCCCTTCATCGCCGCGACCATGCCGACCATCAGCAGCGAGACGAGCAGGATCAGGCCGACGTACTCGACCGTGCCCTGGCCGCGCTCCCGGCCGACGGCGGCGAGGGCCTGATGAACGCGAGCGTGGAGGAATCCGAAGGCGGCGTGCATTGCGCTCCTTTCAGTTGGTGGCTGTGACCGCGACCTTGGAGCGCCAGCCCGCGCCGAACAAGGCGCGGCCGTAACGAAAGTGGGCCTGCGCTCCGCCGCGGTTTCCGACAGACTGCGAGCGGATGGCACGCCGACGTCTTTTCGGCCGGGGGCGCACGGACGACGAACCGCAGACGGCACCCGACGGGGTGCCGGTCGTCGTTCCCGAGAGCCCAGCGGTCGCCCAGGCGGACCCGGCGGCCGAGCAGCCCGGCCAGCGCCGCGGCGACACGACCGAGCGCATCCGCATCGCGTCGGAGGAGGCCGCGCAGCACGCGGAGATGCGGGCGATCGGCGAGATCACGGCGCTCGAGGAGGACCTGGAGCGCGCCAAGCACGAGTCGGCGAGCATGCTGGCCGAGATCGAGGACCGCCTGAGCGCCGCTGAGAGCCGCGCCCAGGCCGCGGAGCAGCGGGCGCAGGAGGCGACGGCGTCCGCCGTCGAGCTGGAGTCGCGGCTGCGCGAGGCCGAGGAGCGTTCGCAGGGCGAGGCTCCCGAGCTCGAGAGCAGCCTGCGCGAGGCCGAGGCGCGCGCGGTGGTCGCTCAGCGTGAGGCCGCGGGCGCACAGCAGATCGAGGAGCGCCTGCGCGAGGCGACCGATCGCGGCAGGCTCGAGTCGGCGGGCATGATCCGCGACACGCGCGACAGGCTCAAGGACGCCGAGGAGCGCGCCCGCAGGGCGGAGGAGCGGCTCACCCTCGCCGAGCAGCAGCTTGCCGAGACCGATTCCGACGAGGTCGAGACCGGCAAACGAACGGCCGAAGAGCGCGCCTCGAAGGCCGAGGACGACGTCGAGCGGATGGTGGAGGCGCGCGCGAAGGTCGAGGCCGATGCGCGCGAGGCTGCCGGCGCCTGGCTGCGCGAGCAGATGAAGACGGTCAAGCGCGACGCCGAGAAGCGCGCCCGGGAGGAGCTGGCCGAAGAGCGCCGCGAGCTCGAGCAGACCCTGCGCGCCCAGGCCGAGGAGCGGCTGCGCGCCTCCGAGGCAGCCGCGCCCGATGCGCCCGCCGGGGCCGGCGACGCCGCGTCGGCCGAGGCGCTTCGAAACGCCCTCGACCAGCTGCAGCAGGCCGTGGCCAGGGCGACGGAGGCCAAG
>Ga0307416_100001565_pt1 | contig 12537 bp, 13 predicted proteins | sample DK1Cmetagenome_2_FD_203821 | JGI IMG/M metagenome (GOLD analysis project Ga0307416, IMG submission 203821) | Maize rhizosphere microbial communities from greenhouse at UC Davis, California, United States - DK15-C-3 | ecosystem: Host-associated > Plants > Roots > Rhizosphere > Soil | place...
TTAAACTTCGCCTTCCAGTCGCGAGGTGGAGCAGTCTGGTAGCTCGTTGGGCTCATAACCCAAAGGTCGCAGGTTCAAATCCTGCCCTCGCAACCACCGAATCCGAAGCCCTCCGCGCGAGGGCTTCGCCACGTCTGACGCTCCGCCCGCGAGTGTCGCGGCCTCACGACGGCGCAGCGCGCCGATCGAACGCGAGCCGCGCGAGCGCCTGCATGCGCTCGATCTCGGCTGCAGCGCGGGCAAGGAAGACGCGGAAGATCGAATCGACGAGCATGTCGTCGCCGCGCGGCCGCGAATCGAAGAAGGCGAGGTGGCCGAGCATGCGGCCGTCGCTGGCGATGATCGGCAGGCCGAGGAACGACTCGGCGCCGGCCTCGCGAGGAAAGAGCTTCGAGACGCCGTCGCGATGAAAGCACATGCGACCCTCGCCGACGACCTCGGCGCAGGGCGTTCCGGCCAGCGCGTACTCGAAATTGTCGGTGTGCCCCTGCTGGGCCGACCAGACGGCGAGCGTCCGCACGCGCGTCACCGGATCGTCGGCGCACTCGGTGATGAACGCGCGGTCGACCTCGAGCGCGCGCGCGAAGTGGCGGACCATGGCGCGGAAGAACTCGTCGCCGAATGCGCCGGCGGTGCCCTCGACGACCGCGTCGAGGACCGTCTGGACGCGCTTCAGGCGGGTCACGTCGGTGTCGAGGCCGACCATGCGGCGAGGCGTGCCGCTTTCGTCGCGCAAGGCGATGCCGCGCGAGAGGACGTTGCGCACGCTGCCGTCGCGGTGGACGAGCCGCATCTCGTGCTCGAAGCGCGGATCGCTGCCGTCGAGATGGCGGGCGAGCGCAGCCTCGAGGCCGGCGCGATCGTCGCTGTGCACGCGCGCGAGCCAGGCCGACCGATGGTTGCCGATCTCGCCCGGCGCGATGCCGAGCATGCTCAGCCAGCGCGGCGAGAACTCCATCGTCCCCGACGCGAGGTCGCACTCCCAGAGGCCGTCCTGGCTGCCGCGCAGGACGAGCAGCGCACGCTCCTCGGCGGCGCGGCGCTCGCCCTCGGCGCTGCTGCGCGCGGCATCGCTCAGTGCCGCCGCGGCGCGGTGCGACTGCGAACGCTCCTCGGAGACGGCGAGCTTGGCGGCGAGCGCGCCGCGCTCGGCCTGCACCTGCCGTCGCGTCGACCACAGGAACCAGGCGACGCACGCGAGCGCGGCGATCACCGCTGCCGGGCCGGGCCGCAGCCACGACCAGACCAGCGTCGCCGCGAGGGCGAGCAGCGAGGCGATGTTCATCGGATGCAAGAACATTCCTGGTCTCCTGGTCCACTAGGCTTCGGCCAACGGCAGGTCGAAGCTGATCCTCGTGCCCTGGTGCTCGGTGCTGTCGATCGACAGCGTGCCGTCGTGGAGATCGACGATCCGGCGCGCGATCGCCAGGCCGAGGCCGCCGTGGCCGCTCGCACGTTTCGCGCCGCCGATCCGCTCGGCGCGGTAGTAGCGGTCGAAGATGCCGGGCAGGTCGGCGGCGGCGATGCCTTCGCCGGTGTCGCTGACGACGAGGCGCGCGCGACCTCGGCAGGGCGCGGCGTCGACCGTCACCGAGCCGCCGGCCGGCGTGTGGCGCAACGCGTTCTCGACCAGGTTGTCGAGCACGCGCTCGACCAGGCCGATGTCGGCGCGGACGCGCAGCGGCAGCGCCGGCGGCCCGGCGGCGACGCGCGCCTCGAGCCGCACGCCGCGCCGCTCGGCGTCGGCGGCGAACTTTTGCAGCACGTCGTGGGCGAGTTCGGCGAGCGGGAACTCCTCGCGGTCGGTGCGCGCGTCGTCGGCCTCGAGGCGCGTCAGCTCGAACAGGTCGGCGACGAGCCGGCCGAGGCGCTCGCTCTGGCGCGCCGCGACCTCGAGGTGGTTGCGCGCCTCGGCGCTGTCGAGCGACGCGTGGCGCAGCAGCAGCAGCTCGAGATAACCCTGGATCGACGCCAGCGGCGTGCGCAGGTCATGCGAGACGTTGGCGAGCAGGTCGCGCTGCTCGCGCTCCTTCGCCGCCAACGCCGAGGTCTGCGCGACGAGACGATCCGCCATCGCCTCGATGCGCGCCGCGACGCGCGCGACCTCGTCGGTCGCTCCGCCGGTGGCGGCGAGCCGCAGCGGCAGCACGTCGGCCGACTGCTCGAAGGCTTCGATCGCGCGCTGGAGCTTGCGCAGGCGTTGCGCGAACACCGCCTGCACTGCGGCCGCGGTCGCGAGAGCGATCGCGATCGCGCCGGCCGCCAGCCAGCCGATCGCGCCGGCGTCGATCTCAGGCACGGCGCTCCGCGAACTTGTAGCCGACGCCCCAGACGGTCTGGATGAAATCCGGATTGGCCGGGTCGCGCTCGATCTTGTTGCGCAGTCGGTTGATGTGCGAGTTGACGGTGTGCTCGTAGCCGCTGTGGCTGTAGCCCCAGACCTGGTCGAGCAGCTGCGCCCGAGTGAAGACGCGGCCCGGGCTGCGCGCGAAATAGACGAGCAGCTCGAACTCCTTGGCTGTCAGCTCGACCGGCCGACCGGCGACGCGCGCCTCGTGGCGCTCGACGTCGATCGAGAGGCCGTCCACCTCGATCCGCGCTGGCGACGGCGCCGCGGCAGCGGCGGCCTTGACCGCCGCCAGCTGCTCGGCGCGGCGAAACACGCCTTTCACGCGCGCCGCGAGCTCGAGCATGCTGAACGGCTTGGTGAGGTAGTCGTCGGCGCCGAGCTCGAGGCCGAGGACGCGGTCGAGCTCGGACGATTTCGCCGTCAGCATCAGGATCGCCGTCTGCAGCTCGGCGGCGCGCAGGCGCCGACAGATCTGCAGGCCGTCGAGGCGCGGCAGCATGAGATCGAGGATGACGAGGTCGTAGCGGCCGGCTTCCGCCTCGGCGAGGCCGGCCACGCCGTCGTCGACCAGGCGGCACTCGCAGTCGAGCTCGGCGAGCTGCAGCGTGATCAGACGGCCGACGTCGGGATCGTCCTCGATGACGAGGACGCGGCGCGTCATCGCGCCACCTCGTCGCCGGCATCGCCATCGGCGAGCGACCAGGCGCGAAACGAGCCGAGCGCGACGTGGCGCGCGAGCGTGGCGGCGAAGTCGAATGCGGGATCGACGGCGAGCGCCGCCGGCAGCGCGGCTGCGAGCGGCTCGCCGCTGGCGAGCGCGCGCAGGAAGCGGTCCTCGCCGTCGCCGAGGGCACGGAACTCGACCTCGAAGTCGCGTCGCGCGACGAGGACGTGCACGCCGCCGCCGTCGAGCGACACTGTCGCGACGGCGTCGTCCGCTTCCGCCTGGTTGGCCTGCCAGATCGCGAGCACCGGGAATGGCGAGGCGACGAAGCGCGACGCGATCTGCAGGTGCAGCCGGATCCGCCTCTGCAGATCGGCGGGAACTCGTGCCAGCGCCGCGGTGTCGAGCGCTTCCTCGTCGGCGTCGTGGTAGACCTCGTGGTGCGCCCATTCGAGCGCGGCGACGTCGGCCAGGTACGGCAGCGCTGCGAGCTCGGGCTGTCGACCGACGAACGCCGGCAAGTGCGCGCCGAACGCGTGCAGGCTGCCGGACGTCGATGGGTGCTTGACGATGTAGGCACGCGCGAGCTGGCGAAAGAACGCATCGCCGACCAGGCGCGCGGTGACCGGATAGACGGCCTGCAGCGCGGCGCCGAGGCTGGCGAAGAGATTGTTGCGATAGACGTGCAGGCGCCGCTCGGCCGAGACGCCGCGGCTCTCGCGCAGCAGCGCCGTGGCGCCGGCTGCGCCGTCGCCGCGCAGCAGCGCCGCGCTCACCAGCGCCTGGGTGTCATGCAGCGAGAGCATCGGCGGCCTCGAACGACGGCGAGCCCTCGAGGGCGGCAAGCATGGCGTCGGCCTTTCTCGCCTCGCCGAGCAGGACGTCCAGCGGCGGCAGGTCGCTGTCCCACTCGACGAGCGTCGGCAGCGCGCCGAAGCGGCGCAGCGCCCGGGCGTACAGCGCCCAGACGTCGGCGCAGACCGGCTCGCTGTGGCTGTCGATCAACACCTCGCCGCCGGGGCAGGCCTTTCTCACGTGGCCGGCGAGGTGCAGCTCGTGGACGGCGTCGCGCGGGAGGCGCTCGAGATAATCGGCGGCGTCGAAACCGTGGTTGGCGGCGCTGACGTAGACGTTGTTGACGTCGAGCAGCAGCCCGCAGCCGGTCCGGCGCGCGATCGCGGCGAGGAACTCGGGCTCGGCGATCGTCGAGTCGGCGTACTCGAAATAGCTCGAGACGTTCTCGAGCAGGATCGTCCGGCCGAGCCGCTCCTGCACCTCGTCGACGCGGCGCACCACGTGGCCGAGCGCCTCGGCGGTGAGCGGCAGCGGCAGCAGATCGTTGAGGTGGACGCCGCGATGCGACGTCCAGCACAAGTGCTCGGAGACGAATGCCGGCTGCAGCCGGTCGATCAGCTCGGCGAGGCGCTGCAGGTGCGCGGCGTCGAGCGGATCGGTCGAGCCGATCGAGAGGCCGACGCCGTGCAGGCTGAGCGCGTGGTCGCGCCGGGCGCGGCCGAGGACGTGCAGCGGCAGGCCGCCGCGGCCGAAGTAGTTCTCGGCATGGACCTCGATGAAGCCGACGTCGGGATCGGTCGCGAGGAACTCCTCGCAGTGCTCGGCGCGCAGGCCGATGCCGGCGCAGAGCGCGAGCGCCGGGCGCGGCAGCCAGTGCGAACGGGATCTGGACATGGGCGAGGCTTCCTGGGCTCGAAGTCTACGAACCGGCTCGGGCTGCGGCGCTGCCGTGATCGAAATGTGAAGACTTCGGGCGCGGCCCGGGCACTCAGGCGACGCCCTTGTCGAGCGGCTGTGCGAAGGCACGCCCGGCCAGTTGCGCCAGCGCGATCGTCACGCACATCGTCGCGAAGGCGAGCCAGGCGTACGGCCACGCGAGCGGCATGCCGACCAGGATCAGGCCGTCGTTGCCGCCGGGCAGGAGCAGGCTGCCATACCCCATCAGGATGCCGCCGACGAGGCAGCGCAGCGCCTGGGTGGCGCCGATCCGTGTGCTCCGGAACCGCCCGGCGGTCCAGCCGCCGAGCGCGGCGCCGGCGAGGAGCGCCAGCGCCAGGACCGTGCGCGCGCCGACGCCCGCGGTCATGCCGCGCGCCAGCTCGGCGAGAACGTCGGTGTACGCCCAGCCGCCGACGAGCAGCAGCATGACGACGAAGGTGACGCCGATCACCGTCGTTGCGGCGTGCGGCGACCAGATGCGTTCGGCGAGCGCACGATGCCAGCGCGCGCGCAGACTCGCGCGGTCGTCCTTCCGCAACGATCGCGCGACGCGCCAGAGCGCGAAGGCGACGAACGGCAACGCCAGCCACGCCGACGCTTGCAGGATCGGCGACGTGTCGTCGAGCTTTCTCGGCATCGGCATGCCGAAGACCGCAGCGACGCTCAGGCAGCCGAGGTAGAAGCCGAGCGGCGTCAGCAGGTACGCCCATTCGCCCGAGCCGAAGCGTGCGATGGCCCCGAACACGCAGGCGCCGTTGATGTAGGCGCCGATGCCGAGCAGCGCGCCGCCGATCACCGTCCAGCTGCTGACCGCGTAGCCGGCCGGCATCTTCGGCAGCATGTCCAGCGCCTCGGCGACGACGAGCCCGCCGGCGACCCAGAGCGCAGCCTCGAGCAGGCTGAGCAGGCGCCGCACCGTTCGCTGCGTGACGACCTCGTCGACCGCGGCGACGGTGCAGGTCGCGCCGCGCTGGATCGCATAGCCCATGACGCCGGCGCAGAGCGCGGCGACGAGGAAGGCGAGGCTGAAGACGGCGATCTGCATGACGCTGCCCCGAGCCTCAGGCCGGCACGACGGCGTGCTGGTGGAACTTGCAGACCTCCTGCATTGCCGCGTCGTTGTTGATCATGCTCGTCTGCGGCCGGATGAAGCCGCTCGCCAGGTCGAACACCCAGCCGTGGATGTACGGCCGCGCGCCGCGCCGCCAGGCGTTCTGGACGATGCTCGTCTTGCCGAGGTTGTAGACCTGCTCGATCACGTTGAGCTCGACCATCCGGTCGAAGCGCGCGTGCTCGTCGAGCGCGGCGAGCTCGGTCCAGAAGTACTGCCGGATGTCCTTCAGCGCGCGCAGCCAGTTGTCGATCAGGCCGTGCTGCGTCTCGCCCATCGACGCCTTGACGCCGCCGCAGCCGTAGTGGCCGCAGACGATGACGTGCTGGACCTCGAGCACGTCGACCGCGTACTGCAGCACCGACAGCAGGTTCATGTCGGTCTGGACGACCAGGTTGGCGATGTTGCGGTGGACGAACATGTCGCCCGGCTGGCTGCCGGTGATGCGGTCGGGCGAGACGCGGCTGTCGGAGCAGCCGATCCAGAGAAAGCTCGGGTGCTGGCCTTCCGAAAGCTGCTCGAAGTAGTGCGGGTCGAGCCGCAGGTGCTCGGCGACGAACTCTGCGTTGTTGCGCAGCAGCTCCTCGATGCGTTCGATCATTCGTTCCTCCGACGGGTGCGCTCAGACGTGCTCGATCACGCCTTCGATCGGATCGGCCGGTGCCCGCCACGGCGCGCGCTCGATCATCCGCATCGTGTCGGCGTGGCCGGCCTGGCGGCGCAGGCTGATGCCGTTCGGCGTGAAGTCGATGTCCTTGGTGTGGTCCTCGGTCTCGAGGCGCGGCGCGAGCAGGTGCGCGACGTGCATCTGCGTTCCGCAGCCCCACGATGCGAGCTCCTTCACCTTCGCGTCGCCCTGCTTGGCGGCGGGCAGCTCCTTGGTCAGCTCGCGGATGACGTGGCGCAGGCGATGGATCTGCTTCTGCCGTGCGATGTGGCTGTCGGCGCGGCTCGCGAACTGGATGTCCTTCTGGCGCGCCATCACCTCCCAGATCGAGCTCGGCTCGGCCGCCTTCTGGTGCCAGACGTTGACCGCGAAGATCAGCGAGTCGCGGCGCGGCTTGTCGTCGAGCACCGCCTCGATCGGCGTGTTCGAGTAGATGCCGCCGTCCCAGTACGGCTCGCCGTCGATGCGGATCGCGCCGAACGCCGGCGGCAGCGCGCCCGACGCCATCACGTGGTCGACGCCGAGCGGCGTCTCGCGCGAATCGAAGTAGCGCATCTGGCCGCTGCAGACGTTGACGGCGCCGACCGTCAGCCGCGTCCGGCAGTCGCACAGGTAGTCCCAGTTGATCAGCTCGCGCAGCGTCTGGCGCAGCGGCGCCGTGCTGTAGTACGACGCCTGCTCGACGCTCGACGTCGCGCGCGCACCGCGCAGCGCGCCGAGGTTGGGCGTGAAGAACGACGGGATGCCGCGCAGCACGGTGTTCATCGTGCCGAGCATGGCGAAGACGCCGAACGGGTCGAGCGCGCCGGCGGCGAGCCCCTGCTGCTCGACCTGGCGCCAGAACGCGTTCAGGCGCTCGAGCCGGTGCTCGGGCGGGTTGCCGCAGATGAGCGCCGCGTTGATCGCGCCGATCGAGGTACCGATCACCCAGTCGGGCTCGATGCCGGCCTCGTGCAGCGCCTGGTAGACGCCGACCTGGTAGGCGCCGAGCGCGCCGCCGCCCTGCAGGACGAGAACGACCTGTCCCGGCAACGACGAGGTCGACTGCTTGCCGCGCACCGGCTCGACGGCGTCGGCGCCAGTCGTGCGACGCTTGGCCGCCGGATGCGGCTTCGGGGAACGGGTGCTGATGGCCATGGTGTCTCCTTCTCGTCGTCGTCGTTCAGTGCTGGGTCCAGCCGCCGTCCATCGCGATCGCGCTCGCCGTCATCGACGCGGCGCCGTCGGAAGCGAGGAACACCGCGAGCGCCGCGAGCTCGTCGATGCCGACGAATTCCTTCCTCGCCTGGTGGACGAGCAGGACGTCGCGGACGACGTCGGCCTCGGAGATGTTGTGCGCCTTCGCCTGGCCGGCGATCTGCTGGTCGACGAGCGGCGTCTTGACGTAGCCCGGGCAGATCGTGTTCGACGTGATGCCGAACTCGGCGACCTCGAGCGCGACCGTCTTCGAGAGTCCGATCAGGCCGTGCTTTGCGGCGACGTACGCCGCCTTGAACGGCGACGCCGTCAGGCCGTGCGCCGACGCGATGTTGACGATGCGGCCGAAGCGGCGCGCCTTCATCCCCGGCACCACCGCCTTGATCAGATGGAACGCCGACGACAGGTTGATCGCGACGATCGCGTCCCACCTGGCTTCCGGGAACTCTTCGATCGGCGCGACGTGCTGGATGCCGGCGTTGTTGACGACGATGTCGACCTTGCCGAACTCGCGCTCGGCCAGCGCGGCCATCGCCCGGATCTGCTCGGGCTGGCTCATGTCGGCGCCCGAGTGGCGGACCTTGACGTTGTGGGTGCGCTGCATCTCGGCCCGCGTGAACTCGATCTCGTCGGCGTTGCCGAAGCCGTTCAGGAGGACGTCGGCGCCTGCGGCGGCGAAGGCGCGCGCGATGCCGAGGCCGATGCCGCTGGTGGAACCGGTGACGATGGCGGATTTCTGCTTGAGCACGGGAGGGCTCCTGTTGGTGGTGACGGAATCAGGGACGAAGCGGTGCGGCCGCGAGCGCCGCGATCGCGGCGGCATCGGGTGCGTCGGCCTCGTGGGTGCGCGTGAAGCGCAGGTGCGTGATGTCGGCGGCGAAGAACATCGCCCAGGTCCATTCGACCCAGATCCGGACCTTGCGGCCGAGCGTCGGCATCTGCAGCAGGTAGTAGGCGCGCCAGAGCAGCCATGCCGGCAGCCCTGTCAGGCGCACGCCGAACAGCTCGGCGACGCCCTTCAGGTGACCGGTGGTCGCCATCGCGCCTTTCGAGACGTGGCGAAACGCGCGCGTCGGCCGGCCGGCGATCTGCGCGGCGACGTTGAGCGCCAGCGCGTTCGCCTCGGCGACGGCGAACTGCGCGGTCGGCGGCGCCAGCGCGTCGCGCGGCGGAACGCCGCCGGGGTCGTCGGCGGCGACGCCGTTGCCGATCAGCGCGCAATCGCCGAGGGCCCACGCGCCGGGACGCCCCGGAATCGAGAGGTCGGCGGCGGTGACGATCCGTCCGCGCTCGAGCGCGACGTCGAGGCGTTCGACGAGCGGGTTGGGCTTGGTGCCGATCGTGCAGACGACGGTGGCGCTGTCGAGCCAGGCGCCGTCGGCGAGACGGACGCCGTCACCATGCACTTGCGCGGCGCGCGCGCCGAGCCGGACGTCGACGCCGCGCGCCTCGAGCGATGCCAGCGCCGCGCCAGCGAGCGCGGGCGGCATCTCGAGCAGCAGGCGGCCGGCGCCTTCGAGCAGCGTGACGCGCAGCTCGTCGCCGGCGACGCGCCCGTAGTAGCGGCGAACGCCGCGCAGGAAGTCGGCGAGCTGGCCGGCGACCTCGACCCCCGAGAAGCCGCCGCCGATGACGACGAAGTGGCCGAGCCGCCGGCGCAGCAGCGGATCGCTCTCGAGCTCGATGCGGGCGACGCGCTGCAGGATGCGGTTGCGGATGAACATCGCGTCGCCGATCAGCTTCAGCGGCAGCGCGTGCTCGGCGAGGCCGGGAACGAGCTCGAGGTTGGCGCGCGAGCCGAACGCGAGCACGAGCTGCGCGAAGGCGATCTCCTGGCGACCTGCGAGCGTCGTCGCGACCACGGTGCGACGCTGCCAGTCGACCGCGGCGACGCGGCCCATGACGAACCGGCTCGCGTGCAGCATCTGCCGGATCGGCGCGACGACGTGCTCGGGGAAGACCGCGGCGCCGACGACCTCGGCGAGCATCGGATGAAAGGTCGTGTAGCTCTCTTCGCTGACGAGCACGACCCGGTGGCCAGGGATCGCCAGCCGCTCGAGGCGGCGCGCCAGTGTCGTGCCGGCGAAGCCGCCGCCGACGATGACGATGTTGCGGTCGTCCTGCATCGCGTTCTCGCGATCAGCGCGTGGTGCGCGGCGCGCCGAGCAGGCGGCCGATGGCGCGGTCGAGCGAGAACGCGCCCGGACCGTGCAGCAGCGTGACGAGCAGCAGCAGGCCCCAGAGCTGATGGTCCTTCAGGCCGACGGCGCCGAGGTCGGGATACGAGACGACGGCGACGACGTTGAAGACGAAGAGGACGAACGCCGCCAGCCGGGTGCCGAGGCCGAGCACGAGCAGGACCGGAAAGACCAGCTCGACGCCGGTGCCGAGCAGCGCCGCCACGTTCGCGGGCAGCAGCGGGACGGCGTATTCGTTCTCGAACAGCGACAGCGTGCTGTCCCAGTTCGCGATCTTGGTCAGCCCGGACTGGAAGAAGACGGCGGCGACGAACAGCCGCACGGCGAGATCGGCGAGCGGCGCGCCGAGGTCGAGGGCACGGCCGGCACGCGCCGCGCCGGCGAGCAACCGCGATGGCAGGTGGCCGGTGCGCCCGGATGGCGTCGTCGCGGCGAGAGTGAAGTGTGACATTCGGTTCTCCAGAAAGCGCGGCACCGCCGCGCGTCGGCGGGGGGAGCGTCGCCCGCCGCGTAGCGGTGTTGCTTCAGCCCTTCTTCGCCGCGGCAGCGCCGCCGTGCATGTTCTCGGGCTTGTTGGTCACCTTGCCGCCGGCAATCCTTTCGCAGGTGCCGGCCGGCACCAGGATCCAGGCTTCCGGGTCGCGGTCGGCGGTCGCCGTGCCGGCGCACGCGCTCTTGCTCGTGCCGCAGTCGTTCTTGCCGGCCTTGACGATGCCGGCGCATTTCTCGGTGTCGCCCTTGGCGGCGAGCGCGGTCGAGGCGGCGGCGCTCAGGCCGACGGCGATCAAGCTGGCGAGGGCGCCGCGGACGATGGGGTTCGTGGGGTGGGTCATGTCGCTTCTCCTGAAGGTGGTGGGGATCGTTCGGATCGGCCGCCGCTCGCAAGCGGTTCGACGTTTCCTGGAGCAGCAGTGTCGGCACCCAGGCTCACGCGGTCTTCAATGAATGCTCACGTTTCGATCACGTCGAATGGGCAAGAATCGATCGATCGACCACTGCAGCCGACCGCGTGCACCGGACCATGACCCAGCTCCTTCGACGGTGGCCGATCGCTCCGGCCGGTCTCGTCCTCCTTGCCGCCTGCGGTGGCGGTGGATCCGACCCCGCACCGACGGGCAGCAAGGCGCCCGACATCAACGCGCCGACGACGACGCTGACCGCACCCGCTGCGTTCGCGAGCAGCCTCACCGGCACGATCACGCTCAGCGCGAGCGCCGCCGACGACGTCGGCGTGACCGCCGTCGAGTTCCAGATCGACGGCGTTGCGGTCGGCAGCGCCGACGCGAGCGCGCCCTACGAGACGATGCTCGACACCGGCGCGTACCCGTCCGGCCAGCACGTCGTGCGTGCGCGGGCGAGCGACGCCACGGGCAACGTGTCGCCGTGGTCGAGCGCGACGGTCCGTTTCGGCGGCGCCGTCACGCAACCCGCGGGCTTCACGCGCAACGAAAGCTGGATCTCCGGCCTCGCCAATGCCACTGCGTTCGCGCAAGCGCCCGACGGCCGGATCTTCGTCGCCGAGCAGGGCGGAACGCTCCGCGTGGTCAAGAACGGTGCCCTGCTGGCGACGCCGTTCGTCTCGATCGCGGTCGACTCCGCCGGCGAGCGCGGCCTCCTCGGTGTCGCGCTGTCGCCGAACTTCGCGACCAACGGCTTCGTCTATGTCTACTCGACCCGCACAGCGGGCGGTACGCACAATCGCATCAGCCGCTACACCGCCGCCGGCGACGTCGGCGCGCCGGGCAGCGAGACGACGCTGGTCGAGCTGCCGACGCTGTCGAGCGCGACCAACCACAACGGCGGCGGCATGCATTTCGGCAGCGACGGCAAGCTCTACGTCGGCGTCGGCGAGAACGCCAACGCCGCGCAGGCGCAGGACCTGGGCAATCCGTTCGGCAAGCTGCTGCGCTTCAACGAGGACGGCAGCATCCCGGCCGACAACCCGTTCTTCGCCAGCCAGTCGGGTCTGGCGCGCGCGATCTGGGCCTACGGCCTGCGCAATCCCTACACGTTCGCGGTCCAGCCCGGGACGGGCCGGATCCACATCAACGACGTCGGCCAGAACACGTGGGAGGAGATCGACGTCGGCGTGGCGGGCGCGAACTACGGCTGGCCGAACTCGGAAGGTCCCGACAACGTCGGCGCCGGCATCACGGCGCCGCTCTTTTCGTACAAGCACAGCGCCGCGAATCCGCCGGGCTCGGGGCCTGGCGGCTTCTTCACCGGCTTCGCGATCGCCGGCGGTGCGTTCTATCCCGCTGTCGGGCCGTTCCCGGCCGGCTTTCGCGACCAGTACTACTTCGCCGATTTCGGCAGCAGCTTCGTCGGCCGTTTCGATCTCGCCAACGACGCTGCCTATGCGTTCGCGACCTTGTCGGGCGCGCCGGTCGACATGCTTGTCGGCAACGACGGCGCGCTCTACGTGCTCACGCGCGGCGGCGTGACGCGGATCAGCGCGCCCTGAGGAGCGCAGCCCGCGCCGAGCTCTCGAGCACGTCCAGCGCGTGGCGCGCGAAGCCGTCGGTCCAGCGCTGGCAGAGCTCCCAGCCCGCGATGCGGGCGAGCCGATCGAGCTGCACGGCCTCGTGGCCCGACGACGTTTCGATCGCGACGACG
>Ga0307416_100001567_pt1 | contig 12533 bp, 9 predicted proteins | sample DK1Cmetagenome_2_FD_203821 | JGI IMG/M metagenome (GOLD analysis project Ga0307416, IMG submission 203821) | Maize rhizosphere microbial communities from greenhouse at UC Davis, California, United States - DK15-C-3 | ecosystem: Host-associated > Plants > Roots > Rhizosphere > Soil | place: USA...
CTGTTCCTTCAACGACTCGAGGGTGAGCCGGCCACCCTTGGCGCCGAGCGCGCGCTCCTTGGCTCGCGCCTGGCGGAAGGTGGCGATCTGACGCGCCTTCGCCGGGTCGGCGACGGTCTGGAACGGATCGCCATTCTGCGGCAGGCTGGTCAGGCCGAGCACTTCGACTGGCGTCGAGGGGCCAGCGGACTTGACCGGACGCCCGCGATCGTCAATCAACGCGCGCACGCGGCCGACCACCGGACCGGCAATGAAGTTGTCGCCAACGCTCAACGTGCCGTCCTGCACGAGCACGGTCGCGACCGGGCCGCGGCCACGATCCAGCTTCGCCTCGAGCACCGTGCCCGATGCTGGCCGCCGCGGATTCGCCTTGAGCTCGAGGATGTCGGTCGAGAGGAGGATCATCTCGAGCAGCTGATCGAGGTTCTGCTTCTTCTTAGCCGACACCGGGACCATGACGGTCGTCCCACCCCAGTCTTCCGGCACCAGGTTCAGCTCGGCCAGCTCCCGCTTGACGTTGTCCGGGTTGGAGCCGGGCTTGTCGATCTTGTTGATCGCCACGACGATCGGCACGTTCGCGGCCTTGGCGTGATCGATCGCTTCGCGGGTCTGCGGCATCACGCCGTCGTCAGCGGCGACGACCAGCACGACGACGTCGGTGACCTTGGCGCCGCGTGCGCGCATCAGCGTGAACGCTTCGTGGCCCGGCGTGTCGAGGAATACGACGCTGCGGCCGTCGGCCAGATCGACGTGATACGCGCCAATGTGCTGGGTAATGCCGCCAGCCTCGCGCTCGGCGACGCGCGTTTCACGGATGGCATCGAGCAGCGAGGTCTTGCCATGATCGACGTGGCCCATCACGGTGACGACTGGCGCGCGGCCCTTGATGTCCTCGGGTTTGGCTTCCTCGACCTCCGCCGACACCAGTTCCTCTTCGAAACTCCGCATCTCGATCTCGGCACCGAAGTCACGGGCGAGATCCTTCGCGGTTTCGACGTCGAGCGTGCTGTTGATGGTCATCATCATGCGCTTCATCAACAGCTTGGCAAGCACGTCCTTGACGCGAACATCGAGCTTGTCCGCCAGATCCTTCACCGTCATGCCCTCGGCGAGGGTGATGGTGCGGGTGATCGGCGGCGGCGCGGCGGGCATCGGCGGTGCGGCGGGCGCAGACGGCCGTTCGCGGCGTGTCGTGACCGGCCGCTGAGCGGGCCGGTGCTGGCCGAACGGTGGACGCTGTCCGAACGGTGGCCGCGGCGGCGGCATTCCAGGCCGGGGTTGTCCGGGCTGCTGCGTGCGGACTGGCTGCGAGGGAAGCGGCCGCGGTCCTCCGAGCATGCTTGGCGTGGTCGGCCGTGGCGGTCCGGGGTACGGTGGACGCGACGCTGGTGCACCCGGTCGGGGAGCACCTGGAGCGGCCGGCCTCGCCGCGGCGCCGGAACCTGCAGGCTTGGTCGCGGCCGGCGGAGTGGCGGCCGGCTTGGCGACCATCCGCGCCTGGGTGGTCTGCGGACGCTTCGCCGGTGCGAGCGGCCGTGTGGGCTGCACGGCCTGACCGGGCTCCTCGATGCGCAGGCGGAGCGTCGGCGGCACGAAGCGGCCTGGCGCGGCGGCGGCCGCGGCGGCGGGCGGCTCCGCGACGGGTTCTTCAGGAGACGCCACCGGTTCGACCGCCTCCGCGACCATGGCCGGCGGTTCCGGCACAGGGGGCGCGACAGGTTCGGGCACCGGCGGCGGGGCCACTTCCAGTGGCGGCGGCTCGTCGATGCCGAGCGGTTCAGGCAGCTCGTCTTCCGGCGGCGCCTCGACAGCCGGCGCGGCCGGCCTCAGGGTCTTGACGAGCCGTGGCGGTCCAAGCACCGGCGCGGTCGGCTTCGGCGGCTCGGCCGTCTTCTTTGCCGGCGCCGCTTTCTTGCCGCCCTTGGCCGGCGGCGCTGGCGTTTCGGCGAACATGTCACCGCCGGGCAGCGCGATGTTGCGCTGCCGCGCCAGGCGCTCGACGAAGGAGCGCGCCACCACTTCCTCGACCGTGCTCGAGGCGCTCTTCAGCTCAATGCCGTGATCGCGCTTCAGCAGCGCGAGCACCTCCTGGCTGGTCGTGCCGAGCAGCTCCGCGACTTTGTAAATCCGAACCGTTGCCAAATTGATCCCTTCGCCTTACTTGTCTTCAGTTGCCTCGACCGCTTCGACCTGCTCGCCAGCGGGTTCGGCCTGGTCTGTCGGTTCTGCGCTCGCGTCCGCGAGCTCGCCCTGTCCGTCCGCCTCGACCAATCCCTCGGCGGCGGTGTCGATGTCGCCGAGTTCGAGCGCGCCGAACTGCGCCTCGACTTCCTTCCGCTTCTCTTCCTCGCTCTTGATGTCGATCCGCCAGCCGGTGAGCTTGGCGGCGAGACGCACGTTCTGGCCTTTCTTGCCGATCGCCAGTGACAGCTGTTTGTCCTCGACGACGACTTCCATGACGCGATCCTTGTCGTCGACGATCGACACCCGCTGCACCTTCGCCGGGCTGAGTGCGTTGGTCACGAACAGGATCGGATCGTCCGACCATTCGACGATGTCGATCTTCTCGCCGCGCAGCTCGCGGATGATCGCCTGAACGCGTGTCCCTTTCATGCCGACGCAGGCGCCAACCGGATCGACATCGCGTTCGCGTGAATAAACCGCCACCTTCGCCCGATCGCCGGCTTCGCGGACTGCGCCGCGGATCATCACCGTGCCGTCGTAGATTTCCGGCACCTCCTGCTCGAACAGCTTGATCAGCAGCGCGGGATCGGTGCGCGACAGCACGATCTGCGGTCCTTTGGCGCTGCGGTTCACACCCTTGATCACCGCCCGGATGCGCTCGCCCGGGGTGTAGCTTTCCGCGCGCGACTGTTCCTTGCGCGGCAGCACGGCTTCGACCCGGCCGATTTCGACGATCAGATCGCCGTTTTCGAACCGCTTGACCATGCTGTTGATGACTTCGCCGACGCGCTGGTTGTACTCGCCAAAGATGTTCTCGCGCTCCGCTTCACGCACTTTCTGGAAGATGACCTGCTTGGCGGTTTGGGCGGCAATGCGGCCCAGCACGTCGGTCCGCTTCGGGAACTCGATCTCCATGTCGACTTCCGCTTCTTCGCCGTACAGCTCCTGCGCTTCCTTCAGCGAGATCTGCGTCGCCGGGTCCTCGACGTCCGGCACGATGTGCTTGATGGCGAACAGATCGACCTGGCCGGTCTCCGGGTTGAAGCGGGTCTTCAGGTTCTCGGTCGTCTTGTAGTACTTGCGTGACGCGGTGAGGACGGCGTCTTCGATCGCCGTGATGATCGTCTCGGACTCGATCCCCTTTTCCTTGGCCAGGGCCTCGATGGTCTGCAGCAGCGGATTTTGCATGTTCTCGTTCCTGCCGGTCCGCGTCGCGGAACCCGGCCTATGCGCCGCGGACCTTTACGGCGCGCGACGCGGCGGGCGCCCAGGCCCGCCCCGCACCAGGGCGGGTTCCGCGCAGCGGAGCCGCCCTAAAATTCGACGTCCAGGCGGCCGCGCGTGATCAGGCGCATCGGCAGCCGGTGCATCCGGCCGTTCGCAGCCTCAAGCAGCACGTCCCCCTGATCCATGCCGCGCAGCCGGCCCGCGAATGCCTTCTGGTTATCAACCGCCTCACTCACCACGACCTTCGCCATTCGACCCGCAAAGCGCGTGTAATCGTCGTCACCACGCAGCGGACGATCCAAGCCTGGAGACGAAATCTCGAGCGTGTATGCAAACGGTAACGGGTCTTCGACGTCCAGAATCGTGCTGATCTCGCGGTTGACCTGTTCGCAATCCTCGATGCTGACGCTCTCCTCCGGTGTCGCCGCCGGCCCCGGCCGATCGATGAAGACCCGCACCACGTGGCCGACCGCTTCCCGCCGGCTCTGAATGTCCCAGACATTCAGGCCGCGCGATGCGGCCACGCGTTCAGCGATGGCCTTGATCTGCGCTAGCGGATCCATCTCGGCCGGGCGGCCCAAATAAAAAAAGTGGGCACGAGCCCACTTGGAGTACTACTCCGCCTAGGTGACGACCTTTAAGCGTATCACACGGATGTAGTTACGGACAACGGCCGAGCCAGCAAATCGTAGCCTTCACACCCGACGATTTGCGCGTCGATGAACGTGCCTGGAGCGATCGCCGCCGGATCACAGTCGGTCAGATACACCACCGGATCGATGTCGGGCGCCTGGCCTTCGAGCCGGGCGCGCAGCACAAGTTCATGCTCATCCGATGGGCCATCCACAAGCAGGCGAACCTGTTGACCCATGCGTCCGGTCTGGGCGCGGCCGACGTGACGCTTCTGTGCCTGCATCAGCCGTGATTGGCGGCGTCGCTTGACTGCCGAAGGCACATCATCCTCGAGGCCGTGGGCGGACGTGCCTTCTTCATGAGAATAGGTGAACACCCCGACATGGTCGAACTGCATCCCATCGACGAAGCTCTGCAGTTCGTCAAAGTCCGCGTCCGTCTCGCCCGGGAAGCCGACGATGAACGTCGTACGCAGCGCCACGCCCGGCACACGGCTTCGAATGCCTGCCAGCAAGCGCTCGTACCCCGCGCGTGTCCCCGGCCTCTTCATCCGTCGCAGGACCGCATCCGACGCATGTTGCAGGGGCAAATCGATGTACTTGCAGACCTTTTCGTATTCAGCCATCGCCTCGAGGACGTCATCGCCGATGGTGGTCGGATACAGGTAGAGCAGGCGTATCCATTCGAGCCCGTCGACCTGATTGAGATCGCGGAGCAGACGCGCGAGCGCGCCGCGCTCACCGCGGTCCACGCCGTAGAAGCTCGTGTCCTGCGAAATCAGCAGCAGTTCCTTGACGCCGCCTGCAGCCAGCCGTTGGGCTTCGGCGACGATCGAGGCGGCGGGACGGCTGCGGTAGTGGCCCCGGAGCGTCGGAATGATGCAGAAGGCGCACTTGTAGTCGCACCCTTCGGCGATTTTCACATACGCGTAGTGCCGGGGCGTCGCCAGCAGCCGCGGCGTGTCGGCGTCATAAAGATAGGTCGGCACATCGCGCGGAGGTGTCGAGGTGCGGGCGTGCGAGGGTGAGATTGGTTCTCCGTTCGCCCTCAGCACCGCTATGTAGGCCGGGTTCCGCGAAGCGGACCCGCCAGCCGGATTCGAAGCGGACCCGCCAATCGCGCCCACAATCGCGGGCACCTCGCCGGTTCCGATAATGGCGTCGATCTCAGGAATCTGCGCGCGCAACTCGTCGCGGTAGCGTTCTGCGAGGCAGCCGGCGACCACCAGTGTCTGGCAGCGGCCTGTCTTCTTGTGCTCGGCCATCTCGAGGATTGCGTCCACCGATTCCTGTTTGGCCTTGTCGATGAACGCGCACGTGTTCACGACGATGACCTCGGCGTCCGCCGCATCGCGCGTCAGCTGGTGGCCGGCCGCCTGCGCGAGGCCCAGCATCACCTCGGAGTCGACGAGGTTCTTGGGACAGCCGAGAGAGACCATGCCGATTTTCACAGTGTTTTAACCATCAGCGCCACGAACAGTACGAAGAATACGACCACAGGAACAGGAACGCGGGACTCGTATCCTCGTCCCTTCGTGGTCACGGGTACAGCCGGTACAGCATTCTCGGGTACGGGATGGTCTCGCGAACGTGTTCGAGCTTGCAGATCCAGGATACACACCGCTCGATGCCCATGCCGAATCCGCCATGCGGCACGGTGCCATAGCGGCGCAGGTCGAGATACCACTCAAACGCTTCCTGCGGCAGGTTGTGCTCGCGGATACGACTCAGCAGGAGGTCCAGTTGGTCGAGCCGCTGGCCACCGCCGATGATCTCGCCGTAGCCCTCCGGCGCGAGCACGTCCACGCACAGTGCCTTATCCGGCTGCTGCGGATCGGGCTTCATATAAAACGCCTTGACGCTCGCGGGGTAGTGGGTGACGCACACCGGACGATCGAAGTGTTCGGAGAGCACGGTCTCGTCGGTGCCGCCCAGGTCGGTCCCGTATTCGAATGGCTGCCCCTTTTCCTTCAGCAGCCTCGCCGCGTCGTCGTAGGTAAGGCGTGGAAACGGCGCCTGGATCGCCTCGAGCTTCGAGGTGTCGCGTTCGAGCAGCTGCAGCTCGGCGCGCCGCGTGTCCAGCACGCGCGCAACAATACTGGCAATCAATCCTTCGGCCAGCTCGATGACATCGTCGAGATCCGCGTACGCCATCTCCGGCTCGACCATCCAGAATTCGGTGAGGTGCCGGCGGGTTTTGGACTTCTCGGCGCGGAATGTCGGACCGAAGCAATACACCTTGCCGAGAGCCATCGCGTTGGCCTCGTTGTACAGCTGTCCGCTCTGGGTCAGAAACGCAGTCGTGTCTTCGAAGTACTGCACGGGAAAAAGGGTGGTCGTCCCCTCGCACGCGGCGGGCGTGAAGATCGGCGTGTCGCAGAGGATGAAGCCGCGGTTGTTGAAGAAATCGCGGACCGCGTCGATGACCTCGTGGCGGACACGGAGAATCGCGGTCTGCCGTTCGGCCCGGATCCACAGGTGGCGGCGATCCAGCAGGTAATCGACGCCGTGCTCTTTCGGCGTGATCGGGTAGTCGTGCGACTCGCCGTGGACCTCGACGGCGGAGACGTCGATTTCGTAGCCGCCCCTGGCCCGCGTATCGGCGCGCACGGTCCCCGTGACCGACAGCGACGATTCCTGCGACAGGTGGCCGGCGCGGGTGAACGCTTCCTCGCCGACCGCAGCCTTCGACATCACCGCCTGGATGAAGCCGGTGCCGTCGCGGACGATCAGGAAGTGGATCTTTCCGCTCGAGCGGCGATTGTGCAGCCAGCCATGAATGGTGACCTCCTGCCCCTCGTGACCGGCGATCTGCTCGATGTAGGCCCTAGAAGATGACAAAGGTCTTCTCCAGACGCTCGCGCGCCTTCGCCGATCGGCGCAGCACCTCGATCGGGCTGCCGGTATCGCCGACCTCGAGCATCAACACGCCGTCGTAGCCGATCTTCTGCGTCTCCATCATCGCGGCATCCCAGTCGATGCCGCCGTCGAAAGGGACGAGGTGATCGTCGCGGCGACCGCCATTGTCGTGGACATGCGTCGTCCAGAGATGCCCCGAGATGGTCTCGATCGCATCGCCGAGGTCGCCCATCAGGTGCGCGTGACCGTAATCGAGGCAGATCCCCACGTCCAGCCCGTCAAGATCCTCTTCGATCAGCCGGACGAGCGCGGCCGCCGCCGAAAGGTCGTTCGGGATCACTTCGAGTGCGACGCGGACGCCGACCTGCGAGGCAATCGCCACGATTTCCTCGACACTGCGGCGCGCGGCGTCACGCTGGTTGTCGTTCGGCGGCACCTGTTCGGCCGTCGGCATGCCCAGGTGAGTGACGAGAAACGTGTACGGGACCCGACGCGCGAGCTCGAGCGCCGCCTGTGCCTCGCCGATCGCCGCGGCGCGCCGCCTCTCGTCGCCGGACGCGTTCGAGTAGGAGCCGATCCAGCGGCCGTTCGCCATCCCCTCCATGATCGGCGCATGCACCGAGTGGAGCTCGAGTTGCGTATCGGATAGCCACTCGCTCAGTTGCTGAACGCTTTGCGCGTCGCGGTAATCAAAATGCGCGCGGGTGGCAAAGAGCTCGACCGTTTCGAAGCCATGCCCCGCAATATGTACCAGGTGCTCGCGAGTCAGCCGCGACTGGTGAAAAAGATGCGTGGAGACGCCGAAGCGACGCTCAGCCAAACATCCCATGTTAAGTCCCAAACCCAAAAACCCAAATCCTAAAACCATGTGTGAGACGGGGGTTGGTTTGGGATTTTGGGTTTTGGGATTGATCTATCGCAGTTCTTCCAGATGTTCGGCGAGCAGTTGCCGAAGGCGGGCGAAACGGCCGTAGCGAGCCAGGTTGGCGCGCGCGTAGTTCAACGTTCTGGGAATGTACTGGATATACACCGTGTTGCCGCGATTGGTGGTCTGGAAGCCGAAGGTGCCGAGTGCCTTCAAATTCCGCTGGAGCGCCATCAGATCGAACCGGCGACGGTAATCCTGGTCGTTTTCCTTCGAGTCGCCTCGCTGCGCGAGGAAAAATGCGATCAGCGCATCCACCTGCTGCTCGCTGAAGTCGACATACGAGTCGCGCAGCAGCGACGCGAGATCGTAGGTGTCGGGGCCCATCCGCGCATCCTGGAAATCGATGATGTGAAGGCTGCCCTGGTGCAGCATCAGGTTGCGACTGTGATAGTCGCGGTGGCACAGCACCGGCGGCTCCGACGCCAGCTCCCCGGCGATCGCCGCATACTCTTCCGCCAGCGCCCGGCGAGTGGCATCAGTCAGCGCCGCGCCGCGGTACGCCTCGAGGAAATGCCTGGTGAAGAACTGCAGTTCCCACGTCAGTTTCTCGACATCGAAGCAGACCCGGTAGGGCACGTACGACGGCGAGGCAAGCTCGCGGCCCCGCCGCTGGAGCGTGTTGATAAAGGTAACGGCCTGGCGGTACAGCGCCTCGTGCTCCGCCGGCGAGGCGGCGCCCACGTGTGCCTGGAGGGTGACGTCGCCGAGATCTTCGAGGGCCATGATCCCGAGCGCGTCGGAGCACGCGAGGATTCGTGGCACCGGCACCGGCATTGCGCTCAACAGCCGCGCGACGTTGACGAACGCGACCGCATCGAACGCCACCGGTCCCGGATGAACCGCCAGGACCTGCGAAGGCGCATCGCGGAGCAGCACCCGGAAGTACCGGCGATCGGAGGCGTCACCGGTGAGCGGCACGACTTTGACATTCTGATTCCGCAGATCGGTGTGGTCGAGAAACTGGTCGATGCGCTCGCGCGCATCGCTGCCCTCCGTCGTCCTTCGCTCTGTCGTCATCGTTCAGATCGACGCGATCGCAAGATTCCCGATTCGGCGTTCGCCCGGTGCGAGGTCGCCGTCGGCTCGACGCAGGGTCACGCCGATCCACGACGTATCGCCCGGCACTCGCGCACCGTCGGTGACGATGCATTGTCTCAGCAGTGTTCCCTCTCCGACCTCCACATCGTCCCACAGGATCGAATCTTCGATCCGCGCCGTCGAAGCCACGCGCGTCCCGGTGCCGTGCGCGATGGCCGTCCCTTCGCGGTGCGAGAGCAGCAGCGAGGTTCGCAGGTAATCGTCAGGGGTGCCGATGTCGAGCAACTCGGTTGCGCACAGGTGGGTGCGAACCGACCCCGGCCGATCGCGCATCAGCGCCGGGTACACCGCGGCGACCGACTCGTACGGTGTGCCGGGGGACAGGCCGGCGAACGCCTCGGCTTCCACTATCTGCACGCCGACGAAGTGAGCAGACGGCTGACCCGACCCGCGTTTGCAGAAGCCTGTGACGGTACCGTCTTTCGCCGCGACGATGCCGCCGTACTTCTCCGGGTTTGGATTCTCAGCTCCGGCCATCGTCACCAGCGCGCCGGACTGTTTGTGCGCCGCGATCAGGGCCGCCAGGTCCACGTCCGCCAGCGTGTCGCCGTTGACGATGAGGAACGTGGAGACACCCAGCAGCGGCAGCGCCTGGCGGGGTCCGCCGGCGGAGCCGAGGACCGGGTTTTCCCAGGAATAGCGAACGTTGACACCGAGATCGGACCCGTCGCCGACAACACGCGTCAGTGTCTGCGGCAGATGATGGAGGTTGAGGACGGCATCGGTCACGCCTGCGGCGCGCAGCGAGCGAAGGATGCGGGTGATGAGCGGCTGGCCGGCGACCGGCAGGGCGGCTTTCGCGCGGACAAGAGAGAGCGGACGAAGGCGAGTCGCCAGCCCGGCGGTCAGGACCAGCGCCGGGATCATTCCTCCTGAAACACCATGTTCGTATTGCCGATCCCGTGCTTCTGGCGATGCTGGATGAACAGGCCGCGGTACGAATCGAGAATGAAGTCGGCCGGTCGGCGCCCAAGCGCCTTCGTCATGTCAAGAATCGCCTGTTCGCCCCCCTCGATCTCCACGTAGGTGCCGACCGGGGTTTCGTCGAGCGCGATCGTCACATCGGCGGCCGCGTATTCTTCCCGGTACTTTTCATAGCGGAACCACACATGAAGCCCGAGCTCCTCCAGGACGCGCTGCAGCACTTCGCCGTCGCTGACAACGGTTTCGAACTCGTCGCGCACTTTCATACGACTTGGCTGCACCGGACCTTTGAAGGTGAGGAGGCTCTTGCCCGCTTCGGTGCGGATTCGCAGGACGCAGCGGCGGCGCCGCAGCGTTTCATCATCAGTGTCGAGCAGTGCGTCTTCCTGCAGGCGGCGGCAGCGAAGCGGAGTGGCGCCGCTCGCGAGGATCAACGCACGAGCCTGCTCAGGGTTATCGAACCGGAGTTTGACTTCGCGCTCGATCATCAGTGTCACGATCGGCCCTCCGCAACGGAGGCCTTTGTATCACAAAATAAAAAAGGCCCCAGGGCCCAGGCGTCGGCCTCAGGGCTGAGAAGGGCCCCAGTGTGAAACTGGGGCCCTTGCCCTTACGCCTGATGCCTGAGACAGCCCTGAGGCCTGAGGCCGGATTCCTGAGCCTACTCCTTGGTCACTGCAACAAAGGTTTCCTGCCCGTTGCGGAGCACGCGGAGGAACGCGGTGCCGCCGGACGGAATGCGTCCGAGCTCGCGGCTCGCGTCGGCCGCGGTGTTTACCGTCTCACGGCCAACACGCATGATCACGTCGCCGGGTGCAAGGCCTGCGCGCGCCGCCGTGCTGCCGGCCTCGATGTCGGTCACGACCGCGCCCTGAGCGGACCGATCGAGCCGCAGACGTTGACGGACTTCTGGCGTGATGTTGCCGAGGGTCAAGCCAAATCCGCTCGTGGTTTCTTCCGGTCCATTGCCGTTGTCGCGGTTGTCCGACCTCTGTGCCGCCGTTTCCGACTCGAGATCGAGCTCTTCGACGGTGACGCTGATGGTGCGTTCCTGCCGGTCGCGGACGATGCGCACCGGCACCGTGCTGCCCGGCTTGGTCGCGGTGACCATCGACACCAGTTCGTCGCGGTTGCGAATCGGCTTGCCGTTGTACGAGATGATCACGTCGCCCGGCTCGAGGCCGGCTTTCGCAGCCGCGCCACCCGGCGCCACGTTGAGGACCACCGCCCCGTTGCGGTCCTTCAGACCGAATTCATCAACTGCGTCGGTCGGCACCGCGCCGATGCCGACGCCGATCCGTCCGCGCGTGATCTTGCCGGCGCGGAGCTGCGGCAGCAGCTCCCGGACGACGTTGATCGGAATCGCGAAGCCGATTCCGACGTTGCCCTGCTGCTGCGAGCCGCTGATGATCGCCGTGTTGATCCCGACGACTTCACCGCGGAGATTGAGGAGCGGACCACCGGAGTTGCCGGGATTGATTGCGGCGTCGGTCTGCAGCACCTGCGCCGAACGCCCCTCGGAGACGGGGAAGGGCCGTTCCACCGCGCTGATGATGCCGACACTGACGGTGTTGGCCAGGCCGAACGGGTTGCCAATCGCCATCACCCAGTCGCCAGGGAAGATCTGGCCGGAGTCGCCGAACTTCACTTCCGGCAGCGTGTGATCCGGCTTCTCGGTGAGCTCAATCAGGGCGCTGTCAGTCAGTGGGTCGCGGCCGACGACGCGGGCCTCGTACTCCTGGTCGGCGTCCTCGCCGTAGAGCGAGACAACAATCTTGCTGGCGCCTTCGACCACATGGTTATTCGTCAGGATGTAGCCGGCCTTGTCGATGATGAAGCCGGTGCCGGCTGCCTGGACGACCTGCTCGCGCGGCCGCTGCTGCGGCTGCGGCGTGCGCTGGTTGGGATTCGGCTGGCCGAAGAACCGTTCGAAGAGATCACCGCCGCCGCCCCCGCCCCCGCCGAAGAAATCCGACAGGTCCTGGGCCCGTTGACGGGACTCGGTCCTGATGTTCACAACCGCCGGGGAGACGGTCTTGGCGATGTCCCGGAAGGTGGTGGCGGTCAGCGGCCCGGTGATCGGGGCGCTGTTCATCGGCGGCGCCACGGTCTGGGCCGTGGACGTCGGCGACATGCCAAGCCTCGAAGCGATCACCATGCCGACCGCGAGCGACGCGACGGCAATCAGCACGGCGTAGAAGAACGTGGTTTTACGGTTGGACATGAGAAACATCCTCAATGCATCTGCAAGGTGACGTATGTACGAATCTACGAATCACAGTGTGACGATTCTGTGAAATTCGCTCGTCCGCGACTACGTCACTCCGTCAACGGCTAACGTGATTATCTCCATCTGACGCGGCCCCGTCACGCGGGCCTCGCGCTCATCGCGGTACATGTTGATCTCGGTTCGAACGCCAAATGTGTCGAAATACAGCCCCGGTTCGATCGTAAAACCTGTTCCGGGCAGCAGCCGGCGATCATCGTGGGTCTCATAGTCATCGAGGTGCACGCCATTGCCGTGCACACTTTCGCCCAGGCTGTGCCCGGTCCGGTGAAGGATCTGTCGGGCGTAGCCGGCTCGCTCGAGCACTGCGCGCGCCGCCCGATCCACTTCCCATCCGCGCAGGTCACGACCGGTTGTGGCGGCGTCGACGACCAACGCGGCCGCGGCGTCCCGA
>Ga0307416_100001569_pt1 | contig 12524 bp, 14 predicted proteins | sample DK1Cmetagenome_2_FD_203821 | JGI IMG/M metagenome (GOLD analysis project Ga0307416, IMG submission 203821) | Maize rhizosphere microbial communities from greenhouse at UC Davis, California, United States - DK15-C-3 | ecosystem: Host-associated > Plants > Roots > Rhizosphere > Soil | place...
ACGCAGGATCTCCGGGTCGGTGAACTTTGGCCGCTGCAGGAAGTCCTGCTCGTCGTACAGGCGGATGCAGACGCCGTCGGCCACGCGGCCGCAGCGGCCGGCGCGCTGGTTGGCGGCCGACTGCGCCACCGCTTCGATCTGCAGCTGCTCCACCTTGTTGCGGTAGCTGTAGCGCTTGACGCGCGCCAGGCCGGCATCGACCACGTAGCGGATGCCGGGCACGGTCAGCGAGGTTTCCGCCACGTTGGTCGCCAGCACGATGCGGCGCGCATTGGTGGTGCGGAACACGCGGTCCTGCTCTTCGACCGACAGGCGGGCGAACAGGGGCAGGATTTCCACATGCGGCGGGTGGTGCTTGCGCAGCGCTTCCGCCGCGTCGCGGATCTCACGCTCGCCGGGCAGGAAGACCAGCACGTCGCCGCTGCCGATGCGGCAGACTTCATCGACGCCGTCGATGATCGCTTCCATCAGGTCGCGTTTCTCGCGCGCAGCGGCGGTGCGGACGCCCCTGGCGTCCGGGGCCGGCGCGGCGCCTGGCAGCACCACCTGGTCCCGCTCCACCGGGCGGTAGCGCACTTCCACCGCGTACAGGCGGCCGGAGACTTCGATCACCGGAACCGGCGGCTTGCCTTCCTGCGCGAAGTGGCGCGCGAAGCGCTCGGCGTCGATGGTCGCGGAAGTGATGATCACCTTCAGGTCGGGACGGCGCGGCAGCATCTGCTTCAGGTAGCCAAGCAGGAAATCGATGTTCAGGCTGCGCTCGTGCGCTTCGTCGATGATGATCGTGTCGTATGCCTTCAGCAGCGGGTCGGTCTGGGTTTCCGCCAGCAGGATACCGTCGGTCATCAGCTTGACCGAGGCGCCCTTGCTGAGCGTGTCGTTGAAGCGCACTTTGTAGCCGACGTTTTCGCCCAGCGGCGAGCCCAGCTCCACGGCAATGCGCTTGGCCGTCGACGAGGCGGCGATACGGCGCGGCTGCGTGTGACCGATCAGGCCTTTCTGGCCGCGTCCCAGTTCCAGGCAGATCTTCGGCAACTGGGTGGTCTTGCCGGAGCCGGTTTCGCCGGAGACGATCACCACCTGGTGCTTGCGCAAGGCTTCCGCAATTTCAGCGCGGCGACCGGAAACCGGCAGGTCTTCGGGGAAGGTGATCGGCGGCAGCGGGTTGCGGAAGGCCGCGGCCGCCTCGCGGGCGGCACGCTGCTCCGGCTGGCCGGCCTGGGCCGGCGCACCGGGCTGGCGCGGCTGGCGCGGCTGGCGCGGCTGCGCCGGCGAAGGCGCGGGTGCGCGACGGGCCTGCTGGCCGGGCTGGCCGGCTGCCGGCTTGGGAGGGTTCTTCTTGCTTGCTTCAGACATCGTTTTTTGCTTAGTTTTGGGCGCGAAAACCGCGCAGCGCATTATAATGCGCGGATAATGGAAAACCCTATCCAATTCGTCTCCTGGCTGCGCTCCGTCGCCCCCTATGTCCATGCCTTCCGTGGCAAGACCTTTGTAGTCGCTTTTCCCGGTGAACTGGTTGCCGCTGGCGCCCTGCCGGTGCTGGCCCACGACCTGTCGCTGCTGCACGCGCTGGACATCAACGTTACCGTGGTCTATGGCTCGCGCCCCCAGGTCGCCGAGCAGCTGGCCCTGCGTAACGTCGAAGGCCGCTTCCACAATGGCGTGCGCATCACCGATGCCGCCGCCATGGAATGCGCCAAGGAAGCTGCCGGCGAACTGCGCCTCGATATCGAGGCGGCGTTCAGCCAGGGCTTGCCGAATACGCCCATGTCGCACGCGGCAATCCGTATTATTTCAGGCAACTTCATTACCGCCCGCCCGCTTGGCGTGATCGACGGCGTCGACTTCGAAATGACCGGCCTGACGCGCAAGGTCGACGCCGAGACCATTCACTCCATCCTCGGTTCGGACGGCCTGGTGCTGCTGTCGCCGCTGGGCTTCTCGCCGACCGGCGAGACTTTCAACCTGACGATGGAAGACGTGGCCTGCACCGCCGCCATCGCCCTGCATGCCGACAAGCTGGTCTTCATCACCGAGAACGCGATGATGACCGACGCCGCCGGCACCGAAATCCGCGAACTGTCGTCGCACCAGGCCGAAGCCGTGCTGCAGGCGGGCTTCCTGCCCGACGCCACCGCCTTCTACCTGAAACACTGCATCAAGGCCTGCAACAACGGCGTGGACCGCTCCCACATTGTGCCGTTCGCGATGGACGGCTCGGCCCTGCTGGAGCTGTTCACCCACGACGGCGTCGGCACCATGATCTCGCACGAGAACCTGGAGTCGCTGCGCCCGGCCACCATCGAGGACGTGGGCGGCATCCTGAAGCTGATCGAGCCGCTGGAAGCGGACGGCACCCTCGTCAAGCGCGGCCGCGAACTGATCGAGCGCGAGATCGAGATGTTCTCCGTCATCGAGCACGATGGCGTGATCTTCGGCTGCGCGGCGCTGTACGCCTTCCCGGAAGAAAAAATGGCCGAAATGGCATGCCTGACTGTCAACCCAGACGTGCAGGCCCAGGGCGACGGCGAGCGTATCCTGAAACATATGGAAAACCGGGCGCGCGCCAAGGGCATCAGCAAGCTGTTCGTGCTGACCACCCGCACCGCGCACTGGTTCATCAAACGCGGCTTTGTGCCTGCCACCGTGGACGCGCTGCCGAAAGACCGCCAACGCCTCTACAATTGGCAGCGCAAGTCGCAAGTCCTGATCAAGCAACTTTAAATTGAAATTTGAGGAGTACCAAAGATGGCCCGTACCGTCCACTGCATCAAACTGAACAAGGAAGCCGAAGGCCTGGACTTCCCGCCGTACCCGGGCGAGCTGGGCAAGCGCATTTACGAATCCGTATCCAAGGAAGCCTGGGCTGCCTGGATCAAGCACCAGACCATGCTGGTCAACGAAAACCGCCTGAACCTGGCCGACTTGCGCGCGCGCAAATACCTGGCCGCCCAGATGGAGAAGCACTTCTTCGGCGAAGGCGCCGACCAGGCAGTAGGCTACGTACCGCCTGCCGCCTGAACCACTGCGGTGCGGGCCCTAGCGGCCCGCTACCGCCGCATGCATCGGCTTGCACTGGCGCAGTTCGCAGCGCGCCATGAAGACCTTGCCATTATCACAAGCCATCCGGTACACCTCGACCGGACCAGGCTCCGTCACCAGCCCCGCCCCTTGCCCGCCACGGCACTGCGCCGCCCTGGCCAGCTGCTCTACCGTCGCGGTGGAAATGCCCGGCCGGAAAGCCACCTTCTGCACTTCCACGCCATTGACCACAACGGGCTGCGCGGCAGGCTCCTGCTGCACCACCCTGCGTTTCAACGGCGCGTGCGCCACTTCTTCCTTGTTCATGAACGGAATGGAGGAACAGGCGCTCAGCAAACCAGCGCCCAGCAACAACAGGGACAGTCGTTTCATGGAGTTTCTTGATCAGTATTTGATGGTACGGACACCGTCGGGCGTGCCCAGCAGGCACACATTGGCGCCGCGGGCGGCAAACAGGCCCACTGCGACCACGCCGACGATCTGATTGATGGTGCTTTCCAGCGCCACCGGATCGGTGATCGACAGGCCAGCCACGTCAATGATGTTGCCGCCATTGTCGGTAACGAAAATCTCGTCGGAACCGGCCTTGGTGCGCACTTTTGGCTGGCCGCCCAGGGCCGCCAGCTGGCGCAGCACGGCATTGCGGGCCATTGGCAGCACTTCCACCGGCAGCGGGAACTTGCCCAGCGTCTGCACCAGCTTGGAGCCGTCCGCAATGCACACGAACTGCTTCGATACCGATGCCACGATCTTCTCGCGGGTCAGGGCCGCGCCGCCGCCCTTGATCATGTGGCCGGCATCGTTGATCTCATCGGCGCCATCAATGTACACCGCGATTCCCGAAACCTCGTTAAGATCATAAACAGGGATGCCATGGCCGGCCAGGCGCGCGGCAGTCGCTTCCGACGAGGCGACCGTGCCCTTGATGCGATGCTTGATCTTGGCTAATTCATCAATAAAGAAATTGGCCGTGGAGCCGGTGCCGACGCCGATGATTTCGCCATCGATGACGTATTCGATAGCGGAAATAGCAACAGCATGTTTCAATTTGTCTTGCGTCATAGTTACAATGGGTTCAATGGATCGGATCAAAAATTGGGCCTATTTTATCCGAACTGACACCCTCACCCAGGAAAACAGTCATGAAACCAAGTACCGTCCTCATCGTTGATGACAGCCGCGTGTCGCGCATGCTGACACGCCAGCACATCACGGTGCGCCATGCCGACTGGGTCATCGAAGAAGCCGCCAACGGCAATGACGCCCTGGTCATTGCCAGGGACCTGCAGCCCGACCTGGTCCTGCTGGACGTGAATATGCCCGGCATGAACGGCGTCGACGCCGCCGCGGCGCTGCGCGAAATGCTGCCCAACGCCCACATCTCCCTGCTGACCGCCAACGTCCAGGCGGCAACGCGCCAGCGCGCCGAGGCGATCGGCGTAGGCTTCATGGAAAAACCCATCACGGCAGAACGCATTGCACAACTGATCGCGCCGCTGGAAGCCTGAACATGATACGGCTCTCCGACCTGGAGCACGACGCCCTCGTCGAACTGTTCAATATCGGCGTGGGCCAGGCTGCGTCGGCGATGAGCGAAATCGTCAGCGAAACAGTGACAATGGCGGTGCCGGCCATCAGCTTCCTGAACCGCGCCGCGGCAGCCAAGCTGTTGGCCAGCAAGAGCACCGGCAGCGGCCGCATCTGCGGCATCAGCCAGCGCTATTCGGGCGCCTTCGACACCGACGCCATCCTCATGTTCCCCGAAGAGAAGAGCCAGGAAATCGTGCGCCTGATGGTGGGCCAGGCGATGCCGCTCGACGAGCTGACGGCCATGGAGCAGGAAGCCATGAGCGAAATCGGCAACATCCTGCTCAACAGCTGCGTGGGGGCGCTGGCCAACATCATCGGCCATGAACTGCATGGCTCCCTGCCCGACTACCACGTCGGCTACAGCCAGGACATCCTCGCCCTGTCGGGCGATAGCGAAACCGTGGTGCTGATGCTGCACATCGAATTCGTGGTCGAGCGCCAGCAGATCGCCGGCGACGTGGCCTTTATCATGGACATGTCGGCGCTGCAGGACCTGAAACAGCACGTCGCCCTGTACCTCGCCCGCGCCTTTGGTGGAGAGCAGCCATGAGCCGCGGCGCCGGATCGTTGCCACTGCTGCAGCTGGTGCTGGACTGCATCGGAGTAGGCGCCATCGTGCTGGATGCCGAGCGGCGCATCGTGTTGTGGAACCGGTGGATGAGCCAGCATTCCGGCGTGCTCGGCGACGAAACGCAGGACCGCAATTTCTTCGACCTGTTCCCGGAACAGCGCGACAAACGCCTGGACGGCGCCATCAGCCAGGCGCTGCGCAACAACCTGCCGTCCCTTCTGTCGCAGACCCTGAACCGCTGGCCGCTGCCGCTGTATGCCAGCAAATCGCAGGCCGAACAGGGCGAGCGCATGCACCAGGCGCTGACCGTGTCACCCCTGAACATGGATGACGGCCAGCGCTTCTGCCTGATCCAGGTCAGCGATGTCAGCGCCGCCGTGCAGCGCGAAAACCTGCTGCGCGAGCAGGCCATGGCATTGCGTTCGCAAACCCTGCTGGACGACCTGACCGGCGTCGCCAACCGGCGCCACTTTGACATGGCGATCGACCGCGAAGCGCGCCGTGCAAGGCGCATGGGCACCCCGCTGTCGCTGATGATGCTCGATATCGACTTCTTCAAGGCCTACAACGACCACTACGGGCACCAGCAAGGCGATGCCTGCCTGGAGGCGGTGGCCTCGGCGCTGTCGACCATGCAGCAGCGGCCCGCCGACCTGTTCGCGCGCTATGGCGGCGAAGAGTTTGCCGTGATCCTGCCGGACACGCCGGCCGAAGCGGCGGTCGCCATGGCAAACGCCATGTGCCGCAAGGTGCACGATTTGCGCATCCCACACCAGGCCTCCCATTCGAGCGAGCGTGTAGTAACCATCAGTATCGGCGTTGCCAGCACAGATGCCAGCCATCCCGGAGAGGCATATGACCTGATCAACGCCGCCGACCGGGCGCTATACCAGGCCAAGGCATGCGGCCGCAACCGAGTGGAGAGCGCTTGAAAACTTCAGTCTTCATTGCCACCAGCATGGATGGCTTCATTGCCCGATCAGACGGCGCCCTGGACTGGCTGATGGCCGCCACGCCAGTGGATGGCGACCACGGCTACGACGCCTTTATGGCCAGCATCGACGTCATCGTCATGGGCCGCAACACCTTCGAAACCGTACTGGGCTTCGAAGACTGGCCGTATGACGGCAAGCGCGTCGTGATCCTGAGCCGCTCGCTGGACGAGGTCCCGCACTCGCTGGCCGGCAAGGTGCAGCTGCACCGCGGCCCGGCCAATGCGCTATACGAATCGTTGGCGCGCGCCGGCTGCCAGGGCCTGTACGTGGACGGCGGGCAGACCGTGCAAAGCTTCCTGCGCGAAGACCTGGTCGACGAGTTGACCATCACGCGCATCCCCGTGCTGCTGGGGGATGGCATTCCCCTGTTCGGCCACCTGGGCCATGACATCACGCTGCGCCACCTCAGCACCCGCAGCCTGGCGGGCGGCCTGGTGCAAAGCGTGTACACCACCCGCCAGCCTTAACCGGCGAAGAAGAAGCGCGTCAGGCCCAGCCCCAGCGCGAACACGTAGCCGTACGCAAAGCGGTCGATGCGCAGCACCGTATCGCCACGCCGCATGCGCCAGGCGCCAAGAATGCACATCATCATGCCGGCGCCGAGCGGCGTCACGAGCAGGTTCACCAGCCGCAGCGTTTCGTCGCGCACCATATGGTCAGGCATCAGCCACAGGCTGATGCCGCCTGCCGCCGCGCCAAACAGCGTATAGCCGAGGGCCGCCAGCCACGGCTTGGGCGGCCGCTGGAACGGCTCGGCCAGCGAATGCAGGCCCAGTTCTGCCAGCGCCTCGAGGATCGCCTGCAGCAGGAATTCCGCAATCACGTCTACGATGAATTCAATCATGGCAAGAGCAATCCATGTTGCGTGGCAGTGTGGAAGTCGCGCCAGACGCGATTGATGTCGGCGTCCTGCTGGGCGGCCCGCAGGCCGCAATAAGGATAAACGCTGTCCACCGCATTGCGCGCTGCGGCAGCAAGCGCCAGGGAGGCATCGCGCAGCACGCTATCAAGCGCGGGCTGCACACCGCTTGTCCCTGCCTGTGCCCACGCCTCATCCAGTAAAGTGAACATCCGTACCCGGGTGGTCTCCAGGGCGGCCGCGGCATTCGCCAACGCTTCCTGCGAACTCTCGCGTTGCTCGCGACGCGCAGCAAGCATTTCCAGCGCCAGCCGCAGGAAGTTGCGCGCCATGCCGGACAGGTTGGCCGCCAGCGTTACGTATGCCAGCAGCATGAAGGGGAAACGGTACAAGGCCCCCGGCGCCGTGGCGTGCGCCGCGTCGATGGTAAAGCCGTGGCTCGCAGGCACCCATGCGCCATCAACACGGTAGCTGTGCGACGCGGTGCCGCGCATGCCGATACTGCGCCAGGTCGGCTCGATCGTCACCTGCGCAGCCGGCACCACGAAGGCACGTGTCTCGCCGCTGTCGCGCAGGATGGCATTCAGCGTGAAATGGGTCGCCATTGGCGCACCGCTGGCGATGTCCCAACGGCCGCTGATGCGGTACCCCTCGCCTTCCCGATCCGCGTAACCGGTGGGCGCGCCGCTGCCGGCAAGGCAGACAGCCGGCGTGGCCAGGATCGCGCGTCCTGTCTTCGGCGGCAGGAATCCGGCAAACCAGCCAGCACCAGCGCACAGCGTTACCACCCAGCCCATGCTGCCGTCGGCCTCCGCGATGGACTCTTCGAGCCGCACCACCTCCGGCAGTGGCAGCTCGGCACCGCCAACCGCGCGCGGCGCCAGCATCTTCAGCCAGCCGCGCTCGTGGATCAGCGCCTGCTGCTCCGGCATCAGCCAGCCTGCGGCATCTGCTGCCGCAGCCGATCCGGCAATGCGGGGAATCAGGTCTTTGTCCAATTACAGTACTTCTCCAACTCATAGTGAAGCATCGGCATGCTCGTTTCACTTCGCTCGAGCAGTCGTTCCATGGTACCAACCATCGTCGGCTTTGCCAGGCGCGCCTTTTGCGCATCATTCGGCCGTTCATACGCTCTTCGGGCATGGTTCAACCAGTCCCGCATACTGTGCTCCAGCAGCTTCCACTCTATGCCGCCTTCATCCACTCGCCACGCCTCGCGCACCAAAGTTTCCAGCCAATCCCATTTTCGCTGCCGGGCCAACGCCAGTACGGCAGGTAAATCTTTGCGGTCGCGCAGGATTTCCATCGCCACTTCAAATGGCACATACGCTCCGAGTCGTGTGATCATCCTGCAGGCCAGGGCGCGGTTGGCGCGGCTATCATCACTTAACGCATGACGAGCGATATCATCCTTTTCGTTTGGAGCCAGCCTTAGCCAAGCGGTGTAGGCGGTGCTACGGACCGAGGGAAAGTGCGATGCGATCCTGGCCCTCACCAGCGCGAGGTCGGAACAGGCTGCAATGGCAATACAGACTTCCCGGCGCCCTGCGCCTGCGTTACGCAAAAGGTCGCAGTAGAACGCGGCTGGCTCCTGTCCATGCTGGCGCAGGTAATACTGCGCGAAGGAACGGACCGCTCCCTGCACATCAAGCAGGGCATTGCGCGCCAGCGCCACAGCATCAGGCGCATGTTCGAGCAAGCCACGCAGCGCCACCGCGCGGACGGTGCCGAAGCGCGATCCCAACGCGCGCCGCAGCAATCTGTCGCGCTCATCGCCGGGCGCGCCCAAAGCCAGATGGGCCGCCTGCACGGCCATGACAACATCCACACGCGAGGCCAGGGCAATTTCCAGCAGCTCGCTTAGAGGTACCAGCTGCCCCTCAAGCAGCAGTTGGAAGCTGCCGCGCGCCAGCAACGGATCGGTCGAATTGAGGGTCGAAAGCAACAGCCCGAGGTCGAGCACGCGGGCCAACTCGACCCGTGCCCGCGCAATCCACTCCTCGTGATTCCAGCGCGAGAACCTGCGCAGGCGCCAGATGCAGGCCATGCAACCCAGCTGTTCGTCGGACGACGCCAAAGGAAGCAATGCCAGAACTGCGCTCCGTGCGGCATCGCGCACCTGAGGCACCCAATCGTTCAGGCGAGGCAAGATGGCAGCCATCGCGCCCGCCCCACCAATGACTGCGGCGCGCTTGACCGCCGCTTCGCGCACATAGCCGTCCCAGTGACCAAGCAATTCCGCGATCTCGGCCACGCTGGTGCAGGCACGCACCAGTTTTATCGACTCATCGCGGATATTCACGTCGCCGACAGTGCCAGGACCACCAGCGCGTAGACCGTCAAGACCAGCAAGGTCATGAACAGCAGCATGCAAGTGCGCCAGAAGGCGCCGAAGCGGGACAGCTGGTAGGTGCCGCGCAGGTGCAGGAACATGTGCACTGGCGGCACGAAGGCGAACAGGCTGGCCGCCCAGCCTTCAAAGCCCAGGTAGCCCAGGGTCGCAACGCCGACGAACAGCAGCGACATGAACGACAGCGAATACAGCGAGAACACAGCGTGGTCGTACATCGTGATGCCGCGGCGCCAGAAGAACATCATCCACAGGAATGGCATCGAGATCGGCACCAGCAGGAAGGAATATTTGTAGGCAGCGTTCTTGAGCTTGTACGCGGCCAGTTCCGGATTATCCACAGCATGCTTGATGCCCTTGTTGACCCAGCTGACGTCGGAGTACTTGGCGTCCTTGCTGCCCACTGTGCCGCTGTCTGGCGTCACCGAGACCTCCATGCCCTTGGATATCTGCTGCAGGATGCCATCGCCTTTCTCGTCAACCGCCGTCAATTTCGTGCCACTGTTCACCACGTTGCCAGCGGCCAGCGTCGCCTGCAAGGCCTCATGCTTCTTCTGCGCTTCCAGCAGGCGGCGCTTGGCGCGTTCTTCATCGCGGCTGCCAGGTTCGGCCTCTTTCACCTCCTGCTCGCGCTCGACCAGCACTTCCTTTTGCGAGGCGATCTTCTCGTTCATCCGCGCTTCCCATTTGGCCTTGCCGTCCTTCGAATCGGTCGTCACGCTGTCCGAGCCGGATCCCATCGTCAACGAGAAGACAAAGAACATGAAGAACATCATGAACAGGAACAGGGCCAGCGGCGACACGAAGCGTGTGCGCTGGCCGTCGATATAGCGGCGGGTCAGCTGGCCGGGACGCAGCACCAGCAGGGGCAGGGTGCGCCAGCCCTTGGTGTCGAAATGCAGCACGCCGTGGATCAACTCTTCGCCGAGGTGCAGCACGGATTTGTGCAGGTGCCCCTTCTGGCCGCAGGAGCCGCAGTAATTTGCGGTGACCGGGGTGCCACAATTGGCGCAGGGCGCCGCATGCTTGCCACTACCTTGTTTGCCGGCTTCACCCTCCACTTCCTTGGCCACCAGGCCGGCGGTGACCAGGTCACCCATCGCTTCGACTTCGAGACTCATTACCACTCCGCTTTTTTGCGCAAAGATTGCATATTAGCAAATTATTCGTCTCTTAACTGAAGTGGCCCGCGAGCGCGCAGTCATGCGGTCGACGATATCGCGCTCGGCAAATGCTCGCGCGAGGCCGGCTCGCGCAGGAAGTCCTGCAGCACGTCCGCATAGGGACCGGCATCCAGGCCCTGCAAGTGCGTCAGGGCGAAATAGTCGGCCAGCACCTCGGCCTGCGCTTCCATGTTGTAGTGGTGCAGGCGCCGCTCGGGCGTCAGTTCGTAGTCGTAGGTCAGCCCGATGCGGATCGCGCCGCGCAGCATGACGGGGTAGCCAAGCTGGTACTGCCAGACATGCGCCATCTCGTGCATGTACCAGTGCTGCTCGCGCGCGCTGGCGAGCGAAAAATCATCCCGGTAGCGGGATGCGTGGAAATACAGTTCGCCGTTGGGCGTGATGCAGGTGTCTTTGAACTGCAGGAAGGGAATGAAGCGGGTGTTATGGATGCGCACCCGCGTGTAGTCGATCGCGCCGCCGAACACCAGCCTGGCCAGCGCGATCTCGCCCGCCGTCAACGGCCGGGCGATGCGTTCCATCAGCCGCGCAGCGCGCTGGCTGCCTTGGCGATGGCGGTAATGCGGTCCCAGTCGCCGGCCTGGATGGCGTCCTTCGGCGTCAGCCAGGATCCGCCCACGCAGGCCACATTCTTCAGCGACAGGAAGGCCGGGGCGGTGTCCTGCGAAATGCCGCCGGTCGGGCAGAAGTGCACGTCCGGCAGCGGGCCGCCGATCGCATTCAGGAGACCAATTCCGCCGGCCGGCACCGCCGGGAAGAGCTTGAGCTGCTTGAAGCCCTGCTCGCGCGCCTTCATCACTTCCGACGGGGTCATCACGCCTGGCAGCAGCGGCAGGCCGCTGGACTTGGCGGCACTGATCAGCGAGTCGGTCAGGCCCGGCGACACGCCGAACACCGCGCCCGCATCGCGTGCGGCGGCAAATTCTTCCGGCTGGGTCAGCGTGCCGACGCCAACGATGGCGCCTTCCACTTCGCTCATGGCGCGGATCGCGCCCAGCGCGTGCGGCGTGCGCAAGGTTACTTCCAGCACGCGGATGCCGCCCGCCACCAGCGCTTTGGCCAGTGGCACGGCGTGGTCCGGATTATCGATCACGATCACCGGGATCACGGCCGAAGTACGCATAATTTCAAGCAGGGTCATATCAGGCTTTCTTGGCAAGGAAGTCTTCGTCGGAACCGGGCATGGTGTTGCCCACGTTATCTTCACCGTGCAGCGGCACGGTAGTCGGGATCGGCGATGGCAGCGGGAAGGTGGTAGCGCCCTGCTCCGCCGCGCACACGCTGTTGCGGAACATGGAGAACAGTTCGCGGCCCATGCCGATCAGGTTTGGCGACAGGTCGGCTTGCGCCAGGGAACGCGCGTGCCACACATCGTTGGCGACCAGCGCCTCCAGCGTGCCGCTGGCGGCATCGAGGCGAATTATGTCGCCGTCGCGCACCAGGCCAAGCGGGCCGCCGGCCAGGATTTCTGGCGACACGTGGATCGCGGCAGGCACCTTGCCCGACGCGCCGGACATGCGGCCGTCAGTCACCAGCGCAACCTTGCGTCCGGCATCCTGCAGGTTGGCCAGCGCCGGGGTCAGCGCATGCAGTTCCGGCATGCCGTTGGCGCGCGGCCCCTGGAAGCGGAGTACCGCAACGAAATCGCGATCGAGCTTGCCCGCCTTGTAGTCGGCCATGAAGGCCTCCTGCGAATCGAACACCAGCGCCGGTGCTTCCACCGAGCGATGTTCATCCTTGACTGCGGAGACCTTCATGATGGCGCGGCCCAGGTTGCCCTGCACCAGCACCATGCCGCCGTCTTTGGAGAATGCATCGGCCGCGCCGCGCAGCACTTTTTCGTCCGCGCTGCGGGCCGGCGCATCGCGGAATACGACGCCGGACGCGTCGTCGTTCAGGAACGGTTCGGCGCAATGCTTGCGCAGGCCCGTGC
>Ga0307416_100001571_pt1 | contig 12521 bp, 15 predicted proteins | sample DK1Cmetagenome_2_FD_203821 | JGI IMG/M metagenome (GOLD analysis project Ga0307416, IMG submission 203821) | Maize rhizosphere microbial communities from greenhouse at UC Davis, California, United States - DK15-C-3 | ecosystem: Host-associated > Plants > Roots > Rhizosphere > Soil | place...
ACCTAGATATCAACACCTCCGGCGGCCGCTTGACAAACATAGAAGCGTCAGGTGTTCTACGCCGCTCACGCTCGGTGCGCAAGTACACGGACAGGTTGATTAGAGCGAGGGTCGCTGCCGCGATGGCGCCCGCCCACCAGTACCAGCCGCCCTCCGTCACGGCGGCCACGATCAAGCCGGCGGCTAGCGCGACTTCTGTGCTGGGGAGCCCAAGTCGCCAACACCGGGGGAACCCCTGAACTCACGCTGTGAGCGTATTTGGGCCAACCACCACGAGGTTAGGCGCGGCATGGGGGCGGCATCGGCGCAGCTCATGTCACCCGGCCGCATAATCGAACACCGGTGACCGCGTGCCCCGAATATCGGTCAACAGCAGTAGAGAGACAGTTCCGGCATGGCCTGTTGACCGCCCTGGCATTCCCGAGCTGATACTGCCGTGTCCCCAGTCTGTCCGCGCGCGCGACGATACGACCGCATCTAGTCATCGCCAGCGGGGCCGTTGCCAGTGGCGTCTCGCAGCAGCCGTTACCTGTCGTGAACCAGTGAGCAGCGTGGCCAAGACTGACGAAGCGCAGGGAGCACCCCCGGGCGCCGGAGCCGTTCACCCGACGACTTCGGTGCAACACCGCTATTCGGCGGGGCGGACCTGCTGTCTTGGCGATGACTCTCACAACCGCCAGCAGTAGGGTGGCAGACAGCCCACCATGGTTGCGCCACCCACACCCGCCGCGATGCGCGAATGCCGTGAACGGCACGTCCAAGAAGGCGTAGTCAGCGGCCCTCTTGCGATCATTGTGCACAGGGTTCGCAGATCGGGTCAGGGGTAGGCGTACCGCGAACTGAATCTCCGAGGCCAGCCCTCCGACGTCAGAGTCCGGGCAAACGCCGTAGCAGCAGGTTCACAGACTCTGGCAGCCACGCCGGGATGCCGGTTATCACCAGGTAGGCATATCCGGCGAGTCCGCAGCAGCTGAAGAAGGCCACCAAGAACAGGCCCTTCTTGGCTCCCGACCCGGTGCGGTAGCGATGCAGCTTCGCCTTGAACCATTGCATCAGCTGGTGGGCCCACCCGAACTCGCTGGACCAAACGGCCAAGCCGAGCAGGATCAGCGGGATGCCGCCCGGGCCTGGAATCGGACCACTAATGAAGCCCAGGACGACAAGGATGAGGCCGAGGAGGCCGACTGCGATGCGATAGGCGGCAAGCTTGCGTTTATCTTCCCGGATCTTGCGACGCCAGCGCCAGCGGTCCTCCTCCGGCTCGATGAGTATGTGGTGATCGTGGTGGTGCTCATGAGGATGGTGACCGGCCGGGTGCGCACCATCGCTGGTCTGCGGCAAAGTCGCTGTTGGGCGCTCAGCGTCGCTGGAGCTGCTTGCCTCGACGCCGGGTGACATGGCCACCACTTTAAGATGACGCCGCCAAGACGCGCTGGCCTCTGCCCCACATCAGCGTCAAGACAGCAGGATCGGTAGTCGCCCGATGTCACAATGACGCGCGTGACGACCATCGGATCGATTCAGTCATCCGTCGCCTACGGGCACGTGAAGGTGGTGCCTGGTGGCCAGGTGTCGTAGTGTGCCGGCAGCTGTGCCCGATCTTGGAGGCGTGTCCTCCCGGGGTTGGGCTGGCGGCGAATCCGATGTTGGATCAGGAGGCCGTGGCGGCTTGGCGTGTAGCCCGCCGGGCTTGGTGTTCAGCGTCCCCGAACCTAAGCACCAGCCTGGCGCCCAAGCCATGCATGGCCGCACAGTGCAGGTCACTGCCGTCCAGCATGAGATGGCGTTGTTGCCGGACCTTCACCTGGGCCAATCAGGCCGGCCCAGTTATTCGCCCTAAGGGCCTGCGTGTCATTTCCTCGGTCGCTGTTCGGATAGGAGCCTCATCACCGGTGAACGAGACCGTGTTCAACATCATTTTGATCTTTCTGTTCATCCTCATCGGTGGAGTGTTCGCTGCCGCAGAGATGGCATTGGTGTCACTTCGCCCTAGCCAGGTCAAGCGCCTCGTCCGCCGCGGAAGGCGGGGGCACCTGGTGGCCCAGTTGCACGAGAACCCGAACCGGTTCTTGTCCGCGGTGCAGATCGGAGTGACGTTGGCAGGGTTCTTATCGGCGGCCTTCGGTGGCACCACGATCGCTGATGCGCTCGTCCCGGTGCTGCAGAGCTGGTTGCCGATCAGCCACGCGGTCGCTGACACGGTGGCGGTTGTTGGGGTCACCGCCGTCATCTCTTATGTGTCGATCGTCTTAGGTGAGCTAACAGCCAAACGTTTGGCGTTGCAGCGGGCGGAGGCGTTCGCGCTGACGCTGGCCCCATTGGTGGACTTCATCGCCAAGCTGGTGCGTCCGGTGATCTGGCTTTTGGGGGTGTCGACCAATGTTGCTGTCAGGCTGCTCGGAGGCGATCCGAATGTCGGCCGGGAGGAGGTCACGAACGAAGAGATCCGCGCCATCGTCAGTGGAGCAGCCACCCTCAGTGAGGAGGAACGCCAAATCGTCGATGACGTTTTCGACGCTAGCTCAATGCGCATTCGTGAAGTCATGGTGCCCCGCACCGAGGTCCACTTCCTGTCCGCCGATCTGCCCGTCACGAAGGCTGTGGAGGAAGTGCTGGAGGCGCCGCACTCTCGTTATCCGGTGATCCGAAGGTCAGCCGATGATGTCATCGGCTTCGTCCACATCCGTGACCTGCTCCATCCCGCCATCAGCGGTGCCACGACCCCTATCGCTGATCTAGTTCGACCCGTTGTTACGTTGCCCGACAGCGTTCCGGTTCTACGCGCCCTGAGCGAGCTGCAGCGTACCGCCAACCATCTCGCCGTCGTGCTAGATGAATACGGCGGGACCGCCGGCATCGTCACACTTGAGAACCTCGTCGAGCGACTCGTCGGTGAGATCAGCGACGAATACGACATACCCGAGCCTGCGTCGGCAGATACCCCCAGCGACATCGATGGATTGACCACCCTCGACGAATTCGCCGACCAAACCGGCTACAAGCTGCCCCAGGGTCCCTATACCACCGTCGCCGGACTCTTCATGGCCCAACTTGAAGAGGTGCCAAACGTTGGTGATCGAATTGTTGTCGATGTCGAAGAGGCCTCCGATGACGGGCCCCGAAGGGTCAGGCTCGAATTCTGGGTGACCGAAATGGATGGACGCCGTGCCGCCCGGTTCGCTATAAGGCGGCTTGATCACAACCAGTCCAACGAGCCGACACCCGATCCAGAGACACCGCAAGGTGATGACCACACCGGCTGACGTCTTTGCCGTGCAAGAGTCTGCCTAGTTACTTCGACCTGAAAAAGTCGAGGCGTGTCGAGCGGGGCAACCTGCTCTGACAAGGTTGAATGGTCTCAACCCCTTGGGCTAGAAGGGATTGAGACCATCCATGTTGCGTACCGTAGGTGATCAGCCGTCGTTGTGGGAAGCGGTTCTGCCTGATGAACGGCGCCGGTTGCCGGCTGAGCTGGCCCGGGTTGACGCCTTGTTGGACGATCCGGTGTTTTTCCCCCGTTCACACCTTTCTTTGACCCGAGGATCGGTCGGCCGTCGACGCCGATGGAAACCTATCTGCGGTTGATGTTTTTGAAGTTCCGTTATCGGTTGGGATTCGAGTCGTTTTCCCGGGAGGTCTCGGACTCGATCGCGTGGCGGCGGTTCTGCCGGATCAGTTTGGAGCAGCCGGTGCCGCATCCGACCACGTTGATGAAGCTGACCACTCGCTGCGTTCGCTGGCGGTGGAAGGGTTGAACGAGGCGTTGCTCTGGCCAAGGCGGCGGAGGCGAAACTGCTGCGCTGCACCCGGGTCCGGGTCGACACTACGGTGGTGCCGTCGAACGTCGCTTATCCCACCGACGCGGGTCTGCTGGCCAAGGCGGTTGGTCGGATCGCAGCGACCGGTCGGCGGATCCAGGCTGCGGGCGGCGCCACTAGGACGCAGCTGCGGGATCGATCCCGCGCTGCGGGGAAGCGGGCGCATGCGATCGCGTCGAAGCTGCGGTCGCGGGTTGCGGTCGGGCGGGATGAGGCCCCGGCTGCGGTGAAGAAGGCTAACGCTGAGCTCGCTGACCTGGCCGAGACTGACGCCGAGGAGCCGGTCGGCTGCTGGCCAACGCGAAACGGGCGCCGCGGAAAGCCAGAACCATGGCGCAACTCGACGGCCGGCCGGACCCGGTCGCGGGTCGGCGTCGGGGTCGCCTGGCCCGGTGCCGTCAACGATCTTGAGGGGCTGCTGGAGGCGACCCGACGGATCGCGGCCCAGGCTCGGCAGCGGCTGGCCGGGGTCACCCCGGACGGGTCGACCCGGCGGGTCAGCCTGCACGGCCCTGACGCCGGCCGATCCCGAAGGGCCGGCTCGGCAAGCCGGTCGAGTTCGGCCACAAGGCCCAAGTTGTTTACAACGACGACGGTGTCGTCCTCGACCACGACGTGCAGCCCGGCAACCCCCGCCGACGCTCCACGGATGGAGCCGGCGATCAAGCGGGTGGCCCGGCGCACCGGCCGCAAACCCCGCACCGTAGCCGCGGACCGCGGCTACGGCGAAGCCGGTGTCGACGACGCCCTGCACAACCTCGGCGTCCGCGACGTCGTCCTCCCCCGCAAAGGCAGACTCACCAAAGCCCGGCAAGCAGAGGAACACCGGCGGGCATTCCGGCGGCACCTGAAATAGCGAACCGGATGGCGAAGGCCGGATCAGCAGCTTGAAACGCGGCTCTGGATGGGATCGCAGCCGGATCGACGCCACCGAAGGCGCAACGATCTGGGCCGGACACGGAGTCCTGACCCACAACCTAGTCAAGATCAGTGCTCTGGCGAGCTGAAATCAACTCCAGGCACCCCTCGCCCCCTCCCACGCAGACATCATCAAACGCCCAGATCCTCAGGCCGGCGGCCGACCGACTATTTCAGGTCGAAGTAGTTAACCTGGTGCAGATCAACTTGGCGGCATGACTCGCTAGGGAGCGCCAACAAAGGACATGTACAGGTGATCAAGGCGGACAGCCGGGGCGATTCCCGGTGCGAGAATTCGATGCAGACCACCAGCACTGAGAGCTTGGACAGGTAAGGGCGTTTGAATATTGCAGGGTAGGCGGAGTAGTCCTGTCGCCGCCCTCATCGCCGAATGCGCTAGCCACAGCCTGCTGCGACCGGACCAACCTTGCTGCTGTGACGGGGCAGCGGGATTGTCTTCGTAGGCGAGGGCGGCCGAGAACACAACATGCGGGCGGACTTCCTCGGGTACATCCACCCTTGCTGACGTGCCCGAGACTGACAACCTAACTCTCCACCAGGCCATTGACCCGCGACGGATACGAGCCCTTGGCGACGTCTCCGGCAAGGCACCCTTACACACCGTGCTCGACGGGCTCAGAGGCAGCGGCTCACATCTGGCTCGCGTCGTTGACAAGCACGGCCGAAGGAGGGCGTCCTGGGGCACGAGAACGTCCTGGAACAATTCGTCGCTGAAGTGTCCTACCAACGCAGACCCCGGCGCCAGCACATGACTATCCCGGTGCGCGACCGCAAAACGAATGGCAAGCCGCCGTCGAGAGGGCAGAGCGAACGACTCCAGGCAGCTGCAGTTGTGGGGACTTTTAGCTTTTGAAGGCGTCCTTGACCTTATCGGTTTTGGACTTGCGGTTGTGGTAGATACCAGCCACGACCGATACCCCAACCGCGGCCAGCGCCACCTGAATGATCAGCTCAAGCCAGTCAATGCCAGCCGTAGCGGCGACGCCCAAAGCCGCGGCGATGGCGGTGCCGACGAGCGCCGCCAGGACACCAACCAGCAGGGTGAGCCAGAGTGGGATGTTCTGCCTACCCGGTGCAACGACGCGGCCCAAGATGCCGATGACCAAGCCAATCACCAGCGCAGTGATGATTCCGGTTACTTCCACTGAGATCCTCCATCAAGTTGACTGCATCACTATGATGCCTCCACATCAGAATCCTTATACCCAATTCGGTGCGACCGCGCACACGACGCAGGCTGGCGCAGGTAGAACGCGCACCCGCGCCAGGCCTGAACGCAGGTTCAAAAACGGTGTTGGTTGCTGTGGGTGCTGATCGCCGGATTGATCGGGTTCGTCGGTAACGATGTGGTGCGGGTCTACCGATCCGGGTCGGCTGCCGGATCGGATCCGCGGCGCTGGGCGCCGGCGGCGTCCAAGCTCGCAGCGACGGTTTCACCTCATTGGCGGTCGTGTTGGGGTGATTGGGATCTGGCTCGGGTTCCCGCCGTCTGGCTGGTCAGCTGCATCGCCATCTTTGTTTGTTGTGGGGCACCGCAAGCGACGTTGGGCGCTGGGCCCATGAACCCAAGGGGTGCGTCGGCTCATCCTTTCGGGTGTACTTAGTACCTAATTCTGATGGTGGTCGTTACTGCCGCCTAGAATGGGCTACGGTGAAAGGCCCGTCGCGTACGTCCCCCCGAATGGTTGGCCACCACCGCGTGCGCGCCTTCTCGATCGGGGCAGTTTGACACGGCATTTTGTGCACTGCTCACGCATCGCGTTGTGCTAAATGCTCGCGGCGCAGGCAAGCGCGAGTATCAGCCGGCGTACATCTGACGGCGGGCGTTTTCCTGAGTTGTCTCGCGCTCAATCCGTTGTTCGGCCTTCGTGGAGGAGGCGAGGTGGAACGGCACAGACGTCACCATCACGCCCGGCGTGAAGAGCAGTCGTCCCTTGAGTCGCAGCGCGCTCTGGTTATGCAGAATTTGCTCCCACAAGTGGCCGACCACGTATTCAGGGATGTAGACCGTCACCACGTCCCGCGGGCTTTCGCGCCGCAGGTTCTTGACGTAGTCAATGATCGGATTGGTGACCTCGCGATACGGGGATGCAACGACCTTAAGTGGGACCCCGGTGTCAGCCTCCTCCCAGAGCTTCACCAGCCGCGCAGTCTCGTCCGGATCAATCGAGACCGTGAGCGCCTCCAAGGTGCTGGGCCGAGCGGCCTTGGCGAAGGCGAGCGCCCGCAGGGTCGGTTTGTGCAGCCTGCTGACCAGCACCACCGCCCGCACCCGACTGGGCAGCGTCCGATCCTCGCCCTCGACCAGGGCGGTCTCGCGGGCCACCGTCTCGTAATGCCGTCTGATCATTTTCATGATCGCGAAGATCACCGCCATCGCGATGATCGCGATGTAGGCGCCCTTGGTGAACTTGGAGACCAGCACGATGACAAGGACCGTTGCGGTCATCGTCAGCCCGATCGCGTTGATCACTCGAGAACGGATCATCCGGCCGCGGGTCGCTGGATCTTGCTCGATCCTCAAGTGCCGCGTCCAGTGCCGCAGCATGCCCAGCTGGCTGACAGTGAACGACACGAAGACCCCGACCACATAGAGCTGGATCAAGGCAGTTACATCGGCGTCGAAGGCGATGATCAATACGATGGCCAGGAGGGCCAGCACGATGATTCCATTGCTGTACGCCAAGCGGTCGCCGCGGGTGTGAAGTTGCCGCGGTAGATAGCCGTCCCTGCCGAGGATCGAGCCCAGCACCGGGAAGCCGTTGAACGCGGTGTTCGCCGCCAAGAACAAGATCAGCATCGTTGCGGCCACGGTGAAGTAGAACGCGGGCTTGAAGTCGGCGAAGACGGCCGCAGACAACTGCCCGATGGCCGTTTCCTCGACCACGTCCACCCGCTCCCCGTTCAGGGTGTAGTGCGACAGACCCTCGTCGATGAGCTTGAGCCCGGTCAGGTTCGCGAGGACGACGACACCAATCAGCATCGACACCGCGATAACACCGAGGAGTAGCAAGGTGGTTGCGGCGTTCTTGCTCTTCGGCTTGCGGAATGCCGGCACGCCGTTGGAAATCGCTTCCACGCCGGTCAGCGCTGCGCATCCAGAGGAGAAGGTGCGGGCCAGCAAGGCCACCATCGCGAAGCCGGTGAAGGCTGCGTACGACGGATCCGGCTCGATACCGTACTGGGCGCTGTGCGCTTGGATCTGATCGCCGAGCACCAGGATGCGAAACAGCCCGTAGATCACCATGCTCAAGATCGCAAACATGAAGCAATAGGTGGGAATTGAGAACAAGGTGCCGGACTCCCGGACGCCGCGCAGGTTGAGCGCCATCAACACCACGACGACGCCGGCGGCTACCCACGCCTCGTTGCCGTCGAGGATGGGAAAGGCGGACTTGGCGTTTTGCACCCCAGACGAGACAGAAACCGCGACCGTCAACACATAGTCCACGAGGAGCGCCGCCCCGACGGTCAGGCCAGCATTCGGCCCGATGTTGACGGTGGCCACTTCGTAGTCGCCGCCGCCTGACGGATACGCATACACGTTCTGCCGGTAGGACGCGACGACGACCAGCATCACGATGGCGACCAGGATTGCGATCTTCCAGGAGAAGGAATATGCGACAAGCCCGGCCAGTGACAGCGTCAAGAAGATCTCATCGGGCGCGTAGGCAACCGAGGACAAGGCGTCCGATGCGAAGACCGGCAGCGCGATGCGCTTGGGGAGCAGTGTCTCGTGGAGTTGGCTGCTGCGGAGCTTTCGACCTAGAAGCAGCCGCTTGCCGATGTCGGCCACATTCACCACATTGCAAACCCTAATGTCGCTAGCACGACACCGGCAGAGCAGCCGCGGTCGGCGAGGGGCCAGCGGTCGTTGTAGGAGGTCTCTGCCAAGCTAGGGTGTCGAGCGGCCTCATTGCCGGCCTTCCACCAGCCTGCTCGTTGGCCACACTCGGGTTTCGTCGTCGAGTGCCGCTGCTTGAAGACGAGTCGCTTGATGTGTCAACGGGAACCGAAACCGGACAGTATGCGTCGCCTCTGGGTCGCTACCCCCTACCGAATCTGGCTCTATAGATCAAGAGCCCGGCCTCCGGCCGCCGCCGCGTGGTTATCGGACAAGTAGTTGCGCGAGGAGGGTGCCGGCGTCTTCGGCTTCGACTTCGTACAGGCCGGGGCTGGTGGCCTTGAAGCTGAGTGTGGTGGTGCGTTTTGGTTTGAGGTCGGCGAAGCGGTCGTAGCCGTGCACGTGTACCTCGTCGGCGACGTCGGAAGTCACTTTCAAGGTGACCCGCGCACCGAGGGGATGAAGCGCCCCAGGTTTCATGCCGCATCGTTCTGAGTCCAGGAGGATGTGCAGATGCCAAAGAAGATCGAGCCCGCGGTGCGTGAACGGGTGATGCGGATGATCGCCGAGCATCGCTCGGAGTACACGACCCCAACCGAGCTGGCGAGGTGATCGCGGCCCGGGAACGGCTGGGCGTTGAGACGGTGCGTCGCTGGATTGTGCAGGCCGAGGTGGATGGTGGGATCCGTCCGGGTGTCAGCAGCGCTGAGCATGCCGAGATCAAGGCGTTGAAGGCACATGTGCGCCGGCTTGAGGAGGACAATGCGATCTTGAAGAAGCCGCGCCCGTCACCGTCCGTAACGCGCGTCAGGAGAGACGTTGCTCACGGATTGCTCACAGACGCGCTGGCACTCCCATGCGCTAGCTTGCCCGCGGTGGCGTTCCGTCAGGCTCACAGGCGCCTCGTAGTCCCGAACTTGCCGCACGTTCAACCTAATGCGTCGAGCGGCTGGCCTCTTCTAATCTGTCGGCTGGAGTAGCACGTGGTGAGTGCGGATTCCGCCCTTGCGCCCAAGCCGCACCAGCTCGCTCGGAGCGAACGCACGCGCTACTTCAGGCCGCCGCGTTGTCAGCCATACCTGCGCTGCCTGTGCCCGAAGCACGGCGGCAACATGCTCGGCGGAGGCCGCGTCCAGACCATCGCCGAAATCATCACCGAGCACGATCGCACCCTCCACCGTTGCAGCGAGCAACAGCGCCTCTGCCGCCGCAAGAACAGCAGCGGCGGTCGATCCGTGGCTAGAAAGCGTCAACAAACCAGCCTCGTCGAGCTCGATTGCAGGCTGGACCGCCCGCAGCAGCGCGGACAAGGATCCGTCCTCGGGGCGGAAGCGCACCGCCGTTGCTGTTGGCGAGGTTTCGGAAAGGTGCCGAGCGAGCCCGCCGGCTTGCAGTACGGCATCGACCGTCGCGGCGATCGTCCCATCAGCACAGAGACCGTCGGCCGCCAACGCCACCGCCTCCTCGAGCGCGCGGAACGCGGCCGAGGCGCCGTCGGCATTGCGGTCCGTCACAAGCCGACGCAACAGGCCCTCAGCTCGCAGTTGCAGCGGGCGCTGTGCGTTGAGCACGACGACCGGTAGCGCGCGCCGAACCGCGGTCGGCACGCGCGCGTACTGGGCTGTCGTCGGATTGCTACGCGCCGGAAAAAAACACGACGTGCTCAAGCAAATCGGTCTTCGTGTCGTAACTGACCCGGTAGCTCAACCGCACGCCGAAAGGGGCATCCGGTGCCGCATTCCCCGTCTGGTCGACCTGATCGTCGCCGTCGAGCGGCTCGAGGAAGCCGTCGCACAGCTGCGCAAGCTCGGGGTCGAGATCGACGAGAGTCACCTCCGCCTCGCCGAACTCGGCGACCGCATGCTCTTGACCGTGAGAGGCAGCGGATATCTCAACATCATCCCTTGCGGCGGGCGCTTCGTTTTCAGACAACATCGTGGCGCCAGTTGCTGCGCGGGTGCGCTGCTGGCGGATATCGCTCAACGCCGGTTGAACCCGGATAGACGCGGGATCTAGCAGGCGCGTGAGCGCCGAAATGACGTCGCTACGTCCGGCACGAGGCACACCAGCGAGCAAGACGTGAGTACGCGGTTGGAGTTCGAGGTCGGTCCACCCCCGGAAGTCATGCAGCTGCAGACGCGAGATGCGCACAGTCCTCCCCCACTGGCATGCAGATGATGATGGCGCCCGAGCGCCAGGATGTGACTTCGGTCTCAGCGATCGTAGCTGCCTCGGTCAGGCCCCTCCGACAGCTTCGACCTGAGCGCAAGCTGTTCGCTCTCGGACGTGCCGAAAATCATCTGTCTGTCCGACTCGGACCAGGTATACGCGCGACAGGAAAGAACTGCCAGTTGTCGGAGATAGCATGACGCTTACCGAGTCGCTCATGCCTGATGGTCCACGGCAGGCCTGCGTCGCGAGCAGGGATCCCATTCGACAAAGGGCTGATTCGAACAACGAGTTGCCGCGTGCCCAATCCGTGCCCGATACCCCGCGCAACTGCGGTCACCCACGGTTAATCATGGTCAGCGTTTTTCTCTGCATGTAAGGAAACTGCCTAGCCAGAGCATCTCGGTTCTCGTCTTCCAAGCTGGTCATGCGAGTTCGATTCTCGTCACCCGCTCCACAGCATCGTTCCTAGTCAGCTTCACTTTCATCGTGGCCGACATATTCGAACATCCGGGTGACAATAATGACTAGGCTGGTCATGTGCATTTCTTGATCATCGCGGGCGATGAATCGAAGTGCCTTGTCGGGCGGGACTTCATGGGGCCGCGAGTTGGGTATGTGAGGTTGATCAAGCCAGATCCGTGCCCAATTCGTGCCCAACAGTTACAAGCTTCAGTTTTCGAAAAGGGTTGTACCTGCAAATCGGCAAACCCTGCCGGCTAGGTGCAGATCGATGGCTCTACTTCGCGGCTCCAAGATCAAAAGAGCGCGCGGTGCTGCTGACACCAAGCGATCTCAAGAATCTAGCCGCCGATGAGACCACGTAACGGTCCGCGCTGAAGCGACGTTAGAGCGCGAGCTAGTGCGCTGAGCACTGTTGCATTGCCCTGCCGGGCATGGTCGCGCCGTCGCCCGGGCGGTCGTAAGGACGGGGTAGCTGGTGATCCGACTGAAGAAGGGCCGCCGGCATTGTGTTGCCCTCTCCTTAAGGAACCTGCCAACCGACATAGGCAGCAAGGTCATCTCTGAGCGCACTATGGGCGGCCATTTCGCGGATATGCCCTTGATATAGCGCCCTGGCGCATGCATCTGGTCAGATGTATGTCTAAAAGACACGACCTAACGTGCTCGGGGCCGACGCAGAGGAGTGAATCTTGGCTCGCGGGCAGGGTGAATACAGCGTCTGGAATCGACAGGAGGCGCTCCGTCTGCAGCGACAGAGCGCCGCTGCAGAGTAGGCGGCCGAGCGACAGCGCAGACTCCGGGAAACTGAGGATGGCAAAGCCAGCGCAGAGCGACTGAACGAAGGTCTGACCGGGCGAGTCGGGCGATTGGAATCGATCCTTCGGCGGGGTCTTGATCGGGAAGCTGCGATCGACTTAAAGGCTCTAGTCAGGGGCGATGAATTTCCGCCGCTGGACCTAGGAGCTTACGGGGTTGCTGCTCCACCGCCGGTGTGGTCTGACTATGTCCCCCACGAGCCGAGTGCGCTCGCAGGATTCTTCGGCACAAAATCTCGCCACGAACAACGGTTGGCTGTTGCTCGAGATGAGTTTAAGCGTGCGAAAGCGGATTACGACCGAGCCGAGGCGACGCGCCAGGAGTGGGTGCACGAACAAACCTCACGCTACGAGGCAGCTCTGCGAGCGCATGACGATGAGGTGGCACGACACAACAGTCGCATTGCGCAAATTGCATCTGGCTTGCGAAACCGTGACCGTGAAAGCGTTCAGTGGTACCTCGAGTTGGCA
>Ga0307416_100001573_pt1 | contig 12514 bp, 11 predicted proteins | sample DK1Cmetagenome_2_FD_203821 | JGI IMG/M metagenome (GOLD analysis project Ga0307416, IMG submission 203821) | Maize rhizosphere microbial communities from greenhouse at UC Davis, California, United States - DK15-C-3 | ecosystem: Host-associated > Plants > Roots > Rhizosphere > Soil | place...
GTCTTTGCGACCGACGTACGACCCGAGGTGAAGGAGCAGATCGAGAGCGTCGGAGCCAAGTACGTGGGCATCGAGCTCAAGGAGCAGGCCTCGGCGGGCGGAGGCTACGCGAAGGAGCTGAGCCAGGAAGACCAGCAGCGCCAGCGCGAGCTACTCGCGGCGCAGTGCACCCAGTCCGACGTCGTGATCACCACCGCGCTGATCGGCGGGGTCTTTGCGCCGCGGCTGATCTCGGCCGACATGGTGAAGTCCATGAGACCGGGCGCGGTCATCATGGATCTCGCCGCGGATGGTGGCGGCAACTGCGAGCTTTCCCGCCCGGGAGAGACGGTACTGGCTCACGGGGTCACAATCCTGGCTCCGCTCAACCTGCCCGCATCCATGCCGCTCCATGCCAGCCTGCTCTTCTCCCGGAACCTCACCGCATTCGTGCAGGCCTTCACCAAGGAGAAGGTGTTCCAGCTCGATTTCAGCGATGTGATTCAACAGGGTGCGGTCATTACCCACGAAGGGGCGGTGAAGCACCAGCGCACCCAGGAAGCTCTGCAGAAGGCGGGAACATGAATCAACCCCTCGATTTCTGGTCCATGATGTTCGTGTTCGTCCTCGCCTCCTTCATTGGGGTAGGGGTCATCCGGCGGGTATCCCGGCTGTTGCACACTCCCTTGATGTCCATCACCAACGCCATCTCTGCCATCGCGGTGGTGGGCTCGATCATCGTGACCGGCGCGGATTATCCCCGGAGCATTCGGATCATGGGTGCCATCGCGCTGTTCGCCTCCATGACCAACATCGTCAGCGGATTCCTCATCACCGACCGGATGCTCAAGATGTTCAAGACCGATCGAAAGCCGGCCGATCGTCCATGAGCCACGGCCTCGTTCAGCTGGCCTATCTGATCGCGACGGTCCTGTTCATCTTCGCGCTGCACTGGATGAACACTCCCGCCACGGCCCGCAATGGCGTGTACGCCGGCGTCGCCGCTATGACGATCGCCATTCTGGTCACCTGGGCCCAGCCGGAAGTCGTTCATCATGGCTGGATAGCCCTCGCCATTCTCGCCGGATTTGTGGTTGGGGTCCCCCTGTCGCGCGTTCCGCTCACCGCGGTGCCCCAGCGGACCGCCTTGTCTCACGCATTCGGCGGTCTGGCGGCGGGGCTGGTGGGCACGGCCAAGTACTACCTCTGGTTTTCTGAAGGTCCGGAAAACCTGACAGCGTTCCGGATGATCGCCATCATCGTTGAGGTCCTCCTGGGATTTCTGACCTTTACCGGCAGCCTGATGGCGGCGGGTAAACTGCAGGAGGTCAAGTGGATCCCTCAACGGCCGGTGACCTACCCGCTGCAAAACGTCAGCAACCTGGCCCTGCTGGGAATAGCGGTTCTCGCCGGGGTACTGCTCACACTGCACCCCGCGGCGGCCTGGGCGCCCCGGCTTTTTCCCGTCGTCATCTTGCTGGCATTGACCTTCGGAGTTCTGCTGATCATTCCGATCGGCGGCGCCGACATGCCGACCGTCATTGCCATCCTGAATTCCTATGCCGGCCTCGCAGCGGTGGCTATGGGTTTCGTGCTGGACAACAAGCTCCTGATCACCGCGGGCGCCCTCGATGGCTCGAGCGGACTCATTCTGGCCATCATCATGTGCCGGGCGATGAACCGCTCGTTCACCAACGTGCTGTTCGGCGCGTTCGGCCAGGCTCAGCAGGTCAAGTCGGGTGGTGAACAAAAAGAGTACAAGTCAGAGACCGTGGAAGGCGGCGCCCAGGTGCTGGAACAGGCAAACCTGGTCGTGATCGTTCCGGGGTACGGCATGGCTGTCGCACAGGCCCAGCACAAGGTCCGCGAGCTCTATGACCAACTCAAGAAACGGGGCGTCACCGTCAAGTTCGCCATTCACCCCGTGGCCGGGCGCATGCCGGGGCACATGAACGTGTTGCTGGCGGAGGCGGACATTCCGTACACCGACCTGGTGGAAATGGACGAGATCAACCCCGAGATGCCGCAGGCCGATGTGGCATTGGTGGTCGGCGCCAACGACGTGGTCAACCCGGCCGCCCGGAGCGATCGCACCAGCCCTATTTTTGGAATGCCGATCATCGATGCCGACAAGGCACGAACGGTCTTTGCCATCAAGCGAAGCAAGAACCCCGGATTCGCCGGCATTGACAACGAGCTGTACTTTTCAGACCGTACGTGGATGCTTTTCGGTGACGCCAAGAACGTGGTCGGTGAGCTGGTCAAGCAGCTCTCCGGTTCCGGCGTCCATTAGTCTCAACCCTCTGAGGTCTACCAATGAGATCGCTGGTGCTCTCCCTGGTGCTCGCGTCTCTGGCCGCAACGCACGGATGGGCTCAGGCCAACTGCCTCGAGCAGCTCAAGTTTCCGGCGCAGGGACGCTGGGCGGAATACAAGGCCACCTTCAAGGAAGAGCCCCACACCATCCGCTATGGGGTGATCGGGCAGGAGAGCCGGGGGGGAAAGAAGCTGCAGTGGGTGGAGATGCGGATGGAAGGCGCCAATAAGGACCGCAACATGATATATCAGATGCTGGTCCCCGGTTCTTTGACGCAAATCGGCCAGGTGCAGGAGATCGTCTTCAAGACGGGCGACAGGCCGGCGATGAAGATGGGTGGTCAGATGGTCGAGATGATCCGGAGCCAACTCGATCAGCAGTCGATCTACGGCGAGATGTGCAAGGGTGTGAGTCTGGTCGGCAAAGAAAAGGTCACTGTACCAGCCGGGGCGTTCGAGGCGCTCCACTACAACAGCGCCGAGCACGGGTCCGACAGCTGGATCTCCTCCAGCGTGCCGTTCTCGCTGGTCAAATCGACCGGGAAGGACTACCAGGTGGAACTCGTGGCGCAGGGAGCCGGGGCGACGTCCTCTATCAAGGAGAAGCCGCAGGAGATGAAAGGAATGGGAGGTCCACCCCGTTAGCGTGCTGACCCTATAACCGCTCCGCCGTTCCAGGTTGCATCCTGCAGCCGAGTGACGGCGGCAGGGCTGCCAAAGTTGCATACAGCTGTGGCCTGAACACTGGTTTGTGCCCAACACCCGCCCGCAGTGCCGCAACTCGCCATCCCGCTACAATTTACCTAAGGTGTTGATTTCTCGCATCTTAGGTAGTATATTGGCCGACTTCAAATTTGGCTCGGCCTCAGTCGTGGCTGTTCACCGAGCAGGGGACACGAGTCCCTCAGGAGGCTAATAGCGTGACAATCAAGGCACGTAGCAAGCGTCGCCCGGTTCGACCGGCGCAGATCGCCCGTGCAATCGACGAAGGCCGTGAGAGTCTCGATCTGTACCTCGACGAGATTAGCCGGGTGCCCCTCCTCAACCGGGAGGAGGAGATGGAGCTCGCCCGGAAGGCCTTCAAGGGCAACGTGGCGGCGCAGGAGCGGCTGGCGCGTCACAACGTCCGTTTCGTCGTCTCGGTGGCCAAGAAGTTCCAGAATCGGGGAGTCCCTCTGGTCGATCTGATCGGCGAGGGCAATCTCGGCCTGATGACCGCCGCCCGGAAGTTCGATCCGGATCGCGGCGTCAAGTTCATCTCCTATGCTGTCTGGTGGATCCGCCAGGCGGTTCAGGCGGCCATCGCGCGTCACGGACGGCCCGTTCGGGTTCCACTGAATCGCACGGCAGATCTCAGTCGTCTGGGCCGTACCACTACGTTGCTCAAGGACCGTTTAGGTCGCATGCCGACCACCGAGGAGCTCGCCCGCGCCACTGGTCTGACGGTCGAGGCCGTGCGCTCGCTGAGCGCACTCAATTCCGAGGCGGTGCGGCTCGACCACCCCACCCGGGACGGCGAGGGCAACGAGCGGATCGAACGGTTTACCAGCGGTGAGCAGGAAAGCACCGACATGAGCACCATGGCCAACAGCCAAACCCGGGACATCGAAGCCGCGCTCGCGGCCTTGCCGCCCCGGGATGCCAAGGTGCTGCGGCTCTATTTCGGGCTGGATGACGGCAACAGCCGGACCCTGGAAGAGATCGGTCGGATGATGGGGGTCACTCGCGAGCGCATCCGGCAGCTCAGGGATCGCGCGCTCCTCCGTTTGCGCGAGGGCGAGACCGGAGATCGGTTGCGGGATCTTGTCGCCTGACAGAGCTCGGAGCTAGGAGCTAGAGACCCCTCGATCTTCGGGGGGTCTTTATGTTTCCAGCTTCCCAAGCTCCCAGCTCGAATTCCATGCTGCCTGTCCCCTACGCTATCACCCGTCGCGATGACGGCCTCCTCATTGAATGGGACGATCAGGGCCATCAGGGATTTTTTCCTGCTCGCCTCCTGCGTCTCGCCTGCCCCTGCGCCGGCTGCGTGGAGGAAATGAGCGGCCGCCCGCTGCTCGATCCACTGTCCGTACCCTCCGACATACACCCGGTATCGCTGGCGCTCGTGGGTGCCTACGGCCTCCGCATACACTGGAGCGACGGCCACTCGACCGGGATTTACACCTTTGCCCGGCTCCAGCAGGTGTGTCCCTGCAGTCGGTGCACTCCGGCTGGTGCTGAGCACAGCCGGTGACCCCGAGCACATCCATTGTCCTGTTGCTGGCGACAGACTGTACCACATTGCAGGCTAGGCCTAATTAAACGGGGGTGGGCGCGCACATGAACAGCCGGGAACACTCGAACGTCGGTGAAGGGCTTCTCACCGGTCTGATCGGCGGAGTAGTGGTGGCGGTCTGGTATCTCATCGTGGATGCTGCCAAGGGTCAGCCGTTCCACACTCCCAACGTGCTCGGACAGGTATTCGTTGGGCGAGATACCACCCCTGGTTACCACGTTGTGCCCCAGGCCGTCGCGGAGTATTCCGTGCTCCACTTCGTCGTGTTCCTGGTGCTCGGGCTGCTGCTCGTGTGGCTGGCGCATCTGGCAACCCGCAATCCTTCTCTGCGCATGGGAGTGTGGCTTGGCCTGGTGATTGGATTTCTGCTCTTCATCGGGCACCTGCTGATGCTCTACTCCCTCACCGATCAAAGGCTTCCCTGGTGGACGGCCCTGGGGGGCAGCGTACTGGGCATGGGTTCCATGGCCCTGTTTCTGTGGCGGCGTCATCCGGCGCTCCGGGGTACCTTTGACCGCGCAGCCCTGGGCGCCGAGGTCAAACCCCCACCCCATCCTCCCGGCAGAGCGCGGGGCGACTCGCTCAGGTAGAGCTGGTTCGGCTATCGCCTTGCGTTCCGGAGACTCGGGCCCCAATGTGATACAACCCCATCTTTACCGCATCACGACTCCTGGGCCCGCTCCGGAGGTCACATGCTGGACAATTCCCATTCAACGATGGCGGAGGGAACCGACGTAGGCATTCTGGGCGGCCTCGCCGTTGCCACTTGGTTTCTGCTGCTGGACACCATTGCCGGTCATCCGTTTCAGACGCCCAGCCTCCTGGGGCAGGTCGTGCTTTTCGGTGACTCGACGCCGGACACTGGTCGCCTGGTATTCGGGGCGATTCTCGTGTACACCGCCTTCCATTTTGCAGTGTTTACGCTATTGGGGATGGGCCTGGTAGTACTGGTGCATTGGGGGGTGCGGGACCCCGTGGTTCGGTACGCCCTCCTCCCGGTCTTCCTGGTGTTCGAGGTGTTGTTTTACGGCCTGCTCGAGGTCTTCTCCGAGCGCACCAACGAGCTCTTCCCGTTCTGGACTGTGGTCGTCGCCAATACGCTCGCGGCCGTATGCATGGGGCTGTATCTCTGGAACCGGCATCCTGACTTCCGCGCTGCCTGCCGGGAAACACCGTTAGGAGACGCCCCACAATGACATAGCCGTCGGAACGGAATTACTTTCCAGCCTCACTCCTTACGGCCGGGTCTGTGCGTCGGCAAATACTTCCCGTCGCTTCCATCCTCGTCATTTCGTTCGCTCTTCTCGCTCCGCCACTGGCGGCGCAACTGGAGCCCCCATCCAACGGGGGGGCGGTTGCGTTCGACCAGGAGCTCCGGATGCTGGGTCACTACAAGCGCGTGTTGATGATCGGCGCTCACCCGGATGATGAAGACACCGAGCTGCTGACGGTGTTGGTGCGCGGAATGGGCGCCGAAGCCGCCTACCTCTGCCTGAACCGGGGAGAAGGCGGGCAAAACCTCATTGGGCCGGAGCTGGGCGAGGCGTTGGGCCTCCTTCGCACCGAGGAGTTGCTGGCTGCCCGGCGACTGGATGGCGCCCGACAATACTTTACCCGGGCCTACGATTTCGGTTTCTCCAAGACCCTCGACGAGACCTGGCAGCACTGGCCCCGTGATACCATCCTCAAGGACGTCGTCCGAATCGTCCGACGGTTTCGTCCCCAGATCATTGTCTCGATCTTCAGTGGGACTCCCCGGGACGGACACGGTCAGCATCAGGCGGCGGGCTGGTCGGCCCAGGAAGCATTCCGCATTGCCGGCGACTCCACCCGCTTTCCGGAGCTATTCAGCGAAGAAGGGCTGGTGCCGTGGACCGCGCTGAAGCTGTATCGCAGTGCGCGATTCGACTCGACTGCCACCACCTTGACGTTGAACGGTGGGGTGCTCGACCCGGCGGTAGGAAAATCGTTTCATCAGATCGCCATGGCTGGGCGGAGCCTGCACCGATCCCAGGACATGGGGCAGCTTCAGCGCATCGGACCATCGGCGGTGCGCCTGGCCCTGGTCGAGGACCGCACCGCCTCGGGGGGAGCCGCGCTCTTTGCCGGGATCGATACCACTCTGGCGGCCATGCCTCTGGGTGAGCGGCGCAAGGCCGGCTCGGCCGAGCTGGTGCGCTCGAGCTCAGCGCCCCCGGAGCTGGCGCGGTACTCCGCCCGCATCGATTCTCTCCTAGCGGCTCGAGGAACCACCGGAGAGCAGCGAGGCCTGCTCGGTCGCGCCGCAGGCGATCTCGATCGAGCCGTCGCGGCGCCACCGCAAGCATCGCCGACCAACCGTGGTGTTTACTACACCCGGGGGATCGAGCTGGAAGACCAGCTGGGGCACCTCAATGCCGCTGCCTGGCATTTGGGGCGAACGGTCTTCGACGTCCTGGTGGATGACGATCGAGTCGTCCCGGAACAGTCTCTGCACTGGTCGCTCTCGACCTGGAACGCGTCGGATCGGGTTCGCATCGCAGACATGCGGGCAGCCCAGTGCATTCCACTGGCCGAGTGCCACAGTCCCGACCGGCCGCCGGCACCTCAGACCATTGCAGCTGGGCAGGTGGGAACCCTTACCCTGGATAACCAGGTTCTGGAGCAGCCTCCGTCTACACCGTACTTCCTGATTCAGCCTCGCGCGGGCGACACGTACCGCTGGCCCGAGGACGAGCAGTCGCATCTCACCAGCAGTCTGCCCTATGGTGAGCCATTCGAATCGCCCACGTTCATCGGCTCGGTCGAAGTCAATGCCGGTGAGGGTGACAGTTTGGGAGCCGCGCGTTCCCAGGAGGCTGTCTTCCAGTTCAACGACCAGGCCCGCGGCGAAGTGCGCCGTCCGGTGTTCGTGGTGCCGAGAGTAGACGTCAAGCTGGATCCAGGCACCGAGCTGTGGCCGCTGAACTCCATGACCCCGCATCGGTTTACCGTCACCCTTACGCATGGGGCTCGGACCTCGACCTCCGGCTCCGTCAGCTTGCAGCTGCCCCGAGGCTGGCCGCCGGTCTCACCCCAGCGTTTTGGGTTCGGTGCGGAAGACGAACGCGAGACCTTTGACTTCGAGGTGAAGCCACCGGCCAGGCTCGCTCCCGGCCGGGCGGAAATCAGGGCTGTCGCCCGGGACAGTGCGGGTGCGGTCTACGACGCCGGCGTGTACACGATCGATTATCCGCACATTCGCCCCCGATCCTACACCCGGCCCGCTACAGCCGCGCTGCACATCGCGCCCCTGGTTTTGCCTCGCCTTGCGCGAGTGGGTTACGTGCGCGGGGCCGCCGATCGAGTTCCCGAAGCCCTGAGCGATGTCGGCGTACCGTTGACCCTCCTCAGTCCTCAGATACTGGAACGAGGCAACCTCGACCGATACGATGCGATCATCGTCGGGCCACGGGCCTACGAGACCGACCTGGCCCTCGTAGAAAACAACCGACGGTTGCTGGCCTATGTCCGCCGCGGCGGCCTACTCATCGTCCAGTATCAGCAGCATCGCTTCTTCAACGGAGGCTTTGCCCCCTACGCCTTGAAGGTTGGGGGGCCGCCACTCCGGATTGGTGCGGGTCCGTCCGAGCGGGGACCGGGAAGCGCTACCCGCTCGACTCAGCCGGTCAGCCACGATCGGGTAGTGGACGAGCGCGCTCCCGTACGCAGGTTGCAGCCCAATCACCCGCTGTTTCGGGCGCCGAACCGGCTGTCCGCCGCAGATTGGGACGGATGGATTCAGGAGCGTGGGCTCTACTTTGCCCGAAGCTGGGATCGCCGATACCGGCCGGTGCTGGAGACTCACGATCCGGGAGAGGCGCCACTCTCCGGAGGTCTGCTCGTCGCTAGCGTTGGGAAAGGAACCTACGTATACACCGGGCTGAGCTTTTTCCGGCAGCTCCCTGCGGGAATTCCTGGTGCGTTCAGGCTGTTTGCCAATCTGTTGGCACTTGGGCGTGGGCGGTAGCGGAAGAAGCAGGAGTCGCGGGAGGAGCGGAATGGCTGATTTCATGCGTTCCGCTCTTTCCGCACTCTCCACGCTTTCCATACTTCCCGCACTTTCCTCGCTTTCCGCTGTTTCCGCATGTTCTTCCGATCATCGAACGCCCGTCGTCCTCTATTCGCCCCATGGACGGGATCAGCTGGAGTTGCTGGAGCGAGATTTCGAGCGGCGGAATCCTGATATCGATGTCCGCTGGCTCGATATGGGATCCCAAGAAATCCTGGACCGCCTGCGCTTCGAGCGGGTAAACCCCCAGGCGGACGTCTGGTTCGGCGGTCCGGCGACCATCTTCGATCGGGGTATTCACGACTCCCTGCTCACTCCCTATCGCCCGTCGTGGGCCGACCGGGTGGGACAGAGCGGGGCAACCACCTTCTATTACCCGGTGTATCGCACCCCAGCGGTGATCGCCTATAACAGCCGTGCGGTCACGCGGGAACAGGCACCCCAAGACTGGGATGACGTGCTGCTGCCGCGCTGGCGGGACAAAGTGATTATTCGCGACCCGATGGCCAGCGGCACGATGCGCGCGATCTGGGGCCTCGTTCTGGTGCGAAGCGTAAGGCAGACCGGAGACACTGCAGAAGGGATGCAGTGGCTCCGTCGGCTGGACGGCCAGACAAAGACCTACACCATCAGTCCGGCCCTGCTGTATGAAAAATTGGCTCGGCAGGAAGGGCTGGTGAGTCTGTGGGACCTGCAGGACATTCTGATCAGTCAAGCCAAGGGAATACCGCTGGGCTACGTATTCCCCCGAAGCGGCACCGTCGTGATCGACGATGCTATCGGGCTGGTCCGCGGAGCTCGCCATCCCCACGCGGCTCGCGCCTTCATCGAATACGTCGGCAGTGAGGCCGCGCAACTGCTGACCGCTCGAGAGGTGTTCCGGCTGCCGGCTCGGACCGATTTGCCTGAGGATGCGGTGCCAGCCTGGGTGGCACAGGTGGAGCAGGAGATGGTTGTGGCGGATATGGACTGGGGATTGCTCTCCCGCAATGGCCCCGCCTGGATGAGCTACTGGGATCAGCACGTTCGGGGAACGGGACAGCCGTGAGCTTTCTTCGGCTGGAACGCCTGAGCAAGCGTTTCGGCGGCACGGTCGCAGTAGACCAGGTGTCGCTCGCCCTCAACCGAGGCGAGATGCTAGCGCTTCTCGGGCCCAGTGGAAGCGGCAAGACCACAACGCTGCGGCTGCTCGCTGGATTCGAAATCCCCGACTCCGGTCGCGTGCTGGTGGAGCAGGATGACGTCACCGGCCTCGAGCCCGTGGCCCGGCGTTTCGGCATGGTGTTCCAGCACTATGCTCTGTTCCCCCACCTGAACGTGGGTCAGAACGTTGCATTTGGACTCGAATCCCTGAGTGTTCGCGGTGAGGAGCTGCAGCGCCGGGTGGCCCGTGCTCTGGCACTGGTGGATCTGGCCGGGTTCGCGGAGCGCCGAATCGGCCAGCTCTCGGGCGGGCAGCAGCAACGGGTTGCCCTGGCCCGCGCCCTTGCGCCCGAGCCAAGAGTTCTGCTGCTCGACGAGCCGCTGTCCAATCTGGACCCGGCGCTCCGGGAGCGGACCCGGCGAGAGATTCGGGAGCTGATCAGACGGGTGGGAATTACCACCGTGTTCGTCACCCACGAACAGGAAGAGGCCTTCGATCTCGGTGACCGGGTTGCCGTGCTTCGAGCAGGGCGGCTGGAGCAGGTCGGTACGCCGGAGGATCTGTATGCCATGCCTGCGACGGAGTTCGTGGCGGAATTCGTGGGCCGATCCAGTAGCATCCCGGTTACGGTACTCGGGCCGGGGCAGCGGGGACTCCGGGTTTCGTTCGAGAGCGTCGAATGGGAGCTGAACGATCTGTCCCCGGCGGCGGCGCCGGCCGGCCCGGCGCGTATGGTGGTGCGACCCGAGGCGCTCCGCCTCCTGCCTCCGGCTCCCGGAACGATCAATGGGGTGGTGCGGGAGCGCCGCTTTACCGGATCGGCCAGCCTCTACACGGTCGTGACCGATGGAGGTGCTTCACTGGAAGTCAGTGGGCCGCCGCGCGCGGTTGCCGCGGGCGATCGGACCGGCATCCTGCCCAGCCGACGCGCGGGTGGCGGCATCCACCTGTTCCCGGCTCAGGCAGGATGAATTCCCGGACCCGCTCTACCATCGCTGCCGGCCTGCTGCTGGCCTTTTTGGCTTGGCTGATTCTGTATCCGCTGGTGCTCGTGTTGATCGAGGGGTTTCACGGCCCCAACGGGTGGACTCTGGATTTCGTCCGGCAGTTCATGGGCCGCAAGCATGAAGCGCAGGCGCTCTGGAACAGCCTGTGGATCTCGGTGGCCACGGTGGTGCTGGCCGCCGGTATCGGTGTTCCGTTGGCCTTTCTGTTCTGGCGGTTCGACTTTCCCGGTCGGAAGGTCCTGAGCGGACTGGTGGCGCTTCCGGCGGTGCTGCCACCGCTGGTTGGGGTGATCGCCTTCCTCTTCCTCTATGGGGAGAGTGGTTTCACTTCGCTGCTGGTGCAGTGGCTGTTCCGGCTGGATGAGCCTCCGTGGCGGCTTCAGGGTGCGGCGGCGATTCTCCTGGTCCACGCCTACTCGATGTACGTGTACTTCTATCTGTTCACCCGGGCAGGATTGGCTTCCCTCGATGCCGCGCTCTTCGAGGCAGCGGCCAGCCTCGGCGCCGGCCGCTGGCGCACCCTGCGGCGAGTCGTCCTGCCGCTCCTCTATCCCGCACTGGCCGGGGGCGCGCTGCTCACCTTCATGACCGCGCTGGCCTCCTTCAGCGCGCCCTACATCTTCGGCGGCGGCTTTCGGGTCATGCCTACTCAGATTGTCGCTACTCGACTGAACGGGGACGACCAGCTCGCCATGATCGAGACCGCGTCCCTCACGCTGCTGGCGCTGCTGGCGCTTTGGCTGCTCCGCGGTGCCCGGGTGGCGGACAACCCTGCGGGCGGACGCAAGGGTGTTCCCCCGGCTCTGGTGCCGATCCGCAGTCGGGCGGCGCGGGCTGTCGTGGCTCTGCTGGGTTGGGGTCTGGCATTGGTACTGCTGCTGCCTCACCTCACCTTGCTCCTGGTCTCTTTTGTGCCCGTTGGCACCTGGACCACCGAGCCGCTGCCTCCCGCCTATACCTGGCGCAACTACCTGACGCTGGTTCAGGATCCGGTGCGTGCGCGCCCCCTGCTGAACAGCTTGTGGCTCGCCACCGGCGCCACTCTTGTCGCCGTGGCCATCGGGCTCCTCGCGGGGATTCTATCGATTCGCCAGAGGGTCCGCGCCGGCGGAGCGATTCAGAGCCTGCTCGCACTGCCCTGGGCCGTACCCGGTACCGTCTTCGCCATTGCGCTTGCGACGGCGTTCAGCGTCCACGCTCCTCTGGCTGGGCGCGTCATCCTGGTAGGCACCCTCTGGATTCTCCCGTTGGCCTATCTCGTCCGCAATCTGCCGCTCACCAGTCGAGCGGTGGCGGCTGGTCTGCGGGCGCTCGATCCTTCGCTCGATGAAGCCGCAGCCAGTCTGGGTGCCGGCCGATGGCGAACATTGAGACGGGTCACTCTGCCGCTCCTGCGGCCGGCCCTGGTGGCCGGCGCAAGCCTGGCATTTGTCACCGCCTTCGGTGACTTCGTCACCTCGATCATGCTGTACACCTATGACACGAGGCCCATCTCGCTGGAGATTCTCTCCAGCCTGCGCCAGTCGGACGTCGGAGTGGCCGCCGCATACGGTGTGGTGCTGATGGCGGTGAGCGCGGCGGTGTTTGCCGTGGGTGCGGAGCAGGGGAGTCCCGGGTGAGTCAGTTCCGCCGGCTTGCCGTGCTGATCGCAGTCAACTTCGTGGACATGATCGGCTTCATGATCGTCCTCCCGCTCCTGCCCTTTTACGCCCTGAAGCTGCATGCTTCCCCGGAGACGATCGGCCAGCTGATCGCGTCGTTCT
>Ga0307416_100001574_pt1 | contig 12514 bp, 10 predicted proteins | sample DK1Cmetagenome_2_FD_203821 | JGI IMG/M metagenome (GOLD analysis project Ga0307416, IMG submission 203821) | Maize rhizosphere microbial communities from greenhouse at UC Davis, California, United States - DK15-C-3 | ecosystem: Host-associated > Plants > Roots > Rhizosphere > Soil | place...
GCGCCGCCGTCGCCGAGGCCGAGGCGACGCTCGCCGAGGCGACGGCCAACGCCGAACGCGCGAAGAGCCTGCAGGCGACCGGCGCGCTGAGCGAGGCGACCATCAACCAGTACGTCACCGCCGAGCGCACTGCGCGGGCGCGGCTCGAGGCGCAGCGCGCCGCAACCCGCGCGCGCCAGTTGCGCGTCTCGCAGACCGCCGTGCTCGCCCCCGACGACGGCGTCATCTCGGCACGCAGTGCCACCGTGGGCGCCGTCCTGCCCGCCGGGCAGGAGCTGTTCCGCATGATCCGCAAGGGCCGCCTCGAGTGGCGCGCCGAGGTCGCCTCGGCCGACCTCGCCGCCATTCGGCCCGGCATGAACGCGACCATCGTGCCGCCGAGCGGCGCGCCGCTCACGGGCACGGTGCGCATGGTCGCGCCGACGGTCGACCCGCTGACGCGCAACGGCATCGTCTACGTCGACGTGCCGAGCGGCGGCGCGGCGCGAGCCGGAATGTTCGCGCGCGGCGAGTTCGACGTCGGCCAGTCGAGCGCGCTGACCTTGCCGCAATCCGCCGTGCTGCTGCGCGACGGCTTCAGCTACGTCATGCAAGTCGGCGCCGACAGCAAGATCGCCGAGCGCAAGGTGCAGACCGGCCGCCGCATCGGCGACCGGATCGAGATCGTCTCCGGGCTGCCGGTCGAAGCGCGCGTCGTCGCTCGAGGAGGAGGCTTCCTCGCCGATGGCGACCTGGTCCGCGTCGTCGACGCGCCGCCGACCGTGGCGTCGGCAGCAGCGTCGAAGCCCTAGTCCTCGTCACCCGGAAGTCGAGCAGACGCCATGGCCATCAACGTCTCCCGCTGGTCGATCCAGAACCCGGTGCCGGCGGTGCTGCTCTTCATCATGCTGACGATCCTCGGCCTGATGAGCTTCCGGGCGATGAAGGTGCAGAACTTCCCGGACATCGACCTGCCGACGATCATCACGACGGCGTCGCTGCCCGGCGCGTCGCCGGCGCAGCTCGAGACCGAGGTGGCGCGCAAGATCGAGAACTCGATCGCCACGCTCCAGGGCGTCAAGCACATCTACACCAAGGTGCAGGACGGCACGGCGACCGTCTCGACCGAGTTCCGCCTCGAGAAGCCGACCCAGGAAGCGCTCGACGACGTGCGCGACGCCGTGCAGCGGATCCGCTCCGACCTGCCCGGCGACCTGCGCGACCCGGCGATCACGAAGATGGAGCTCGCGGGCGCGCCGATCCTCACGTACACCGTGTCGTCGTCGCGGATGGACGACGAGGCGCTGTCGTGGTTCGTCGACAACGACGTCACCAAGGCGATGCTCGCGGTGCGCGGCGTCGGCGCCGTGTCGCGGGTGGGCGGCGTCTCGCGCGAGGTTCGCGTCGAGCTCGACCCGGCCAGGCTGCTCGCCCTCAACGCCACCGCCTCCGACGTCTCGCGCCAGCTGCGCAGCATCCAGCAGGAGGCTTCCGGTGGCCGCGCCGACGTCGGCGGCAGCGAGCAGTCGGTGCGGACGATCGCGACGGTGCAGTCGGCCGAGCAGCTTGCGCGGCTCGAGATCTCGCTCAGCGACGGCCGGCGGATCCGCCTGTCGGATGTCGCCACCGTCAGCGACACCACCGCCGAGCAGCGCAGCGCCGCCCTCCTCAACGGCAAGCCGGTGGTCGGCTTCGAGATCGTCCGCTCGCGCGGTGCCGGCGAGACCGAGGTCGCTGCCGGCGTCCGCGCCCGCCTCGAGAAGCTGAAGGCCGAGCACCCCGACATCGTCGTCACCGAGGCTTTCAACTTCGTCGACCCGGTGCAGGAGAACTACGACGGCTCGATGCTGCTGCTCTACGAGGGCGCCGCGCTCGCCGTGCTGGTCGTCTTCCTGTTCCTGCGCGACTGGCGGGCGACGCTGGTCTCGGCGACCGCCCTGCCGCTGTCGGTGATCCCGGCGTTCTGGGTCATGGACCTGATGGGCTTCTCGATCAACGTCGTGACGCTGCTCTCGCTCTCGCTCGTCGTCGGCATCCTGGTCGACGACGCCATCGTCGAGATCGAGAACATCATGCGGCATCTGCGCATGGGCAAGTCGCCGCTCGAGGCGGCGCGCGATGCCGCCGACGAGATCGGCCTCGCCGTCATCGCCACCTCGTTCACGCTGATCGCCGTCTTCCTGCCGACCGCCTTCATGTCGGGCGTGCCGGGCAAGTTCTTCGTCCAGTTCGGCTGGACCGCCGCGATCGCCGTCTTCTGGTCGCTCGTCGTCGCCCGCATGCTGACGCCGATGATGGCCGCCTACCTTCTCAAGCGCCCGAAGAAGGAGGCGAAGGAGGCGAGCTGGCTGACGCACTACATGGTCGTCGTGCGCTGGTGCCTGCGCCACCGCTGGCTGACGATGGCCGGGACGGTCGTCTTCGCCGTGCTGTCGCTGCTGCCGATGGCGCTCGGCCTGATTCCTGGCGCCTTCATCCCGCCCGACGACCTGTCGCAGACGCAGGTCACGTTGTCGCTGCCGCCGGGCAGCACGTTCCGCCAGACCCTCGCCACCGCCGAGCACGCGCGCGCGATCCTCGAGCAGGACAACGACGTCAAGCTGATCTACACCGCGGTCGGCGGCGGCAACACCGGCGGCGACCCGTTCGCGATCGGCGGCGTGCCCGAAGTGCGCCAGGCGACGCTGACGCTCAACCTGACGCCGCGCACGGAGCGCGGCGGCGTCACCAAGCAGGCGGTCGAGAACCGCCTGCGCGAGGCGCTCGCCGCGATTCCCGGCGCCCGCGTCAAGGTCGGCTTCGGCGGCTCGAGCGAGAAGTACATTCTCGTCCTCGCCGGCGAGAACGGCCGCGTCCTCTCCGAGCACGCCACCAAGGTCGAGCGCGAGCTGCGCACCATCCCCGGCATCGGCAACGTCGTCTCGACGTCGAGCCTGACCCGGCCCGAGCTGATCGTTCGCCCCGACCCGGCGCGCGCCGCCGACCTCGGCGTCACCTCGGCCGCGATCGCCGACACGCTGCGGATCGCCACTTCCGGCGACTACGACCAGGCGCTCGCCAAGCTCAACCTCAGCCAGCGCCAGGTGCCGGTCGTCGTCCGTCTGCGCGCCGAAGCGCGCACCGACCTCGAGCTGCTGTCTCGCCTGCCGGTTCCGGGAGCGCGCGGCCCGGTGCCGCTCGGCAACGTGGCGACGCTGACGATCGAGAGCGGCCCGGCGCAGATCGACCGCTACGATCGCCTGCGCAACGTCAACTTCGAGATCGAGCTGAACGGCCAGCCGCTCGGCCTCGTCAGCGAGCGGGCGCACGCGTTGCCGAGCTTGGCGAAGCTGCCGGCCGGCATCCTCCAGCAGGAGGTCGGCGACGCCGAGGCGTTCGCCGAGCTGGCGCAGAGCTTCCTGCTCGCGATCCTGACCGGCGTCGCCTGCATCTACATCGTCCTCGTGCTGCTGTTCCACGCCTGGGTCCAGCCGGCGACGATCCTCGGCGCGCTCGTGCTGGCGATCCCGGGGGCGATGCTCGCCCTCTTCATCACCGGCCAGTCGCTGTCGATGCCGTCGATGATCGGTCTGATCATGCTGATGGGCATCGCGACCAAGAACTCGATCCTGCTCGTCGAGTACGCGATCATGGCGCGCCGCGAGCACGGCCTGTCGCGCTTCGAGGCGCTGCTCGACGCCTGCCACAAGCGGGCCCGGCCGATCGTCATGACGACGATCGCGATGGGCGCCGGCATGATGCCGATCGCGCTCGGCCTCGGCGTCGACCCGAGCTTTCGCGCGCCGATGGCGATCGTCGTCATCGGCGGCCTGATCACGTCGACCTTCCTCAGCCTGCTCGTCATCCCGGTTCTCTACACCTTCGTCGACGACGTTGTCGAAGGGTCGCTGCGGCTCCTCGGGCGGCGCAGGCCGCCCGCAGCGCCGGCGGACGCGGCCGCCGCGGCGGCACAATGACTGCGAGGCGGCGAGCGGCCGCCGAGGGAAATGCCATGGGACGCGAGCCGCAACCCGACGCCGAATTCATGATGCGCGACACGACGTCGCACCCGGCGGCGTACACGCCGCAGTACAAGACGAGCGTGCTGCGCAGTCCGAAGCTGGCGCTGATCTCGCTGCAGCACTCGCTCTCGGAGGTGACCGCGCCGGTGTTCTCGGCTTCCGAGCTCGGCCCGCTCGACAACGACCTGATCCTCAACTACGCCAAGGGCGGCATGCCGATCGGCGAGCGCATCGTCGTCCACGGCTACGTCCACGACCAGCTCGGCCGGCCGCTGAAGAACGCGCTGGTCGAGGTCTGGCAGTGCAACGCGAGCGGTCGCTACCGCCACAAGAAGGACCAGTACATCGGTACGCTCGATCCGAACTTCGGCGGCTGCGGCCGGATGCTCACCGACGAGAACGGCTACTACGCGTTCCGCACCATCAAGCCGGGGCCGTATCCCTGGCGCAATCGCGTCAACGACTGGCGGCCGGCGCACATCCATTACGCGATCTCGGGCAACGGCTGGGTGCAGCGGCTCGTCACCCAGATGTACTTCGAGGGCGACCCGCTGATCAGGAGCTGCCCGATCCTCGGCGTCGCGCCGAGCGAAGAGCAGATCCGCGGCCTGATCGCGCTGCAGGACATCGGCGCCTTCGTCCAGCTCGACAGCCGCGCCTACCGATTCGACCTCGTCCTGCGCGGCCAGCGCGCGACGCTGTTCGAGAACCACGTCCAGCAGGCGCCCGAAGGAGAGCGGCCATGAGCGGCAGGAGGGAGCACCGCCACGGACTCGAGGGGCCGCGCGCGGCGACGGGCGGCAGCGCTCTCGTCGTGCGGCGCGAGACAGCGTCGCAGACGGCAGGGCCCTACGTCCACATCGGCCTGGCGCCGCAAGCCGCGGGGTTCGACATCTTCGCGAACAACTTCGGCAGCGTCGTCGCGAGCGACAAGACCCGAGGCGAGAAGATCCGCATCGAGGGGCGCGTCTTCGACGGCATCGGCACGGTGCTGAAGGACATCCTGATCGAGATCTGGCAGGCCAACGCCGAGGGCAAGTACGCCCACCCGGCCGACCGCCAGCCGGGCAAGTCGATCGATCCGGCGTTTCGCGGCTGGGGCCGCGCCTGCACCGACCTGGAGACCGGCGTCTACGCCTTCGACACGATCAAGCCCGGTCCGGTCGAGGGCCGCAACGGCCGGCGCATGGCGCCGCACGTCAATGCCTGGATCGTCGGCCGCGGCATCAACCTCGCGCTCAACACACGGATCTACTTCAGCGACGAAGCCGAGGCGAACGCGAGCGACCCGGTGCTCAACCTGATCGAGTGGGAGCAGCGCCGCCGGACGCTGGTCGCCGAGCGGCTCGACCGCCGGCTCGACAGCGGCGCCGCGGTGTACCGCTTCGACATTCGCCTGCAGGGCGACGACGAGACCGTCTTCTTCGACGTCTGAGCGAGCGACCCGGCGCGTTCAGGGGCGCGGCAGGCGCAGGTCGGCGATCACCGGCCGGTGGTCCGATGCGTCCTTGCCGCCGACGAAGGCGCGGACGACGTCGACGTCGTCGCTGACGAGCAGGTGATCGATGCGCAGGAACGAGAAACGCGGCCGCAGCGTGTGCCCGTAGGTGTGTCCCCAGCCGCGGCCGGCGCTCGCGAACGCGTCGCGCAGGCCGATCGCGAGCAGGCTCTGGAGGACCGACGACGACGACGGTGCGTTGAGGTCGCCGCCGAGGACGAGCGGCCGCGCGCTCGTCCGCAGCACGGCGGCGAGCGCGCGCGCCTGCGCCAGCCGGCCGGCGTGGTTGCTCTGCCAGAGCTCGATGCCGTCGAGCCCTTCCTGGCGCGCGGCGACGAGACCGCTGCGCGGCGACTCGAGATGGACGTCGACGAGCGCGAACGTCCGGCCGCCGAGGTCGACGGTGCAGCGCGCGAACAGCAGCGCTTCGCCGCCGGCATCGGCGCGCGCCGTGCCGCAGTCGCGCAGCGGCCAGCGGCTCGCGATCACGTACTGGCCTTCCTTTCTCGCTTCGGGCAGGCCGAACATCGGCCCGGGACGCGCCGCGTCGCGGCCGCGCATCAGGGGGCTCGCGTCCTGCATGACGACGACGTCGGGGCGATGCCGCTCGACCTCGGCCGCGAGCGCCGCCAGCCCGCCGGGCCGCTCGATCGCGAGCAGCGCCTTGACGTTGTAGGTCATGACGCGCAGGTCCGCGGGCGCGGCGCCCGGATCGGCGTTCCAGACCAGGTCCATCGCCACCGTCGCGAACGCGGCGATCGTCGCGACGCCGGCGACGATCCAGCGCCAGCCGAGGCGAAGCGAGAGCAGCAGCGCGACGACGGCAGGCGCGACGAGCAGCGGGTACGGCAGGTAGCGCGACAGCTCGAGCCACCACGGGCCGTCGCTGTGCAGCCGCTGCGCCGCGGTGAGCGCGAGCACCGCGGCGAGCAGCGCGGCGACGAGGACGCGCAGGACGACGCGCCGAGGCGACCGCGGCGGCGGCGACGCGGCGGTCGCGCTCAGCTCGCGACGCCGAGCTCGACCAGGACGAAGACGTCGTCCTCGGCGATCTCGCGCAGGCTGTCGAAGCGTCCCGAAGCGCCGCCGTGGCCGACCTCGAGGTTGACCTTCAGGAGCAGCGGCCGCGTGTCGGTCTTCAGCGTCCTGAGGCGGGCGACGTACTTGGCCGGCTCCCAGTACGCGACCTGGGTGTCGTTGAGCCCGGTGCGGACGAGCATCGCCGGATACGCGCCCGGCTTCAGGTTGTCGTACGGGCTGTAGGCGCGCAGCCACGCGTACTGCTCGGCGATCTTCGGGTTGCCCCACTCGATGAACTCGCCGACCGTGAGCGGCATCGTCTCGTCGAGCATCGTCGTCACCACGTCGACGAACGGGACCTGGGCGAGGACGACGTGGAAGAGCTCGGGCCGCTGGTTGACGACCGCTCCCATCAGGAGGCCGCCGGCGCTGCCGCCCTCGATCGCGAGCTGTGCCGGCGTCGTCCGCCCCGACGCGATCAAGGCTTCGGCGCAGGCGATGAAGTCGTCGAAGGTCGTCTGCTTGCGCGCCATCTTGCCGGCCTCGTACCAGGTCCGGCCGAGGTCGCCGCCGCCGCGGATGTGGGCGATCACGAAGACGACGCCGCGATCGAGCAGCGAGACGCGGGTCTGCTCGAAGCGGGGATCGATCGAGATGCCGTAGCTGCCGTAGCCGTAGAGCAGGAGCGGCTGCGGCCCGGCGACCTTGCGGTCGCGGCGGTAGACGAGCGAGATCGGCACCAGGGTGCCGTCGGCCGCGGTCGCGAAGGTGCGCTCGCTGGCATAGAGCGCAGGCTCGTAGCCGGGTACCGGCTGGCGCTTTCTCAGCACCCGGGCGCGCGTCTCGAGGTCGTAGTCGTAGGTCGACTGCGGCGTCGTCATCGAGGTGTAGACGAAGCGCAGCGTCGTCGTCTCGAACTCGGCGTTGCCGCTCGTGTGGACGCTGTACGCCGGCTCGTCGAAGGCGATCGTGTGGGCGTCGCCGGAGCGGAGGTCAACGATCCTGAGCTGCAGGCTGCCGGCGGCGCGCTCGGTGACGGCGAGATGCTGCGCGAAGACATCGACGTCGTCGAGCATGACGTCGTCGCGCGCCGCGATCAGCTCACAGGCAGCCGCCGGGTCGGGGGCGGCGGCGTCGACCGTGACGAGGCGAAAGTTGCGGCCGCTGTCGTTGATGCGGACGTAGAAGCGGCCGGCGCGGTGCTCGAGGTGGTATTCGATGTCGGCGCGGCGCGCGAACACCGTGCGCATCGCGAACGGCCGGTCGCCGCCGACGTCGGCCTCGGCGACGCGCCACTCGGTGGCATCCTTGCTCTCGCTGCCGACGAGGAGATAGCGCTCGTCGAGCGTCTTGGCGATGGCGACGTCGAACAGCTCGTCGGTCTCCTCGAACAGCAGCTCGTCGGCGGTGCCGTCGCCGACCGCGTGGCGCCAGAGCCGGTTCGCCCGTTTCGTCTCGTCCATCGTCACGTAGTGGAGCGTGCGGCTGTCGTTCGCCCACGCCGCCGACGAGACCTGCCCGACCGACCAGGGCAGGGTCGCCCCGGTCGCGAGGTCCTTGACGTGCAGCGTGTAGTCGCGGCCCCCGGTGTGGTCGACGGTGTAGGCGAGCCGCGTCGCGTCGCGCGACACCGCCATGACGCCGAGGCGCAGGAACGGCTTGCCGGCGGCCATCGCGTTGAGATCGAGCAGCGTCTCGTCGACGCCGGCGGGATCGAAGCGCCGTTCGGGGCCGATCGCGCGTCGGCGCAGATAGTGCGGGTACTGCTCGCCCTGGCGCGTCCGCGTCGAGTACCACCAGTCGCCCTTTCGCATCGGCACCGAGTCGTCGTCCTGCTGGATGCGCGACAGCATCTCCTGATAGAGCTGCTCCCTGAGCGCGGTATGCGGAGCGAACCACGCTTCGGCGTAAGCGTTCTCGGCGCGCAGGTGGGCAAGAGTGCGCGGATCGTCGCGGTCGCGCAGCCAGTGGTACTCGTCGATGCGCGGGTCGCCGTGCACGCTGACGTCGCGCGCCTCGCGCGGCGCGCGCGGCGGTGCGAGGTCGCTCATGGGGGCGAGGTGTTTCATGCGAGTTCCGGGGACAGGCGCCGCGCATTGTCGGGTCGCGAGCCGCCCCGCGCGCGGACCTTCGCCGAAACCCCCCAGCCTCTTGACATTCGGCCCGCGCGCTCGCCGAATGGCAGACCGGCCGCCCGGCGCCTTTCGCCCGCGACCGACCCCTCCACCCGATCACAAAGGAAACCCAATGGCCCATTTGCCAGGAAAGTTCGTCTGGTTCGAGCATCTCTCCAATGACATCCCCGCCGCGCGCGCCTTCTACGAGAAGCTGCTCGGCTGGAACACCGAGATGATGGCGATGTCGGGCGGCGAGCCCTACGCCATGATCCACAACGGCGAGTCCGCCATCGGCGGCTACGCGGCGGCACGCCCGGGCGCACCGACGCAGTGGATGTCGTACCTCTCGGTGCAGGACGTCGACAGCGCGTACAAGGCGGCGATCGCTGCCGGCGCGAAGAGCGTCGTCGCGCCGACCGACTACGGCTCCGTCGGCCGCATGGCGACGATCGCCGACCCGACCGGCGGCGTCCTCTCGCTCTGGCGCGGCACCCAGGGCGACCCGCCCGAGGTCGAGACGACGCCCGTGGGCGGCTGGATCTGGAACGAGCTGACGACGCAGGACGAGAAGACCGCGCTCGCGTTCTACGAGAAGGTGTTCGCGTTCGACCACGATGAGATGGAGATGCCCGACGGCACCTACTACGTGCTGAAGCACGGCGGCAAGGGCCGCGCCGGCCTGATGAAGGCTCCGGAGGCCTCGGTGCCGACGATGTGGACGCCGTATGTCTGCGTCGCCGATGCCGATGCCATCGCCGCGCAGGCGAAGGGCCTCGGCGCGCTGGTCATCGTGCCGCCGTCGGACATTCCCGGCGTCGGCCGCTTCGCCGTCTTCGCCGATCCGCAAGGCGCCGCGCTCGCGGTCCTGAAGCCGAATCCCGACATGCACTGATCGGTGCCCGGCGCGCCCGCCGCGTGGGCGCGCCGATTGCCGAATTCGCGGTCCGCTCCCTTTTTGCGAACCGCATGAACGACGCGATCTCCACGGTCGACCTCGGCGACCTGCGCCGGGTGACGCCGATCGACTCGGGCTTCGGCCTCGGCCGCGGCAAGCCGGTCGACCGCCACTACATCGAGGACTTCCTGCGCAGGAACGCCGCCGACATCCGCGGCCGCGTCCTCGAGGTCGGCGAGGACACCTACACGCGCGAGTACGGCGGCGGCCGCGTCACGCACAGCGACATCCTGCACGCCGACGAGTCGAACCCGCGCGCGACGCTGATCGGTGACCTCGCCGACGACGACGCGCTGCCGAGCGATCGCTTCGACTGCTTCATCTGCACGCAGACGCTGACCTACATCTACGACGTCCAGCGCGCGGTGCGGACGATCCACCGCATCCTGCGCCCGGGCGGCGTGTTGCTCGCGACCGTCCCCGGCATCAGCCAGATGAGCCCGTACGACCGCGACCGCTGGGGCGAGTACTGGCGCTTCACGGCGCAGTCGCTCGGCCGCCTGCTCGGCGAGCCGTTCGGCAGCGCCAACGTCGAGGTCGAGGCGTACGGCAACGTCCTCGCGTCGACGGCGTTCCTGCAGGGCCTGTGCACCGACGATCTGCGCCGCGACGAGCTCGACCACCGCGACCAGCGCTACCAGATGCTCGTCGCCGGGCGCGCGACGAAATTGCGTTGACCGCTGGGACGGAGCGACACGCGGGCGGCGAGCGGCGGGTACGCCGCGGGCTACCGCGGCAGTGCCGCTCATCCGCATCCTGACTTCGGACGCACCGCCCCCGGATCGGGCACAGTCGGACTTCGCGCCCGCAGGAGGCCGCCCATGGACCGCCCGACCCTCGACTCTGTCTTTCCCGCGCTGCCGGTCTGGAACGGCCCGGGGACGAGCCGCATTCCCTTCCTGGCCTACACCAGTGACGAGCTGCACCGGCGCGAGCTCGAGCGCTTCTTCTACAAGGGCCACTGGTGCTACGTCGGCCTCGAGGCCGAGATCCCGATACCGGGCGACTTCAAGCGCACCGCGGTCGGCGAGCGCTCGGTCATCCTGGTGCGGGCGCAGGACGGCAGCGTCCACGTCGTCGAGAACGTCTGCGCGCACCGCGGCATGAGCTTTTGCCGCGAGCGCAGCGGCAACCGCAAGGACTTCACCTGCCCCTACCACCAGTGGAACTACTCGCTGCAGGGCGACCTGCAGGGCGTGCCGTTTCGCCGCGGCGTCAAGCAGGACGGCAAGGTGAACGGCGGCATGCCGGCCGACTTCAAGCCGGCCGAGAACGGTCTGACCAAGCTCAAGGTGGCGACGCGCGGCGGCGTCGTCTTCGCCTCCTTCGACCACGACGTCGAGCCGCTCGAAGACTTCCTCGGCCCGACCATCCTGCGCTGGTTCGATCGCCTGTTCGACGGCCGCGCGCTGAAGCTCTACGGCTACAACCGCCAGCGCATCCCGGGCAACTGGAAGCTGATGCAGGAAAACATCAAGGACCCCTACCACCCGGGGCTGCTGCACACCTGGTTCGTCACCTTCGGTCTCTGGCGCGCCGACAACAAGTCGCAGCTGGTGATGGACTCGCGCTTCCGCCACGCGGCGATGATCTCGACGCGCGGCAGCAGCGGCGCGCCGAGCCAGGAGCTGCAGGTCACCCGAGTGTCGAGCTTCAAGGCGGACATGAAGCTCGAGGACCCGCGCTTCCTCGACATCGTCGGCGAGGAGTGGTGGGGCGGCCCGACCGCCGTCATGACGACGATCTTTCCGAGCGTAATCCTGCAGCAGCAGGTCAACTCGGTGTCGACGCGCCACATCCAGCCCGATGGCCATGGCGCGTTCGACTTCGTCTGGACGCACTTCGGCTTCGCCGACGACAGCGAGGACATGACGCAGCGGCGCCTGCGCCAAGCCAATCTGTTCGGGCCGGCGGGGTTCGTCTCGGCCGACGACGGCGAGGTGATCGAGCTGTCCCAGCAGGGCTTCGAGCAGAAGCCCTTCCACCGCACGCTCGCCGAGCTCGGCGGCACCGACGTCGCCGACGCCGACCACATGGTCACCGAGACGCTGATCCGCGGCATGTACCGCTACTGGCGCGAGGTGATGGAGGCGTGATCCCGATCGAGTTTCCGGCGTATTGCGCGCTGCTGCAGCTCTACGCCGACTACGCGCAGGCGGTCGACTCCGGCAACTGGGACCTCTGGCCCGAGTTCTTCGTCGACGACTGCAGCTACCGGCTGGTGCCGCGCGAGAACCACGAGCGCGGCCTGCCGCTCGCGACCCTGTCGTTCGAGAGCAAGGGGATGCTGAAGGACCGCGTCTACGGCATCCGCGAGACGCTGTTCCACGATCCCTACTACCAGCGCCATGTGGTCGGCATTCCGCTGGTGCGCGCGAGCTCCGAGGGAAGGATCGAGAGCGAGGCGAACTACGCCGTCTTTCGCACCAAGCTGAACGAGCTGAGCACGGTCTTCAACGTCGGCCGCACGCTCGACGTCGTCGTCGAGACGCCGGCGGGGCTGAAGTTCGAGAGCCGGACGATCGTCTACGACAGCGAGATGATCCCGAACTCGATCATCTATCCGATCTGACATGGCCGCCTGGACCGTCGTCGCGACGCTCGACGACTTCGCCGCGAGCGACGCCATCGCCGTCCACGCCGCCGGCCGCGAGGTCGCGATCTACCTCGTCGACGGCACCGTGTACGCGACCGCCAACCGCTGCACGCACGGCGACGCGAGCCTCTGCGACGGTTTCCTCGAAGGCCACGAGATCGAGTGCCCGCACCATCAGGGCCGCTTCGACGTTCGCAGCGGCGCGGCGACGGCGGCGCCGGCGGAGATCGCCCTGGCGACGTGGCCGGCGCGGCTGGTCGACGGTCGCGTCGAGCTGCTGATCGAGTGAGCCGCAGCGTGCGCGCGCGCCGCGGGCGCCGGCGTCGCGCCGGGCCGCCGTGTTGGTAT
>Ga0307416_100001575_pt1 | contig 12507 bp, 14 predicted proteins | sample DK1Cmetagenome_2_FD_203821 | JGI IMG/M metagenome (GOLD analysis project Ga0307416, IMG submission 203821) | Maize rhizosphere microbial communities from greenhouse at UC Davis, California, United States - DK15-C-3 | ecosystem: Host-associated > Plants > Roots > Rhizosphere > Soil | place...
GCCTGGCCCTGCTCGGCCTGGGGGTGTCGACGGCGTCGGCGCTGCTGGCCGCCTGCGGCGGCGACGGCGAGCCGGCCCCGGCCGGCGGCTCGGGGGCGGCCGCCCCTCCCCCACCGGGGGTGGAGACCGAGGCGGTCACCTTCCCGGGCCCGGAGGGCCGGACCGTCCAGGGCGCCTTCGCCGCCGCCGACCGGCCGGGCGGGGCCGTGCTGGTCATCCACGAGAACCGCGGCCTCAACGACCACATCCGCTCGGTCGCCGGCCGCCTGGCCGCCAGCGGCTACTCGGCCCTGGCCATCGACCTGCTGTCGGCCGAGGGCGGGACCGCCGCCGTGGGCGACGAGGCCGCGGCCATGGCCGCCCTCAGCGGCGCCCCGCCGGAGCGGTTCGTGGCCGACATGCGGGCCGGCCTGGACGAGCTGGAGCGCCAGGCCCCCGACCAGAAGCTGGCCGCCATCGGCTTCTGCTTCGGCGGCGGCATGGCCTGGACCCTGCTGGCCGCGGGCGAGCCCCGGCTGGCCGCGGCCGCGCCCTTCTACGGCCCCCTGCCCGAGGGCGCCGACTTCTCCGGCTCCCCCAACGCGGCCGTGCTCGGCATCTACGCCGAGCAGGACGCCCGCGTCAACGCCACCCGGGAGGCGGCCACGGCCGCCCTGGAGGCGGCCGGGCTGCCGCACGAGATCGTCACCTATCCGGGCGCCAACCACGCCTTCTTCAACGACACCGGCCCCCGCTACGACCAGGACGCGGCCACCCAGGCCTACGCCAAGGTCCTGGACTGGTTCGGCCGCTACCTCAGCTAAGGAGGCGCGCATGACCAAGGTGGCCGCGGGCATCACCATCTCGCTGGACGGCTACATCACCGGGCCCGACGACGGGCCGGGCCGGGGCCTGGGCGAGGGCGGCGAGCGGCTCCACTACTGGGTGTTCGGCGGGCCCTGGAGCTACGACGAGGAGCCGCGGGGCGAGCCCACCGGGGCCGACAAGGAGCTCCTGGACGAGGCCATGGGCCGGGTCGGGGCCGTCATCGGCGGCCGCAACACCTACGAGGCGGCGGGGGCCTGGGGCGGCCAGAACCCGTTCGGGGTGCCGTTCTTCATCGTCACCCACCGGCCCGAGGACGAGCCCGCGGGGGCGGGGTTCACCTTCGTCGGCGGGCTGGACGAGGCCCTGGCCCGGGCCCGGGAGGCCGCCGGCGGCAAGGACGTGCAGGTCATGGGCGGGGCCGACCTCATCCGCCAGGCGCTGGCGTCCGGGCAGGTGGAGGAGCTGACGATCACCATCGCCCCGGTGGTGCTGGGCGGCGGCAAGCGGCTGTTCGAGGGCTTCGAGGAGTCGCTGGAGCTGGAGCACCTGGCCCTGCGCCAGTCGCCGTTCGCCACCCACATCAGCTACCGCGTCCGGCGCTGACCGCCGGCGGCGCTTCCGCCCGGCGGCCGAGCAAGGCTAGGATCACCTCGCGCGGCTCTGGACCGCCGCGAGGAGGAGCGCCGATGGCCGAGGCGACCACGCGGAGCCCCCGCTGGGGCCTGTTCCGCCGCCCCGACACCGCCGGGGCGATCTACGGCACGATCGCGGCCATGGCGGTGATCGCCGGGACGGCCTCCAGCCCGGCGCACGGCAAGACGCTGTACCTGACGGTGGCCACCCTGTTCGTGTTCTGGGTGGCCCACGTGTACGCCCAGGCCCTCTCCCACCACCTGCGGGGGGCCACGCGGCTGGACTGGACGATCGTCCGCACGGCCATGGCCGAGGAGTGGCCGCTGGTCGAGGGCCCGCTGCCGCTGCTGATCGTGCTCGCCCTGGGCCGCATCGGCGTGCTCGAGGAGCGCACCGCCATCCGGGTGGCCCTGTGGCTGGGCGTGGCCAACCTGGTCGCATGGGGCTTCCTCTACGCCCGCCGCCGCGGGTGGCGCTGGCACACGGCGGTCACCGCCGGGGCCGTCAACGGGCTGCTCGGGCTGCTGATCGTGCTCCTCGAGGTGGTCGTGCACTGAGCGGCGCCGCGCCGGCCACGGCCATGCTGGTCTTCTCCCAGCGGGCGGCGCGCCGCCGGGCCCGGCCGGCCGCGGTCGCCGAGGCCCTGGGGCTGCTGCACGACCTGGAGCCCTCGGCCCCGGCCGGCGGGCCCCTGTCCGAGCGGGGCGGGGTATTCTGGGTCGAGCTGCCCGAGCGGCACCTGGCCGCGGCCGCGGCCCGGCTCCCCTGCCTCGGCTACAGCACCGCCGTCGACCTGCTGGTCGGCGCCGGCCCGGCCCCCGCGACGGCCGCCGTCCGCTGGCGCGGCCGCCGATGGCGGCTGGAGCGGCTGCACGCCGAGGACCCGGCCGGCCACCGCGAGCGGGCCCCGGACCGGCGCGCGTTCCTCGTCGAGGCGGAGGTCGGGCGGGTCCGGGAGGTGCGCGGCTACCGCGGCGACGGCGCCCCCCTGGGCCGCCGCGGCCTGCCCGTGTGCGACGCCCGGCTGCTGGTCAACCTGGTCGCGCCGGCCGGGCCGGGGCGGCTGCTGGACCCCTTCGCCGGGGTCGGCGGGGTCGCGCTGGAGGCCCGGGCGGCCGGCTGGACGGTGGTCACCGCCGACCTCGACCCGGCCCTGCGCCACGGGCTGGGCCGCCTCGGCGCCCACCTGGTGGCCGACGCCGGCCGGCTGCCGCTGCGGGCCGGGTCGGTGGACGCGGTGGCCACCGAGCCCCCCTATGACCGCCAGGTGGGGCCGCTGGCCGGCCGGGCCCTGGCCGAGGCCCACCGGCTGCTCCGGCCGGGCGGCGCGACCGCCTGGCTGTGCGCCGCCTGGCAGGCCCCCGGGCTGCGCGCGACCGCGGCCGGGCTCGGGCTGCGGGTCGCGCTGGACGCCCCGGTGGACCGCAAGGGCCTGCAGGTGGTCGCGCTGGCCTGGCGCAGGCCTGGCTAGGGCCGCGGGCCGCGGAGGACGAAGCCGAGGTTCTGGCCGGCGAAGTTGAGGGCGAAGCACTCCGGCTCCAGGCCCAGGCTGCGGGCCCGCTCGACCAGCCACAGGAACCAGTTCTGGCCCGGCCCGGGGGCGGCCGGCTCGTCGACCACGCAGCAGGGCAGGATCACGCAGCTGCTGCCGGCGGTGGCGGCGGAGTCGAGCACGGCCAGGTTGCTGCCGTGGGCGTGCAGGGCGACCAGCAGGTCGTAGCGGCGGCCGAGCCCGGGCCCGAAGGCGACCCGGCGGCGGGGCACGGCGGCGTCGGGGCCGAGCCGCACCCGCCGGCCGCTGCGGAGGTCCCGGTAGGTGGCCGGCAGCGGCTGGTCGACCGGGTCGACCACCTCGGCCCGGAACCCGTCCTGGAGCAGCAGCCAGGTGAGCAGCCCCTTGCCGCCGCCGACGTCGGCCACCGCGCAGGGCGGGAACCGCTCGGCGATCCAGGCGGCCAGCAGCTGGGACCGGAACCGCTTCAGCTTGGGCAGGTCGTCGCCCGACCGCCGCCGCCCCGGCCCCGGGCCGGGCAGGTGGAGGCCGAGCTCCTCGGGCGTCGGCGGCGGCGGGTAGCGGTGGCGCATCTCGGCTCCGGCAACGACCCGCCGGGGCCGGTTGTTCCGCGGTCCCCGCGGCTCAGGCCACGGCCCGGGCCCGGCCGCCGTGGAGGGTCGCCCGGGCCAGGTCGTCCATGGTGATCAGGCCCAGCAGCTGGCCGCCGGCGACCACCGCGGCCACGGTGCGGCCGCCGGCCAGGCGACCGGCCAGGCCGGCCACCAGCTGGTCGGGGGCGACCAGGACCAGGGCCGACGGCGGGATGGCGACGTCGCCGGCCCGGACCAGATGGCGCCGCGCACGCGGGACGGCAGCCAGCGCGGCCTCGGTGACCACCCCGGCCGGGGAGCCGTCGAAGGCGCGCAGGGGCAGGACGGCCGCCTGCCAGGGCTCGACGTAGTTGCGTAGCACGGCGTCCACGGTGAACCAGGCCGGGACGGCCGCCGGGGCACGGGTCATCACCTGGTCGGCCCGAAGCCCGCCCAGGCCGGAGCGGAGCGCCGCGTGGTCGCGCTCCTGGCGGGCCGCGGCGACCAGGAACCAGCCGACCAGCACCGTCCACAGGCTGCCGAATCCCCACCCGGTGAGGGTGCCGAGCAGGCCGTAGCCGATCAGGCCGGCCCCGACCCACTGGCCGGCGGTGGCGGCCACCACCGAGGCGCGGGCGCGGTCGCCGGAGCGGCGCCACAGCAGCCCCCGCAGCACCCGGCCGCCGTCCAGCGGCGCCGCCGGGAGCAGGTTGAACAGGGCCAGGGCGGCGTTGCCGACGGCCAGCCAGGCGACCACGGCCACGGCCACCGCGGGGCTGCCGGCGACCGACAGGGCGACCGCGGCCAGCCCGAAGGCCACGGCCAGAGCCAGGCTCACGGCCGGGCCGACCAGCGCCACCCGCAGCTCGTCGCGGGGGCTGACCGGCTCGTCCTCGAGCAGGGCGACTCCGCCGAGCAGCCACAGGGTGATGCCCCGGACCCGCAGCCCGGCCCGGTGGGCGACCAGGGCGTGGCCGACCTCGTGGGCCAGCAGCGACCCCAGGAACAGGCCGGCCCCGGCCAGGCCGGCCAGCCAGTAGACGCCCGGGACCAGGCCGGGCGCCTGGGCGGGCAGCACCTGCCCGGCCAGGCCCCAGGCGATCAGCAGGGCGATCAGCAGGGCGCTCCAGCTCGCCCCGACCGGGATCCCGGCGACGCGGCCGAAGCGGAGACTCGCGGTCATTCAACGACTCCTCGAAGACTTCTCCACAGCTACCAGAATACCCCTAGGGGGTAAACGGGACGTAAGCGCGGTTGACCGCCCCCGCCATCCCTGGATGATTTGTTTGAACAGTCAGTTAAGATCGGGAGGCGAGACGAGGGGCGCTTCGACCGTGGCCGCGACCCTGGGGCAGGTCGGCCTGCCCGCTCCCCTGGCCGAGCTGACCGCCCGAACCTGGGACGCGGTCGTGGTCGGCGGCGGCCACAACGGCCTCACCGCCGCCGCGTACCTGGCCCGGGCCGGCCGCTCGGTGCTGGTGCTGGAGCGGCGCGAGCGCCTGGGCGGCGCCTGCACCCTGGAGCAGCCCTTCGACGACCCCGGCTACCTGGTCGGCCCGTGCGCCTATGTGGTCGGCCTGCTCGACCAGACGGTCATCGACGAGCTGGCCTGGAGCGCTACGGCTACAGGGTGTTCGTGGCCGATCCCAACCTGTGGGTGCCGTTCGCCGACGGCGCCTCGGTGGCCCAGTTCGTCGACCACGACCGCACCGTGGCCCACCTGCGGGCCAACCGCTTCGCCGAGCGCGACATCCAGGGGATGCTCGACTACCAGGACATGTTCGACCGGCTGCGGCTGGCCCTGCGGACCGGGCCCAAGGGCGACACCTGGCAGGGCGACTCGCCGACCCGCGAGCAGCTGGAGAAGCGCCTCGGCCACGACGGCGAGCTGGTCTCGGTGCTGTTCGAGGAGTCGATCGCCGACACCCTGGACCGCTAGGTCGCCGACCAGCGGATGAAGGACGCCCTCTACGGCCAGGGCCAGGGGGTCATCGGCGCCTGGGCCGGCCCCCGGGACCCGGGCACCGCCTCCATCAAGCTCATGCACTACCAGGGCGACCTGGGCGGCCAGGGCCCGCTGTGGGCTATGTCGAGGGCGGGATGGGCCAGATCTCCTTCGCCATCGCCCAGGCCGCCCGCGACCTCGGGGCCGAGCTGGCCACCGGCGTCCCGGTGGCCGAGATCCTGCCCGGCGAGGGGGGGCGGCTGGAGGGCGGCGAGCTGATCCGGGCGGCCACGGTCGTCTCCAACGCCGACCCCAAGCGCACCCTCGGCCTGGTCGATCCGGCGGCCGTGCCCGGCGACTTCCGGTCCCGGGTGGACGCCTGGCAGATCCGCTCGCCGGTGGTGAAGCTGAACGCCGCCCTGGACCGGCTGCCCACCTTCCCGGCCGCCGCCGGCAGCGGAGTCGAGGCCCACCGGGCCATGGTCGACGTGACCCGCGGCCTCGACGCCGCCCCCAGCAGGCCTTCGAGGACGCCGAGCGCGGGATTCCCAACATCGGCTTCTGCGAGGTCTACTTCCAGACCGCCTACGACCCCACGGTCGCCCCGCCGGGCCGGCACCTGGTCAGCGTGTTCGCCCAGTACGCGCCGTACGAGCTGGCCGAGGGCGACTGGGACGGCCGCCGGGCCGAGATCGGCCGGCTGATCCTGGACGCCATGGGCGAGTTCGCCCCCGACCTGCCCGACCGCGTGGTCGGCTACGAGGTGCTGGGGCCGCCCGACATCGAGCGGCGGATCGGGCTCACCGGCGGCCACATCTTCCAGGGCGAGACCATGCCCGACCAGATGTGGGAGCACCGCCTGACCGCCCGCACCCCGGTGCCGGCCTGTACCTGTGCGGGGCCGCCACCCAGCTGCTGCTGCTCGGCCTCGGGGTGAACCAGCGCCAGCCGTCCCCCTTCACCGGCCTCAACAGCCTGGCCGTGGCCCTGATCGTCCTCCAGGGGCTGCCCCTGACCTGGCGGCGCCGCCGCCCCTGGCCGTGTTCGGGGTGGTGCTGGCGGCCAACACCGCCTACTACGCCATCGGCTTCCCACCCAGCCAGTTCGACTTCGGCCTGCCCGTGGCCACCTTCACGGTGGCGGCCGAGCGGGACCGGCGCGCCTCCCTGGCCGCCCTGCTCACCCTGCAGGCGCTGCTGCTGGCCCAGTGGGCCCTTGGGCTCGGCCCCTACTGGTCCCAGGCCAGCTGGGTCCTGGTCCTGTACCTGGTGTTCTTCTTCAGCGCCATGTGGGCCTGGGGCCGCTACGTGTGGATCCGGCGGGCCTATGCCGAGGAGTTGGCCGCCCGGGCCGAGCGGGACCGGGAGCGGGAGGCCGAGCGGGCCGTGGCCGCCGAGCGGGCCCGCATCGCCCGCGAGCTCCACGACGTCGTCGCCCATCACCTGAGCGTGATGGTCATCCAGGCTGGGGCGGCCCGTCGCCTCCTCGACAGCGACCCCGGCCAGGCCCGCGGCGCCCCGGCCACGGTCGAGGACGCCGGCCGCCGGGGCCTGGAGGCCGTCCCCGGCCTGCTGCGGGCCCTGCGCTCCGACGACCACCCCGACGGCCTCGCCCCCCCGCCGACCCTGGCCGAGCTGGACGCCCTGGTCGCCCGCGTGACCGAGGTCGGCCTCCCAGTCGAGCTGCGCATCGAGGGCACCCCCCGCCCCCTGCCGGCCACCGTCGACCTGTCCGCCTAGCGGGTCGCCCAGGAGGCCCTGACCAACACCCTCAAGCACGCCGGCCCGACCCGGTCCTCGGTCACCGTCCGCTACGGCCCCGACACCCTGGAGGTGACCGTGATCGACGACGGCGCCGGCCCCATGTGGACGACCGCGGGCTGGGACGGCGCGACCCGGGATCCGGGTGGGTCGGGGCACGGGCTGGTTGGGATGCGGGAGCGGGTGAGCCTCTTCGGGGGCGAGCTGCGGGCCGGGCCGGGTCCCGACGGCGGGTTCGCCGTCACCGCCCGGTTCCCGCTGCCGAGTGGGCAGGGATGATCAGCGTGGTCCTGGTCGACGACCAGGCGCTGGTCCGGACCGGGCTGCGGCCGGACCTGTTCCTGATGGACATCCGCATGCCGAACATGGACCGGATCGAGGCCACCCGGCGCCTCGCCGGGCCGGGGGTGGCCGACCCCCTGCGGGTGCTGGTGCTGACCACCTACGACCTGGACGAGTACGTGTTCGCGGCCCTGCGCCCCGGGGCCTGCGGGTTCCTGCTCAAGCACACCTCGCCCGAGGGGCTGGTCGAGGCGGTGCGGACGGTGGCCTCGGGCGACGGCCTGATCGCCCCGGCGGTCACCCGGCGGCTGATCGCCGAGTTCGCCCGCGCCCCGACCGCCCCGGCCCCGCCGGCCGAGCTGGAGCGACTCACCGAGCGCGAGCGGGAGGTGCTGGAGCTGGTCGCCCGCGGCCGCTCCAACGCCGAGATCGCCCGCGAGCTGGTGGTCGGCCCGGCCACGGTCAAGACCCACGTCGGCCGGGTCCTGACCAAGCTGGGCCTGCGCGACCGGGTGGAGGCGGTCATCTGGGCCTACGAGGCCGGCGTGGTCCGGCCGGGCGGCTAGCCCTTCTCGGCCCCGGCGGTCAGGCCCTCGACCAGCAGCCGCTCGGTGGCGAAGAACAGGATGATGATCGGGACGGTGAGGATCACCGACCCGGCCATGAGGGTCGTCTTGGAGACCTCGATCGACCCGGCGAGCTGGGACAGGCCCAGCGACACGGTCCAGTTCTGGCGTTTCTCGAGCAGGAACAGCAGCGCGAACAGGAACTCGTTCCAGGCGATCATGAACACGAACAGGCTGGTGGCCATGATCGCCGGCATGGCCAGGGGCAGCGACACCTTGCGGATGATGGTCAGCCGGCCGGCCCCGTCCATGGCGGCCGCCTCCTCAAGGCTCTCGGGCACCGTCTCGAAGTAGTTGCGCAGCATATGGATGGTGACCGGCACGATCTGGGAGGCGTAGACCAGGACCAGGCCGAACAGCGACCCGCGCAGGCCGACGCGGGTGAAGAACACGAACAGCGGGATGGCCAGCAGGATGGCCGGGAACAGGTAGACGGACAGGAACAGGAAGTTGACCTGGCGGCGGCCGAAGAACTGCAGCCGGGCGATCGCGTAGCTGCCCAGGATCGACACCAGCAGGGTGAGGACCACGCTGGCCAGGGCGATCCCGGCGCTGTTGCGCAGGAAGGTCAGGAAGCCCTGGCCGCCGTCGTCGACACTGCGCAGCACGTCGCCGAAGGCGCCGAAGGAGATGCCCCGCGGCGGCCACAGCGCCCCCGGGTCAAGGGCGAGGTCTTCGATCGCCCGGACGCTCAGCATGAGCATGTAGTAGAAGGGGAACAGGGTCGCGACCAGGAAGAAGGCGATCATGATCCACTTCAGGACCCCGAGGATGCGGGTCTCGACGATCTCGCGGCTGAGCGGCGGGCGCGGGCGGGACGGCCGCCGGGCCGGCGCCTTGGGGGCCTCGGGCCGCTCGGCGACGCCGGTGTCGACGTCGGTCCGGCTCATACCGCATCCGCCTCCTCGACCCGGCCGACGAAGAACTTGAAGTAGACGAGCAGCAGCACCACCAGCAGCAGGGCCAGCACCAGCGACAGGGCGGCGGCGGCGCCGATGTCGCCGCGGCCGGTCAGGTAGCGGTAGACCCGCACCGACACCACCTCGGTGCCGGCGCCGCCCTGGGTGAGCAGGAAGATGTCGTCGAACTCGTTGAAGGTCCAGATGAAGCGGAGGACCGTCAGCAGGGCGATGACCCCCTGGAGCTGGGGCAGGGTGATGCGCCAGAACCGCTGCAGGGGCGTGGCCCCGTCGACCCTGGCGGCCTCGTCGAGCTCGGTGGGCAGGGCCTGGAGGCGGGCCAGGATGAACAGGAACGAGAACGGGAAGTAGCGCCAGGCCTGGTAGAGGATGACCACGATCAGCGCCAGCGGCACCCCCAGGTCGAAGCCGAAGATGCTGATGGTGCCCGTCCGCTGCTCCAGGAACGGGATGCGGTCCTGCCAGCCGAGCAGGTCGGCGCCGATGGCGTTCACGATGCCGAGCTCGGGGTTGAGCATGATCTGCCAGACGAAGGTCACCGCCACCACCGGGGCGATGTACGGCAGCAGCATGGAGGCGCGGACGAAGGTGCGACCCTTGAACGGCTTGCGCACCACCAGGGCGGCGACCAGCCCCAGGCCGATCGACAGGAAGGTCCCGAGGATGCTGTAGATCAAGGTGACCTTGAGGGCCTCGAGGAACCCGGGCGCGGTCAGCACCGTCTCGAAGTTGTGCAGGGTGAACTGGAAGTCGAACAGCCGGGTGCGGAGGTTGCGCAGGCGCAGCTCCTGGAAGGCGATGACGATCGTCCACAGGATCGGCAGGACGACCATGACCAGCACCACGATCAGGGTCGGCGAGAGCAGGCCGATCCCGGCCCTGGCCTCCTGCTGGGCCAGGGTCCCCCGCGGCCGACGGCCCCCGGGCCGCTTGCCCCCGCCGTCCCGGCCGCCGGCCTTGCCGCTGGTGCCCGCCCCTACGCCCCTGGCGCCCTCGTCGGGGCCCTCCTCGGCCCCGACGACCGGTCCCTCGCGCATGGGTCTCCCCTTCCGGCCTCCGCTCTACTCGATGGACTGGGCGATCTCTTCCACGTCGGCCTGGGCCTGCTGGGCGGCCGCGTCCGGGGTCAGCTGCCCGTCCAGCATGTCGGCCAGCGCCTTGGGGATCGGCTGCTCGGCCGCCAGGGCGCCCACGATCTTGCCCCGGCCCTGCTGGAAGCCCCAGCGGCTCATGGTGTCGGTGCTGGTGGTCAGGGCCTCCAGCACCTCGGGCGGGTAGAGCTCGGACAGCGGCGCCTTGGAGTCCACCCCGACCTCCATCTTGCTCCAGGCCGCCTTGTACTCCTCGGGGTTGTCCTTGGTGCCGGAGCGGGCCGGGAACCGGCCCTCGGGGGTGATGGCGAGCCAGTCGGCGTACCCGTCGCTCATCATGAACTCGACGAACCGCTTGGCCGCGTCGGTGTTGCCGTCCTTGATGATGGCGTAGCTGGAGATCTCGCCGAACTGGGTCGGCTGGCCGCCGCCGGTGCCGGAGATGGAGGTGACCACGCCGCTGTTGTCGGACAGGAACCGCTTGTCGGAGCGGCACTCCGAACAGGTCGGCAGGGCATCGTTGCGCAGCCCGGCCAGCTCGTCGAGCAGGAACGACGACCACACGATCATGGCCGCCTTGCCGGCGAAGTAGGCGGCGCGGGTGGTGTCGACGTCCTGGCCGCCCTTGGTCGAGCCCTTGGTGATCAGGTCGTTGTAGAACTTGAAGGTGCCGACGCACTGGGGCGAGGCCAGGGTGATCTTGCCCTGGTCGTCGGTGAGCTGGCAGCCGTTGGCGAGGGCGAAGTACTCGAAGGTCTGCTCGGTGAAGGACTCGCCGGCCTTGGTGGCGGCGACGATCCCGGCCTGGCCCGACTGGTTCAGCTTGGTCGCCGCGGCCAGGATCTTGTCGTAGGTGTCCGGGGTCTCCAGCCCGGCCTTCTCGAACAGGTCCTTGCGGTAGATCAGCAGCTGGGTCCAGGTGTCGCTGGGGACCCCCAGGGGCTTGCCGTCCACGGTGACCAGGCTGAGCGCCCGCTCCGAGAAGGTGTCGCGGCCCAGGCTGTCGACCACGTCGTTGGCGGCGTCGGGGTCGGCCAGGTCGTCGGTGGCCAGGTTCTGGATGAAGCCGAGCGACAGCGGGCCCATCACGTCGGGCAGGGTGCCGCCGGCGCTGGCCGACTGGATCTGGCTGGCCAGCTGGTCCTCGCCGATCGCGACCGTGTTCACCTGGATGCCGCTCTGCTCCGAGAAGCGGCCGACGATCGTCTTGATGGCGGCGACCCGCTGGGCGACGTCCTCGGCGACCCAGAAGGTGATCGACTGGTCCCCGCCGTCGCCGCCCTCATCCCCGCCGCCGCCGCAGCCCGCGGCGGCCAGCAGCACGCAGACGATCAATACGGAAAGCAGGCGTCGGGATCTCATCTGCGCTCCTCCCAGGCCTCAATCACCAGGAACTGGTTCCCACCAGGACAACGAGCACGAGCCGGGTAGAACGCTCGTTCGGCGAACCGTAACAGGCCCACCTGACCCACACAAGGCATGGATCCACAGGCCACCGGCCATGCCGGGAGCCGCGCAGGGGAGTAGTTTGCTTGCGCAACCAAGCCGCCGACCTTCGAGGAGGAGCAGGATGGCGACCAAGCTGTGGCATGTCCCGGTGCGGCTGGCGACCGGCGCCATCATCCTGGACCAGGGGCTGTTGAAGCTGGGAGCCGACGAGGACACGGTCAAGTGGCTGCACGGCCAGGCCTCCCAGGCCTTCCCCCGGTTCGCCGACATGGACCCCAAGGACTTCGTGCAGCTGCTCTCGACCAGCGAGATCGCCCTCGGCATCGCGCTGCTGGGCATCGGCTTCGTCCCCTCCAGCCTGGCCGGGCTGGGCCTCGGCATCTTCGGCGGCTCCCTGACCCGGCTGTACCTCAAGTCCGAGGGGACGCGCCGCGAGGGCTCGATCGCCCCCAGCCAGCAGGGGGTGGGGCTGGCCAAGGACTCCTGGATGCTGGCCATCGGCGCCGCCCTGGTCCTGGACGCGCTGTTCGGGTCGGGCAAGCGCCGCAAGAAGAACAAGAAGTAGTGGCCTGGGCGCCACCGCGGCGGAGCGGGGGGCCGCTGGCCGGCGGGGCGGACGTGCTGCGGGGCATCGGGCTGTTCCTGGGCACGCCTGGGGTGCGGCTGCTCGGCATCCTGCCCGTGCTGCTGGCCGCCCTGCTGGTGCTGTCCCTGCTCGGCCTGCTGGTCGTGTACGTGGACGAGCTGGCCGCGGCCCTCACCCCCTTCGCCGACCGCTGGGACGAGAGCAGCCGCACCATGGTCCGGGTCGGGGCCGGGCTGGCCCTGCTGCTGGGCTCGACGGTCGTGCTGGTGGTGTCGTTCACGGTCATCGCCCAGATCATCGGCCAGCCGTTCTACGAGCGGATC
>Ga0307416_100001576_pt1 | contig 12506 bp, 11 predicted proteins | sample DK1Cmetagenome_2_FD_203821 | JGI IMG/M metagenome (GOLD analysis project Ga0307416, IMG submission 203821) | Maize rhizosphere microbial communities from greenhouse at UC Davis, California, United States - DK15-C-3 | ecosystem: Host-associated > Plants > Roots > Rhizosphere > Soil | place...
CATGACTTCGTAGTGACGCATGTCACCTCCTCTGGACTATGCGGCCCCCGTTGTGGGAGCAGGAGTGTGAAGCCGGCCGAGGGTAGCAGGCGCGCTGCCCGCGTCGCCAGCCGCCGGCTCCGGTGGGTGTCTCGATGGTCCCAGCCATGCGCCGAGTCTGCCATCAGCCCCCGACAGTCACCCGCGGGTTTCCACAGCCCCCTCGCGGGCCGCTGGCCTGCGGTTGAAGGCCTGGACGACCAGCGCGCAGGCGACCAGCAGGAGCAGGTTGCGCAGGGTCAGCAGGCCGACGTCGAACGGGTAGAGCCGGCGCAGCTGGGTGTAGCGGAACGGGAACACGACCTGGCTGACCACGGCGGCCGCGACCAGCGTCCAGAGCGCCCGCCGGCCGGCGAGGACCACGGCCAGCCCGACCATGGGGGCGCACAGCCAGACCAGGTACTGGGGCGACAGCACCCTGGTGGGCAGGACGAAGGCGAAGGTCCCGAGGGTGAAGGCGCCGGCCCAGTCGGCCGGGCCGAGCCCGCCCTGCGCCCTGGCCCGGCACCACACCAGCCAGGCCGCGGCGGCCAGGGCGGCCAGGGTGACCACCCCCGACAGGGCCTTGAAGGGCCCGGACAGGCTCGAGCTCAGGTCGTAGGCGCCGAAGCCGTAGACGGTCCGGGCGGGCAGGCCGAACAGGTGGGCGATGCCGATCAGGTTGGCCCACAGGCTCTCGACCTGCACCCCCCGCTGCACGTGGTACAGCACCGAGTCGGCCGTCCCCCTCGCCGACAGGGCCAGCGCCGGCACCACGGTCAGGCCGAACCCGGCCAGGAACGGCGGCACCGTCCGCAGCAGCGACCGCCGCCACCCGAGCGCCGGCACCATGCCCAGCACCAGCAGCGGGGCCAGCACCCCGGGGAAGATCTTGGCCGCGGTGCCGTACCCGAGGGCGGCCGCGGCCCAGCCGAACCGGCCCTCGGCGGCCATCGCCACCGCCACCAGCACGCACACCGCCGGCACGAGGTCGAAGCGGAGCACCAGCAGCGGCCCCATCGCCACCATGGCCAGCACGTAGGCCAGGGGGATGCGGCGGCGGCCGGCGTCGACGACCCGGCCGAGCCGGCTCGCGGCCCACAGCCCGACGGCGTCGACCAGCAGCATCTCGCAGGCGAAGGCCAGCCGGTAGCCGCTGCCGGTGCCGGCCACCAGGGCGGGCAGGATGGTGAAGGGCACGCTGCCCGGCGGGTATTCGGTGGCGACGTCCCGGTAGGGCAGCTCGCCCTGGAACATGCGCTCCACCTTGGCCCCGTAGAAGCGGACGTCCCCGAACAGCGCGGCCGAGTACAGCCGCGGGTTGAGCGAGACGACCAGCAGCACGACCCGGGTGAGCAGCCACAGCCCGACGACCAGCAGGTCGGCAGTGCCCGCCCGGGGCTGGTCGCCACCGACGGACCGGGCCCATGCCGGGCCACGCCGGCTGCCGTCCGCCGCCGCGGTCGCGGCCCGCATGCCCCCTGGCCCGCCTAGCCTCGGATGGTCGGCTGGGGGACCTGCCCGGGCTGCGAGCTCGGGGGCGCTGGCAGCGACGGACCGGGCTGGGTGGGCGGCGGCACGGTCGGCTGGGGCTGACCGGGGTTCCCGGGCTGGGTGGTGGGCGGCACGGTCACCGGCGGGGCCGTGGTGGTCGGGTTCAGCACCTGGCCGCCCAGGTCGGCCGGGGGCACGAACGACTCGACGGGCCGGTTGCGGGTGGCCTGGTCCATGAAGTCGTGCCAGATCTGGGCCGGCAGCGACCCGCCCGACACCGCGGACAGGCCGCGCACGTTGAGCAGCTTGTGGTTGTTGTTGTCGAAGCCCAGCCACACCGAGGTGACCAGGTTGGGGGTGTAGCCGACGAACCGGGCGTCGGTGTAGTCACTGCTCGTGCCCGTCTTGCCGGCGACCTCGCGGCCGAACAGCCGGGCCGCGGTGCCGGTGCCGTTCTCGACCGCACCCTTCAGGACCATGTTGATGGTGTCGGCGTGCACCTGGGCGATCACCTGCTTGCCCTGCTGGTGAGTGTAGTCCTCCAGCACCCGGCCCCGGGTGTCGACCACCTTCTCGACCAGGTGCGGGGTCTGGTGGACGCCGCGGTTGGCCCAGGTGCCGAAGGCCGAGGCCAGCTGCAGGGTGGTGACCGACCCGGAGCCCAGTGACTGGGACAGGACCGGCTTGAGCAGGGGCGGGGCCTCCAGCGGCCGCGGGTCCCGGTCGGTCCCGGCCCGGCCGTCGAGCTCGGCCTCCAGGCCGTGGGCCCTGGCGAACTTGACCACCGGGTCGGGCCCCACCGCCTGCATCAGCTGGACGTAGACGGTGTTGACCGACAGCCGGGTGGCGTCGCGCAGGTTCAGCATGCCGTAGGGCGTGTCGCCGTAGTTGTGAAAGTCCTCGCCGTCGACGATCAGCTCGGCCGGCCCCGGGTAGTTCGTGTTGATCGAGATGCCGGCGTTCAGGGCCTGGGCGAGCACGAACGGCTTCATGGTCGAGCCGGCCTGGCGGACGGAGTCGGTGGCGTAGTTCCACTGGCGTGACCTGTAGCTGCGGCCGCCGTACATGGCCCGCACGGCCCCGTTGCGGGGGTCGATGGCGACCAGGGCCGCCTTGGGGTCGGTCTTGGGATTGTCCAGGATCCGCTTGATGGTGTCGTCGGCCTGCCGCTGCATCTTCAGGTCCAGGGTGGTCCGCACCCGCAGGCCGCCCGCGCTCACGGCCTCGGCGCCGTAGCGGGCGACCAGGTACTGGCGGACCTTCTCGAGGAAGAAGGGCGCCCTGGAGTTGGCGATCCCCTGGCGCGCGGCCTTCCAGGAGACCCCGAGCTTGGAAGCCGTGGCGGTGCGCCCGGCCTTGGCCGACAGCCAGCCGCGGTCGACCATCGCCTGGAGGATGTAGTCGCGCCGGATCTTGAGCGAGGCCGCGTGCTCCTTCTTGCCGTAGTACTCGGGGCTGCGGATCACCCCGGCCAGTAGGGCCGACTGGCCCGGGGTGAGGTCCTCGACGGTGACCTTCTTCTTGTTCGGGACCGAGAAATAGGTGCGGGCGGCGGCGTCGACCCCGTAGGCCCCGCGGCCGAAGTACACGGTGTTCAGGTAGAACTCGAGGATCTGGTCCTTGGAGAACTTGCGCTCCAGCTTGACCGCGAGCACGGCCTCCTTGAGCTTGCGGAACAGGGTCCGGTCGTTGCCCACCCCGGGGAAGGCGTTCTTCACGTACTGCTGGGTGATGGTCGAGCCGCCCTCGGAGATGCGCCGGCGCAGCAGGTTGGCCGCGCTCGCCCTGGCCAACCCGCGCCAGGAGATGCCCCCATGCTCGTAGAAGTCACGGTCCTCGGCGGCCAGCACGGCCTGGCGGGTGGACTGGGGGATCTTGTCAAGCAACACGACCCGGCGGTTCTCCTGGGCCGTGAGGGTACCGACCTCCACACGGCCGGTCTCGTCGAGGAACACGATCGTCTGGGCGGTCGGGATCTCGGTCGGCAGGGGCACACGGGCGAACGCGTAGATCAGCCCGATGACCGTGCCCGCGGCGACCGCGATGGCCGGCACGGCCAGCCACAGCGTCCATCGCAGGACCTTGCGCAGGCGGGAGCGGCTGGGGGGTGCCTGCTTGCGCTCCTTGCTCTGCGGTTTGCCCTGCTGCTGGTGCCTGGCGGCCCGGGTGGGGGTGATCGGGGGTGCTGCCATAGCGCGAGAATGCTACTCCAACCGTGCCCGGAAGCCGATTCAGCCGACGTGGCGGCGGCCCAGCAGGTAGCGCTGGGCGAGGTGGTTCCAGTAGCAGGCGGTGCAGACCTCGACCACGTAGCAGGCGACCTCGTCCATGGAGCGGTGCAGGTCGGCCAGGCCGGTGCGGGGCCAGACACGGCCGTTGGCCTGGCGCAGGGCGTCGCCGAACACGTAGGTGACGTGGACCAGCGGCTCGGCCTCGCAGACCGGGCAGGGGGTCGGGGTCCGCTCGCCGACGTTGCGGGCGGCCCGCAGCAGCTCCGGGTGGGCGTCGCAGACGTCGTCGCGCGACAGGCGGCCACCACGGAGCTCGGTGAGCTTCGCCCGCTTGGCCAGGGTGTAGTCGACCAGCCGCATCTCGGCGCCAGTGTACCCGGCCCCTAACGGTGGCACCCGGGAGGTAACGGCTTGACAACGCGAGTTGACATACTCGCGCTGGCGTACCTATCGTGTCGATACATCGAGCCGATACATCGGTTCGATCTGCAGTAGTGAACCACAGGCAAGAGGGGACGTGCTTCGTGCTCGAGCTGGCCGTGCTTGGGCTGCTCAAGGAGACACCGATGTCTGGCTACGAGCTGAAGAAGCAGCTCTCGGTCAAGCTCGGGGCCTTCTGGCGAGTCAGCTATGGCTCTCTGTACCCGTGTCTCAAGCGGCTGGCCGCCGACGGGGCCCTGGACGTCGAGGTCTCGCCGTTCACCTCGCGCAAGAAGCATGTCTACCGGTTGACCGACAAGGGCAACCGCCTGTTCCACCAGCTCCTCGAGACGGCCGACGGCCACGAGCTGGAGCAGGACCGGTTCTCCATGCGACTGGCCTTCTTCCGCTACCTGCGGCCGGAGGCCCGCCTCTACCAGCTCGAGCGGCGGCGCGGCTACCTCCAGGAGCGGCTGGCCGACCTGCGTGCCTCGGTGCGGACAGCCCGCGAGCGCATGGATGCCTACACCATCGAGCTGATGGACCACGGGCTGGACGAGCGCGAGCGCGAGATCGCCTGGCTCGACCGTCTGATCGCCCGCGAGCGGCGCTCCACAGAGGGCGCCGACGAGCAGGACCCGGCTGGGCCTCCGGCCCAGCTTCCCCAGTCACCGCGCGACCCCCGCCTTCCCGCACAGACCGGGTAGGCCGCGCCGTCCAGGAGGAGACCAGAAGCCGATGGGAAAGCTACGCGTCGCGATTGTCGGCGTGGGCAACTGCGCGTCGTCGCTGGTGCAGGGCGTCCACTTCTACGCCGACGCCGAGCCTGGTGACCACGTCCCCGGTCTGATGCACGTCGAGCTCGGCGGCTACCACGTCCGCGACATCGAGTTCGTGGCCGCCTTCGACGTCGACGCCAAGAAGGTCGGGCGCGACCTCTCCGAGGCCATCCGCTCGGGCGAGAACAACACCATCCAGTTCGCCGACGTGCCCCCGCTCGGGGTCGAGGTGCAGCGCGGCCCGACCCTGGACGGGCTGGGCCACTACTACACCGAGACCATCCAGGAGTCCGACGCCGCCCCCGCCGACGTGGCCGTCGCCCTGGCCGCCTCCGGCGCCGACGTGCTCGTGTGCTACCTGCCGGTGGGCTCCGAGCAGGCCGCCCGCTACTACGCCGAGCAGGCCCTCAAGGCCGGCGTGGCCTTCGTGAACTGCCTGCCGGTGTTCATCGCCGGCCGCCCAGAGTGGGCCGAGCGGTTCACCCGGGCCGGGGTGCCGATCATCGGCGACGACATCAAGTCCCAGGTCGGCGCCACCATCGTCCACCGCGTGCTGAGCCGGCTGATGGAGGACCGCGGCATCCACATCGACCGCACCTACCAGCTGAACTTCGGCGGCAACATGGACTTCATGAACATGCTGGAGCGCAGCCGGCTGGAGTCCAAGAAGATCTCCAAGACCCAGGCCGTCACCTCCCAGGTCGACCACGACCTTGGCAAGCGCAACGTCCACGTCGGGCCGAGCGACTACGTGCCCTGGCTGGACGACCGCAAGTGGTGCTACATCCGGGTCGAGGGCCGCGCGTTCGGCGACGTGCCGATCAACCTGGAGCTCAAGCTGGAGGTCTGGGACTCCCCGAACTCGGCCGGCGTGGTCATCGACGCCGTCCGCTGCGCCAAGCTCGCCCTCGACCGCGGCATCGGCGGCCCGCTGCTCGGCCCCGCGGCCTACTTCATGAAGTCGCCGCCGGTGCAGTACACCGACGACGAGGCCCGCCGTCTGGTCGAGGAGTTCGCCGCCGGCGCCGACAGCTGAGGGAGGCCGCCACTTGGGCAGCACCAACTGGTGGCGGCACGGGGTCATCTACCAGATCTACCCGCGGAGCTTCGCCGACGCGAACGGCGACGGCGTGGGCGACCTGGCCGGGATCACGTCCAAGCTCGACCACCTGAACGACGGGACCCCCGGGTCGCTGGGGGTGGACGCCATCTGGCTGTCGCCGTTCTACCCGTCGCCGATGGCCGACTTCGGCTACGACGTCGCCGACTACACCGACGTCGACCCCGTCTTCGGCACCCTCGACGACTTCGACCGGCTGGTCGCCGAGGCGCACGCCCGCGGCATCCGGGTGGTGGTCGACCTGGTCCCCAACCACACCTCCGACCAGCACCCCTGGTTCCTGGCGTCCCGCTCCTCCAGGGACAACCCCAAGCGGGACTGGTACGTCTGGGCCGACTCCCGTCCGGACGGCTCGCCGCCCAACAACTGGATGAGCTCGTTCCCCCGGGCGGGAAAGGCCTGGGCCTTCGACGACGCCACCGGCCAGTGGTACCTGCACTCGTTCACCCCCCAGCAGCCCGACCTCAACTGGTGGAACCCCGAGGTCCGCCAGGCCATGGACGACGTGATGCGGTTCTGGCTGGACCGGGGCGTCGACGGCTTCCGGGTCGACGTCGCCCACAAGATGGCCCACGACCCCGAGCTGCGCGACAACCCGCTGGTCGAGCTGGGCGCCGAGGACCTGGGCGAGAGCCAGGAGGCCAGGGACAGCCGGCGGGCCAAGCTGAAGGCGGTCCCCCGCCGGGACGAGGACTGGCCGGAGGTCCACGAGATCCTGCGGCGCTTCCGCCAGACCCTCGACAGCTACGACGACCGCATGGCCGTTGGCGAGGTCTACCTGCTCGACCTGGAGCGGCTGGCCCGCTACTACGGCTCCGGCGAGGACGAGTTCCACCTGGTCCACAACTTCGTGTTCCAGTCCCAGCCCTGGAAGGCCGAGGCCTTCCGCTCGGTGGTCGAGGAGTTCAACGGGCTGCTGCCGGCCGACGCCTGGCCGGCCTGGATGCTCAGCAACCACGACGTCTCCCGGATCGCCACCCGCTACGACGAGGGCGGCAACGGCCAGGCCCGGGCCCGGGTGGCCGCCATGCTGCTGCTCACCCTGCGCGGCACCCCGTTCGTCTACATGGGCGACGAGATCGGCCAGGCCGACGGCGAGATCCCGCCCGACCGGGTGGTCGACGTCGACGGCCGCGACCCCGAGCGCACCCCGGTCCAGTGGGACGCCTCCCCCGGCGCCGGCTTTGGCGGTGATCCATGGCTGCCGGTGGGCCGGGAGGCGGCCAGGGTCAACGTGGCCGCCCAGCACGACGACCCGGGCTCCATGCTCAGCCTGTTCCGGCGGCTGATCTGGTTCCGCAAGGGCTCGCCCGCCCTCCGCGAGGGCGACTACCGCTCCCTGCCCGACGCCCCCGGCGGCTGCTACGCCTATCTGCGGACCTCGGGCGACGAGCGCCTGCTGGTGACGCTCAACTTCACCGGCCAGCCGCTCGAGTACCAGGTCGGCGAGCCCGGGCAGGGCCGCCTGGAGCTGGCCACCGACCCGGGCCGGGCGACCGGCGATGAGATCGGCCTGCGCCCGCTGCGCCTCGGCCCCGACGAGGGCGTGGTCGTCCGGCTCTAGGAGCCCGGCAGCTCCAGCCCCTGGTCATCTGCCCAGGCCCGGAGGGCCTCGGTGGCCTCCTCCTCGGACATGGGGCCGCGGTCCAGGCGCAGCTCCAGCAGGTGGGCCAGGGCCTTGCCGACCACGGGGCCGGGCGGGACCCCGAGCCGCTCCATCACCTGGCGGCCGTCGAGCGGGGGCCGGATGCTGGCCAGCTCCTCCTCGGCCTCCAGCCGGGCGATCCGCTCCTCCAGCTCGTCGGAGTAGCCGGCCAGCTGCCTGGCCTTGAACACGTTGCGCGTGGTGCAGTCCGAGCGGACTAGGAAGTTCAGCCGGTCCAGGAGCGGCCCGGCGTCGCGCACGTACCGCCGCACCGCCGAGTCGCTCCAGCCCAGCCGGTAGGTGTGGAACCGCAGGTGGAGCAGGACCAGCTGGCGCACGTCGGCGACGAAGTCGGACGGGTAGCGGAGCTCGGTCAGCCGGCGCTCGGCCATCTTGGCCCCGACCACCTCATGGAGGTGGAAGCTGACCCCCTCGTCGTCGACCTTGCGGGTGCGGGGCTTGCCGATGTCATGGAGCAGGGCGGCCATGCGCAGGGTGAGGTCGGGCTCGTCGGCGTCGAGGGCGGTCGCCCGCTCGACCACCGCGATGGTGTGCCGCAGCACGTCCTTGTGGCGGTGGACCGGGTCCTGCTCCAGGGCCAGGGCCGGCAGCTCGGGCAGGAACTCGCCGGCCAGGCCGGTGTTGAGGGCCAGCCACAGGCCCCTGGCCGGCTCCCGGCCCAGCAGCAGCTTGCTCAGCTCGTCGCGGATCCGCTCGCGGGAGACGATCTGGAGCCGCTCGCGGCGCTCGCTGATGGCGGCCTGCGTCTCCGGGGTCGGCACCAGCCCGAGCTGGGAGGCGAAGCGGGCCGCCCGGAGCATCCGCAGCGGGTCGTCCTCGAACGACACCTCCGGGCTGGAGGGGGTCCGCAGCCGCTTGGCCGCCAGGTCGCCGAGGCCGCCGTGGGGGTCGACGAAGGGGCCGTCGGGCAGCTTCATGGCCATCGCGTTGACGGTGAAGTCGCGCCTGGCCAGGTCCTCGTCGATCGAGCGCCCGAAGGTGACCTCGGGCTTGCGCGAGTCCTCGCGGTAGGTGTCCGAGCGAAAGGTGGTGATCTCCAGCCGGAAGTCGCCCTTGCGGACCCCGACGGTGCCGTAGCGCACCCCCTGGAGCCACACGCCGTCGCTCCAGCGCCTGGCCCGGACGACGGCCAGGATCTGGTCGGGGGTGGCGTCGGTGGTCAGGTCGACGTCGGGCGAGGCCCGGTCGAGCAGGGCGTCGCGCACCGTCCCCCCGACCAGGTACAGCTCGTGGCCGCGCTCGCCGAAGCGGCGTCCAAGGTCACGGACGACACCTGCGAACGGGGCCGCGTTGAGCAGCGCGCCAAGGGCCTCGCGCTGGGCTGGGGAGAGCTCCGGCATGCCCCGAAGCATACGCGCCCCGGGGGTGCCTACCCGTTCAAGTGGTTTAGGCATGGACAACCAGGGCAACCGGTCCGAGGAGGGAGGTGGTCGGATGCCGGACACCACGAAGATGAGCAGGGCCGAGGCCGGCCGCAAGGGCGGCCAGACCACCAAGAAGCGCTACGGCGACGACTTCTTCGGGAAGATCGGCCGGATGGGCGGGAAGAAGGGCGGCGAGACAACCAAGCAGCGCTACGGGATCGAGTTCTACCAGAAGATCGGCCGCAAAGGCGGGTCGCGCTGACTGGCCCCACGTGGTTGGGGTACTCACGCTGAGGCCGGGGCAAGCTTTGCTCCGGCCTCCCGCTATACTCGGGTCCGCTCGACCGCCGCGCTCGCATTTCTGGAGATCCCGTGCGATCAAGCATCGACGTCCACAACCACCTGCTCGACGATGACGTTGTGCATGAGCTCTCCCAGCTCCCGGGACCGCTCCGCGACCTCTCGACCGCGCCTGGTGTCCTCGGCCTGCCGCCACGGGCCGTCGGCCGACCGACCCTGCTGGCCGACGACGACGGCTGCGTGGTCGTGCTCGCCCCGGCCGACGCCGAGGTCGACACCTCCAGCGTCGCCGAGCTGCTGGGACGGCTCGACCTCGACCCGGTCCCGCCCGACCGCGCCCCCGGCCTGACCGGCTACCTGCTGGCCTTCGTGCCGCCGGTGGCCCTGGAGTGCCGGACCACCCTGGTCGTCGACGAGCAGGTGGCCGACCAGGACGTCGTCTACGCGGCCGCCGGCGAGCCGGGCGTGATCCTCAAGGTCCGGGCGGCCGACCTCATCAAGGCGACCAGCGCGGTCGTGGCCAGCATCACCAGGCAGGCGAACTGACCGTGCGGACGGCCCGTGCCGTCTCGGCCGGCGGGGTGGTGCTGGCCGAGACCCGGCCCGGCGCCCCGGTGGCCCTTGTCGCCCACCGCTCGGCCAGGGGCAGCCTCCACTGGACCCTGCCCAAGGGTGCCCAGGAGGAGGGCGAGACGGTCACCGAGACCGCCCTGCGCGAGGTCCGCGAGGAGACGGGCCTCGAGGCCGAGCTGATCGGCCCCCTCGACACGATCGACTACTGGTTCGTGTGGGCGCCCGAGCGGACCAGGTACCACAAGTTCGTCCACTACTTCCTGATGCGCTTCGTCGGCGGGGACTTCTCCCAGCACGACCACGAGATGGAGGACGCCGCCTGGTTCGAGCCGGCCGAGGCCAGGCGGCGGATGTCGTTCGCCAACGAGCGCAAGCTGCTCGACCTCATCCCCGAGGTGCTCGCCACCCAGGACGCGGGCGGGTCGTGACCGGCGCGCGGCGCGCGACCCGGGCGCTGGCCGCGCTGGCGGTCGCCGTGGCCCTGACGGCCCTTCCGGCCGTCGCCGTGCCGGCCGCCGCCGTGCCGGGCGCCGGCGGGCCGGCGGCGGCCGCGGCCCAGCAGGCCGCCCCGGCCCTCGAGGTGGTCCTGACCAGCGTCTCGCCCGTGGTCAGCCCCAAGATCCCGCTCGACTACCGGGTGACGGTGCGCAACCTCGGCCGGGAACCGGTCGGCGGCCTGGTGGTCAGGGCCGGCCTTGGCCAGCCGGTGGACACCCGCTCGGAGCTGGCCGGCCTGCTGGCCAACCCCGGCGCGGCCGCCGGCACCCGGCCGCTGGACGAGTTCCGGCCGGCGGTGGCCGCGGTCGCCCCCGGCGCCTCCGAGCGCCTGGAGCGCCGGCGTAGGGTCCTGCCGCCGGGACTGGCCGACCAGCGCGCCGGTGTCGTCCTGCCCCTGACGGTCGTGGTCGAGGCGACCGGCGCCGCCGGGCCGGTCAGCGCCAGCCTCACCACCTTCGTGGTCGACCTGCCGGCCCGGGCCAGCCAGCCCCTGCGGACGGCCCTGCTGGTGCCGGTGCGCGAGCCCACCCATCGCAACCCGGCCGGCGAGTTCGTCGACGACAAGCTGGCCGAGCTGCTGGCCCCCACCGGCTCCCTCGGGGCGGTCGCGGCCGAGCTGGCCCGGCCGGGCGCCCCCGAGGCGACCATGGTGGTCGACGCCATGCTGGTCGAGGACGCCACCGCCATGGTCGGGGGCTGGCGCCTGCTCCAGGCGGGCAAGCGCACCACCATCCCAGCGGGCGACCCGCGCTCCGGCCACGCCGACCAGTTCCTCCAGTGGCTCAAGACGGCGGCCAGCGGCCACCCGCCGGCCGCCTTCGCCTACGGCAACGCCGACCTCCCGGCCCTGGTCCGAGCGGGGACCGGCGACCGGGCCGAGGCTGCCGTCCGGGTCGGGCGCGACCTGCTCCGCGACGGCCTCGGGACGCCCCCTCAGGAGTCGCTGGCCTGGCCGGTCGACGGCGCGGTCGACGGCGCCCTGCTCCAGACCCTGGAGCAGACCCGGAGCGACGTGGTCGTCCTCGGCGAGCGGCACCTCCCGCCGCCACCGACCACGGCCACCCAGAACGCCACCGTCGACCTGGGCACCGGGCCCGACCCGCAGCGGGCCCTGGTCGGCGACGCCGAGCTGTCGGCGGCCCTGGTCGACCCGCGGGCGGCCAGCGGGCCGGTCGAGTGGGCCCAGCGCATCCTGGCCGAGACGGCCGTGGCCTGGCTGGAGCGGCCCAACTCGGCCGACCCGAGGGGCGTCCTGCTCGCCCCGCCGCAGAGCTGGCGGCCGACCGGGAGGTTCTTCCGGTCGCTGGTCCGGGGCCTCGGCGCGGCGCCCTGGCTGCGGCTCCAGCAGGCCGGCGACCTGGCCGACGACGTCCCCCAGGGGCCGGAGGAGGGTGAGCGCCAGCTGGCCACGGTGACCGCGGCCGACATCGCCGCCGGGCTGCCGTCGGCCTACCTCACCCGGCTCGAGCAGACTCGCTCCCAGCTGCTCAGCTTCCGCCGCGCCGCCGGCAACGACTTTGGCCCGGGCTTCGAGCACGACCTGCTGGTGGCCGAGTCGAGCGACTGGCGGCCGGCCAGAATCCGGGGGAGGGGCCGCGGCTTCGTCCGGGCCGTCACCCAGGGCATCCACGGCGTCTACCGGCGGATCGAGGTCGGCACGACCCCGGTCACCCTGACCGCCAGGCAGGGCAAGATCCCGATCACCGTGGCCAACACCTCAGAGGAGCGGGTCACCGTCGTGCTGCGCCTGACCTCGCCCAAGGTCGACCTGCCGGCGGCCAGCGACCCGTTCGTGCTCGAGCCCGGGCGCCGCACGACCCAGCTCCTCCAGGTCGGCACCCGGGCCACCGGCACGTTCCCCATCCAGGTCGAGGTGCTGACCCCTGACCGCCGCGAGGCGATCGCCGCTGGTGAGATCCGGCTGAGCTCCACCGCCTTCAACCGGGTCGCCCTGGCCCTCACCGGCGGGGCCGCCGGGGTGCTGCTGCTGTGGTGGCGGTTCGGCCGCCGCCGCCGCGGGACCGAAGGTTGAGTACCGAGCCC